>ERZ795062.537-NODE-537-length-31278-cov-12.331230_pt1 | contig 31278 bp, 37 predicted proteins | sample MGYA00375146_ERZ795062 | MGnify/ENA primary metagenome ERZ795062 (study PRJEB30191, sample SAMN05720281) | activated sludge metagenome | isolation source: Anaerobic digester | place: USA | collected 2015-07-16 ...
GTCGCGCTGGCGCTCAACATCGACGTCGTCGTCCCCTTCATCGAACGCGTGCTCGGCATCCACTTCCTGTCGAAGGAGGTCTATTACATCTCCGACCTGCCGTCCGACCTGCAGTGGGGCGATGTCTGGGGCGTCACGCTGATCGCCTTCGTGCTGGCGCTGCTGGCGACCATCTACCCGAGCTGGCGCGCCTCGCGCGTCAATCCGGCGGAGGCGCTGCGCTATGAGTGAGATCATCCTCGCGGCCAGCGGGCTGGGCAAGGCCTTCCGCAACGGCGGGCTGGATGTCACCGTGCTGTCGGCCGTCGACCTCGACGTGTCGGCCGGCGAAACGCTGGCCATTGTCGGCGCCTCGGGTTCCGGCAAGAGCACGCTGCTGCACCTGCTCGGCGGGCTCGATGCGCCGACCGCCGGCAGCGTCAGGCTGATGGGCCGCGATTTTTCGGCCCTGGGCGAGGTCGACCGCGGCGACTGGCGCAACAAACATCTCGGCTTCGTTTACCAGTTCCACCACCTGCTGCCCGAATTCTCGGCGCTGGAAAACGTCGCCATGCCGCTGCTGATCCGCCGTCAGGCGCGCGACCAGGCGCTGGCGGCCGCTGCCGAAATGCTCACCGCTGTCGGCCTCGGCCACCGCCTCGAACACCGCCCCGGCGAACTCTCCGGCGGCGAACGCCAGCGCGCCGCCATCGCTCGGGCGCTGGTCAGCTCGCCCTCGTGCATCCTCGCCGACGAACCGACCGGCAACCTCGACCGCCAGACCGCCGGCGTCGTCTTCGACCTGCTGCTCGCCCAGGTGCGCTCGCAGAACGCCAGCCTGGTGATGGTGACGCACGACCTGCAACTGGCGGCGCGCGCCGACCGGGTCATGCATTTGAACGATGGCGTGCTGGTTGGAGAGTTGGCGCATACGTCGATAACGCCGTCTGCCTCACATTAGAACGCAACACAATGACCTTCTGTGCGGAGTACTGTCTTGAGATGCCAGCCAATTTTCCTGGCCACGAATTTACTCAATTCATGGCGGCTGCACGGCGCGTCCTTCTCAATCCAGATAAATCGGCTGCTTGGAAAGAATTCGCAGGTGCGTCAAACCTTATAGGCTGGCGATTTCGGGCTTCCTCGGAGGATTGGCTCGCGTATAAGACTTCCTTATCTACCGTTGATGATTCAGCCAATCACGAGCAGCTGTTCATGCGCGAACGTGCTTTGTTCGGAATGTTTACTGCAGGTGTTTCATGTATAGAGAGCACCACATATTCATTGGCAGCTCTCGCAAGCCATCCGGCAATTCTTTCCTTGCCATTTGCAGCCTCGGAACGGCGTGATTGCAAGCCGCACAAGCTAGCAGAATGGTTAGCGCCTCATCCCTCAGCCGCTGTGTTGGCAGATGCATTGATGAGCGTTGTTACTTCTCAGGAGTGGTCTCTTTGGGTAGCCCTTAGAAACCGAATGACTCATCGATCCAACCTGCCGAGAATTCATGTGGCGTCTGTTGGCGCGCCTCCACCACCACCGACGAAGCCTTTACACTTCGCACAAACTTCAAGTACGCCGCTTGTCGAGGCCGATATTTCGGATTTCGATCAACTGCATATCTGGCTAGCACAGGCACTTCGTGACCTCTTGGTGAAGGGCGAAAGTCTCGCCAGTATTCCCTAACCACGCTTCGATTATGCTGCTGGGAAGCGTCGAAAAATAAAGGACAGACCTTGGTTTCCCTCTACCTTGTTGCGGTCGACCATCAAAAACGGGGAAAAATGCTGGTGCAGTTCTGGCGCCGCTTTCACAATGGCGGCATAGCCGTTTGCTTCAACGCCTGCCAGGAAATGCCCCGATGAAACCCAGTGAAATCGTCACCCAGTTGAACCGCCATGTGATCGGCCAGGACGAGGCGAAGAAGATTCTCGCCGTCGCCGTCTATTCGCATTTCCGCAAGGTCGAGATGGTTGCGGTCGACCGCCTGGAAATGCTCAAAAGCAACATCCTGCTGATCGGCCCGACCGGCACCGGCAAGACGCTGCTCTGCGAGACGCTGGCGCGTGTGCTCGAACTGCCTTTCGTTACTGCCGACGCGACCTCGCTGGCGCAGACCGAATACGTCAATGAGGAGCTCGACGCCATCCTCCAGCGCCTGCTCGAACGCGCCGGCGGCGACATCGAGAAGGCCGGGCGCGGCATCGTCTTCATCGACGAGGTGGACAAGCTGAAGGCGATCAGTGGCCAGGCGCGTGCCGCCTCCGGTGAGAACGTCCAGCACGCGCTGCTCAAGATCATGGAGGGCGCGCTGGTGCGCCTCAAGGGCGGGCAGATCATCGACACCACGCAGATTCTGTTCATCTGCGGCGGCGCCTTCGTCGGGCTGGAAAGCATTCTCGCCGAGACGCAGGCCTTCGGCTTCATCGCCACCTCGCAGAGCGACGACCAGAAGGTGCTCGACCGCCTCAATGCCCGCGTCAAGCCGACCGATCTCTTCCGCTTCGGGCTGATTCCCGAATTCGCCGGCCGCCTGCCGATCATCGCCCGCCTGCGCGAGCTGTCGAAGGACATGATGGTGCGCATCATGATCGAGCCGCAGCATTCGATCTACCGGCAGTTCCGCGCCATCCTGCAGAACGAGGGCGTCGAGCTGGTGATCGAGCCGGCGGTGTTCGGCCAGATCGCCGACCTGGCGCTCGAATTCAAGGTCGGCGCGCGCAGCCTGCGCGGCATCTTCGAGGAGATGATCACGCCGGTGCTCTACGCGGTGCCGGACCGGCCGGAGGTGAAGAAGGTGACGATCCGCTCGCTGTTCGAGGAGGCGGTTTTTACCTGAACGGGACGGTCGCCGTCTTCCCATCTTCGCGCTGTCATGTAACGATGGCGCCTGCTGTTCGACATGCCAATCCGCTATGCTCCAACTGGAATCCCGATGCTGACCCGTCTGCTTGCCCTCAGTCGTTACTTCACCGTCGTCGCCGTATTCGGCATCTTGCTCGCCTCCGTGGCGCTGCTGGCTTATGAGGGCCTGGTCGTGATGACCGCCCTGATCGATGCGGTCGCCAGTGGAACGATCTCGTCCAAGTTGGCCAAGGTGCTGGCGGTCGGATTGATCGAGGCGGTCGACATCTTTCTGATCGCGATCGTCGCACACATGATTGGCCTTGGCCTTTACCGCCTGTTCGTTGACCCTGAATTGCCGTTGCCGGCCTGGTTGAAGATCCGCGATCTCGACGATCTGAAGAGCAATTTGGTGAGTAGCGTGATTGCCGTGCTGGCGGTGCTCTTCCTGCGCGAGGCGGTGGGCTGGGACGGTCAGCGCGACCTGCTCGGTTTTGGCGGCGCGCTGGCCCTGATCATCGGCGTGCTCACCCTCTACCTGGTGGCCAAGGGACGCAAGGGCTGAAGCGTATCGGTTCTCAGCGGGCCTGGCGGCGGCGCCAAGCGCGGATCAGCCAGAAGCGCCAGGCGGCCTTGGTCAGCAGATAGCCGGCGCTCGCCAGCAGGGCGGCGAGCAGCACGAGGCCGATGCCAAGCGGTTTGCCGACGCCGATCATCCAGGTCAGCATCGCCTGCATCCAGTCGATGGCGTGCGCCATGTCGAAATCCGGTGGTTCGCTGAAACCGGCGCTGTCGCCGGTCGCCAGGCGGCCGATCTCGTAGGCCAGCACGTAGAGCGGCACGATGGTGAACGGGTTGGTGTACAGGGTGACGAACATCGCCAGCGGCAGGTTGACGCGAAAGATCAGCGCACAGATCGCCGCGCCGATCATCTGGAAAGGCCCGGGTATCAGTCCGCAGAACATTCCCGCAGCCACCGCGCCGGCAGCCGAACGGCGGTTGAGGTGCCACAGCCGCGGGTGCAGCAGCGAATTGCGGAAAGGCCGCAGCCAGCGATTGTTGTGAATCGCCTCGTGGTTCGGCAGGTGATTTTTCAAGTGCTTGCGCATGCTGTCGTCTCTATTATTGCAGGATGCGCCTCAACATTCTCGCCTTCGCCGCCGGCATCATCGTTCTTCAGATGCAGCCGGAACTGCCGCCGGCCGGGCTCTGGGCGCTGGCCGGCGGGCTGCTGGCGCTGCCGGTCATATGCTGGAAGCGCGCTTGGCCCAGCCGTCTGCTCGGGGTGCTTGCCTGCCTGGCGCTCGGCTTCGCCTGGGCGGCGTGGCGGGCCGACATCCGACTGGCCGATGCGCTGGGCGCCGAGTGGGAAGGGCGTGACGTCGAGGTGATCGGCATCGTCGCGACGCTGCCGCAGGATTTCAGCCAGGGCAGCCGTTTCGAATTTGCCGTTGAAAGGCGGTTGACCGCGACAGCCATCGTTCCCGAGCGGATCATGCTGTCGTGGTACCAGGGCCAGCGCGACGGCGAGGAGTTCGTTCGCCAGCCGGTTCGTCCCGGCGAGCGCTGGCAGATGACGGTGCGCCTCAAACGCCCGCACGGCAACGCCAATCCCAACGGGTTCGATTACGAGGCCTGGCTGCTCGAACGCAATATCCGGGCGACCGGCTATGTGCGCCAGAACCCGCCGCAGCGCCTGGCCGAAATGGTCTGGTAACCCGAGTACGTCGTCGAACGTCTGCGCTACGGCGTGCGCGCCTCGTTCGCCGCGATGCTGCCGGCCGAGCGCTATCCGTGGGCCGGCATTCTCGTCGCGCTGGTCATCGGCGACCAGCGGGCGATCCAGGGCGATCTATGGACCACCTTCAACCGCACTGGAACGACTCACCTGATGTCGATCAGTTAGCTATAAAAACAACGTTTTAGTAGGTAAGTATTCGCGATCAGTTACCTATAAAAACAATGTTTTAGTATGTAATAAATCAGCATCTGTTATCTATTAAAACGTAAGCTCGTATAATGCCCTTGTTATTGAAATTGCAGGGGTAGCACTGTGCCGAAGGCTTATTCGTATATCCGCTTCTCCAGCGCCAAGCAGGAGGCTGGAGACTCCATTTCTCGCCAAGTCAGGCTGTCCGAGGAATACGCTGCCAAGCACGGCCTGGAATTGGATACCGAGCTAAACATGCGTGACCTCGGACTATCTGCTTTCGACCGATCAAACCTGAAGAAAGGTGCTTTGGGCCATTTCCTGAGGCTTGTCGAGGAGAAGCAGATTCCCGTTGGCTCCTACCTGCTTGTTGAAAGCCTTGATCGCTTGTCGCGTGACAAAGTGATGGATGCTTTGTCGATTTTCACCGACATTCTGCGGGCTGGAATCGTAATCGTCACGCTGTCGGATAACCAGGTCTATAGCTATGAGAGGACCAATGAGAACTGGGCAAGCCTGATCGTATCGATTGTCATCATGAGCCGAGCTAACGAGGAGTCGGCAATGAAAAGCCAGCGACTCCGGTCAGCATGGGATGCGAAACGGCGGAACCTTGCGAACAAGCGCCTCACCGCCCGGTGTCCTTATTGGCTCAGGCCTGCTGAAGGCGACGTTGGCTTCGAGTTCATTCCTGAGCGAGTGGAGGTCGTAAAGCGGATTTTTCAGATGTCACTGGATGGTGTTGGCAGTTCCACCATCGTGAAGACTCTGAACACCGAGGGTGTCCCTCTGTTTTCCGAGAAAACCAACGGATGGCAAAGCTCGTATGTGCAGAAAATTCTACAGAGCCCTGCTGTGTATGGTGAGCTGCATTTGCAGTTGCAGCGTGACGGTGAAATCACTCCCCTCGAAGTAATACCCGATTATTACCCTGCCATCATGACGAAAGAGGAGTGGAAGCTTGTTGCTGACGCTCGGGCATCAAGGCGTACTCGGGGTGGCGTTACCAAAGGCGCCAACCTGAGTAACCTGTTTTCAGGCTTGCTGAAGTGTGGCTACTGCGGTGGGCCGATGAACATGGGCGGTTATGTTGAGACCCGTCGAGGTAAGCATAAGAGGTCAAAATATATCGCTTGCAACAATGCTCGACGCGGCCTTGGTTGCCGCTTCATTCAGTGGAACTACGATGATTTCGAGCGGCTGGTTTTGCGGTTTTGCAAGGCTGTTGATTTCGCCCGTGTGCTTGGGGTGAATCAGAACGTTCAGGCTGAAATAAACAATGCGATGCTCCGTGTAGAGGCCATCAAGCAGGAAATTGTTGATCTCGGTGTGCGGAATGAATCGCTCCTTGATGCGCTTGAAAAGGCCGGTCAAGGTGCTGCGGCCCTTCAGTTGATCATTGACCGCATGAAGGCAAACGAAAACAAGCTGACTGCCTTGGCCACAGAGCAGAGACAAGCTGAGGATGAGCTAATCAGGTTAAGCAATTCGCAGGTTGATGCTGCTGTTCAGCAAAACCTGATCGTTGATCTGTTGGGGCGCCTGGAAAAGCTCGAAGGCAGTGAGCTGCATCTGCTCCGGATTCGCCTTTCTGAGGCGATTAAGCGGGTGATTGCCAGGATTGATACGTTTCCTGGCGGGCGATGGTATTCGGAGGATGAACTTGAAGAGTACCGTCGCGATCTCGTTGCTGCCAATGCGTACGATGCAGATCAGATTGACGATATGTGCGCGAAGTTGGATACCGAGCCAAACAAGAAGCACCGCTTGCTGATGATCGTGTTCAAGAACGGCGAACATCGAACCGTGCTGTCATCAGGTAAGGTCCTCGACCAGAAAACACCGCCGCCCGCTGAATGGGATATTGCTACGTTGTTCGAGAGCTTGGCCTTCAAGGTATTCAAACCGTCGGAGCTATTGGCTGATTAGATCAGGCCAATCTCCCGTAATTCCCTGAGCATTCGGTAGCGGGTACTTTTGGCCAATGGCACCAGGGTATCGTCAGGCGTGTTGGCACGAACGCAGCGCAGTAAGTCCGCGAGGCTTAGGGCTTTGCTGGGGCCAAATTTTTCGCGAAGCTTATCCAGCTCGGGATATTGCTCGGCTTGTCTGGCGCGCTGTTCTGCTTCGTACGCTTTCTGCGCATCGATTTCTTTTTGCCGTTCTGCGTCGATAGCCAGAATGTCGTCCAAGAAATGGACGATGTCGTATATCTCTCGGCCTCCAACGGTCTTTGATACATAAACCAGGGTGTGCCGTTGCTGCTTGTGTTTGCGTTGTCTGGCTGCGATGTAGGTTACGGCCTCATCGTAGTCCTTGAATGACAGCAGAGGCTTGTTCCCGAAGCGGAGACACAGGCGACCACGGGCGTTGTCTCCGACAGCCCAGCCGTTGTGCCACCATTCCTGGCTTCCGCGTTCCACATCTTCGGGCGGCATTGCTTTGTCGGGCACCAAGTAGTGTTTGCCGTCTTGGGAAATGCCATGCCACAGGTTCTTGTGATACATCTTGTAGCCGTCGACGTAGATGACTAGGTGCCCAACTAGCGGAGCGTCTCTTGGTTCTGCCATTGCATGGAGTGTTCGTTAAGATGCCTGCATTATGCCGATTCTCCTCGATGCCATCGAGAATTTGGGTTTCAGTCTCCTCCTTGACAGACCGTGTCGGTGTGGAGGCTGTTTGTGCTTTACGGGACCTGCTCGCAGTGGCGCAGTGTAGGGTTGTAGTGGGATGATAAATCGCCTGCAAATAGCCTTGAAAACCGCATGAAATATGGCTTTCTGGCCTGTAGTGCGAGCAGTGTGAGATGCTTGGGCCAAGACCTTTTGAATGACACCGGGCATCCGAAAAGTGGCACCCATCCCCATTATCGCCACTGTCCCTCCAGAAACAGTTACGGGCAACTGTATTCGGGTTCCGGCAACTGTTGATCTTTCAGGGTACCCAGAGTACGAAACTTGCCATATATCCCGCGTTGTCGATTTGCATCTGTTGCTGGACTATGGGGAGGCTGGAGAAGCTGTTTGTGCTGAGTGGCCTGGTGTAGGTCACGGGATGGGGTATGTGTACGGCACTGTTACACCGCACGCGATTTGACGCATTCATATGGGCTACAGTGATATCCTTTTGTCCTACACCATTGACAAAAGGATTGAAACGCCATGAGAAGCAGGACGATTGAAATTTCGATTATCAATGTTGCCATGCAGTCTCCGCATGCGCCAAACAGGTACGTCGATCTTTTCAAGGCTGCGCTTGATCTGGATGTTGCCATTCCTTTGCGCTCGAACCATGCTGCGCAGATTTCTTGTCGTTTCTCACCTGATACCGCAGAGTTGCCCGAGTTTTTATTCGGTACGATTGATAAGTACTACGATCTGAAGAAGGATGATCCTTGGTTTAATCAACGCCAAGCACGCAAAGCCGAGGATCATGAACTGAGTGCTGTTCAGCGGCTACCTGATGAGTTGAAGCCTGCACACGAAACTTTTATGTTTGTGTTTCATCTCAAAAAGCATCTGTTTTTCTTGCTCTCCAAGGAATCTGGTGAAGGGAGCATGTCTTCAGGGCAAGCGGGGGCATTCCTCGATAATTTGTTTAACCATTCCGAGTTGAAGGATAGGTTTGGTCATACCGCTGTGACTGTGGTGCCGCGGAAGGGCGTGCTTGAATGGATTTTGCAGTTGGATCGCTTGACGAAATTTGAGATCGATTTCTTTGCGCCAAATGCTGACGACGACGATGACCTTGAGATCAAGATCACCAATAAGCTGGATCAAATGCACGCAAAGAAAATGTCGACAGTTTTTACAGCGCGTGAGCATGACTCACTTGATTTAGACCAAGAAACAAAACAGCAGGCTCGGGTGGCAGCGAAGAATGGTGTCGTTGTAGGGAGAGGCTCGAAAATTGATGGCAAAACTGAAACACGATCTACCGTAGACCAACCGTTGGTCGAAAAGCATTCCTACTTCCCCACTCTTATGACTCGTTACGATGCGTTAGTCGAAAAGGCGCGACAGATTATTCAAGGTGGTTTGCCAATCTAAGATGGCTAATTCCCAAAAACGTGGAGCGTTTTTCGGGCAATACCGCGGTATTGCCCGAATTGTGTTGCGCTATTGGACAGCTTACGGTGGTTGGAGTGGTTTGATCCGTTCGCCATACTTCCATCTCTCCGTTTTTTTAGTGCTGCTGTTTCATGATGCTTGGTTGAATAAGCCTTGGTATTCGTCGCCCTTGGCGATTTTGCCCAACCTGTTAGGTTTTTCTCTTGGTGGGCTTGCAATCTGGCTTGCGTTTGGAGATGAGAGATTTCGCCAACTATTGCTTGAGAAAGAGAGTGGGGAGCAGCACAGCACCTATGTTCTGACCAGCGCTAGCTTCGTTCACTTTGTGATTGTTCAGTTTTCGGCCTTAATTTATGCCTTGGGAGCACAATCCCTTGCATACGATGTAACACCCTGTAGCTTGGTAGGGAAGGTGCTTGCTTCGGTTGGATTGCCGATTGATTTTTTCTATGGATTTAATGGCTACGCTGGTTTTATAGGTTTCTTGCTGTTTGTGTATGCTCTTTTTTCTGGAATAGCAGCAACCTTCCAAGTTTTTCGGATGGTGACGCTGTTTGAGATAGTGGTGAATCATCCGGCCTTCAAATCGGTCAAAAAGCCTGTCAAGCGCTCGCTGATTTTTCGCCAAGGCGTTCGACATGTTGTCAGAAGTAGGATCAGGCGAAACATTCCTTGATCGTCGCCTGGGTCTTTGCATAGAAGCCTGCCCAGTTCTCGCAACCGACTTCTAACCCCTTGGTTTCCGTGGCGGCTTCGAGGTACGTCATAAACCCATACAGGTTCGCCCCGTGGTCGTAGAGGCTGAAAAAGAAGAGGACGCCATTTCGGCGTCCTCGAAGTGATCCAGCGTTGTCAGATTTATTGACCGCATCAATGCTGGCAAACAGTCTTTGCTTTGTGCCGCTGACTGTCGCTTGGACGATGCCTACCGGCAACGCTGAAGCCTTGCCGAGTTCCAGCCCCACTTGGTTGTCGGGATAAATACCGTTGAACAATTTAACGGAGACGACCATGAAACTTGTTGAACTATTTGACCTGTCAGGGATGGAGAAGAACGCTGAACGCTTGAAAAAGAACGCCAAGCGTCAGGCGGATGTCGCGAAGGCCGCTCAGGCTCGCTTGAAGATGCTGAAGGCGCAGCAACAACTGCGTGCCGCATCAGCTGATTTGTCGCCAGCGGCTTCTACTGTGTGATTGCCATCAATCCGAGCGCGTTGCCTGCACCTGATCAGGAAAAACTGGAATCCAGGTAGTAAAAAGGCTTCGGGAGTACAAGAGTCAATCAGTATCCTCGGATGCAGTTGCCTGGTTGCCAAATCCGAGGGATGCTGCTCACAGTGGGGCAGGTAATATGCTGTGATTCCCCGGTTTATGTGGACAATGCTGATACTTGGCTGTTGGTTACTACGGCCTGGTCTCATGCAATGAGCTGTGCTTTCCGTACTGAACTCGATTATCGCCCGAGCCAGGTCCATGCATTTTGGCCTGGCCTGGGCGGTGTTCATTTCGACAGAGACAAGGCTGTTGGTGCGAGTGTCCTCTAGAATTTATCGAAGGCTGCTGCGTAGGTATCAGGGTGCCGACAACTCTTCATTGCGTAATTGTCCTTGATTGTCCCAATTGACCTATCGTAAGCAAAGACATTCTGCATTTTCTCTCGACTTCCTGTTAGGCAGGCCTCTATAAAGTCGTGGGCGCAATTTCCACTACCGTATCCTGCTTGTCTTGCAGCTGAAATACATTTGGGAAGCTGCGAATCTTTTTTCTCGATGGCGAGGTTGCTTGTAGAATTATTTTGCTTCATAGAAGGGTTCATATTTGCACCTACCTTTGTAGGTGATCGAAAAATTGCAATACCTGCACCAATGCTCCCAATTAAAATAATCACCAGTAATACTTTAGCTACATCTTTGATATTTAGATTATTAATGTCCATTTTTCTAGCTCTCTGATTCAACAACCTTTTCGCTGCTGTGCTCTCAGGCAAGCATCAATTGCTTGACGTGATGGAAGGTTCATACAGGCTTGCACTCCTCTTTGACATCCCGTATCTGGGGCTACGAATGATCTAGTGGGAGCTGATGGACGATTCTCTGGAAGGCTTTCTAATGACAGGATTACTTGGTCATTTTGATTTCCTATCCTCTTGCATGAGGTGATATGTTTGCTTGATTGCCCATTTTTTAGTTGCCAGAGTGTTTCAATGTTAAATGAGTCATCGCTGATTTTTGCCAGCGTCCCGGAAATCTTGTAACCCTGAAGATTTACAACGAAGTTCTCAGTTTTTGATTTATGTGGAATTAGCGTTAGCTTGTTGTCACTGCGTTGATAGTCTCCGTATGTTGCCGAACCATCTTGGGATTCGTCCCATTGATATTTTCCATCCCATGAGAAGTGGAGCTTTGCCGATTTTGGTTGGTTGTTTTCTATTGTGTCTTGACAATCCCAGGTCCCGACGATTGATTCGCCATTCCTTGCGGATATCCTAGATAAAAAATCTGAAGACTCTTTTTCACCGGCGGCATCCGCCTTAATGAACCAATCACGAGCCTTGTTTATATCTCTTTCAGCTCCAATGCCAGTTAGATAGGCGTACCCGATTTTTGTTTTCACATGAGGAAAATTCTTTGCTGCCTTAACATTCCACTCCATGGCGGCTGCGAAGTTTTTTTGTTTCTTGAAGAGATCACCAAGAAGAACTTGCGAATAGGCAATTCCTGCACTCTCCGCCTTCTTGAAGGCAATTTCCGCTTTGCTGAAGTCAAACAGCTCCTCGGTTCCGAAACCATTTGTCATGCCAATAAAGTAGTCTCCCCATGGGTTCCCGGCTGCCGCCTCAGCTTCTAGCATTGTAATTGCGTGTTTTTTGTCACGGGCCGTGTCAATCCACCAGTACCTCGCGATACCTAGAGGACTTCCCAGTTCGGCTGATTTTGCATAGGCAATCTTTGATTTGTCCCATTCACCAGCTCGCTGCAATGCATAGCCAAGTTGATACCAAAGCCTTTTGTCACTCGGATTAGCCTTGACCGCTGCAGCACATTCAGAAATGCCACCGCCTACTGTCCCGGGGAATATGCCTTTTCCTTTGTTTTCTGGGTCTGCTATGTCTGAGGAAAGGCTGTTGCAGGATTCCACCTCCGATCCGCTACTTTGAATTGCTGTAGGCAAGATTGCTTTCCACGCATTAGCAGCTACTTCAGGACCATTATTTAGAATTAAGGCCAGTGTTTTTATATTCTTGAAATAGGAACTGTCTTGGCTAGCCGCTTCGCCAAATTGTCCTGCTAACTTTTTTAAGTCCAGGCTAGTGCTTTCAAACCCGGGGCGAGTGAATAAATCAAACAGCGCAAAATAATCATTATTCTTTTCTGCCAAAGCTGCAAATTTAAATCTTGCCTCTTCGATGTTTTTTGATATGCCAATTTCGTACCAAATGTAGGCGGCTTCTCTATTGCCGTTGCGCTCATGTAATTCACCAATGGCTACAGCTATTTGTGAATTGGTATTAATTAGCTGGTTTAAATCGTTTTCTAGTAATTCATCTTCAGTTGTTGGTTCTGTGCCTGCCCCAGAAAAGTAAGACAAGGGCATTATTGAGGCGAGTTCGTCTTTCGTTATCAGCGAATCATTATTCTCACGCATAGCGTGAATCGTTTTCTTCATCAAATCGGTTGATGGATTTAATTTGTCCCATTCGATATTAATCGGCTGTCTTGGTTGCGTTGGTCGTGTCGTGGTGCTTTGCTGAAATGTCGAAGGTCTTACAAGGCTCAGTTTTGAAATTATTTCTTGCTGCTCTTGTTGGTAAAAGTACTCTTCTATTGGCGTCTTTGCGATTAATCCAATTGCTCCGAAACCTGTGGCTGCCACCAGCCCTGCCAATACATTTTTTTTGAACGAATTGATTTTTGTTTTATTGTTATCTGCTGTGTTCTCATCCGTAACTACATTCCGATTTTCATCGGCAGCATTAGTGCCTGTATTTTTGTTTTTTTCAGCCTCGGTTGGAAATTGGGTGGCTTCTTCATCTTCTATAACAGCCACTGCGCCTTTTGATTGAAGAGCCGCTTGGTATTTAACAGCTGTTTGGAGATCGATGTTTTTTTTGACTGTAAATGATCCATGACGAACTATGTTCTTTGCTTGATCTTCGGGTATCTTGAATAGGCCTGCTAAGCCTTTGATTACTTGATCGTGGCTAAATCCGTTATTTACGCCGGTGATAACTACTCGGTATGTCATAGTGACTCCCTCAATTCTCTTTGCTTCAATCTGCCTTGAAGCTGTTGTGCTTGCCTGTAATGAAATTGACGCGCTACTTGTTCTAGCCGTTAACTATCTATGAGTTGCTTGGTTTATGCAATGACGATATGAGGTACATGTACCGTGGATTCTTCTGCATCATAACGGAACCATGTGGGGGTGCCAAACCTCTCAAGCAACCGACAAGATCCCGTTCTCACTGCGCTGGGCGCAGCGCTGAGGTCTGTTCGTCTTGAAAAATCGATTTCCCAGGAGAAGTTGGCGCTTCTTGCTGAAGTGGATCGAAGTTATGTCGGGCGGGTTGAGAGAGGCGACAACAACGTCGCTCTGCTGACGCTGGCACGTTTGGCCGGCGCTTTGGGCATTTCCCTTGCTGAGTTAATGCAGAGGGCCGGTTTGTAGACGCTATCCGTCACCAACCAAGCAGCTTGAAGCTTCGCAGGCTTCAAGCTGCTTCCCGTGTAGCGGGTACCTTTACAGCCAAGTATCTGAATACGCTGTAGCTGGGGCTGCTGATTGTTGAATAATCCTCCCACTCCAGCTTGTACTCGCCCGCAACCGGTAAGCTGCTCTCCCTGTTTTTCTTTGTTCCGGCAGAAGCTTGATCTGTCCATGCCAAATCGCCGCTGAGGGTTCTCCCCTCGGTTAGCCGAAATGCTGCGTCTACTGTTTCCGTGTTCAAGGGCGTTTTCCAGTAGGCAGAATCGTTCGTCAGCATGATTGCCCATCCTTCACACTGACTGATCGTTGAGGTGATCTGCTCAAGTCGGCAGATATCCTTGATGAAGTCGTATCTACCAAGGTCCTGGGCACTATGGCTCGATAGATGGAAATCTTCGCCATCCATACTGAGCTTGAGACTGCGCGTCTTGTACTTCAACTCGACAGCGACAGATTTTCCCGCGTGTTCGAAAAGAAAATCGAGATGCAGGTTTTTGCTGTCTGTCCTGAGAGGTTTTTCCAGACGAATCGATGCCTCTGGCTGACGGAGGTGAAGCTCCCAAGCGAACGCATGTTGAAAATCGGCCTCCGAGTGGAACACCTTTCGTTGGGCTGACAGGGCTTTCATTACGCTTTGGATATCAAGGTTCATCTGGCTATCTCATTAAAATTTTCGCCGTGATGATCGATGCGTCGTTTTCATACCCTCGCTCGGCAAGCGCAGTTACCTTGGACTTGATGTCGTCTGGCGACCAAAACGGCCATCCATTTTTCTGCATGAAGTCTCTGATAATTGGCGTGTGCCCTTGGTGTACGTTCCCGGCTGCAAGCCCCAATCGGATTTCGGTGCTGGTGTTTGCCATTCCAAGTGAAACAAGGTCTTCGAGCAATCGCTTGAACACGATTGAGCGATATCGCTCCGATGTGAAGAGTTTGTAGCGGCCCTCCGGTGTCTCGTGTGTCTCACTCAATTCATTGAAATTGACGCCTGTAGAATCAAGAAATGACTTTGCCTCGAAGGCTATGACCTCGTTTTTTGCGAAATTCAGTGCCAGTAGGTCAATTTCGGGGCGTGGTATCGAGTGCTTTCCGATCAGCCGTTTTTCTTCCTTGGTGACATTCACCTTGAACGAGCGCCGAACCCAGTATCCGTCTGCTTCCAGCAGGGTTGCTATGATGCCTTCGAAGTGATCCATGTAGATTTGGAGCCTGACTTGAAGGTTTGATTATGCCGCCGATATTCAATTGACTGTGGTCGTTCGTCGGGTAAAGATGTTGCCTTCCACCGGTAAGGGAGAAGGCTGTGTCTGGAACTGTCGAGGAATTGAGCAGTGAATTTGCAAGCAGGCTGCGGGAGGCAATCGATCTGTGCCGAGAGCAGGGGTATTCGCCCTCGCGGTTTGAGCAGATGCTGAATAGCAGTCCAAGCGCTGTTTCGCTTGCCAAGAAACTTGCTGTGTCCAGCGAGCTTCAAGATGGTCTCAAGCGGATCGCTAAACTTGGTCGGCTTGAACTTGCGATGGAGTCGATCATGCTTGAAGAGCAGTTCAAGCCACTGTTTTCAGACCAAATACTTCAAGCTGCTCGGTGGCGATTGGATACCGTACGTTCCGGCTTGGAGTGAGTCCTTTTTATAAAGGCCTGATCCCATGTACTGAGCAGTTCTTGCCGTACTGGGCTTCGATCATCGCTCGTGCTTGACCCATGTTGTTGGCCTGGATGGTAGTCGTCAGGCCAGAGGTTAGGCTGCTGCCGATGGTCGCTTTACCTGGCTCATTTTGGCGATAGACGCTGAATCTGACTTCGTACAGTGGCATGGTGATCTCCTTGATTAGCCGTTTCGTTGGTTGAGTTGGTTGATTACGTCACGCGCCTTCGATGTCACCTGACGGGATTCAAGGTGGGCGTAACGCATGGTGGTCTTGATGTCGCTGTGGCCGAGAATTTCACGCACTTCGTAAACACTCATTCCATTCTGGACAAGACGAGAGGCGTGAGTGTGACGCAGGGTATGCACTCGGCACCTCTGTAATCCAGCTCGTAAAATCGCTTTGCGGATTGATTGGGTGCAATACCCACGGGCTTCGCCGTCCCGGTTGCTGAATACATACGGGCCGGATTTCGCTTTCTCCCGGCGAGAAAGCACCTCGAATACCCGGTCAGTCATGTAAAGCACCGTCTCGTTTTCGACCTTCGACCGCCAGAGGTAAATGGCTCGCTCGGCGAGATCAATGCGCTGCCATTCGATGTTGGCAATTTCGCTGTACCGAGCGCCGGTATCCAGCAGCAAAATAACGAGGTCGTGGGCGTCCTGCATGACCCGCTTCAGTTCTTCGCTGCGCTCGGCCATGGGTTTCAGGCCAGGTCCTTCCCGGTCAGGAGCCAACTCACGAAGCAGGCGGCTTTCCTCCTCGCTGGTCAGGTAGCGCAATGGCACCTTCGGAATTTTCACGGTGGGAAATTCGAGTTCGCTGACTTGGTAACCCAATTTCTTGCTGAATTTCCATGTGCCACGCACCAACAGCAACCCGTACTTGATTATTTCCGCACCTACGCCTTCGTTAATTCGTGCTTGCTTGAACCGCTCCAGGTCATGTGCCGTGATTTCGTCGATGTATTTTTTTACCGGGAGCAGCCGGAACAACACGGCTTCGTGTGCAAGTAAGTTGGCGTAGCTGGCAATGCCTTTCTTTGCCACCTTGTATTGCTGGAATGCATCTGCCAACGAAATCCGTGGCTTCCTGCCTCGGTATTGCTGTGCATGTAGCTGTGCCTTCCATTCGACCTCCATCTGCTCGGCGGTTTTCTTGTTGGTGGTCCGGGTGGAGCGGATGTACATCTCGCCGTTGAACTGGAATTGCATGTACCAGTACTTGCTATTTCCTCGTTTAACGATGCTCATGACTTAGGTCCAATTCAGGTGATCTACATGGGGACCATCCATGACCTAGCGGGTTGGGGCAACGCCAATTTCCGAGATGTACATGCAAGGAAAGAAGCCATCGAGTGGGTGAATTCGGAGCAGCGAAGCGCGACAAATTCACCACGAGATCAGTCGCCGAAGGCGAAGGCATTGCATCAGATGAAAGGCGAAATGCCGTGGCCGTTCGGGAAAAGTTGAACGCAATCCCAAAGCTGTTTTTGACGCTGATCGGTGGAGAGCATTCGAGGGTTGCGTGCTTCGCACGTGATTTGCGGTAGTTCCTCAGCTTCGCTTCGTCACCACTCGCAAATCAGGTCATTTCTTGCAACCGGGGAGGCAGGGGCATTGCCCCGTGTGAGTTAGACCAACTCGCACAACTCCTGTCGGGTTCGCTGCGCTGCCATTGCTGGCGGTGTGTTTTGGATCGTGGATGAAAAGTTGAAGCTTGATTCCCAAGCTGACACATCATCGAGGCCATCCACACGGCTTCGCTGAAACTTTGACCGGCATCACCCGGCAGGCTCGTTATTGCGGCTCCACGCAATCTGTTCCCATCACTGCCAGTCAGTTAGGGTATGGCTGGCTGAATCGTCTGTCTGCTTGTGTTCGTGCTTGTCTCGACGCTGGACAAGTGTATTTATGCGATGGGAATGTACGTTAAGGGTAAAATCTTCTCGGCTTACGTGTCAATCGTTTGCTCCCCCCTGTCATGCCTGACAGGGTATTGCTACGCAGCGTTAATGTCGTAAAACTTGTAGCTGATCGGGATCGAAAAGGTATTTCGCAAAAACTCCAGATAGCTTTCTGCTTCTGGGGTTGCCTGCACGGGGCCGACAATAATCAATTCATCAACTTTGTCGGCCTCACAGTCCCAATATGCGTATTCGAGTAGCTGAGGGATTGCTTGCCGAATACACGCCTTGGCAGATTGTTCCGTTTTAATCTCGAAGAACCTGCAGAATTTGTCTGTTTTCACAACGACATCTATCGAAGTGCCGTGTCCGGTTGGAACCTCTGTACCAACAGATTTTTCACCGTGGGTTGCCACGAGCTCACTGTAGAGCTTGTTCTGCATTTCGTTGTGCAACAGGCTCGCGGTTCCATCTGATTTCGGAGCCGTTACCGTGACCTTGCCTGTTTTCTTTTTGTTATGACCCGCTGAAAATTTGAATGGTTTGAACTTTGAGGCTGGTAATTCGTCTGTGGCAAGGAAAAATGAAGCGTCTTCAATCAGTTTTTCAGCGGGCAGGCCGCCTGTGGTGAGCCATTCGAGAAAGCGTTCTTTGCTCACCGCGAAAACTTTGTGGAAGTCGTTTGCGATAAGCTCATCTTGGAGTGAGTTTTTCTGATCCCATCCTGCCGTTTTTAGTTTTAGCTGGAGAAGTTCAGCAACTAGCCCGTTCAGCCCAGTAATTTTAAACAGTTTGCTGAGGTCATAATTGACATGGTTTTTTGAGTGCTCTGTACTGAATCCGAGTTGCTCGATGGTATGCGCGAAGTTTGTGTAGGCCTTCTCATCCAGTTGTTTTCCACGAATTATGGTTCCCGTGAGTGGAACGATACCGGCACCGTTTTGCATCGCCCGGATCAGTGCATTGTGGCTAAAAATGATGGCTATCAGTACAAGAGCATTGATCGTTTCCTCGCCTTGTTCTCTTGCCTTGTTCCACACATCAGGAACCTTTCCTGCCGCCGTAACTGACAAATTCTTGTGGGCTTGAGCGGATTCTATGTTGATCCCTTCATCCGTTCCCCAGAGGTGATTCAGTACCTCGTCCTTGTCGTACTTAGCCAACAGTAGCGCAATTTTGTGCGCACCATGCTTGGTTAAAGAGACATTCAGCTTTGATAAGTTCGTCATCCTGGATTCCACGGGTAAAAACCATGTGGAATCCTAACATTTGGCTAATCTCTGGTAGATATTTTTCGCCAAAAGTTGTCAATGACATCGCCTGTTGCGATGGCTAACTCACTAAGAACAGGCACTCCTCTACATTTCTGTGTCGGTCAAATTGGCGGCCTAGCGTCATATGCTGATGGTCTGTTAGCAACAATTCGACCTTTCGCCCTGGGAAATATACCTTTGCCAGTTCATGGATTTCTTCGATGGAAATCATTCCGGTATTACTGTAGCTCAGCGCAAGATTTGAATCTGTCTCCCAAACACCAGCAAAGAGGTCAGCAAAGGCCTGTTTGACTTGTGTTTTTATGCAAAATGGGGATTGGTGGCGCTCGTCACGGTATCGACCTTTTACAACTTTTCCACCTTTGCTTTGTATGGTCGGGTAGTCATAGAGAACGAGCGTCTCGATCGCGTGATAAAAACGGCTATAGTGCACAAAACAGTACGGTGGGTCTGCATATACGGTGCCGCCCGAGAAATGCCGTAGGCAATCGTGGTAATCGAGAGTTGTAGTTTTATGCGAAAACTTCGATGGTTCATTCCCCAACACGGAACAGACAGCATCGAATTTTCTTCGGAAATAGTCAGGAAGAGACCTTCTCCGGTAGATAGAAATATCCTTCATTGATGATTCTGTTTTGGCGTCTCTGTACTGAGCATAGTGTCCAGTCCCTTGACTTGTGTATGCCATTGCATACATCAACGTAGAAATGACCAGAGGGTAGCAAGGCTCATTCTTGTATTGCTCAGCGACTTCGCGAATTGCGTCAATCCAAAGACACTGTTCAGCGGTCCACCATGTTCCGGAGTAATACTTGACGAAAAGATGCCAATCTCTGGAAAAAGATCGCCGTATCAGGCCTTGTTGCTTCAGCTCCAACTCGTTGAAATCGGACAGGGAAGTAATAGATTGATAATCGATTTTGATTCCAAGCTCAGCAGTGTTTGCTGAAACAATTTGCTCTGCAGCAAGCAAAATGTCTGTAGAACTTGGCATCCCTTGGTAGCGATAGGCATCCAAGTAGGTTTGAGCAAGTATCGATGAGTAAGTCTGAATGTCGTTGGAATGAATTGGTGCTTGGTGTCCAATTGCTCCCGCTAGTGAAGCGCTACCTGCGAATAAGTCGCAAATTTCGCCGCCTCTATAAACTTCGTTGATGCCTTCAAGCACGAAGCCCATTATTTTCGACTTCGAACCCATGTACTTGATGAAGTGTGGATAAGGCTGTTCTTGCAGGTTCAAGCAAATTGGCGGTTCTTCGGCCAGCACACACATCTCCTACGGATTCTGTTACAAAACAGGTAAGGGTAACACCTAAGACAGAGTTGTCCCTCGACTAGCGCAACCCTAGTCGCAATTAACTGACTAGACAACGCTGGCGGCTATCAATGGAGGAAGAAGTTTTGGGACAGTGGACTGTGGTGGCACCCCTTTGTTTGTACCGCTGTAACCGTTGCGTTTGGGGGCGGGCAGCGCTGTTTTTTCTCTTGATTTTGTTTGTTCTGGGATTTCCTTTCGCTACATCTGCTGACGTGACTGGCGTTGTCGTAGGCGTTGCAGACGGCGATACCGTCACGGTTCTTGACGCAGACAGGAATCAGCACAAGGTTCGCCTTGCCGGAATTGATGCTCCCGAAAAGGCTCAACCCTTTGGCCAGAGAGCCAAGGAACGTATGAGTACGTTGGTGTTTGGTAAAGATGTCCGCCTCGAAGGTGACAAGCTGGATCGCTACGGTCGGACTGTTGCGAAGGTGTGGGTTTCACCTCCTGATTGTCAGCGTTGCCCCAAGACACTCGATGCCGGACTTGCCGTCCTGACATCCGGGCTTGCTTGGCATTACAAGAAGTATCAGTACGAGCAAAGCGCTGAGGACCGCGAGCGTTACGCTTTTGCCGAGATTGAAGCACGATCAAAACGAGCTGGCCTCTGGTCAGAGGCCGATCCTGTGCCCCCCTGGGATTGGAGAAAATCCAAGAGCTCGGGTGGTGAGCAAAACGCTAACAGGTAGAGACAAAAAGAGAGGGGCATCAGCGATGCCCCTCTATCGTTTGGCCTGATTTCGCGAAATCAGGCAGGCTTGGCGGCCTTTTTTGCTTTCCGACGGCAGTTGTACCAGTAGGTAACAGCGCCTTTCTCGGTGAGCGTTGCGCCCTGGACGAAGGCAGCGATTACCACGTCCTTTTCCTCGTCTTTCAGGGCCTCGAAGATCACCATTGCTGCATCGGCCTTGCTCTTGCCTTCCTTGATGACTGCTTTGCCCTTGGCGATGGCCTCCTTGATAGCGGCCTTTCCCAGGTCGATCTTCTTCGGCTGGGAAGCAGTGACAGCGGCGGTGGCTTCGGGGGCGGTTGCGGTCTTATCCATGATATTTCCTCCAGATTTGCTGAGTGAGTTTGTCGATGACGGATTGCGGGGCGGTCTCGAATCCGGCGATGTCATCCAGCAAGCCGAGCAGGGCTTCAGTGAAGTCCTCGAACTCCATTCCCTCTCCGAATTCCTCGACGAGGATTTCTGCCAGTTGTTGCTTCTGATCGGCTGTTAGCGTGTACATCGTTGATGCCCTTTCTCTTGACCACAGGGGCACCATCCAAGCAATCCAGAGGTTGGGCAACGGGTTGGCTAGAAAATATTTCGGTGCTCGGAGCGTGCCGATCCATCAGACGCTGAGGGTTGTTATCAACCATCGTCTGAGGAGAAAACTAATGCTGTTTTCATTGGGTCAAATTGTCGTTACGCGGAACTGCCTGAATTACGCACAGGAGCACGAGATCAATCTGAGCGAACTTGTTATTCGCCATGCCAATGGTGATGACGGCGATCTGTGCAAGGCTGACCAAGCCTTGAACGATTTGGCTATCCAGTCTGAGGGGCGGGTGTTCTCCAGCTACACGATCAATTCCGTGAAGTTCTACGTCATCACGGAGTGGGATAGGAGCTACACGACTGTCATGCTGGCTGACGACTACTGAGTTCATCAGAGCCCCCTTGCGGAGGCAGTTTTCATTTGCCGTACAATCCTATCTTCATGGACGGGAGGACTATGGATCAAGTCAAAGAAACAGTGTTCAATGAGACACACGCGACTTTCGGGTGGTTGTCTAATATGAGCGCTCATCCAGTTCGCTGTGAAGGTAAGGCGTATAAGACGGCAGAGCACCTTTTTCAGTGCTTGCGGTTTGAGGGCAAGCCTGATGTCGTATTCGACAATCCGGATGAATCGAAGTCATTCATCACCCCTGCACAAGTTCAAAGAGAGATACTCGAACAACCGTCTCCTCTGATGGCTAAAGACGTTGCGAAGAAATACCGGAAGTATTTCATAACAACCAAAGAAGAAGACATCCAGATCATGCGAAAGGTGGTTCGGCTTAAGCTAATTCAGAACCCAATGTTTGTACGCAATCTTATACATACAGAAGGTGACATCATTGAAGACTCAAGCAATCGGCGGAAAGGCAGTGGATTGTTCTGGGGGGCTGCTAAGATGCCCGACGGTGAGTGGGTCGGTGATAACAATCTTGGGAAAATCTGGATGGAGTTGAGAGCGGAGTTGAAAGCGGTTTTGATTATCTGACGACTGCGTACCACTAACGAAAAGGAGCCGAAAGGCTCCTTTTTTATTTTGCGGGAAAGATTCCCTGAGTTACCCCCTCAAGGACAGCATCAGCCAATTTTAGGTATCTTGATACCGCAGTTTCCAATACTTTCTTTTTCTGCCCGGCATCAAGATCGTTGTCGTCGTCCTTGATCCGTTGATTTCTCAGGATGGTGTACTCGTTCGCTAGCTGATTTCCGACTTGCCAGTTTGGTATCCCTGTTTTCTTTAACTTGTATGCGGCTAAAGCAATTTCAAGCGAAGAGCAATCAGGTCTTCTCGCGAATGGGTATTTTGCAAATGACTTCCGCTCTGCTGGTCGTCCTCGTTTGGCCGGTCCTTGTTGTGCTGAAATAAAGTTCTTGATCCATTCCAGTAGTGTTTCCTTTGGATAAGAAAGATTAAGCACCAACGCAATGTGATTCTTTTTCTCGAAGTGTTCAGCCACTTCATTCTCACACAACTGAAGCGCTCTCTGCATTCGTTCATCGTGGTCTGTGACGTGTTCAAGATCGGCAAAAATTCTTGAGAAGTTGCCCACGTCATCATCGATCTCTTCATCGTCGAGGACATCGAAAAGGTACTCGTTGTAGTCCTCTTTGGTAGTCAGCATCGCAACAGGGAACTCTGCTCGTGGCTTTTTGAACGTTTCCGAGAATAGATCAATTCGGACTTGTGGTTGTGCAAACCACTCGTCGAAGCTCATCTCAAAGACTCCCGCAAAGTCTTTACGGACTGCCTCATCCCACTCGGCGCTTTTGTCCGTCTCTCTTACGTAGTCGTACCACAACTCATAAGCATTCTTTGCCATAACGAGCTAATTCCTCCCTTTTGCTCGTGTGGATTGTACGGCATTCCAAATTCCCATACTGCGTCACATAGGTTCCGTCGTGATGACGAAAGGATTTTGGACCGATACGCCCAGCAGTGTGGCCGACGTGAGATTCGTTCGTAGAAGTTTAAAGGTTAGATGATGGATCTAGGTTATCCCTCTAATCGAATGCTCAATAACCATTAATCTTTATAAATTTAATAATTTTTAAATGATTAATCATGCAGCTCTGTATTTGTTATTTCGAACAGTATGCCGAAAGGCTTCTTTTAAACAAAACTAATTAAGGATATCTAAATGAACAACATTTCTATGATCGACATGCTGAACTACCTGCAACGTGAGCGTGGTCGCTGGATGTGCGAATCAGACCACATAAGACTTCGCCATCCTAAGTATAGAAGGACTTCTGAGGAAAATCTCAGTATTCGGTTGGCAAATGCAGACTGGAATTCCCAGGTGATTGACGCCATCATCGAGAAGCTTGATGCCGAGTACTACAAGAAGATGAAGCCGTCAAAAGAGGAGGTAGATCGTATCAGGGCTAGGTTAAATGCATTGTTGGCTGAGAAAAAAGAATGCAACGCTAAAGCTGATGATTGACTGGCCTAATTATTAAAAGGGAGTGCTCCGGTACTCCAAACTAAAAGATTTAAGGTGCTGTGTAATTAGGTCGTGCCCTCATTGCTGAAATCACAGCTAGTTTAGTTAATTAATAAGTGAAAAATAAAGGACCCCTTGCGGTCCTTTTTTAATGGAGATTTTATATGGCTAAAAATAACCCAGGTGATCTGCTTACCTCTGATTGGAATCCTGTCGTTGGGTGCCAACGTTACTCCGCTGGTTGCCGCGACTGCTGGTGGCTCGACGGAATCATGCCCTGGCAAATTCGCCTCGGAAACCTGCCTGAGACAGTAACTGAAGGTGGGCCGACCGAACTTGACGCTCGATTTGATCCCGCGAAATTGCGTCCCAAGAAAGGCATTGTCGGCGTGGTTCAGCACGGCGATCTGTTCTGGGACAAGTTCTCTGACGCAACTATCCACCGTGTCCTCGACGTGGTCGATCAAATTGCTCAGGAGCGTGAAGAGAAGAATTTCTGCCGCGCAAAACTCGGCAAACCAACCGACAACACCAAATACATCCTCTGGACGAAACGCGCCGAACGCATGGCGAGCTTTCTGGAGATGCGCTATCCGCAAGGTGTTCCACCTTACATCGCCTGTGGCGTCTCCGTCGAAAACCAAGCGCTGGCCGATGAGCGCCTCCCGCATCTCCTGCGTGTTCAGGGCCATCGCTTAGTGATGATCGAGCCAATGCTCGGGCCGATTGACCTCACTGGCTACGAGGATGTGGATTGGGTGGTACTCGGCTCGGAAACGGGTACGGAGCGTGCCCGCCCGCTCAATCTCGATTGGGCTCGCCAAGTACGAGATTTCGCTGTGGCGAACAGCCTGCCGTTTTTCATCAAGCAGGTTGGATCAAGCCACAAAGCGCCAGTTCGCAGCCTCGATGGCCGGACCTGGGACGAATTCCCCGTGGGATTCACCAAATAAAAAGTATCCAAGGCGCGACGAGGAGGAATGGTCCTTCTCGTTCGCGCTGGATGTGTAGCAAAACCCTTAAGTCATTTTTCATAAGGAGCAATTCATGAAGACTTATATCCAAGACCAAGTTGTGTCGTTCTGCAAAACCCGTGAAGCCTTCGGTGGCCTTTCCAACATGGCTGCTGGCTATCTGATCACGCTGTACGGTGTTCGGTGCAGAACCAGCGAGCATCTTTATCAGGCGTTGAAATTTCCGAATCACCCTGAGGTTCAGGCGGCAATTTTGGAGGAAGCGAGCCCGATGGCAGCCAAGATGGTTGCTAAACGGTATCGCCACCTGATTCGCCCTGACTGGGAGGAAATCAAGCTCTCTGTAATGCCTTACTGCCTGCGAGCCAAGCTGCAATGCAATTTTCAGCGATTCGGCAGCCTTCTGCTATCCACTGGCGATGCAGACATCGTCGAAATCTCGTCGAAGCACGACACCTTCTGGGGGTGTGTGCCTCAAGGTGATTTGTTCGTGGGCCATAACCACCTCGGTATTCAACTGACCAATCTCCGTGAAGAGTTGATTGACGACGGGGGCGGCTTTCACGACGCCAAGCTTGCTCCACCTGACGGTGTAGAGCTTCGACTGATGGGGCGTGTCCTGGGAACGCTCAATTTCGGCATCTGGGACGAGGTAACGCTGAGCGGCATTTTCGCTGCGCTCCGCTGCAAGCACACCAACCAACTGCCTAACGCTACTAATGGAGGTTTCTAACATGGCAAAACTGACTGTTCTCCCTAACGGCAACGCCATTGCGATGCACGTCGTGTCCTCGATCACGCTTCACCCTGGCAAGGGGGTTTCTTGCCGTGACGACCAGCGCCGCATGGTTGCGTGGATCGATGTGGAAGACGATGAAAAAGCAAAACAGGTTCGCGAAACGCTCATTCGTCTCACTCGCTCGGGTATGGCTGGTCTTGAGCCCGATTGGAGTTTCCTCGACCAGTAATCCGTTTTTTTAACGGTTACCGGTGAGGGGTAGTGGGGCAACCACTACCCCTCACTGCTTTCGGAGATTTGAAAATGCAAAACGTTATTGAAACCCCCGTTCCGGAAACCTGGTGTAAGTCGCCGGAAGGGGAATATGTACCGGACTGTTACACCAACCATCCAGACCCTGTGTTCGACGAGGACATCGAGGCTGAGCTGGAGCGGTGGGAAGTGCTGACGGCTCATCAGGCCGCAGACATTACAACTGATCCTGGCAAGCCTCGGAAAGGTCAGGGGCCGACCGTGTATATCGGCTTCGATTCTGAGTTTGTTCCCGGTGATGAGGAGCATGACAACGTGATCTTGAGCCTCCAGTTTTATCTGGTAGGCGAGTGCGGTGTTATGGAGCGAGTGGTGTATCCGCGCGGGCCTGACAAAAGCCAACGCCCTCACTTCCGCGAGATCGTTTTTGAGTTGATCCACGAGGCGATGGATCGCGGGGTAATCCTCGAATGGCCGAACCATGTCGTTCTGATTGGCTTCTTTTTACGCATCGACTTGCAGGCTTTTGGCGACCTCGTGTCGTTCAAGCAAGCCTTGGAGAACGTCGGTGGCCGCGTTGCCTCGGTGAAAACCTCACTCATCTTGGAGCCTGAGGAAGATGACCTTGAAGGCTTGCTGAATAACAAAACCTACTTAGCGACGGATCGTGACGGGGTATTCCGCACGCTGAAGGTTCGCTTTGTTGATGCCGGCGGCCATGTGGCGATGGGTACTTCGCTGGCGCAAATCGGCGATTTGCTTGGCCTGCCGAAGCTTGAACTGCCTGAGGGGTATCTCAAGGAGAGGATGGATTTGCTGCTGGAGGGCGACAAGCAGGCCTTCGAGAGATACGGCCTCAGGGACTCTGAAATCGCTGTCCGGTTTTATCTTCGCCTGCTTGATTTCGCTGAGAAGCACACAGGAAAGCGCTCGCTACCTGCAACTGCCAGCAGCCTTGCCGTCCGCATTTTCACCTCGAAGCTCGAAGAGAGCCAAGTCGATTTCAATGCGGCGTTTGGTGTAACGCAATGCGCCAGCACCTACTGGAACTCGGCAAGGGACCAGGTAGTAAGCAAGAAGGAAAAGTCACTTACGCCGATGCGAAAGGCCAACGAGCCGTTTGTTGCCGATTGCTACAGCGGCGGTCGTAACGAGTGCTACGCCTTTGGCCCGACGACCATCGGCATCTACAACGATTTCGATCTGGCGGGCGCTTACACAACCGGGATGGTCGATCTGCGCCATATCGACTATGACAACTTCTGGTATTCGAAGGAGACAGCCGATTTTGTCGGGCATGTGCTCGGGTTTGCTTATGTGCGCTTTGCTTTTCCGGAGGGCACACGCTTTCCGTCGATGCCGGTGAGAAATTCCCAAGGCGGGCTGGTGTATCCGCTGACGGGATTCTCGTACTGCACGGCACCCGAGATCGAGGTGGCCCTGAACCTCGGTTGTCAGATCGACATCCTGCATGGCGTGATTTTCCCGTGGTGCGAAGGCGATAGCAGGCTGTTCGAGCCTTTCGTGATGCATATCCGCGCCCTGCGGAAGTCATTCGAGAAAGGCAGCCTCGATGAGTTGTACGCCAAGCTCCTCGGGAACAGCCTGTACGGGAAAACAGCGCAAGGCCTGAAGGCAAAGACGGTCTTCGACTCTCAGGGGATGAAGAGTGTTGAACTGCCTCATTCCATTTTGACGAATGCCGCCATCGCAGCACACACGACGGGCTTCGTTCGCGCTGTTCTCAGCGAGCAAATTGCTGGAATCCCTCCGCATCGAAATGTGATTAGCGCCACGACGGACGGCTTCATCACGGATGCCGACGAATCCGAGTTGGTGTTGGATGGGCCGATGGCAAAACGCTTTCAGGCCCTCTGCGAACGGGTTGCTCCCGGTAGCAAGATGCTGGAACGCAAGCATCGTGTGCGGCAGCTGATCGCGATGAAAACTCGTGGTCAGGTCACGGCCATCCCGTTCGAGAGCGAGCCATTCATTCTCGCAAAAGCAGGGGTGTCACCGCAGGTCGAACATGCGCTGCACAACGAATTCATGGTCGATTTGTTCATGAGTCGTAGCCCCGGCGACATGACGGTCACTCGCCCATTCACGCCGTTTCGGGAGCAGTGGGTCAAGGACGCTGACGTGGTTCGCCTGACTCGGGAATCGAGGCTGAACCTTGAGTTCGATTTCAAGCGCCGCTTGGTGGAGCCGCAGCAGGTTGCTGTCGCTGATGGCGAGCACCTCTCGATGAGCAGTGTGCCTTGGTATGACCTCGCGGAATGCGAGCGTGCAAGGGCCATTTTCGACGGCTGGCGTGACAAGCACTGCCTGAAGACCTTGGGGAATTTACATGACTGGGAGGATCACTACCGGTTTGCACTGGTACGGGATCGCCTTAGCCATGGGAATGGCCGCAGTTTCGGGATAAGGCCAACAAGCGGCGGCATCACGGATGTGTTCCGCCGCTTGTTCTTGCGTGCCTACACGCAAGGCCTCTGTGGATTGATCAAAACAATGACCTATCCCGAGTTGGCTGACTGGCTCACCGAGCGTGGTTATCCGACGACTGTAGATGAAGCCAAGAACGCAAAACGAGGGAAGTTCATTGAGCACGCAGTGCCACTAACGCCCCGTACTGAAGAACTGAAATCGGTGCTTGTGGAGGGGTTCCCGAGCATCGAGATCGAAAAATTTATTTCAACCAACTAAAGGAGTAATTCATGGAAAACAATCAAACCATCACCACCACCTCTACCGAAGCAATTGCCGCTAGCTGGCCTGTGCCTGAAAGCGCAACCCAAGGGGTTAAAGACTTTCTCAGCCAGTATTACCCGAATGGCCTCGTGTACCTGCATAACGGCTTCCTGGCGTATTCGGGCGGATATTGGATCGACTTGGACGAGCAGGCCGATATTCTGCGTCTGATCACCGAGTTTTTCGGTCCGGGTGTTGAGTTCAAAGATGTGCGCGAGCTTCATGCCTTGCTGAAGGTGACTTGTGTCGTCAAAGGCAGCGAATTCAAGCCGAACCATAACTTTGTCTGTTTCAAGAACGGTGCGCTCGACATGACGACATATCAGCTTGTCCCTCACGATCCTGCCATGCATCTCCGCTCGGGCCGTAATGTTGATTGGGATGAGAATGCTCAAGCGCCGGTCTTCGAGAAATTCCTGAGCGATGTGTTTCGTGATGATCACGACCGCGATCAGAAAATCCAGTTCATGCGTGAGTGGATGGGGCTTTGCCTGATCCCGGATACCAGCTTCGAGAAATTTGTTGTCTGCGTCGGGGACGGTGGCAACGGCAAGTCGGTTTTGCTAAAGCTCATGGCCGAGCTGGTCGGTCATGAAAACGTCTACAGCGCACCGGTTCAGCGCCTCGGCAATCGCCGTGCGCTGGCTGAGCTGGATGGAAAACTGCTGCTGATGAGTTCGGAAATCAACGAAAACACGGTGATGGATGACGGCGTGCTCAAGCAGATCGTGAGCGGTGACATGGTCGAGGCCGAGCGCAAGTACGAGCGCCCGTTTGCCTTCATCCCGACCACGCGCGTCATGCTTGCCACGAACCACTTGCCGAAATTGCGTGATGTCACCCATGCATTTTTCCGCCGCTTAGTGATGATCCGTTTCAACCGCAATTTCACCGCCGACGAGATGGATATGAATCTGCCTGCCAAATTGTCGGCAGAGTTGGACGGCATTTTCGCGATGGCTGTCCGTGGGTTGAAGTCTCTGCGGGAGCGGAAGCATTTTGTGGTTCCGGCCTCTTCCGAAGCAGCATCGCTTCAGTACCGCGAGGAGTCTGACCAGATCAAGATGTTTGCCGACGAGGCTCTATTTAAATGCTCTGAGAAGGGGATGCAGCCCGCCGCCTTGTATAAGCTCTACACGAGTTGGGCAAGCACTTTCGGGGTCAAGGCTGAGAACAACATTGTCCTCGGCAAGCGTTTGAAGCACATGGGTTTCAGCAAGACGCGCTCGAATGGCAAGGACTACTGGTGCGTGAAAATGACTCCTGCTGGCGAGGAAATCTTGAATAAACGCTCCGCGCACGTTGTTGATCTACCCGCTGGGAACCCTGCTGAGGGAGCAGCAAACGATGCAACGGCACTTGCTGCATAGTCGCTCGTCAAATGCCTGCCTGAGAAATCGGGCAGGCATTAAATCAGTTGCCACAGGAGTTCTATGCAGGTGGCTTGGTCCAACGTGACGTTTGCTAAGCGTAGCTTCGATCCGATTCACAGGTCTGGAACGACAGTAGTCTTAGTTCACCTTGTCGAATCATTTCATCGATCGAGATTGGTGAGTTTGCTTGTCGCTGCTTGCGGCTTTCATCGTTGATATCAGCGAATAGCGCAGCCAGAGCTCTCGCGATCTGTTCGGCCTGAGCTCGGCTCCACCATGGCTCAAGCGAACTTGCCAGCAGCGCCTCTGAAAACTCATCTCCTGATACATGAAACAGCATTCGGGCCAAAGTGCGTAGCCCTTTGTCAAAACTTGCGAAGAGGAGGCGAGTTCGTGTGCCATTCAGTTCGTTAACCTTCCTGATCATCTCGCTTAAATGGGTCAAATCCCAGCTCGTGTTTCGAACGCCGTGGACAGCTCGTTGCCTGTTGGGTGAAAAAAGATGCTTGAAAAGACGCTTGCGTGGCGGTGAGTTGGGGGCGAAATAGATACTGGCAAGCAATGCCGCTGGCCCTGCGACTATGAAGTCGTCTCGCATCCAAGAGAGCAACGCCAGCATCCGATCTAAGTTGGGCCGGACAGATAATTCGAGCTCGGCAATCTTTAAGGCCGCAATGTAGTTGCGCCGCCAGCGGCGCAATGGGAACGCAAGATCATGGAGCTCTGGTGGATGTTGGGGGGCTATCGAGACCAGAGCATCCAGATCGCCAAAGGCTAGGTCCATCCATGGGTCCGGATCGGCGTTGTCGGCATCCCGAAATCGGGCTAGCTCTAAATTTGCAGCATCGTTGCCTTGTAGTTGGGCCAATTCATGAAAGGCGATGGATGGCTCGATCTGAATGTCGAGAAAATGACAGAAAGCCTTGATTGCTGCGATCTTCCGAAGCATGTCGTCCATCGATGCACCGGCTACGATCTTGGCCATTCGGGAAGCTATGTTCCGATCTGGCAATAGTATGGTCTGGATATTTTCGACCTGTGCTTCGAAAATGAATGCATCGGGGTGGCACAGCCCCACGGGAGGTGGTAGGTAGCCAGGGACAAATACGCCTTCAGCTTCCAGTATTTCACCGAGGCCACACAGCTCTATGTAAGGGAAGTTTGGTGGTAGATAGACTGTTCGCTCTATACGTTCTGGGTCGTCGTCATCAGGCCCGAATCTCAAGGCGACGCGTTCAGGACTTTGGGGGCGACGAGGGGTGCCCATTGGTCGTCTTAGGCTCGAACTGTGGAGTTGAGCCTACATTGAAGGGCTATTTCATAGGCCGTTTGTAGATGCTGGGCGATCTGCCGTCCAGCTTCCACATGCTGTGAGATGACAACGTCCTTATCGCCGTCGCTCAGTTTTCCGCTGAAAATGAGCCAGGAGAATAGATGTGGGGTCGTCTGTGAGTACGGATGACCAGCGTCCTTAGCCAACCTCAAAGCCTTCATATCATCGGTAATGAACCCCTGGCGGATTTTCATGGCAAAGGCTATTGATGAAAGCTCCCCTTTGCCCAGTTTTTTGCGTTTTTCCAGTATTTCGATGGCTTGAAGGTCATCGATGCTGCACGAATGGGCTTTAAAGACCCCACGCTGCTGCTCGGCTCGAAGGCGATCAATTAAGATTTGCTCGCTTGGCAGAATCAATTTTCGAGGTTTGATTAGGCATTCGTATTGGACGAAGCAGGTAATGCAAAAGTCGTGAGGTGCCCCCCGTAATCAGTGCCATCGGCAATTTAGTAGAGTCCGTTTCCGA
>ERZ795062.540-NODE-540-length-31247-cov-7.273788_pt1 | contig 31247 bp, 43 predicted proteins | sample MGYA00375146_ERZ795062 | MGnify/ENA primary metagenome ERZ795062 (study PRJEB30191, sample SAMN05720281) | activated sludge metagenome | isolation source: Anaerobic digester | place: USA | collected 2015-07-16 ...
ATGAGTTGGGCTATTTTTATTTCCAGGGCAGCTTGGCCGCAGGCACAGGTATTGGTGTTAAGTATCACAGAAAATAAGAAATCCGGGATAAGGCGAGTTTAGGTGAGATGATTGGGGAATTAACGAGACGGTGAGGGTTTGAGGGATATTCCGGGGGATTCGTTTCTCAAATTTTGTGAGACGTTTTTGGAGTAATTTCAGGTGGTTTTCATTCTTTGGCGGCAGGTGTTATTAATAATATGAATTGGTTAGTAACGATGGTTAGAAATGAAATGATATATGGTCAGAAAGGCTATATAACCGGTGTTAGAAAATATAACGGACGGGTAAAAAATTCGCGGCGCGAACGTTATTTTGGATAAAAAAGAAGTGGTTTTAAAGGCTCTGATTGGTAAACCTGGATTGGTAAATTGGTAAATTGGTAAACATGTTTCTAATTAAGATGTATCCGGCGTTACAGGAATTACGGCTGATTTTAAGACAATTCGCGTTAGAGGTGATGAGGATGTATATTTAATAATGCCGGCTGTATAATTATGCATATTAAACAATTCAGCCAGGATGATTTCCGTAGTGTAGTGCTCCTGGATAAATAGTTCTATGAGATTGCTAAATAAATACCAGCTGAACAGGCAATACTGCTAGTCTTCCTTAACTTAATATTTATCTATCTTCGAAATCATTCTTTATAATAAAGTGCTGGATCAGTGTAGGCATTGCTGGTGATTGGGCTCGTTTTTTTTCAATTAAGGCTTCTATTTCAGTAGGGAAGGCCATGGCGAATTGAACACGGGCCCAAGCTTTCAGATCTTCGTCGCCTACTTCCCACAGTTTTACTAAAAATGATATCATACGATCCAGGTCCGGAGATCCGGTGATGGCAGCAGCTGCTGAACCTAAGATAGCTGGATCACTTTTATCTATAATATTACTGAGGGCTTCAAAATAAGCCTTTTCCCCGATCTGGTCAATCTGCTTCTTGATAATCTCCTCGGGAGACAGAAACATTTCCCCTTCGCCTTTAACGAGCCACAGCATTGTTGTATTATATCGATCACATAAATGCTTCAATAATTGTTCTGATGCTTCTCTAACTCCTTTCTCAATCTGGGAAACAAATTGCTGAGTAATGCCCAGTTCTTGCGCAAATTCTGTCTGCGTCAATCCCAGGGTTTTTCTCAGTTTTATTATTCTTTCCCCTATAGAAGTCAAAGTAATATCGCCTCGCTGTATTATGCTTGTTGACTATACAACATTGCTGTATTAAACTATGTCTATAAACTATTCCAAAATAGTCAATGAAATAAACGGCGGCATCACTGTAAAGGAGGGATTACAATGAGTAACGCCGATTTCCATAAGGCTGCCGACCCGCAACATAAGGGGATGACTCCCCGAGAGATCCGGGCGGAACTTATGCTCCGTGGTGTGACCATAAAACAGATCGCAGCAGAGGCGGGCGTAACCAGCGGGGCAGTAACGCAGACAATAAGTCAATATGACGGCAGTAGTTTTAAGGGATACCGCATCCGTGAATTCATAGCCCGCGCTCTGGATCGCGACGTCCACGAGATATGGCCGGATCACCGCAAGGTGGTCTAGCCTTATTTTTATAGACTAAACAACTTTAGGTTAAGTATAACAGACCCTTAATAACCCGGCAATGTCGATGATTTGGAAGTTTTTTGGCATATGACTGCCTGTATAGGGTTGATATATAGACTACCATCCTGATGAGCCTGGGTGGCTCCCAGGCGAAACCGGGCAGCAAACCCGGTCGGTGGAAGCCATAGAGTTCTTTATGAAGTGAATATGGAAGATTAACGGGTGTCGGGCTTTCGTGGGCAGCCTGCCCTACCCAGGGTTTTATGGTGTTTGATAGCGGCATCAACTCCTTCAAGGATTTTCTGAGCGGACCTTATACTTCATCACCCGGTAATCCTTCCATATTTACAGAAGAATGACCAATGAGGAGGATAGTTAATGGCCAGGAGAAGACAGCAGCCGCGCTGGCAAGATAATCAAGCCCAGCCCAGTCTATTTGACCTTATTCGTGAGGATGAAAGACGGGCTAGCCAGGAGGCTGCACCGGCCAGTTTCAATATTTCATATCGTCTCCGAAGTGAAATCAGTGAAGGGCTGAAACAGTGCCCTTATTCGCGTTATGAAGTAGCAGCCAAAATGAGCGAGCTTTTGGGAGTGGAGATAACTAAAAGCCAGCTGGATAGCTGGACGGCCGAAAGCAAGGAATATCACCGCTTCCCTGCTGAGTACTTACCGGCTTATTGCGCAGTGACGGGGCACAAAGAGCCTTTGCGGATAATGGCCCGCCTGGTGAACTGTTACCTTCTAGAATCAGAGGAAGCCTTGCTTGCGGAGCTTGGACGTATCGACCAGGCTAAACGGGAGCTAACCAGGAAAGAACGGGCTATCCGTGAGTTCCTGGAGAGCATAAAGGGTTAAGGGAAAGGAGGTTCATGTAAGCCGTGAATAGTGTTGACGGCATAAATTTATTTCAGATTTATGCTGATGCTGGCAGAACCGGCATACTGGTTACCCTGGCCGGGCAGCCGGTAGACCAGCTAAAGGAGCTTTGTAAAAAGCACAGCCTGGATTGCAGCGGCTCCTATAAACGGTACAAGGACAACCGGGAACTAGCTGAATTCATGGCGCACCGGGTAAAGTGCATGATGACGAAAGGCAGTGCATTCATGATTTAAGGAAGGAGGTGCCGGATGGATATCAGTAAGGAAAATGCCGCCCAGGATGAGCGGCCCGAATTCACATTGAAAAATGATCTTAAAACTTGGGATGATGCGAAAAATGCCGTGAATAGAGTACTTGAAAAACGAAGAAAACGCTTCAGCAGGCTAAAGGAAGAGCTTGCTCAATGTAGGAACCAAGTCACTTAGAGAAATCCAATTTTAATGGTATAAGGTGCGGGTTTTCTTCCAGGTTTTCCTTATCAATGAAAAATGTTAGTTCCTCATCCATAAGATCATAAAATTGTCTGAGTACATCATCGCCGGTAATTATACCTTTAGACTTTAATACTTCAATAATAGCTCGAGCAAGCGGCTCCCGATAAAGATATTCTTTTTTAATTCCATGACCCAACTCAGATTGTAGCAAGAAATCAACATATGCATGCACATCAGGTTTTTTTGACTTCAATACAGTCACCTCCTCCCGGTGGGGTTTGTTCTGGCAGGTAATTACTTCACCGGGGAGGTAATAAATTCCTCCCCTCCATCCTGATGAGCCTGGGTGGCGCCCAGGCGAAACCGGGGCTCAGCCCCGGTCGATGGAAGCTGATACCGATAAGGTGGTGAGTGTAGATAATGGCAAAAGAGATCTGGCTAACGACTGTAGAAGCAGCTGAACTCGAGGGAGTCTCAAGAATGACCGCCTTTAATAAAGCCTCTTCAGGAAAATGGAAAACCAGAATTGATGACACTCCTGCGCGTGGCGGCAATGGAGGCAAGCGGTATCTGGTAGCCTTATCTTCGCTTTCAACCCTGGCACAGAAGCGCTGGCATGACCAAAGGAAAGAGGAACTGCTGAGCGGCGCGGAAGTAGCCAGCAAGCAGGAAACAACGGTGGTAAAGACGGTTAAGCCGTCAATAAATAAAACTGAGGTGAACCTGGCAGAGGTTAAAGCCTTGGTGGGCCAAAAGAGGTTTGAGGAAATGATGCAGGAAGCGGATCAGAAGGTAAGAGCGGTACAGGAATACCTGGAGATAGAAGACAAGCAAGGCCGGACTGAACTAGCGAAAGAGATTGCGGACCGGTACGGCATATCTGACAAGACCTTATATCGCTGGGTCAAGATGTACAAAGAGGGAGGCACGGCAGCGCTGGTGCGCAAGCTACCCAGCCTGGGTGTGGGTACGGAACGCAGGGCCGTTCCGGAGGAATTGGAACAGCTAATCATAGCGGAATACCTTCAGCTCAACCGGCCCAAGGTGGCCCATGTTTATCGGAAAGCGGTTAAATTCTGTGAAATGAATGGGATTAAAGCGCCCAGCCGGGCTACGGTTTACCGCGTCATTGAGGAGCTGGAGAAGACACAGCCGGATCTGGTATGCCTGGGCCGGTATGGTGAGGAAGAGTATGTGAAGCGATATGCCGAGAAGCTAGTACGCGAAGAACCCCAGTTTATCAACCAGGTATGGGAGGGCGACCACCATCGCATGGATGTCTTTATAAATTACCAGGGCCGGGCTGTACGTCCCTGGCTAACCGCTTGGATGGACGTGTGCAGCCGCACAATAGTGGGCTGGACGATTTCCATACAAGCTAATGGGCGCACCATAGGATTGGCGCTGAGGCATGGCATATTGGCAAAGCAAATGCCGGTTTGGGACAGCCAAATCAGCAAGGCTATGACACAGGCTATCAGTTCTTTGGGCTGGGAGCCGGACATTTTGCGGCAGAATGCCGGGATCGTATCCCCTATAAGTGGTCTGCCTGCACTTCTTTACATAGACAACGGTGAGGACTACAAATCAAAGGTCAAGAAGGGTTTGAAATGTGAGGGATTCACCTATTCAAGAGAGGTTCGCAGCACCTGTGAAATCCTGGATATAAAAACCCAGTTTGCCCTCCCCTACTCTCCCTGGGCAAAGGCACATTTAGAACGCTGGTTTGGCACTATGACTGACCAGTTCTCCAGGTATTTGCCTGGATACTGCGGCAAGGACAACAAGGCCCGGCCCTTTGGTCTGGATGAACAGGCAATGGCGGACCGGGGAGAACTGCTGGATATTGAAGAGCTGGCAGTACTTTTTGAGACTTATGTAGATATATACCACAACACCATACATAGTACCCTGGGAATGACTCCCCTGCAGAAATACACGCACACACCCAAGGTGCGGGAGGGTATCCCGGATGAAAGAACCCTGGATATATGCCTGATGGACGTGGAAAAGGCCAAGGTTTACAGTTCCGGTATCCAGCGCTTTGGCACCGGCAGCCGTCGCCGCTACTACACTCACCCCGAGCTGGACAAATATGTTGGCCGTACGGTGGTCATCCGGTATGATCCCAACCGGATCGGGGAGCTTTTGGTTTTCAATCCGTCTAATGGTCAATACATATGTACGGCTACAAACCGGGAACTGCTAGCCTGGGATGCCACCCAGGACGATATCAGCAAACACATGCGAAAACGGGCAACGCGCAAGAAAGAAGTGAGGGAAAACCTGCGCAACATCAAGGAACATACGCTGGAAGCATCGATTGCCAAGAGGCAAGCCGGTGGGCCGGTGATGGTGACGGGCACCACCAGGAAACCGGAAGGTGTCCGCTATATAACCGGCCTGGAAGGAGCTGCGAAAAAAGCAGGCACAGATAAGAGGCCAAAACCGGCTGGGGCGGCTGCGGCCAAAAAAGCGGCGGACAAGCCCAACCGGTTTGAGGAATATATCCTGGCTGCAGGAAATTACAAACGATAGAAGGAGGTAATAAGGATGGCGATTGCGGAGCGTGAATTGCGTTCGGTCCCGGATATGACGGGGTGGTCACAGGAACAAAAGATACTCTATGCACTCATCCGGCATGAAGGAACCAAGGTATCAGCAGTGGCTGACGCTGTGGGAAAGAGCCACAGCGCCATAAGCCAGTACATCAGCGGAACATACTCCAGCCCTAGAGCATTAGATCCGCTTATTAGAGAGTATCTCATTTCTATAGGCCGTTGGCAAGAGGAGGATGAGCGCTACATGCACGACCTCTTCCCCAATACGGACTATGTGCAGCCTGAATGGATTCAGACCCGGGACGCTGCCCGCATCCTGGGTGTGTGCCGCCGGTGCTGGGAAAAGCGGGAAATGGGCATGATCACTGGTGATCCGGGTACTGGCAAAACCTACACTTTTGAGCAGCTTGCCAATATGTCTGACCTGCCCCACATAGTTATCACCTGTGACGAAACAAGTTCAAAGAAGAGCATCCTGGTGGATACCTGTGAGGCACTGGGATTGCAGACCAAGGGAGCTTCCCCTACGCTGCTGCGCAGGATTGTAAAGCATCTTAAAAGCACTCCTTACCTGCTCATATATGATGAGGCAGATCTTTTAAGAGGCGTTGAAGTATATGAAACCATCCGGGCGATCCATGACAAGGCCAAGGTGGGGATAGTCCTGGCTGGTAACAACAACCTGGCGGAAAGGATTTTGGACTACGCAGAGGGACGTCCGGAGTTGGCACGGCTGCGGGACCGGATCGGCTACTTCCAGCGGCTGACTGGTTTATCCGAGGAAGAAGCGGAGCAGTTTGTAGAGGGGTTAAATGCTTCCCGGGGAGCGAAGCAGATGCTGGTGGACATTGGTACCAGCCGCGGCATCAGACAGCTCACCAAGGCAATATCCAGGCTGATTGATGCAACCAACGGGGACCGGATAACTGAGGACCTGGTGGAGCAGCTGGGCACTATAGTGCTGAGTTTCAATGCATAGGAGGGCAAATATGGCATCTAAAAAGATCACCAAATCCGGGGCAATTACCATCCCGGCAGACATGAGAAGAAGCGTTAACTTGTTCCCGGGCGATGCAGTGGACATCGAGGAGAAAGACGGCAAAATCGTTATTTCAGCTCATATCAACCGGTGTTTTGTGTGCCGGTCTGAGGTTGATGTGGTGGTTTATAAGGGCAAAGCCTTTTGCAAAAGCTGCATCAAGGCTCTGGGGGGCATGATCAATGGATAAGATCAGGTTGCTGGTAGATGAATTGGTCAAATGGGATCAACTGGCCAAAGCTGCTAAAGCAGGAGCTGAGAAGGTTAAGGCTCAGATCCAGGAATTGGCAGTTAGAGATTTGGAAAACTCGAAAGATAAGACGGTGAAGTATTACGGAACGGGTGGAAACGTGGTCACTGTAACGAATTCAGCAACAGTCAAGATTGCTTCTCTGTTTTTTTTGAGAGCGGTTTTAGGAGATGTGACTAACGATTTCGTGAAGGAAGAGGTCAGTTATAAGTTGTCTGAGCCGTTCAAACGAACACTGGCGGCTCTATGCACTGGTAATTACATTGAACAGACTCTAGACGAGGTAATTGCCCAGATGTCTGTAGATGAAACTACCGCCAAACTGCTGCGCAAGAAATTGCGGGGTAATCCGGACAAAGACCGCCAGCTGCTGGAGAGCTTGGGTATAAAAGACGTGGATCACTGGGTGTATTTTGTGGCAGAGGCGGCAGCGTATGAGAGAATTCGCCGTCTCATGGATGTAGCTGGATATATTCCTGGTACCTCCGAGTACGAAAAAGCGCTGCATGACCTAAAACTGGCGGTTATAGTGGACGAGGGCATAAAAATTGGTCTCGAGTACGAAGAAGAGTAAGCCGAAACGCCCCACGGGGCGTCACCAGGGGTGCCCTCCCTGGTCTGATGAGGCAGGGCTTAAAGGAGGGATTTGCATGAGAAAATACCGCAAAAAGCCGGTTGTGGTTGAAGCAGTACAGTGGACTGGGGATAACTTCGATGAATTGGCAGATTTGGTGGATGGCCTTGAAGGCCGGGCTATATATGATGAATCAGATATGAGCCTGAAAATTAAGACTTTAGAAGGTACTATGACTGCCTTGCCAGGTGATTACATCATCAAAGGCATCCATGGAGAGATATATCCCTGCAAACCTGACATTTTTGAGAAAACCTATGACCTAATCACTTCTGAAATAGCTGGAAAAGCCAATGACTATTCAGAGAAGTTGACAGAATTAGAGCAATCATTATTATTCGAAAAACGTTTGCATCAGTTTTATAGAGAACAGCGGTTGATAGCATGGGAAAAAGCAGCAGAGTTCAAAAAAGCTTTAGACTTAGCTCTGCCTTATGTGGATTGCAGTGATTTATCTATTGACTGCGAGAACAGAATCCCTGGAACGACTTGCGAAGAATGCAAACGCGAATATTTTCTTGGACTCGCCCGGGCAACTCTTGAGGAGCATAACTGTACCCTTCCTGATTAACTGCCGAAACTGCCCGGCTGGGGCAGTCGCTGGAGGGTGGCTCCCTCCAGCCTGATGATCGCTGAAGCGAACCGGGAAAACGCGCCCGGTGGCAAGCCGGTTATAGGAGGTGCTGGTTATGCGGAACCACCAAAGCCTGGAAAGAAACATCCAAGCAGAATTGCAACACGCGATTAAGGCCCGGGAATTTGCCCTGTGCAGCATGAATGAAGCTACCGATCCAGACCTTATTGACGCAGCCATCCATGAATATGAAGCAGCGGACAAAAGACTTAACTACCTGATTCGCCAGGTAAAGAAAAACATTAAACCTTCTTAATGTTCGGAGGGCTAAACATGGATCTCATGGTGCTAAAGCCTGGGGACGAAGTCACATATAAAACGCACGGCCACGTAGGTGTAACCCGTTGGATAATCCGGACCGGTGTGGTAATGTCAGTAGCTTCGGGCCAGAAAACCTTCGCACTGATCAACCTAGGTAAGTACCGGGATACCATCTACGATCATGATCTAAAGAGCGGTGATATTAAAATCCTGGAGATCAAGAAGGGAGAGGATGAAGTGTTGAAGAAGAGCAGGCCGGATAAGGAATACCTGCAGGCGCTGTTTGAAAAGGCGGGCGGGAACATAAAACGGGCAGCTGCACAGTGTGAACCGCCTGTATCAGATGTTACTATGGGAAAATGGCTTAGGGATCTGGACATCATCCCTCAGACGGGTGTACGCTCTACTACTCCTCCGCCTCCAGTGGATGAACTGAGAGCAGCCTGGGAAGAAGCGGGCCATGTGATGACCCGGCTGGCTAAAAAATATGGTGTGTCCCCGGGATTGGCTAAACGCTGGTTAAAGATGATGGGTATCGTCAGAGAGACGGCGACCGGTTTGGAGACTATACCGGCTCCTGATAACCCTACCGCTGCTCTGTCTTCCAGCCAAGATGATAATAATGAAATAAATGAGGTAAATGAGCAGCCAGCTGCCGCTACATCGACGGAGGAACGGGAAAACGAGGCCTTAAGAAAGATAATCAAATTTTATCTGGCTCCTATTGAGGCCAGGTTGGATAGCATAGAAGAAGTGGTGAACACACTCAGGGATAAAACAATAAAAGAGTTTGCTGTAACAACTGATGCAACAATAGCTTCCGATGACCTTGTAAACACCATAGCTGAGTTAATCGTACAAACAGCTGCCCGTATCGCTGGAGGGGCGGTGAAGATATGAAGAATATAAGACCAGCGGTGGTATGGCTGATTCTGGGATATGCGGCAGGCTATTTTACGGCGGCTCTGGTGGTAGCCAGACACTGGGGGTACCTGCCATGAGAGAGGAAGTAAACATTTTTCTCACTCAACATGTCCAGAGACGGTTCAGGGAACGGCTGGGAGTGAGTGAAGCAACTTCGATGATCGGGTGGATCAAAAGCAGTTTGCGGCACAATGCTATCCGCCGGGTGCCGGGTGGGAGCTTTCGTTACCGGTTGAAGCTGCGGGGGACCCAATACCAAGTTATTCTATCCCACGAAGGGAAAAATACATGGGTGGCGGTGACATTACTACCGCCACCAGGTCAAGGAAGGGGGATGGCGCCTAATGACTACCAGGATTACGCAGCCCCAGATGCGCAAACTGTACGCTACAGCACGGGAAAAGGGTATTGATAACGATCTGCTGCACGCTATGGTAAAAAGCCGTTACAAAAAGGATTCTATAAGGGATCTGACGATCAAACAGGCGGCGAATCTGATCGACTCCATTGAAACGGAGCGCACGGTACCTTTACCTACTGGCAGGCAGCTTCCCCTTGCCACGAAAAAGCAAATATATAAAATTCGTGAGTTGGAAAAAGAGCTAGGCTGGACTGACAACCCGGCCCGGCTGCGGGGATTTTTGAGGAAGTACGCAGGGACAGAACAGGTTGACTGGCTTACCAAAGAGCAAGCCTGGCGGGTAATCGAAGGGCTGAAATCTATTTTGAAACAGCAGGCGGAAGAAGGGGGTGCGGAACTTGGAATGGATGAATGATATTGATCCGGAAATACTTCCGGAACCATACCGGAGGCTGGTGGGCCTGATTGGGATAGAAAATGTTCTGCGCCTGGCGGAAGAGTTTCAAGGGATGAGTATATACTTTCCCAAGCTGGATGGGACGCTGAAAATTGTGCGTGACAAGCGGATTCTGGATGAATACAACGGCAGCAATATCAAGGAGTTGGCCCGAAAATACGGATTAACTGAGAATTGGATCAGACAACTGATTGCTGATAATCCGGTTGAGAGCAGCCAGATGAGGCTATTCGAAGAAGTTCTATAAACAAAGTATTTCTAGAAAGTACTTTTAGAAAGTAGTTATAGAAAGTAGTTGTCTCAAGTAAATTTCTCAACTACTTTTTTTTACTTTTGTGGTAAAGCTCGATAGAGTAAGGCTAGAAGGGCCTTACTCTATTTTTTTATGAGGTGTTTTGCCTTGAGGGTGTGGAAATGTTTTTACAACGACGATGATGGTCTGAGCATCACCGACACCCTGGCGCTTTTCTTTTCCCTTGTCTATCTGGTAATCATCGCTGTAATGCTCTACTGCCTTTTTAAAGCACATCTGACCGAAACTCATCTTGACTTCTTGGAGATAACAACCTGGCCGGTTTTGACTATCCTGGGTGGATACTTCGGAGATCGAATAGTCTCTAATTTGGGTGCCGTGGCAAGTGCCCGCAGGCATATCAGAACCAGTAACCATGTCACAACACAAAGTGCAAGCACCGAGCTAGTGACGGATCACCCAAGTTATAACGAGGAAACAGGGCCGCTGTAGGAAAGGATGTGAGGCTATGGCTTATAAGATCGCCATTGATCCTGGTCACGGGGGTAAAGACCCTGGGGCGGTCGGGCATGACTTACTGGAAAAGGACGTTGCTTTAAATCTTGCGAAGGAAGCGGCCCGACGCCTGCGAAACGCCGGACAAACAGTGATTATGACTCGCGATACTGACCGATTTATTGACCTTACACCGGAACGTACTCCTGCCTGTGATGTGAGTGTCAGCATCCACATCAATTCTGGAGGCGGCCAGGGGCTGGAGACCTGGGTATCTTTATTTAACCGGCCTGTGGAATCGAAGAAGCTGGGACAGGCCATCCAGGAACAGATTCTGAGACGGGTACCGTTTCACGACCGGGGCATAAAAAGCAGGAAGAACTCCCAGGGCAATGCGGACTACATGTATATGCTTAGAAATGCAAAGGGAGTGCCGGTACTGGTTGAGTGCGGGTTTATCGACTCTGCGATAGATGCTCAGATTCTAAGGTCTAGGGAAAACCTGGAGCGAATAGCAGAGGGTATTGCTGCAGGAATATTACAGTATCTGGGAATAGGAGGAGAAGAAATGCTGGTAAGGCTGAACCTTAACACTCAGGTGGATCTGCCGGAGGTTAATGTAAAAGTGAACGGCAAATCCATCTCGCAAAAAGGCGTTTTGCTGAACATTAACGGAAGCGATGTTACTTATGTTCCGGCCCGGGCAATAGCTGAGACCATGGGAGCCAAGGTGGGTTGGGACAATCAGACCAAAACGGTCTTGATTGATAAATAGGGGGTTAGAGTAGATGGACCAAATGATCATGAATGTAATTTGGGATGTCCTGGTGTTACTAATCACCATCCTGGCCGGGGTAGTCATCAGGTTTATGGTTGAAAAACTGGGAACCGAGAAACTGAGACGGGCTCAGGCTCAGTGGGAAAGCATGGAAGACCTGACTGCTGTGGCGATCAAGTACGCTGAGCAAGCATGGCGGGAATACGGCGGGGAGCAGAAAAAAGAAAAGGCCCTGGCATTCCTGGCCCGGGAACTGTCACGGCGGGGCATCAAAGCTTCAGAGGATACCCTGAATGACCTGATCGAGGCCATACTGCGGGAAATCAAGGATGCTTTGGGCGAGGAATGGGCTAAAGCCATTGATAAGGAGAGGGCCTGATGACTGACTGGATCGTTGAGATTTTAATTATTACCGCACTAGGCATTATTGGCTACCTGCTGAAAGACTTAAAGAAAGGTATTGATAACAAGATCGGCAGCGCTGAGAAGCGCATCCAGAGCCTGGAAGACAGGCTGGACTGCAAGCTGGATGCTTTCAGGGAGGAGATAGAAAAAAACAACGCCGCCCTGGAAAGCCGTCTGATTGAGCGCATCGTTTCCAACGAACAGCGTTACGAGTCCCTGTATAGAGACCTGAATGATTATAAGGACCAGGTTGCTAAAAACTATACCCTCAAGGATGACTTCATCCGGGCTACATCGGTTATTGACCGTAAGCTGGATAAGATATATGACACGATAGTTGAGAAATCGAGAAAAGGAGAATGACCATGAATTTCCCCGACGGCGTACAGGTTGCTAAAAACAAAATGCTCCGCGGCCAGCTGCTCAGGACCATCGCTCTCTTCTATCCTGCCCCCATTTCTCTGAAGAACTTGAAAACCTCACTGATGGCCAAGGGCATGAATATGGAAGCTGATGTAGCTAAAGTGATTACCTATCTGCAGGACAAAGGCTACATCAGGGTTACCCAGGGATGCATACATGGATTTGAAGATGACGATACAGTCGAACTGACTGCTATGGGAGTGGATCTGATCGAAGGCACTATCGAAGATCCCGGGGTGGATATATAAATGGGCAAGGACAAGAGACGCACCCGGATTCGCTGCAAGATTGATGCACTGCCGGAAGAACTTAGGGCTAAGGTTCAGGAAATGCTCATGGATACCAGCAACACTTATCTGGATATATCCAACTTTCTATATGAACAAGGATACGAAATCTCTAAGTCAGCTGTAGGCCGCTATGCCCTGCGGCAGAATGCGGTGGCCAAAAGACTTGCCGAAGTGCAGGAACAAACCAGGATGCTGGTTGAGGCGGTGAAAGACAATCCAGATGTGGATTACACGGAGGCATCAATGCGGATGCTGATCACCGCTCTGACGGAGAAGATCGCCACCGCCCAGGAAGAGTTTGACCAGATGGATTTGGCTGAGGCTGGACGGCTGATAGTCAGCCTCTCCCGGACCAAAGTCTATAAGGACCGGGTCAAGGCAGAGATCGAGAAACGGGCCAAGGTAGCCCTGGAACTGTTCAAAAAAGAGGTTCGAGAAGAGCTGGCCGGACGTGAACCTGAGCTCAGCCGCAGGTTGATGGAAGTAGCGGATCGTGTAGCTGCTCGCATGATGGAGGATTAAATGGGACTGTTACAGGATCTGGTAGGCACAAGCCAGGCAGGCATCAGTTTCGAGGAATACTGCCGCCGTCATATAGTTCTTGACGATCGTTCCCCTTACCTGGTGAACAGCCGGGCCTTTATGGCGGACATCGTAAAGGCGATATTCTCACATCCCCATGTCACTATTGAGAAGGGGGCGCAGACCGGCTTCAGTACCCTGTTCCTGGCTCATTCCTTCTATATGGTGGATCTGTATGAAGCGAATGTTATCTACTACTTGCCTACCGATCGGATGGCCACCCGGTTCGGCCAGACCAGGTTCGATCCATATGTGGAGCGCAGCAAGTACCTGAAATCCCGGTTGCTGGGTACTGACCAGGCAGGTCTAAAACAAATCGGCACTCACTTCTTCTATATGCTGGGACTGACCAGTAAGACTGGTGCAATTTCGATACCAGCAGATGAGGTAATCTTTGACGAAGTGGCTCTGATAAACCGGGAGAACATGGATCTGGCCCAGGACCGCATACTCGCTTCTAAGCTGGGGTGGCAGCGGTATTTCAGCACTCCTATCTATGAAGAGGATGGTATAGATGAGTTGTACCGGGAAAGCGATATGCATAAGTGGACGGTAAGCTGTGAAGGCTGCGGCCGCGAATCGGTACCGGAGGAAGAGTTTCCGGATAACATCCGGGATGATAGACCGCGAGGCGGTAAGGTCTATATTTGCTGCGTAAAATGCGGCAAGCCTTTGAACGTAGACAATGGCCGCTGGATAGCGGAGCATCCGGAACGTTCATTGCGCGGGTACCGGGTACCCCAGCTGGCTATCCGGGAAGCCCGTATTGATCTGATCTGGGATCGCTGGCTCAAGGCCCAGGGGAAACCTAACAAGATTGCCCGGGTGCGCCGCAGCGCTTTGGGCATAGCAGACAGCGGCAATATGCAGCCTATAGGCTCCAAAACCCTGGAGATAGTGGAGGCAGCCAGTGACTACTACTTCCAGGATAGTTCAGATATCCCCTGTGGAGTGGGCATAGACATGGGCGACCAGGCCCATATAGTTGTAGCAGCCCCCATGGGCGAGGGTTTTCGCATAATTGCTGCCTGGCACGTAGATGTGGAATCGTTGCTGGAAATGATTCCGCGCTTGGAGCAGGCATATAACGTGGGCTGCCTGATAATTGACGCGATGCCCTACAAAACGGAATCCAAGCGGGTGGTAAGAGCTCTGAGTAATGCGATGGGCTTTATCCAGTACTTCAAAGCCAACTACAAAGAAACTACCGAGGGTGTGGATGAAAAAGAGGTCCGGGTGATCCAGGTGGACCGGGATGAGTCACTGGATGAGACCACTTCCCTTTTTGCTACTAACCCGCCCCAGGCGCTGCTATTTAAGCCTCGCAATACCGAGGAGGAAAAGACTCTGGACGAAATCAAACGGCACCTCAAGAAGCTGATGAAAGAGGAAGGCGTAGGAGCTGACGGCCAGAAGCGCATCAGCTACAAGAAGAACGTAGAAAACCATTTTGGAATGGCCATTAACTCGGCCCGCCTGGCCCTGGATTTCCTAACCGGTGTCCGGAGACAAAAGGGCGGAATTACGGGCGGTAAGATAGTGGGCCGCAGTATTGCGGCAGAAATAGATTGGTGACAGGAGGCACACCATGCCGAGATATAACCCGGAAGTCGGGCAAATAGGAAGTCAACTGCAAAGTACTTTCAACCTTTTCGATGGAGCTGTTCTCAATCCAGATGCGCCCCTGGTGCTGGAATATGAGCGCATGCTGGACACGGATGAGACAGTAGCAGCTGCTTATTATTTCTTAACTATGGCGGTAATCTCGTTCCTGGGTGAATACACTCATCCGGATGAGAAAATAGAGACTTTTGTTCACGAGTGTTTTGAAGGGATCGATGGAAGCCTGACGCTGGCATGTGAGGATATTCTGTCGGCAGTTTGGGCGGGGTATTCCGTGACTGAAATCGTATGGAAAGCTGACCGCAATAGACTGATGCTGGACTACCTGGCTACATACCATCCCTATTCAATAACTTTCCATCTAGATGAACGGGGTCGCCTGAACAAAGTGCGGCAGGTAAACAGTCGCGATTTAACGGGGGTAGACATACCTGCTGAAAAGTGCATGATTTTCACTTACCGAAAGCGATTCGGTAGCAACTATGGTAAGAGCGCTTTCAAACCGATCAGAAAGAACTGGCTGCTCAAGGATGCCGTTCTCAAGATGTGGGTTCGCGCTTTGGACAAGTTTGGAACGCCGATCCTGGCGGCAATGGTGCCGGACGGCACAGTGAAAGATCCTCAGACTGGAAAGGAAATCAGCCAGCTGGAGTATGCCACCCGGGTCCTGGAAAACCTGCAGAACGGCACAGCGCTGGTGTTTGCCACCCAGGAAGGGAGAGAAAAGAGCTCTTTGCCCAAAGTGGAGACAGTAGCTTCTGGAGGAGCTGGTACCGGTGACGCTTTCAACGGTGCGGTCAGTTACTACAATAAGATGCTGACCCGGGGGCTCTTGGTACCTTCCCTGGTGTTCGATGAAGGAACCAGATCAGGAAGCCTGGCTCTTGGTAAATCACACTTCGATGGTTTTATGCTCATGGCTCAGACCATGTTTGGACAGCTGAAGGAAGTCCTGCTGGATCAGCTCATAAGCAGGATCATTGAGTATAACTTCGGTCCGCAAAAGAATTGGGGCGATTTCCAGCAACGCAAGCTCAACGAAGAGCAAGTGAAGCTGATGTCAGAAATCTTTCTCAACCTGGTTAATGCGGGCATTATGGACCCTCAAGTGGAAGAGGATCTTAAGTTTGCCCGGGACAGCATAGGGCTGCCGGACCGTCTCCCAACGGTGCGAGAAAATGCGTTAAATGCCTATGCCCAGTACCTGAGAGCTAATCAGGAGGACGAAGAGTAATGGATCAGCAGCGGCTATTCAAGCAGTTGGACGCAGCTGAAAAGAAGTTACTGGTCAAATGGGATCAATGGATTCAAAAGGCATTCAGCACTATTCCCTGGCGGGAGTATGAGCGCCTGCGGTTAAGTGGCCCTAGAGCCTTAAAAGAGGCTCCAGCTCCTATTAATACTAATCCGGCTGCTTTAGCCCGTATTCTCAGCAACCATGCGGTGGAGATGCTCATGGCCGGGCAGGCTCATGCCCAGCTGCTGGTAAACGAGCTGCACCGGCAGTACGGGCGGGGTAAAGGTAAAAAGCTGGCTGAATATGTGGGGTTTGAGTTTAATTACAGTGAAGACCCCCGGGTATTGCCGGAAAAGGCTATCCGGGCTCTGGAGGCCAGATCGGTACATCTGGCTGGTGATGTGGATGGCACTTTATTCGCCGAAGTGAAAAAGATTATGAGCTGGTTTCTGGCCGGTGCCAGCCGCAAGGAAGCAGAAAATGCGGTGCAGGAAGTCCTGAATAGCACCAAGCAGAGGGCTTCGCTCATTACCACCACAGAAACCACCTATTCATACAACCGGGGCCGCCTAATAGGGTTCCGGGAAAACCTGGTGGATTATGTCCGGTTTTCGGCTATCTTAGATTCCCGGACATCTCAGATCTGCCAGAGCCGTCATGGCCTACTGATGGCCATGAATGATGAGAGGCTGGAGGAAAACACCCCGCCCTTACATGGCCGGTGCAGGTCTGTGCTTGAGCCAGTTTACTCAGCTTACCAGCCTGATTTGCTGGTGGCAAGTAACTTGGATTGGAATCATGTGATCTCGCTACCCAAAGGCTGGAAGGCCAAGTAACGCCGATATAATGGGCGTTACAAGCCATTTTGACATAAAAACTGGCCACTAAAATGCCCTACAAGATGTTTAATAGTTTTGCCTAGGCAAATATATTCACCAATTGTTACTAACGGTTACTAACGGGGATTTTTTTGAAATGAGGAGGTTTGAGAGGATGGGTGAAAGACGGCCCCTGAAGATTCCCTTTTTCAGACTGGGTAAATGGACCCACCCTGTATACGGGGATATCGTAGGCACCCAGGAGAAGTTCGACAAAATGATTGAGAACTTCCGCAAGAATGTCTTGGGGCGACCACCTTATGTCAGGCTGGGTCACGACAAGAATAATGCTCCCACTTTCGGTGATGCACCTGCAGTAGCTTGGGTACACGACATTATCCAGGAGGGGCCGGTGCTCTATGCCCTGGCACATCCCACTACTGAAGAAATAATCACCGCTATTAAGGAAAAGCGCTTCCGTTTCGCCAGTCCGGAATACCAGGAAGACTATATCAACAAGGAGACTGGTGAACATGTGGGTCCTACCCTGCTGGCAATAGGTCTGACTAATGAACCTTTTTTAACCCGGCTGCCGGATACGGTAGCCCTGGCGGAAAATCCAGATCTCATATATCTGGACTGTACTTACGTAAAGGAGGAAATAACCATGGATGACACCCTGGTCAAGAAGTTGTCTGATGTCTTGAATGGCTTTGTTGAAAAGCTGAAGACCGTAGTACCGGTTACTGCCCTGTCTGATGAAGACCGCACTAAACTGAGCGAAGTCGAGGCTGTGAAATCGCAGCTGGCTCAAACCCAGGAGCAGCTGAAACTAGCGGAAGCAAGAATTGCTGCGGCAGAAGAAGCTGCCTGGACTGCTGAGGTGGAACGCCGCCTGTCTGAGCTGGTAGCCAAAGGTATTCCCCCGGTTATGTGTGAGCAGGCCAAAAACATACTGCTGGCGGCTCCTGCTGCCGGTACTACCATGATCAAGCTGGCTGATGGTAAAGAAGTCAGCCTGGCTGACCAGATCTATGCTGCTCTTGAAGCCCTGCCGGAGGAACACCGCATAAAGATGGCTCAGATCGGTATCCAGGAAGAACCCCCGGTGGATTCCCCTGAGGAGATAAAGAAGCTAGCTGACGAAGATGTCCGAGCTCTGGGCGGCAAGGTTAACGAAGACGGCACCTATGTGCTGTAGAAAGGGAGTGTAATCATGGTGATGAACCCTGGAATCACTACAGTGGAATCATATCAAGACCGCCAGATTATAGCTTTCCTGGATCATGCCGGTCCAGTTGTGCCGGTATTAATTGCCCCTGGGCAGGCAGATCTGTTAGCTGGAACTGTGCTGGGTAAGAATGCGGATGGATATTATGCTCCAGTGCGTCGGACTACTTTGACTGCCGATGCAGCTACAGGACAGACGGAACTATCCGTAACTGATCCAAGTATTTTCAGTGTCGGGCAGAAAGTCAGTATCCAGGAAGCGGACGGTTCAGAAACAGAAGATTTAGGAGCTATTACCGCCATTGGTGAGAATTCTATAACGGTTTCAAACGCCCTGGCAGCTGCCAAAAGCACCGGTGCATATGTATACGTTGCTGATGGCTCTGAAACAGCAAAGGTTATACTGGCTGAAAATGTTCCGGCCCAGGCAGCAGCAGTTAATGCAAAAGCTTATTTAGGCGGAGTATTTTACTCCAACATGCTGATAGGGTTTGATGCTGTTGCCAAAGCGGATCTGGGAGCTCGGGTGGTAGATGATTTCACTATCATCCCTGTGTAATGAAGGAGGAGAAAGAATATGCCCTTAGCGTTTCCCAGCACTCAAGAAATCACTCATATCGTACGTAACCGTGTCGTAGACCCAACCAAGTTCAAAGGTGTTAAGTTCTGTCCTATTAATGGTGTTTGGGCGGAGAACATTGAGTACGACGTGGTGGAAGCCTCCACCGGAATGACCAAGCCCCACCTGGTAGGTACCGATCCTAAAGTGGTCACCTTGCCGGGGCAAAGCCGTAAGCGGATGGGGACTGGCTACTGGAAGGAAACCTACCGGATCAAAGAAGACGAACTGTTGTTTGCTCGAAAAGAAGGTACATATAATGAGCGGGCGGGACGCGATCTGGTAGTAAGGCGGACGAAGGAAATGGATGACCGGCTGGAGACCAGGCTGGAATGGCTGCGCTGGCAGCCGCTGGTGGCCGGAAAGCTGGAAGTGGACGAAGATGGCGTTAAATATACGGTTGATTATTCGCTGCCGGATGACAACAAGCCATCCCTGCAGGGAGGAAACTCTGTACTATGGAGCGACACAACCAATGCTGATCCCATTGCCAATATCATGAGCTGGTTGGAGCTATACCGGGGCACCGGTGCCCGGCCTGTGGAAGCCTACTTCAACCTCAAGGTGGCCGGGTACCTGGCCAAAAACAAGAAGATTCTTGATCTTCTGAAAGGCACCCAGTATGCCAAACTGCTGGGTCCGACCAATATCGGCGAGGCGTTAAAGCTTATTTTCCCGCAAATTGAGTTTACACTCTACGATGAAGGGTACGTGGACGATTCTAAGAACTTCCATCCCTTTATTCCAGATGATCGTTTCATCATTAGGGGTGAAGGCCAGTTAGGTGAATTAATGATGGATTTTGCTTCCACCATCAGCCTGCACAACGGCACCTTGGACCGGCCGCAGCCCGGAAAGTTCGCTGTTATCGAAGACGAGTCAAGGAACAACAAGAATCCCCATGTTGACATTACGGTGGGTATCTACGGGCTGCCGCGGCTATTCCACCCCAACTGGATTGTCTCGGCGACGGTAGCCTAATGAAAGAGAGGTGAGCCGGAGGGAAACTTCCTCCCTCCGCTATCTGGATGTACTGCAGTATTCAGGATGTCCGGGCCGCCAGCGAGTTGCTGGCAGATAAAAACATTATCCCTGATGAAAGAATTACTCCTGAAATTACCAAAGCTCAGGGCCGGATTGATGCGGTTTTAAAGAAACGCTATGTGGTACCGCTGGCCGAACCTATACCACAGATAATAAAGTCGATTGCCCAGGACATGGCAGCCGGATTCCTGATTGCTAATGTGTTCAGCAACCAGCTGGGCCAGGAGCAGATTAATCTCAGCAATCAGTTTCTTCGCCGTGCTGATCAGGATCTCGACCGGGTGATGGAAGAGCACCAACTGGATGGGTTGCCGGGGATACGCTTGGCGGTTAGACCGGGATCGGGAAGCGCTCCGGCAATTAGCAGCACTACTCAGCGGCCCAGTCCGATAGAAAGGATTATCCGCGAATGGTAACGCTCTATATTAAAGCCGAAGGCCAAGATGCAGTGATGAATGTCATAGCTAGCATGGCTGCCCGGGGGGTTAACACTCAACCTCTCATGGGAACTATTGGCCAGATTATTCTGGGCTCAGTGACAAAAAACTTTGAATCAGAAGGCCGTCCCCGCTGGAAGCCGATCAGCAGCTTAACGCAGGAAATATATTCAGGGCGTCTTCTGCACCGGCTGGAATCTTCAAAAGGATATCAAAGGCTGAAAAGGGAGCAAACCAAATTGGCCAGGCGCAGCCAATACCTGCAAAAGCATGCCAGCAGGCGGATATTACAGGGCGAGGGCGATCTGAAAAAGTCTATTGTAATAGGCAAGGTTACCCGTAACAGTGTGGAAGTTGGTTCGTCCCTCCCCTATGCCCGGATACACCAGCTGGGCGGAGAGATAAGGCCTAAAAAAGGAAAGTACTTATTAATACCAGTAGGCAACCAGTTTATCCGGCTAAAAAAGGCTACCATACCAGCCCGGCCTTATCTGTTGCTTCAAAAAGAAGATGAAACAACCATCTTACGTGCTACTAAGGATTATCTGCAGCAGGCTGCGCTGCATGTTAAGAGTAAAGGCAACCGGTACTGGAGGTAAAGTATGACTACTCCGGAAGTAATTGACCTGTTATATGAAATTTTAAGCACAGCTCCGGAGCTGGCGGCAATACGGGAGTGGAATAAGGCTATGAGCCTGTTAACTCTGGCTTCCCCGGGTGGGTCTATCGGAGTGGAAAAAGAAGTATTTACACCTTATACCCGGGAGGAAGATGAAGTTACAGCTCATATGAGCATCGTGGTGTGGGTAAAACACCCTGATCCAGTAGCCGGTGAAGCAGCGGTCAGAGACCTGGCCCAGGCAATCCGCATGGTTCTCATACAGAATCGCACTTTGGGTGGCGCGGTAGACGACAGTTTTGTGTATGAAATTGACTACGCAACGGCTGATGGCGGCAAGTCCTTATTATTGCACCTGGCGGAACTGGATTATAGGGTCACCTATTATGCTGATCGGGTAAGCCCGCCAGCTGTACCCACGGTTGCTACTGTTGACCATAAGTTTGATTATGAGTAACGCAATTTCTCACAGGAAAGAGGGATAACATGGTACTGGAGTATATCCACCCGAGGGTGGCAATTGATGAAAGCGATGTGGGGCCCCGCCCTACTCCTTCAGTTAGCCTGGCACGCATAGGGGTGGTGGGCACCTTCTGTAAGGGACCGGTGAATTCTCCGCAGATCATCGGCTCTCTGGATCAGTTGGTTAGTGTGTTCGGGGGCTACAAGCCGGGACTGACCGGGTACCTGTCCATGCTCGGGGCTATTTCCCAGGGGGCGAATGATTTCTATGTGGTACGGGTGGGCGGCGCTTCGATAGCCAGCGCCTCTAAAACCTTGCAGGATTCTTCCCCTGCTAATTCGGTGGTTATTACGGCCAAAACTCCCGGCACCTGGGGGAACGATATAAAAGTAGCAGTAGCGTCAGGAACTCAGGCCAATACATTTAAGCTGGTAGTGACTTACGGCACTCAGCAAGAATCCTTTGATAACCTCACTCTGGATAACCTGGATCAGGTTGTCTCCCAGTTCGTGACGGTGGCCAAGGCTGATGGGGCTACGAACATACCTGCCAATATAACCTCTACTCCCCTGACCGGCGGTGACGATGGCGCAACTACCGTTGATGCGGATTACGTGGGAACTATTGACGATAGTGGAAACCGCTCCGGACTTAAGGTTTTGGAAACAGTGAACTGTGCTATTGTGATTTGCGCCCAGCAGTACAGCACCACCATCAGAAATGCCATGCTGGCCCATTGTGCTAATATGCCTATCGAAATGGGGTTGAGAATGGCGATCCTCAACACCAATAAGGGGGTATCCCCTACTCAGGCAGTCACGGAAACGGCTGCTCTGGACAGTATGCGGGGCATTCTCACCTATCCCTGGGTAGAGCTCACTGAGCAAGCAGGTGAGCTGGTGGCTCCTGATGGTGTATATGCAGGTAGGCTGGCGACCCTGGCAGCTTACCAGAGCCCCAGCAATAAGAGTATTACCGGCATCAACCAGCTGGAGAGGTTCTTGGCTGATGCGGAGATCAAAGCACTGACGCAGGCTCGAATAAGCCCGATTTCCCTGATTGAGGGACGGGGTTTTAGGATCAGAAACGGTGTTACTCTGTCCAGTGACCCGGCCTGGGCACAGACCAATATTCGCCGCCAATTCGACAAGATCGAAATGGAGATCTACAACGCTACTCAATGGGCTATCAGTGAACCCAACACCCCGAAACTGCGTGAGGCGATAGCCGCTCAGATTGACAACTACCTGGCGCTGAGAAAATCGCAGGGTGAAATCTATGACTTTAAACCCACTATCTGCGATGACACCAACAATACTCCCGAATCCATTCAGGCCAGAATCCTGAATGTACTGATCCGGGTGCGGCCTATCTACGCGGCTGACTACATAGACCATCGTATCCAGCGCCTGGTCGGGAATGAGAGGTGATGGCAATGTATCAGGTTAAAGAGGGCTGCCCGGGCTGCGGAGCCTGCCAGAGCATTTGCCCAGTAAATGCAATCGTCCCAAGCATCGGCCTGGCTGTAAAGATAAGTGATACCTGTATTGAGTGTGGCATATGTGTGCCACTCTGCCCGGTGGGACTGATCGAGAAAGCACCGGAACAGGGAAAAGCTGCGGCCATGAAGGCTGACAAGGAAAACGGAAGGAGGAAGGCAGATGCCCAGACCGATTCAGGGGTTTGATGTAAGTGTACAGGTTATAGGTGAAAGCGGTCCGGAGCTGGCAGGCGAGTTTCAGGAAGTAGAGTTCAGCATAAAAAACGATGTGGAGAACTACCTGGAACTAGGAGAACGGATCGCGCAGATCCTGGATGGTGAAATCACCATCGAGGGCAAATTGAAACGAGGCTGGATGAATACGAATATAATTGCCTCTACCTTTGGCACCGGCACTTTGCGCCGGGGAGAACGCCCTCCGGCAAGCCCCCGTTTTGTAATCATTTTCAGCGTCAATGCTCCTGAAAAAGGGCTGACCGGGCGGTATAAGTTTGAGCAGGCAATCATTCCCGAATTATCCATCAGTATCACTGCGGGCAAAGGCGTTGTAAAGAAAGATCTATCCTTCCGAGCGGAAGGCATAGCGGAAGCTTAATAATCAGGAGGTAAGAGAACATGGATAAACAGGCTTATGGACCATTGGAGTTACCAAGCGGCAAAAAAATCAAGTTCAGAGCTCCTTTAGGAAAAGACAGAAATAATGTACTGCAAATGACACAAATAAGCGCCGATCGAGCGCTAAGTGATGCCATGCTGGTGGATGACTTTCTGGCAGCCAAGTGTGTCACTGAGGTGGACGGAAAGCCGACAGATGGTGATTACAAACATCTCTTCGATTCCTGGAGCCAGAGAGACATCCTATTTTACCGGGCAGTTTTCGATGAAATGTTCGGCTTGAATGAGGAATCCCGGAACAAGGCTAAAGAAGCCGCGGCTTTTTTGCTGAAAGGACAGACCTCTACCGATGGGTGCAGCTCGCCCACTACTGCGGAGTGAGCTACCAGGAATGGCTATCCATGACCGATCTGGAAAAAGAAGCGGTCTGGCTAGCATTTGAGTGGTTATCAGAAGAAATGAAAGCCCCAGAGGATGATTAGCCTCTGGGGCGGGAATAAACTATTCGTTAAGGTTTTTCTTTGACTGAAATTTATTATACTCTTCAACGATTCCTGAGATCCCAATTATAGAAAATATCACAATCCATAACCAGAGGGGTCCACCGAAACATATATGACACCATGATACTGCAAGGTATCCAAGGAACAACACAATTGGAACCCCAATAATTAACCATAACCCCAAACTAAGCAGATTGTTGATAAACGTAAACACAATTATCACCTCTTTTTAAAGTGTATGCATAATGAGTGAAAAAGTAAAGGGAGGAATAATATGCCAGCTAATACAAGCATGACAGTGGCCCTTGTACTGACAGCAGTTAATAATATGCCGTCAGTATTGAACGCAGCTGGTAGAAATGTTCAGACTTTTGCCTCCCAGGTCGCTAAGTGCGGGGATGAAATCAGCCGGTACAATCAGAAGATAGAGGCTCTCGAAGACAATATAAAAACATTCAACAACCTGAAATCCAGCGGGCTGCAGGATATTCAAAGCGGGATGCTAATGATGGCTCCGGTGGAAGAAGTTCTCCGTCATGCTGCTAACTTTGAGGGAGTCATGAAAAAAGTAGAATTCGCTATATATGACTCCACCCTTCCAGCCGCAGTACTGCAGGAACAAATGGAGAGCTTGACCGAGCAGGCTTTAGAGCTGGGGAATGCCACCACTTTCAGCAACATGGAAGCAGCTCAGGCACAGTTGGCGCTCATTCGAAACGGTATGACCGTTAAAGATGTGCTTGAAGGCGGCGCCGCAGCGGCTATGTACCTGGCGCAAACGGCGGAAATCGCTCCGTCTGCAGCGGCTGATGCTGTCTCCCAGATCACCAATATGTTTCAGCTCCAAGGAAATCAGCTTCTTAAGGTAGCTGATCAGATCAACCGGGCCGCTAACGCTTCCAGCGCCGGGGTTATGGATATTATGCATGACCTGCAGCAGGTGGGTATGACGGCGAATCTGTTAGGATTAGATGTCAAAGAGACTACCCTGCTATTAGGTACACTCCACAATTTAGGTTTGGGAGCATCATCAGGTAATTATCTCAATGACATGTTAATTAACCTGGACAAAATGACTCCCAAGGCCAGGAAGGCATTGGAAGCCATGGGATGGCTGGAAGGAGCAACGGTTCAAACCCTGGCTTCCGGCAATATTCGCGTCATCGGCGGTACCAACTCGCTGTTTGATGAGCAGGGCCAGATCCGCAGCGCGGAACACCTGGTCAAAAAGCTGCGGGAGGTACTATACAGCAATACAGGGCTGAAACCGGAGGACCTCCGGGACAAACAAGGCAATCTACTGCCCCAGGAAGAAATCGAAAGGATCATGGAAGCCAAGAACAAGTTGGAGGCCATGCAGCAGCTCAAAGATGTCTTTGGCATCCAGGGTATGCGGGCTGCCATAGCGCTGGCCACACCTGGCAAGGGCAGCTATGAGGAAATGGTAGCCCAGGCAGAACGCGCTCAGCGAATACAGGATCAGGTCCTCGGGTGGCAGGAAACCCTATTGGGCAAACTGGAGACCCTTAAGGGCAGCTGGGAAACTATAATGACCCAGAGCGGTTCACCTTTAACTAATGAAGTCGGACAATTGGTTGATAAGGTTATAAAATTAACAAACGCATTGGGAGACTGGGCAAATAAAAACCCTCATATAGTAACTGGCTTACTAAAAATACTTGGTGCTATTGCTATAAGTAAGATTGCAATAGGCGGCGGTAAATTCCTATTTGGCGGATTAGGCAGTATCTTAAGTAACATTGCAAAAGTAGTCCTAACCGTAACCCGCAGTATACACGGTTTCTATGATGCATTTAAATACTTCCGGAGCGGTGCCGGGGTATTCCGCTCTCTATGGCAGGCGGTGGCTTTCGGCCATCCTACTCTAACACGGATATTGGGTATGGTAACCCGCTTTGGCGGCGGCCTATTGCGGCTGGGGGGCCAGGCGCTGATTATGGGAGCTCAGCTGGCACTGGGCTGGCTGATTGGGCTGGGACCGGTAGGCTGGATCATCCTGGGGGTGACAGCTCTTATAGCTGCCGGAGTAGCAGCGTGGAAAACAAACTTCCTGGGATTCCGGGATTTTGTCACCGACCTGCTCACCCGACTGGGAACGTTTGCTCTGGGGGTATTTGAAGGGATTGTTGAAAAAGCTGAAGGCATACTGGGTGCAATCAATAAGGTTCGCTCCTACCTGGGCATGTCTCCGCTGGAAGTGGAACTGCTGGAAAAGGCCCGGGAGACCATAGCAAATGTGAAGGCGGCCACTGATAAGCCAAAAGTAGTTTCAATGCCAGCCACCACCAATGACAATCGCCAATATAATTTCACTATTCAAAGCACTGATCCGAAAGCAGCTGCCAATGAAGTGGCGGCTAAGGTGGGCGGTATGGACAAGTATGCAGCCAGCCGTGACCCGCGTTTACAAATGGCCTATGTGGGCGCATATGGGGGCAGATAAATGTCTACCGTGATATTAGGGGATGTTACCTTCTCCCCCGGCCCGGCGGGGAGGATTCAATATAATAACCCGCGCAGCCTTGCCATGATTGATATACCAGGTGCGCCCCCGGTTTATCAGGACATGGGGCCGGACGGCACCACCCTGTCATGGAGCGGTAAGCTGATTGGTGATGATGCCTACCAGCAAGCATTAAAAATAGAAGAGATGAAGAATGCCGGGCTGCCGGTAGATCTCACGATTCCAGATTTTCCTGAACTGTCCAAGCAGGTGCGGATACGCACTTTTCAATGGTACCTGGTGCGGCAGGATCGGGTGGATTATTCAATAGAGCTCGTTGTGGAGATCCCGCCACCGGAAGTTAACCTGGTAGTACCACCGGTTCCACCTGAGCAAGCGCCCCAGGAACAAGCTGAAGCTCCAGCTCAGCCCGCAGGAATAACCTACACTATCAAGCAAGGTGATACTCTTTGGGCTCTGGCTACCAAGTATCTGGGAGCTGGTACCCGTTGGCGGGAGATAGCTGATCTGAATGGCATTACAAACCCTAGAACCCTGCAAATTGGCCAGGTGATTACAATTCCTCAGTAAGTGAGGTGGCAGTAAAATGGACGCGCCGAGAGCAATAGTAGAAGTAGCCGGAGTAGACGTGCGATGGCACGATCTGATCAGCCTGCGCTTTGAGGATACCCTTTACCTGGCTGCAGATTCTTTTGAGGCGGAGTTCCGGAATGACCACCTTCTAAGTGACTGGTTTCGCAAGAAACAGGAAGTCAGGATCTATTTAGGATACGTAAAAGACCCTGAATCCTGGTCTAAAAGTGAACTCCATCATGTTTTTACCGGGATGATTGACGGAATAAAGCCTAAGTTTGGCAGCTCTATGACGGTGCAGCTTATAGGCAGGGATTATTCGGCTCCTTTAATTGATACTGAATACTCTATCGCCTATGCTTCCCAGACTGCCAGCCAGATTGCCGGTATACTGGCAGCGAAATACGGACTTAAGCCCATAATCACTCCTACTACTGTGGTAGTCAACAAAGAGCTGGTCACAGACAAAAAAGAATGGGAAGTCCTGCAGGCTCTGGCTGACCAGGAAGGTTTCGTAGCCTATGTTACTAAGAATAAGGAGCTGTATTTTGGGCCACGCCAGGAAAAGGACGAAACGATTGTGGCTACGCTTTACTACCGGGTCCCGGAAAAGGCTAACTGTGAAATAGAGTTTGATGATTCGACAGTGGGTGTCATTAATAAAGTGACTGTCCGGCACTGGCTGGGCGGTAAAAATAAGCGCTTGATTGAAGCATCGGCAGTGAATCAGCAAGTACTGGATGCCATGGGCGGCCAGGTTAAAGAGAAGATCATCTATGAGAGTAAGGCTAAAACTGTGGAGCTAGCCAAGTATTATGCTGAAAAGCGTTTGAAAGAGCTGTCCAGGATGGTAATCACCGGCAGCGGCAGCTGTCCAGGAAACCCGTTAATGGTTACGGAAAAGCGGGTGCAGGTGGCGGAAGGCTGCGGGCGGTTTAATGGAATCTATTACATTGAAAAAGCGGAACATGAGTTTAGCAAAACTTCGGGTTATGTGACCCGTTTTGATATAACTAGTCTCAGACCGGATTCTGCTGAGCAGTACCGGCAAGATCTATATGACTATAAGGAGAAGAAATACTGATGCAGAACCAAGGACTACCACAAGCTGGAATTATAACGTCTTTAGACCGGGCCGCCGGACTAGCTAAAGTGTTCTTACCTTTATTTAAGATTGAGACGCATTGGATACCGGTGGCAACCAACCTTTTATATGAAGAACAAATTGAGGCTACAAATATTAAGGCAACTCAGCTTGAAAGAAATTCTCATACGGTTTACGAAGATGCGGAAAAGGCCACGGTTAAGACATCGGCAACCGGGCCGGTAGCTACAGCCAGCATGGAGTCTATCCAACGGCAGGACATCAAGAAAATGACCTGGGGTACTTTGAAGGTGGGTGATGAAGTTTTGGTAGTTTTCCTGAATGGAGATATAAACCAGGGCCGGGTTATTGCCCGGTTTTAAGGGGAGATTATAGTATGGCAAATCCGCGGTTAGGAGTCGATCTGGCGGGGCTTGATTTACGTACTACCCTCCAGGGAGACCTGGCACTCATAGAGGATAAAGAGAATGTCAGGGCAGCTATTATTCGGAGGCTGGATACACCGATGGGGAAACTTTTTTCCCACCCTGATTACGGCAATCCTTTGCATGATCTTTTATCAGAGCCAATAAATCAAGATTTTGAAGGCCGGGCGGTAATTGCCATCCAGCAGTGTTTGAGTAAGGAGCCCAGGATAAAGTTAGAGGGAGTAGAAGTTACCCTGGTACCTGAACAACGACAAGTTCTTTTCAATATCACCTACCGCATTCTTGATGAACCGGGCCCTGAAAATCTGGTTTGGGAGGTAGCCCTACCATGACGGTTCCTGAGTTTAAGGACTTTGATCAGATATTAAACGACATGATGACTGACCTGGCTTCAAAAGGTACCAGGATTACCGATATGAACCCAGGATCAGTGATTAGGACATTGTTGGAAGTAGCAGCAGCGAAGTTTGATGAGAGTCACTATATAGCTGAACAGGTGCTAAAGTTATTCTTTGCAGCTACCACTACGGGGGAATACCTGGATCGCAGAGTAGCGGAAAGAGGGCTTACGCGGTTTCAAGGCTCTAAGGCTTCAGGATATATTACTGCTTCCAGGAGTACTCCAGCACCCTTTAGCCAGCTGATTCCAAAAGGAACGATATGGGAAACTGAGGACCAAAGCGTGCAGGTAGAAAGTACAGCTGAGGCCACTCTTCAAGAAGGGACGAGTTCAGTATTAATCCCCGTTACAGCTGTAAGCATTGGCGCCAAGGGAAATTTACAGGCTGGAGTGCCTTTGAAACAAGTAGGAGTAGCTGTCAACCTGATTGAGCTCACTGAGGTTGCTGAACCAGGTTTGACTGGAGGCTCCGATCCAGAGTCTGATGCGGAATTACGGGAAAGGTACTTGACCGTACTCAGATCACCAGGTACATCTGGTAATAAGGCCGACTACAGGAAATGGGCGCTGGAAGTTTCGGGTGTAGGTGGCGTATATGTTCAATCTCTCTGGGCCGGCCCGGGAACGGTTAAACTGTTTCTATTAGGTATGGATAAAGCTCCTGCTTCTCAGGAAGTGGTTGATGCTGTGCAGGCATATATAGACCCGGACCCGGCTATGGGTGAAGGCAAGGCTCCCATAGGAGCTGCGGTAACCTGTGTGGCTGCTCCCGCGGTGGAGATAAATGTGGCGGCAACCGTTGTTTTGGATGACACCAAACCCCTGACCGAGGTTCAAGCAACTTTCGAGGAGAGAATAACGGAATATCTCAAAGAAATTGCCTTTTCATCGGACACCACAGTTCGATACAGCTATATCGGGTCACTTCTATTAGATGTTCCAGGAGTAATTGACTACTCGAATTTGCTGGTTAATGGCGGCACGGCCAATGTGGTAATACAGGCGGGGTCAGTGGCTATTAAAGGGACGGTGACGCTTTCATGAAGTCGATGTCTGGCCAAGAAATGCTAGCAATGCTTCCTGATTACTACCGGAATAGTAATGCAGAGGCCGTAATTGATACACTAGGATCTGAGTTTGATGCCGAACGAGAGCTGATCTTGTTTTTAATCGAGCAGTTATTTGCTGTTAGTGCCAGCGCCTGGGGATTGGATTATTGGGAAACAGATCTTGGGTTAAAGTCTACGAGTAAACCAGATGAACAGCGCCGGGCCCGGGTACTGTCTAAGCTGCAGGCACAAGGGCCGATGACAAAAGAACGGATGGAGCAGATTATTCGAACTTGCTCCGGAGACAAGCAGGCTTGCATCAAGGAGTTTGTCAGTGAGTACCGCTTTGAAGTTTTGTTTAGCCTGGCGCAATCTGTTGACTTAGGAATGGTTTTTGATGTCATTGAGGAGGCCAAGCCAGCTCATCTTAGTTATTCCGTGGTGGCAAGGCTGAGGCAAGGAGGGGGAAGGCTCCAAATTGGGTCTGCGATGCTAGTTGGCGAAGAGATAACCGTTTATCCATGGTCACCCAGCGAGTTAACCGGCAGAGGCAAAGTCTTTATTACCGCTGGACATAATACCGGGGTGGATACAACAACGGTATATCCGAAGGGAGAGTGAAGAAGTTGGCTGAGCAGTTCTATACTATTTTAACTGCTGTAGGCAAAGCAAAACTTGCTAATGCCCTAGCTCTGGGGCGCAAGGTAGAACTGACCCATTTAGCATTGGGGGATGGGGGCGGGAGTTATTACAACCCGACAGAGGACCAAACTGCATTAAGGAATGAGGTGTGGCGGGGAAATATAAGCAGCGTAGAAGTTGATGCGGATAATCCGAACTGGATCAAGATCCAGACTATAGTCCTCAGCCAGCACGGCGGCTTCACGATTCGCGAAGCCGGAGTGTTTGATGCCGATGGCGACTTGATAGCAATCGGCAAGTATCCGGAGACTTACAAGCCAGTGCTGGCTGATGGCAGCATCAAAGACCTGGTTGTTCGGATGATACTGGAGGTCAGCAATACATCCAGCATGCAGCTGAAAGTGGACCTTGCAGTAATCTTGGCTACTAAAAAAGATGTTGACGATGCCGTTAAATCACACAGTAACACTGCAACCCCACACAAGTTTGAGGACTCTTCTACGAATAAGACTTACCAATATGGTTTTAGAGCACAGGATAATCACTTGATTTTTACCTATCAGGAGGTGATCTAATTGATGGAAATAT
>ERZ795062.542-NODE-542-length-31210-cov-5.698572_pt1 | contig 31210 bp, 25 predicted proteins | sample MGYA00375146_ERZ795062 | MGnify/ENA primary metagenome ERZ795062 (study PRJEB30191, sample SAMN05720281) | activated sludge metagenome | isolation source: Anaerobic digester | place: USA | collected 2015-07-16 ...
AAAAAAAAAATAAACGTTAAAAGTAATAACACATTTGTTTTTTTTTTAATAATCCTCAAAATCATATTTAAAGTATTGGTATTAAAATAGTTTGCGTTTTAAATTGGATTTTTAGTATTTATTTTACCACGAATACACGAATATTACACAATAACTTTCTTAAAATTAGTGCATTCGTGGTCAATTTTATACATATTATAATTGTATAGATTTAACTATATTAAACATTTACGTTTTTTATTTATTAAAACTTCAAAATAAAACATTCAATCCTTACTTTTGCCCAATGGGAAGAAAGCAAACCAACAAGATAATTTTTGAAAACGTAACCGTTACAGATGCTGGAGCAAAAGGCGTTTCTGTAGCCAAAGCACCTGATGGTAAAGTTATTTTTTTACCAAATGTAGTTCCTGGTGATGTGGTTGATGTACAAACATTAAAAAAGCGAAAAGCCTACTACGAAGGCAAAGCCATAAAGTTTCACCAATTGTCCTCTAGCAGAGTTGAGCCAGTTTGTGAGCATTTTGGAGTTTGTGGTGGTTGCAAATGGCAAAACATGAACTATCAACAGCAATTGTTTTACAAAAATCAAGAAGTTTTCAATAACTTAAAACGAATTGGTAAAATTGAATTACCTGATTTCGAGAGTATTTTAGGCTCTGAAAAGCAGTTTTTTTATAGAAATAAAATGGAATTTGGCTTTTCAAATTCAAGATGGATGACCGAAAAAGAAATCCAATCGGGTGAAAATTTTGATGATAAAAATGCTCTAGGATTTCATATTCCAAAAATGTGGGATAAGATTTTGGATATTTCCAAATGCCATTTGCAAGAAGATCCATCCAATGCTATTCGTAACGAAATAAAACGTTTCTCTGTAGAAAATGATTTGCCGTTTTTTGATGCTCGCCATCAAGAAGGTTTGCTTAGAACATTGATGATTAGAACAGCTTCGACAGGTGAAATAATGGTTTTAATTCAGTTTTATAAAGAAAATAAAGCTCAAAGAGAACTTTTGCTCAACCATATTGCGGAAACTTTTCCATCAATTACCTCTTTGCAATATGTTATAAACAGTAAGGCAAATGATACGCTCTATGACCAAGACATCAAGCTCTACAAAGGAAGAGATTATATTTTGGAAGAAATGGAAGGTTTGTTCTTCAGTATCAATGCAAAATCATTTTATCAAACCAATTCTGCTCAGGCCTATGAACTTTATAAGATAACCAGAGAATTTGCAGGTTTAACAGGCAACGAAATTGTTTATGATTTATATACAGGAACAGGAACGATAGCGCAATTTGTTTCAAAAAAAGCGCAAAAAGTTATAGGTGTTGAAGCTGTTCCCGAAGCCATTGCAGATGCAAAAGAAAACGCAAAACGCAATGCTATTACTAATTGTGAATTCTTTGTTGGCGATATGAAAAATGTTTTCAATGATGCTTTTATTGCTCAACATGGTCAACCAGATGTTGTAATTACCGATCCTCCACGCGATGGCATGCACAAAGATGTTGTAGAACAATTATTGAAAATTGGTGCTAAAAAAATTGTATATGTGAGTTGCAATTCGGCTACACAAGCTAGAGATTTAGCATTGATGGATGAAAAATATAAAGTTACTCGTGTTCGACCAGTTGATATGTTTCCGCAAACGCATCATGTGGAAAATGTTGTACTTTTGGAAAAAAGATAATTTTATCAGTAAATGAAAAAAATAATATGCTTATTGGCACTGACTTTCTTCATCAATAGTTGTGAGAAAGATGATATTTGCACAGACGAAACAACTCCTCGATTAATTATTGAGTTCTATGATATTACTAATCCATCAGTTCTAAAAAATGTTACAAGTTTAAAGGTAACAGGAATAGGTCAAACGGATGCATTAGGCACTTTTAGTAGCGTTAGCAAAATAGAACTTCCTTTGCAACTTGATGCCAATACAACTCAATATAGCCTTGTGCTGAACAGCAGTAGTTCTACTCTGCTAAATGAAGATATTTTAGCATTCAACTATGTTAGAAACACGGTTTACGTATCAAGAGCTTGCGGATATAAAACAGTTTTTGAATTGAATAATCCCAACGGAATATCACTAACAGATGCAACAACTCCTGACGGATTATGGATGCAAAATGTAGTTGTACAGACAAATTCTATCACCACTGAAAATGAAACTCATGTTAAAGTATTTTTTTAATTGTTGCATAGCGTTGGCTTTTCTTAATGGTTTTGCTCAAGAAACCAAAAAAGATAGCATTGTTCCAAAAACGGAACGATATGGTGTTAGATTGGGAGTTGATTTGTTCAAACTTACCCGAAGTTTTTATGAAAAAGATTATCGTGGATTAGAAATTACTGGAGATTATCGATTGACTAGAAAATATTATTTAGCTGCAGAAATTGGTAACGAAAATAAGACGGTTGATGATGACCAGCTGAATTTTACAACAAAAGGTTCATATATTCGCGTTGGTTTTGATTATAATGCTTATGAGAATTGGCTCGACATGGAAAATCAAATTTATGTTGGTCTCCGATATGGTTTTAGTAGCTTTAGTCAAACATTGAATAGTTATAATATCTATAACCCTAACCCCTATTTTGGTCAATTGGATGAAATAACTTCTGGTGAAAAGTTTAATGGTTTAACGGCTCATTGGGCAGAAGTTGTCGCAGGTGTAAAAGCTGAAGTTTTCAATAACTTTTATGTTGGCTTTAGTTTCCGATTGAATAGAATGTTTTCACAAAAACAACCTAATAACTTTGAAAATCTATACATACCAGGTTTTCACAGAACTTATAATGGTGATTTTGGAGTGGGTTTCAATTATACAGTTTCCTATTTTATTCCGCTTTATAAATCAGCAGTAAAGACAAAAGACAAAAAGAAAAAGTAGTTATTTACCAAAAGCTATTGGAATGACAAAATTGGTATTTCCAGTCCATTCAATTTCTAGCGGAATTTCTGCATCATTGATGGTTTCATCGCTCACGTCTTTTCCAGTTCCATAGTTTATTTGCCATGATTGACTTTTGTTTATTCCCAGTAAAATAACAATTTTGCTGCCTTTTTGTAATTGTTTACAGGCCATAAAATTATTCTCAAGGATTATAGTTTCTTTTTTGCCAGGTGTAAGTAAGTTTCTTTTGGTTTTATCTTTGGTTAAGCTAGCTCTTGCGAGATTATTACTCAGTGCAAAGTATTTTCCATCTGGTGTTTTTTCATATAATTGAAATGTAATATCCACATCTTTTTTATTACAACTAAACTCAACATTTGCAATTGGTGCGCCAGTAATTGACAAAGGTTCTAGCAAAGTTTCGCTTTCAAAAACTAGCATGTTGGGTTGTTCTGGTAATTTTTCTGGTTGAAACAAATCGAAACCACAGTAACTAGTTTTACTGTATTTGGGCATGTCATTTCTAATCTTAAAGTTAACGGTTTGCTTTATTACACTTTTACTTTTTTCATTTTTCAGATGATATTCACCATTTTTATTGTCTTTATCAATGTAAAGCACTAATTTTCTATCATACATTTTTTCCAAAGAAGGAACATGTTTCCATGAATTTGCTCCCATCAATTGAAAGTTAACTTTGTCTTTTAATATTTCTGGTCTTTTTCCGTCTTTCAAAGTGTAGTTGAACCAATCAAAAACGATGTCTTGTATTGGTATGTTGGCAACTTCGTCTATTTTATAATCGTTTAATGCAGCCAAGGGAAAACCTTGAGCGCCAAAATGATCATAAGGTCCAATTAATAAATAATTATTATTCTGCTTATTCCATTTCAAATATTCTTTGTAATAATACATTGCTCCCAGCTGATCATCATCATAATACCCTGTAATAGTTAAAATAGGAATATTAATTTTAGCAAACTCTTCTTTTTGAGGTGTCATTTTTTGCCAATATTCATCATAGGTCGGATGATTTAGCCAACGCTGAAAAATTTCATTTGGTCTTCCATCTAGTTTGTCTAAATCACGAAATGCAGCACCAGTTTTAAAGTAGTTTTCATAGAGTTTTTCCCATCTATCATCATTAAATTCATTCAAATCAATCAATTTATTATTGGTTACAAAATGTATCCAACTCAACATATAACTCATAAAAACGCCATTTTGCATTGGATAGTCAATTCCTATTCCTACTGCAACCTGAGGAACTATTGTTTTTAAAGCTGGGTGCATTTTTTTTGTTGCACTCCATTGAGCAAAACCCAAATAACTTCCACCATACATGCCTACTTTACCATTGCACCAATTTTGCTTACTAATCCAATCAATTACTTCATAAGTATCATCTGCATCATGTTCAAAAGGTTCTATGACGCTTTGGCTTAGTCTTTTACCTCTAGTATTTGCAATTACACCAACAAAACCTCTTGTTACCATTTCTTTACAAGCAGATAAATCGGAACCAGCATATATGTTTGACATAAAAACCACTGGTTGAGGAGTTTCTGTTTTTCTATTTCTAACTAATGTCACAGCAATTGTTCCACCATCTTTCATTGTGAGAATTATATTCTCGTCAATAATATATTTTTCATTAGCTATAACATTTAAAATTTCCTTGGCCGCTTTTAGAGTAGATGAAAAGGTAATATAACTACAATAGGCTCTACAAATACTAATAGCTTCATCGATTGAAATTTTTTCTTTGCCTTCAACAGATTTAATTTTTTCTAGCAAAGCTTCTCTAAGTTCATTTGAATTTTTATCATAGTACATTTCGGCAACAACTTGATTTTTTTCATCAAGTGTGTTGTACAACTTATAGAATTGGTTTTTGAATTTTAGAACAAAATCTTCATTGCTTGTTGGGTTATTTGACATGGTATTTGCATAAACTCTATAGGCAAAACCTACTCCTCTATTGGCAATACTATCATTATAACTTGCCTGACAAGTTTCTCTCAATAATGATGTAATGGTTTTATATTCTTTAGCTACTAATTTCAGCCTGAATAAGTTATCATTAAAGGTTCCGAAGTTTTCCTCTTTGTAAACCTCAATGACTTTTTTGGCTAAATTGGGTATATTTTTACTTATTGAAATACTATCTGCAAAATTATTTTTCTGAAATTCTATTTCTTGAGAAAATCCTTTATTACAGAAAATAAAAGAAGAAAAAAGGAATAGCTGGAAGAGTGTTTTCATATAATTGTTTTTGACTATTACAATTATATGATTTTTTAAACTATTCTACAACAGTCCGTTATATTTTCTGATGAACCATTCGGTAGCCAATGATAAAATAATGAGAACTAATAACCAAATCCAATCGATTAGCGGTGATTTTTTTACAATTGTTTTTTGAATGGCTTTGTAGCTTTCATCTTCTAGTAATTGCTTCACCAAATTGTCAACCTGATTTGATAAAAACGCTTTGCCATTTGTCTGATTAGCCAGTTGTTGCAACTTGCTCCAATCTGGGTTTACAAATTGTTTTTCTATATCAAAATCTAAAACTTCAAAAGTACTTGAATAAGATGAATTTGAATTGAGTTCCTTCACTGTAAAACTATAATTACCTGCTGGCAAGCCATCAAGATTTACTTTGAAAGCATTGGAAGCTCGCAATAAATCATATTTTTTAACTGCTTTGGTTTTTGTGTTGGTAACACTAATAGTCAAGCGAGCTTTTTCATCGAGTTCATAATTTTTATTGAAATATTGTGCATTGATTTCAATATTTTCTCCTGAATTATAAAAACGTTCATGATTGACAACCAACGATTTTCTTGAATTATTAGAGGCTAAAAACTGTATTGTTTTATCTAGAAAAATATCAAAATCTTCAAAAGATTTATTTTGCAAATAGCTTTCAGCTCTCCATTTCCATATGTTTTCTCCAAACAAATAAGCGCTACGAACACCTTTATCTTCTACAAAACTCAACAATGGTTGGTTGGTTTCAATATTTCTAATTGAGGAATTTAATAGAGTTGAAATATTAGCTTTGGCAGTTATCGTTCCATAAGCATTTTCCAAAGGAGGAAATTGTTCAAAACCAATATTATCCAATGCAAAAAGATTAAACTGACTATCAAACGAAGCCAAATAATCTTCTTTTTGTGAGCTCATTTTGAATTCAAAATAAGTTTGATTTTGGTTTAAGAAATTGAAATCGGTATTGTTTCCAGTAATTATCCAAGTGTTAATTCTAGCATTATTGTTTAAGTCAAATATAGATTTGAAGGAAACGTTTGGTTGGTATAAAATCAGAACATTATAATTTTCTAATGATTTGATTTCATTAGGCTTAATAATAGTTACTTTACGTTGAGCATTAGCCTCAATACTTCTTTTTATTGCACCTAAATCAGGATGTGAAATTGACGAAATTAGTGCAATTTCGGTTCGTTGGTCTATAACTTCAACAGCAAAGTTCTTGGTGTTGTTATAGGTGTTTTTTTCTTGCTCTTTGGATGTGATGGTAGCTTTCAATAATTGTAAACCAACCTTTTCGGCAGGAAGTAGAACATTGAGTGTAACCGATTTTTTATTTGGCGAAAAAGCTACGGTTTGCTCATTTAAAACCGAATTTCCTTGAGTAATTTTAAAATTAGCGTTTATTGCTTTGGTTCCAGCATAGTTTAGAAAAACCTCTACAGGGAATTTATTTTTGTGAAAAGCATATTTATTCACATTGAGTTGTGACACTTTCAAATCGAGATATGTTGTAGTATCACCAACAACCAAAGGATAAACTTTTTTGTCGGGATTGAAAGTGAAAACATAATCTTCTCCCGAAGTTTGATTTCCATCTGATATTAAAATTGTTGGAAACGATTGATTTTTGTAAATCGAATTCAAGTTTTTAGCAACAATATCAATATTAGATTGTTTTCCTTTGAAATCTAAAGTGTCTGATGGTGAAAAATCTTCATCAAACTGATAGGTTTGTACATCAAATTTTTCAGCCAAAGCGTTGTTGCTTTTTAGTTTTTCAAATACTTCTAAAGCCGATTTATCTGCTTTTAAATCAACTATTGAAGAAGAATTATCAATAACAATTGGTAAAGGTGTTTTGATGGTTTCGATTGTTTTTCTGGATATAATGGGGTTTATCAATAAAAGTAATAGCCCAAAAACACTCAAAAAACGTAAAAAAGCCAAAAGCAAACTTACATTAGATTTGCTTTTGGCTTTATAAAAATATTGATAGTATGAGAAAACAAACGCTATTACTAATGCAAGCAAAATCAGTAAAAAAGTGTTTGTCGTCATATTTTTTTATTAGTTTTTAATAAATTTTAATGAAATAGATTTGTTTGGAATTGTAATAAAATACAAGCCACTTTGTTGATTTTCAACAGAGATATTAGTGTTTGTATAATTTATAATCCCTCTACCAATTCTTCTTCCCATGTTGTCATTGATAAAATATTCTTGACCAATTAAATCTTCACTCGAACTAATGTTCAATAAACCATCTGTTGGGTTAGGAAAAACGGCAATTTTATTTCTATCAAAATCAATATTTGATAAAGGAGCAGATGTGTTATATCTAGCAATGGCAATATTTGTATTGAACGAAGCATAAGTTCCAACTACAATTAGTTTTTGGTCGCTTTGTAAAGCACTTGCATATCCCATGCTCCAGCTTGTTCCAAATGCCGTTAAAACTTTTCCATCATTGCTAAATGAATTGTCTAAAACGCCATTACTAGTATATCTAAGTACAGCAAAATAATAGTTTCCACCTGTGTAGCATCTGCCAGAAATTAATATCTTTCCATCGCTTTGAATATTCATGCTATATGCTGTATCTTCACTATTGTTGTCAACATCTGTAACTGTTGCGCCATTTGTTCCAAAAGTTGTATCAAAAGCTCCGTTTGGATCAATTTTCCCTAAAAACATTTGATACTCTGTATCATATAAATAACCTGTAAAAATTATTGAACCATCGCTAAGCAATGCCATATCGTAGATATTAGTAGCTAAGTTATTATATTTCATATTAACCTTTCCAGAAGTTCCATAAGAAGAATTCAATGTTCCATCTGAAAAGAATTTTGCAATACATATTGAGCTAGAACCAGTTCCTCCTAGGTATATATTTCCATCATTGTCAACATTAATTACTCTTGGTCTATCATCACTATTAAAATCAACTGTAGTTTTACCGTCATTGCTAAAATCAAAATCCAAAGTTCCATCAGTATTAAATCTTGCAATGGAATAATCTGAATAGTTGCCAGTTACATCAAGAACTGTGTAGCCACATAATACAATTTTACCATCATTTTGTAGTGTCATGTTAGTAAAATAATCTGTTCCAGGAAAACCCACTGTAGCAGCACCATTTGTTCCAAAAGTTGTATCGATAGTTCCATCTGTGTTTAAACGAACAACTCCTAAATTTCCTCCTCCATAAAAACTAGTTGCACCAACTACACCAGCTACATAAATTTTATTATCAGCACTAATTTTAACAGCATAGGCCATATCATAGTTTGAAACATTCAAAGTTACAACACCAGAATTTCCAAATGTTGTGTCTATAGTTCCATCGGTATTGTATCTAAGAACTGCAAAATCATATCCATTGGTTACAGAAGCATAACCAGCAACAACAATTTTCCCATCAGCTTGTATAGCAACACCTCTACCTTCTTCATTATTTGAGGATAAATTTGTTAAAACTTTACCAGATGTTCCAAAAGTACTATCTAAAGTTCCTGCTTGAGAGTATATAGATGAAGTGAACAATATTAATCCTAAACTAAGTATTTTTTTTATCATAATTTATTTTTTATGTTAACATTCCTCCATCTACATTAAGTACTTGACCTGTAACATAAGCACTCAAATCAGATGATAAGAATAGACAAGCATTTGCAACATCTTCTGGAGTTCCTCCGCGTTTTAGCGGAATACTATCTCTCCATCCTTGTACTACGTCTTCATTAAGTTTTGCAGTCATTTCAGTTTCAATAAATCCTGGCGCAATAGCGTTACAACGAATGTTTCTTGAACCTAATTCCAATGCAATAGACTTAGTAAAACCAATCATACCAGCTTTTGAAGCGGCATAGTTTGCTTGACCAGCATTTCCTTTTACTCCTACTACACTACTCATATTAACAATAGAACCTGCACGGTTTTTAAGCATTATTTTCTGAACAGCTTTTGTCATGTTGAAAACCGATTTTAAATTGATTTCAATCACTTTGTCAAAATCTTCTTCGCTCATACGCATCAACAAGTTATCTTTTGTAATACCTGCATTATTGATAAGAATATCAACAGTTCCAAAGTCTGCCATTACATCATCTACTAATTTTTGCGCTTCATTAAAATCGGCTGCATTTGATTTATAACCTTTGGCTTTTACACCTTGAGCAACTAATTCATTTTCTAAAGCCATTGCGCTTTCTGCAGAAGAACTATATGTAAACGCTACATTAGCTCCGTGTTGAGCAAATACCTTTGCAATTCCGCTACCAATTCCACGGCTTGCACCAGTTATAATAGCTACTTTTCCTTCAAGTAATTTCATTTGTTATATAAGTTTGTATTATTGTAAATAATTAAATGCCAAATATAGTACTATTTTGACATTCATTAAAATTAGAATGGATTTAAACTTTTTTTAAATTCTCAAGTCTTAAATGATTAACTTCAAAAATAATTAATTGTACCGAAAATGAAAATAAGTTTATTTGCAATCAAAACAATATATTTGTTTTTGAATATTTAAGATTACAACTTATTGACTTACTAAATCAACATATTACCTATGAAATATAAATTATCAATATTGTTTTTTATTGCGCTATCACTAGAAACATTTGCTCAAACGTTCTACGACCTAAACACAATTCAAACTATAGAAATCACTTTTTCGCAAAGCAACTGGGATGCATTGCTTGATGCAGCTGAAGTAAATGATGCTTATATTCCAGCTCAATCAGTATCTATCAATGGAACTGTGCTTACAAATGTTGGCGTAAAATATAAAGGAAATAGTTCTTACAATGCCAACCAGGTTAAAAACCCAATTCACATTGAGCTTGATGCCTATGTAAATCAAAATTATCAAGGATATACAGATATTAAACTTAGTAATGTTTATAAAGATCCATCATTTGTTAGAGAAGCTTTGGCTTATAAAATGCTAAAAAACTATATGCATGCACCATTGGCTAACTATGCAAAATTATATATTAATGGCAGCTATATTGGTCTTTATACCAATGTAGAATCGGTGTCTAAAAAATTTGTAAATAGTCATTTTGGTTCTAATAGTAATGCTTTTTTTGATTGTAGTCCGCCAGCTGGTGCTGGACCAGGAGTTACTAATTTGCCCAATCTATCCTATTTAGGAACTAATTCTGCATCCTATGAAAGTGCTTATGGCATAAAATCAACCACTGGTTGGGACGATTTAATTGCTTTAACAAATACTTTAAATAATAATACCAATAGTATAGAAACAGTTCTAGATGTAGATAGAGCTCTGTGGATGCTGGCATTCGATAATTTATTAGTGAATTTGGATAGTTATATAGGTGCTTTCAAGCAAAACTATTACATCTACAAAGATAATAATGGACGTTTTAATCCAGTCATTTGGGACTTAAACGAATCGTTTGGAACATTTGCTAACACAGGTTCTAGCAACTTGAATACGACCACACAAAAAGCTCAAATGTCGCACACATTGCATTCTACTGAAGCGGCTTGGCCATTAGTTCAAAAGTTATTAGCTATCCCAACTTACAAAAAACGTTATTTAGCTCATTATAAAACTATTTTGAATGAAATGATTGTTTCTGGTTTATATTTAACCGATGCACAAGCTATTCAAGCCTTGATTAGTGCTTCAGTTACAGCAGATACAAACAAATTTAGTTACCAATCAAATATTACTACAAATCTAACAACAGATGTTTCAATAGGAATGGGTTCAGCATCAGGATTAAGTGCTTTAATGAATTCAAGAAAAGCGTATTTGCAAGCACAAACCGATTTTACAAACACACAACCCACAATAACTTCGATAAATCCTTCTAATACCAATCCACCAATTGGAAGTAATGTAACCATAACAGCAAATGTGACTAACACCAATACAGATGCGGTTTATTTGGGTTATCGCTCTACAACTGATGCAATTTTTACTAAAGTATTGATGTATGATGACGGAAATCATAATGATGGATCAGCCGGAGATAATGTTTATGGCGCTAGTATAACCGTATCAAGTATTGCATTGCAATATTACATATATGCGGAAAATAACAATATTGGCAAATTCTCTCCAGAAAGAGCAGAACATGAATTTTACACCATCAACGCGACATATCCAACGATAAATGCAGGTGATTTGGTGATTAATGAAATCATGGCGCAAAACACTTCTACCATTACAGATGCTGATGGTGAATATGAAGATTGGTTTGAATTATATAATAATTCAAGTAATATCTTAAGTTTGGATAATTTGTATGCTACAGATACATCGTCCAATATGCTTAAATGGCAGTTCCCATCGGGTTTAACCATTGAGCCCAATAGTTATTTAGTTGTTTGGGCCGATCAAGATTTAACTCAAACGGGAATTCATGCTGACTTCAAATTTTCGGCTGCTGGTGAAAAATGTATTTTGTCATATCCAGACGGAACAGTTGTAGATACTGTTACTTTTGGTGCGCAAACAACAGATATGGGTTACGCTCGAATTCCTAATGGAACCGGAAACTTTGTTATTCAGGCACCAACATTTAATGCTAACAATGAGTCGCTTGGCATCAAACAATACTCGGCAAACGACATCAAGTTTTTTCCAAATCCAGTTGATACAATGCTAAATATCAATGCTCCTTTCCTAATTGATGATGTAAAAGTTTTTTCGAGTTTAGGACAGTTATTACTTTCCGAAAAGTATAATTTGAATAACATTAGTTTAGATTTATCTAGCTTGGAACAAGGTGTTTATTTGATGAAAATCAATAATACGTTCTCAAAAATCATTCTGAAAAAGTAAATTAATATTATTTATACAAAAAAAGCATCGAGTAATTCGATGCTTTTTTTATAGATTTAAACACTTATAATGGTAGCTTTAATTTTGAAGAAAATTTTCAATAATTAATTATCATTATTTATCTATTTTATAAATGGAGGTGTTTCTGTTATATTTTTCCATACACTTTTACTCTTTCTCCATGAAACCATTCATTTAACGACAATTCTATTGGTTGAAATTCGATTCCAGTATAACCCGCATATTAAATAAATTTCTTAAACATCTTACATCCAATCTCAAACCAACTTTCTCCTTTTTTGACAAAAACAATTTCAACTTTAGTATTTTCCCCCTTAAACCCAATACCTGTTGCTTTTGCAGTAGTTGCTAAGTTATATTTATTCATAACTAAATCAAAATCTACAACATATCCATTTTTAACAAAATATATTGCCGTTAAAACGTTTCCTCTAATGCCATCTTCCGTATTTAAATACTTCAACAATCCTAACTGCTCATAAACTGAAGTTTGTTCGACATAATCTTCAAACTGATTATCAAACTCTTCATGGACAATTATATCTTCAGGATTTTTAGGAATATTAAACAATTCAGATATTTTATGAAAAGCAGCTTCTGCCTGTTCATCATGAGATTGATATGTATTTTCAATATCATTAATACATTTATGTAATTCTATATCTGAATTAATCCATTCAGAGATAGTTTCAGATGTTAATCCATTTTTGTATTTTTCCATAAATTAAATTTTATGAAATAAAAATTGAGAGGCAAGGAAATTTTTCAATTCCCTTTTTTTAATTACCATGATTTACCATAAATTTGATCTCTAGGACCATCTCTTTTTAACCAATCTTGTAAAGAAATTTCAATAGGTCTAAATTCAATACCAGTACAGCCTTGTTCCTCAATTTCTTCTTTTAGCCTCTGAGAAACTATTCCGAAACTTCCGTTATTAGCAAAATATCTTAAGAAGAAGTAATCATAATTCATGTTTTCATTGAAAATAACTTCATTTATAAATAGAGAAAATGGATATTCAATTGAATTTATTTTATTATGAAGATGAGCAGAATTTAAGAGTTCAAAAGGTTCATCAAAGTTAACTTTTCTATTTTGACTATTTTTAAAATAAAATTTTGTTTTTGAATAATCAATAATATCATATGGAATATCAAAAACATGAGTTTGCCAATAGTTACCTACTTCCATTTCCTTGTGTATTAAATAAGTAGGAAAAAATTGAACACCATAACAATTAAACTTATCAAAAATGTGTTTAAGTTTATCGCTAATAATCATGGAACCATAAGAAAATCCTACACTACTAACATTAATAATATCTGTTAATTTAGAAGCAGAATATAAAACAGGATTTGATAATATTGGTGTTGTTTCTATTTTCTTAAATGGGTGTTTATCAATAAAATTTGCGTCATTCCATACATCACAATGATGTATGTAATCCTTTGCTTGTTCAACTTTGCCCATTATTTTTTTATTAAGGCTATTTTCTATTGCAAAATATTTCATCATGGTAAAACTAAATCATTTAAATGCGAATTTGGATTCGAAACTACCCAACTTCTGACATCTTCAATTAAACTTGATATAAAATTATAGCATTGTTGTGGAGTTGCATTTGGATGATCTAAAATGTAATCGTTTAATTTTGTCTTTATTGTATTATTATAAACATTATGATTAGGTTGATTTCTCCATGCTGCAACAGCAATACCATTTAATGCTTCATTCATATGAAATGCACTACCCGATTTAGCAGCTCTTTGAATAACTTCATGTGTTCTTTCTGCCCAAGGCATTATATGATGAGCTTGATCAGCATTGCCAACCGCTAAACCTAGTACTTTTCTTAATTGATTACTACTTCCAAAATCAATAGAATTACCTACTACTCTCCAAGTTAGTTTAACTTTTGTTGCTATTGTAACTGCTGTCTGACTGGCATTAACAACCTTTACTGCGTATTTTGTACCAACAGCTGCCCAGCCAGCAATAGGTACAGCACTTGCAACACTTAATGTAGCATTTACACCATCTCCTTCCAAAGTATAAAGTACCCCATTTGTTAAGTCCGCAACTTCACCAACAACAGGAACTAATCCGAGCATATCCAGTGCAATATGAAATATATCTTTACTGGCTTGCCAATAAATTTTAGCATCGCTCCAATCTTGATGATTTGCTCTCAAAACAGCACATTGGATTGTAAAATGCATCCATAATGGATCTGTTGGGTTGGTAAGCATATAATTCGCTACGTCAATATCAATGTATGGATCTAGACTTAATGCAAAACTATCTTCATATAAGTTTTCTCCAGCATTATTTAAAAGAATGGTAAGGTTTATTAAACTGTTTACGTCTGCTTGATTAGCCTCCTCATTTGCAAGATTTAATATTTCATTTGCAAAATTTTGACTATCATCTGACCAATTAGAACTTAAGTAATCAAAAATTGCGTTTTGGTTTTCTCTTATATCTAAAATTTGTTGTTGTTCTTGTGAAAGCCCTTCATAAAATGCTTTAAAATGTATTTCATCATTGTCTAACACACCATCGCTATTAAGGTCTCCTGCAAGCGAATTATTTACTCCATCAGGGCTTCCTACTATGGTACCAGTTGAGGTATTGTCATTTCCGTTTGTTCCTGATGTTCCACCTCCTGAAGTTCCGCCTCCTAATGTGCCTCCTGTGTTGCTACCACTTGGAGGATTATCAATAGTACTATTTGGAATACATTCATAGGTTGTAACATTATCATAGCCAGGAGAATATGGGCTTGCTTGTGGACAACCATGACACGTTTGCCAAGGCCAATCACCACAACCACAAGGATATGGAATACAAATAGTTGTGGTTATTACTTGTCCATTACAATCCCATGGATAAGCATTGCTTGATGAAGAACCTCCACCGCCACCAGAACTTGAATTATTATTATCACCCCAAAATAAATCATTATCTTCTAATACATCTTCGATGTATTGTGTTATTTCTGCTGTACTACCAAATGAGTTACTTGGCAATCTCAAAGTTGAAATTTGCCCTTCAAATTTTTGCTCTCTATTTTCAATCCAGTTGTTTGTTGTTGTATATTTTGTTAAAAAAATTGAAGAAACACCATTTTTATTTTCAATCGTTATGTTGAAAAAGGTATTGAATTTTGTTTCTGGAGTTTTTAGATACATAGTATAAGAAACATAATTTTCTTTTATGATTTCTTTTATTTCATCCATATAAATAATTACACCATGTTCACTCTCTCTTGCCAGTGAATTATTTTTAATCGATGAATAAAACTTTCCATTTACTTTAGGAATGTTTTTAAACTGAACTAGATTACTATTGAACTCTTCAAAAGTTACTGTTCTAATTTTAAAATCTCTTTCATTGTTTTTAATCGCATCTTCATACAAATCCTTTTCACAACTCGATAAAATAATCAAAAAAAGAAGAGCTAATATTTTTCGTGTGCTTTTCATAAAAAAATGGTTAATTGGTTAGTAAATATATTCAAAATAATATTATTCTTTCAAATATACATAAATATTTTAAATAGGCATAAAAGCCTAAATTATTTTTTTTGTAAGCTTCAAATTTGCATGTGGCAATAGAAAAAGATAATATTTTTTTAATCAACTTTGGTAAAAACCTTAAAAAGCTAAGGCAAGAAAAAGGTATTTCACAAGCTCAACTTGCTTTTGAGGCTAATATAGAAATATCACAAATAAGCAGAATAGAAAGAGGTTTAATTAATACTACAATTGCTAACGTAAAATTACTCTCAAAAATTCTAGAAGTACCTATTACAAGATTATTTGAATTTGACGAATAATCTTTCCTACAATCCCTTCACTTCAAGACGAGCATTAAAATTTTTAATGAATTATACCTTTTGATTTTTTAGAAATCCAATAATCCAATAATCCTATAATCATAAGTATATACTTAACCCCAAACATTAACAAATATTTAGCTAATATTCTCACAATATAATTTAACCCAAACACGTTATCAAAAAAAGCAAACCATGATAAAACAAGTACTTAGTATTAATTTAAAATCCATTTATCATGAGTTCAAATTCAGAAGTGAGCTACGGTGCTCGCATCGGCAACGCCGAAAAATTAGTAGCTGCGCTACAAAACTTCAACAACTACAGTCCATTAAAACCTGAGTACAGCATTACCGCATTCAATGATTTAATTACTCAGATTAAAACACAAAACAACACAGTTGCTTCAAAAAAACAAAACTATTCCCTTGCCGTTGAAAACAGAAGACAGGTCTTCGAAAAAGATCCAAATTCTATAAATAACCTTCTCTCACCTATCAATAGTACTGTCAAGGTATCCTATGGTCGAACAGCTAAAGAAGCAACAGATATAGCAACAATAATTGCTAAAATTCGAGGCGCAAATATCAAGCCCAAAACCAGCACAAACGTTGAAGAAGCAACTGTAAGTCAGTCCTATCAATCCTATAATTCTAAAGCACAGTTCTTTTCTGACTTAATTGTAAACCTAACTAACTTAGGAACAAATTATACCCCAACAAACACGTCAATTGAATTAGCAGAACTTACTAACATCTATAACAATGCCATTGCAGCCAATGCCAATGTCATGAACAGTTTTACACAATTTTCACAAACCAATAACATTAGAATTTCTGCCTATCAAACGCTTTCACAAACAGCCATACGCATCAAAGACAGTGTAAAAGCTCAATATGGAAATAGCTCTACAGAATACAACTTGATTAAAGGACTAAAAATTTAAAACACATTAGTTTCAAAAACAAGTAAATAAAACAATGAGTAATCTATTCCAACAACCAGAAAGGATATTATAATCTTTCTGGTTGATTTATTAATACAGTTTATCAATAATACAAGTATGCTAGTCAATAGATAAATGTTTACTAAACTATAGTTTAATCAATCTTACTAATACTATAAGCAAAAACGTCAATCAATTAGCCAACCTTACCCTTTTAAAAGCCTTTCTTGTCAATTGTTGAGCCTATCTTGTCGTTTATACAAACAATATTACTTCTGACACAACCATTCTTGATATTAACTTTATAGAATTAGTCAATGGTTTAGGTTATTTTGCTAGCAATAGTATAACCAAGACTGTAGGCAAAAGATAGTCTTAATATTTATTCATGAGAATAAAAATTTTCAAAAGACAAGCAGTCAACAATTAAATAATAAATACAAATACTTTTGATACTAAATAAGTATTATAAACAAAAAAAGCATCGAGTAATTCGATGCTTTTTTATTTATTATTTATAAACATTGGTTTAGCCCAATACTTCTTTTACTTTTTTACCTATTTCAGCAGGAGAGTCTACAACGTGAATACCATTTTCTCTCATGATACGCTTTTTAGCCTCTGCAGTATCATCTGCACCACCAACAATAGCACCAGCATGGCCCATTGTTCTTCCTTTTGGAGCTGTTTCACCAGCAATAAAACCTACAACTGGTTTTCTATTTCCATCAGCTTTAATCCATTTGGCTGCATCTGCTTCCAATTGACCACCAATTTCTCCAATCATGATGATACATTCAGTTTCAGGATCATTCATCAATAACTCTACTGCTTCTTTGGTAGTTGTTCCAATGATTGGATCACCACCAATACCAATAGCTGTTGTTATTCCTAAACCTTGCTTCACTACTTGGTCTGCAGCTTCATAGGTCAACGTTCCTGATTTAGAAACGATACCAACTTTTCCTTTTTTGAAAACAAAACCTGGCATAATACCTACTTTTGCTTCCTCTGGAGTTATAACACCAGGACAGTTTGGACCAATTAAACGGCAGTTTTTAGATTTTATATAATTGTAAGCTTTAATCATATCAGCAACAGGAATACCTTCTGTAATGGCGATAATTACTTTTATGCCTGCATCAGCAGCTTCCATAATTGCATCAGCAGCAAAAGCTGGTGGAACAAAAATGATTGATGTATCTGCTCCTACTTGATCAACAGCATCTTTAACTGTATTGAAAACTGGTTTTTCAAGATGTGTTGTTCCTCCTTTGCCTGGAGTTACTCCACCAACAACATTGGTACCATATTCAATCATTTGAGAAGCATGAAATGTTCCTTCGCTACCTGTAAAACCTTGAACAATTATTTTTGAATTTTTATTTACTAAAACGCTCATTTGTGTGTTTGTTTTTTTTATTTGTTGTGTTGCAAAAGTATGAAATACTAATTAGTTTTTATGAATAGCTATTGGTTTTTTTGTAAAATTTCTATACATTAAAAAACTATTTTACAGTTGGCTCATTTGAAAACCTCTATACAATTTCCCGTCTTTAAGCTCCCAAATTACCATGAAATGTGCTAAAAGCATTTCTTCCCTTGGGTTTTCAACGGTTTTTACAAAATGAGAATAACGAACAGCAACACTATTCTTGTCTTCTAGAATATGAGTAATTCTATGTTTAGAACGAACATATGCCTTGCTCAAATCTTCACTCATAGAAATAATTTGTTCTCTGTTCATTGTCAAAAAACCTTTAGAACTATGCCATTCCAAAATCACTTCTGGATGAAGAAAACTATTCACTGTATCCTTTTCAAGCAATACATCAGATTTATAAAACTTTTCAACTATCTCTTTTGCTGACATTTTACTTTAATTTTTCAATAATCTCTGGAATTCTTTTAACGTTTGCCAGTTGTTTTAATTTTTCTCGCGACTCTTCAATTGGAGTACCAAAATATGTTTTTCCTCCTTCAACAGACTTCGTTACACCTGTTTGTCCTAATATAACCGCTTTACTACCAATGGTAATACCGCTGGTTGTACCTACTTGTCCCCAAAGCGTAACTTCATCTTCTATAACTACACAACCAGCTATACCTGTTTGTGAAGCTATCAGACATTTTTTACCAATAATGGTATCATGACCTACATGTACCTGATTGTCAATTTTGGTTCCTTCACCAATAGTTGTATCACCAGTAACGCCTTTGTCAATAGTGCAAAGAGCACCTATTCCAACATTGTTTTCTATAACAACTCTTCCACAAGAAAGCAGTTGATCAAATCCTTCGGGACGTTTTTTATAATAAAATGCATCTGCACCAAGAACTGTTCCTGAATGAATGATTACATTGTCGCCAATAATTGTGTTATCATAGACAATTACATTGGCATGAAGAATAGAATTTTTGCCAATTTTTACATTATTTCCAATGAAACAATTAGGTTGAATTACAGTTCCTTCACCGATGACAGCTGAAGCAGAAATACTCGAAGCACAAATGGTAAATGGATTGAAATGCTTTGAAAGTTTATTAAAATCTCTAAATGGATCATCAGAAATAAGAAGCGCTTTTCCTTCAGGACATTCAACTTCCTTATTGATTAATACGATTGTAGCAGCTGATTGCAAAGCTTTATCATAATATTTCGGATGATCAACAAAAACAATATCTCCAGGAGTTACGACATGAATTTCATTCATGCCGTCTACAGGAAAATTATCATCACCAACATATTGACAATCAATTATTGATGCTATTTCTTTTAAAGTATATGTCTTAGAGAATTTCATTCTTTTTAGTTTTCAGTTGCAGTCGCAGTATTCAACATCACAAAACTGTGACTGTGAACTGAGACTTTCAACTTTTTATACTCTTTCTATATACTTTCCTGTTGCGGTATCAATTTTTATTTTGTCGCCTTCGTTGATAAATAAAGGTACATTTATTGAAGCGCCAGTTTCTACCGTTGCCGGTTTAGTAGCATTTGTTGCCGTATTTCCTTTTACACCAGGTTCAGCATATGTAACTTCAAGAATTATGGAAGCAGGCATATCTACTGCAAGAGGCAAATCGGTTTCTGTATTGATTTGAACCATAACATTTGTTCCTTCTTTTAATAATTCTGGAGCATCCAAAACATCTTTATTCAAAGTAATTTGCTCGAATGTTTCAGTATTCATGAAATGAAAATCACTTCCTTCAGAATATAAATATTGAAAAGTATGTGTTTCTACACGAACAGTATCTATTTTATGTCCAGCCGAAAACGTATTATCCAATACTTTCCCAGTTGTTAAGCTTTTTAGTTTTGTTCTAACAAACGCAGGTCCTTTTCCTGGTTTAACATGTAGAAATTCAACAATTTTATAAATATCATGATTAAACTTAATACACAATCCGTTTCTAATATCAGCTGTTGACGCCATTTTAATATAAATTTAGTTTTAATAATTTGTTTTAATAAGCTCCTGTGTAACCCTTCATAATACCTCGAGAAGAACTACGAATAAATTGTAGTATTTCATCTCTTTCTGGTGTTGCTGCCATTTCGGCTTCAATAATTGCCATGGCTTGAGAAGTGTTGTAATTTTTTTGATATAAAATTCTATAAATATCCTGAATTTCTCTAATTTTTTCTGAAGTAAAACCTCTTCTTCTCAATCCTACTGAGTTAATCCCAACATAAGAAAGTGGTTCTTTGGCAGCTTTCGTATATGGTGGAACATCTTTTCTAACTAATGAACCTCCAGAAATCATAGCATGTTCGCCAATATGAATAAATTGATGAACGGCGGCTAAACCTCCAATAATTGCAAAGTTTCCAACGACTACATGTCCTGCAAGCGCAACACCATTTACGACAATAGCATTGTCACCTATGTGGCAATCGTGGGCAATATGTGCGGTTGCCATTATCAGACAGTTTTTACCAATAACCGTTTGACCAGATGCAATTGTACCTCTATTGATAGTTACACATTCTCTAATCGTTGAATTATCACCTATGATAGCTAGAGAATCTTCGCCACCAAATTTTAAATCTTGAGGAACAGCAGCAATAACAGCTCCTGGAAATATGTTACAATTTTTTCCAATTCTTGCTCCTTCCATGATTGTAACATTGGAACCTATCCAAGTTCCTTCACCTATGACAACATTGTTATGGATTGTTGTGAATGGTTCAATAACTACATTTTTTGCGATTTTTGCTCCAGGATGAACGTATGCTAAAGGTTGATTCATAATTTCGATTAATTTTTCTTAACAATTTGTGCCATTAATTCGGCTTCTGTTACAAGTCTACCATTTGCATAAGCGCTTGCCTGCATGTGGCAAATTCCTCTTCTGATTGGTGATATCAAATCGCATTTGAATACCAAAGTATCACCAGGAAGAACTTTATGTTTGAATTTTACGTTGTCAATTTTCATGAAATATGTCAAGTAGTTTTCTGGATCTGGAACAGAACTCAAAATAAGAATTCCACCTGTTTGAGCCATTGCTTCTACTATGAGAACTCCAGGCATTACTGGTGCTCCAGGAAAATGTCCTACAAAATAATCTTCATTCATAGTTACATTTTTCAATCCAACTACGCAACTTTCTGTCATTTCTAAAATTTTGTCAACCAACAAAAAAGGTGGTCTATGTGGCAACATTGACATAATTTTATTGACATCCATCAATGGTTCTTTGTTGAGGTCAAAAACCGGAATTTGATTTCGTTGTTCAATCTTTATTATTTTGGAAAGTTTTTTTGCAAATTGAGTATTTACAAAATGACCAGGCTTATTGGCTATCACTTTTCCTTTTATTTTTGTACCAACAAGAGCCAAATCTCCAATTACATCGAGTAATTTATGACGTGCTGCTTCATTTGGATAATGCAATGTTAAATTATCAAGAATTCCATTAGGTTTTACTGATATATTTTCTTTTCCAAAGGCAACTTTCAGGTTTTCCATTGTTTTTGCAGATATTTCTTTATCTACATAAACAATAGCATTATTCAAATCTCCACCTTTTATAAGTCCATTATCCAAAAGAGTTTCTAGTTCATGCAAAAAACTAAATGTTCTAGAGTCAGCAATTTCAGTTTTAAACTCTGAAATACTTTTCATTGTTGCGTTTTGGGTTCCTAAAACTTTAGTTCCAAAATCTACCATTGCAGTAACTTGATAATCATCCGCAGGCATAAGAATTATTTCGCTTCCAGTTGCTTCATCGGTATATGAAATCACTTCTTTCACTACATAATACACTCTTTCTGCGCTTTGCTCTACTATTTCGGCTTTTTCAATTGCTTCAACAAAAAACTTAGATGAACCATCCATAATTGGTGGTTCTGAAGCATTTAGTTCAATTATAACATTGTCAATATCGCAACCCACAAATGCTGCAAGAACATGCTCTGAAGTTTGAATTTTTACACCAAGTTTTTCAAGATTTGTACCACGTTGTGTGTTGACTACATAGTTTGCATCTGCCTCAATTATAGGCGAACCTTCCAAGTCAACTCTAACAAATGTAAATCCATTGTTTACAGGAGCAGGTTTGAATGTCATTGTTACTTCTTGTCCAGTATGCAGTCCAACTCCTTTTAGAGTAATCTCATTCTTTATGGTCTTTTGTTTAACCATGATAAAATATTAGTTTAGTTATCTATTTTCTTTTTTAAATCTTCTAAATCAGAAACAATTTTTGGTAAGTTTCTGAAATGAACATAGGATTTATTCCAATCACCATAATTGAAAGCTGGGCTACCTTGTATCGTTTCGCCATCTGAGATGCTTTTGCCAATACCTGATTGAGCTTGAATTCTTACTCTATCTCCAATAGTAATGTGTCCAACAATTCCAACTTGTCCACCAATCATGCAGTTTTTTCCAATTTTGGTTGAACCAGCAACACCTGTTTGTGAGGCTATAACTGTGTTTTCACCAATTTCGACATTGTGAGCAATTTGTATCTGATTATCAAGCTTTACTCCTTTTCTAATGATTGTTGAACCTAAAGTTGCTCTATCAATGGTTGTGCAAGCACCAATATCAACACTATCTTCAATAATTACATTGCCAATTTGAGGAACTTTACTGTAAGTTCCATCTTCTGCTGGAGCAAATCCAAATCCATCGGAACCTATAATACAACCTGAGTGAATGGTACAATTTTTACCAATTATACTTTCGGAATAAATTCTAACTCCAGCAAAAAGAATTGTATTATCTCCTATTGTAACATTATCACCTATAAAACAATTAGGGTAAATTTTAACATTGTTTCCAATAGTGACATTTTTGCCTAAATAACTAAAACTTCCCAAATATAGGTTTTCGCCATACACAACATTATCCGATATAACCGATGGTTGCTCAATACCTGATTTCATCAATTTGACTTGATTGTAATACTCAAGTAGTTTTGAAAATGCTTTATAGGCATCTTCTACTTTTATCAAAGTAGTAGATATTTCGTTTTCTGGCTCAAAGGTATTGTTGACAATAGTTATTGAGGCTTTTGTTGAGTATATATAATTGGAATATTTTGGATTTGCCAAAAAAGTAATTGAACCATCGGTTCCTTCTTCTATTTTAGCAAGTTTAAAGACTTCGGCATTGGGATTTCCCACTACTTCGCCTTCCAGAATTCCTGCGATTTGTTCTGCTGTAAATTTCATCGTGACAAAAGTATAAAAAAAATTTTAACGTTTATTTTCCATCATCACTTTAGGATAACAAATAAAGAACTTTGTTACTGGTTTTGATAATGCTCTTAAACTCATTTGATCAGATGCTTCTACAACATCATCGATTGTTTTATCTTTTTTCAAAATTTTGATAGGTTCAGTTTCTTTGTTATACGCTTGGTTTTTAATTTTTCCTTTATAGATAAAATACTCTGCCTCATTGCGTGACATTTTTGTTTTTTGGCAAAATTCCTCAATGAGCATGTCTAATTCTTGTTTAGAAATTTTATCATTTTCAATTCTAATTTTTGGCAAATCTCTGTTGATAATCATATTGCTTAAACTTCGCAAAATAAAATCTTCATGAAATAACCACCCTTTTATTGCAGAGATAACATCATAATCATCGAGTAAAACAAATTTTTTGAGTAATTCTGGCGAAAAAGCATCAAAATCAACATTGTTTTTCATGAAAAACATTAACGGCTCACTTGCTTCAACAACTACACCTTTCTGTATTAGTTCTTTTGCTCTTTTCAATATTTTGGTCAGCACCAATTCAGCTACCAAACTCGTTTTGTGTAAATAAGCTTGCCAATACATTAACCTGCGCGCCATCAAGAATTTTTCGATAGAATAAATACCTTTTTCTTCCATAACAAGAACATCATCTACCACATTGAGCATTTGGATTAACCTATCAGAATTTATATTTCCTTCTGCTACTCCCGAATAGAAACTGTCTCTTTTCAAGTAATCCATCCTATCCATATCGAGCTGAGAAGAAATTAGTTGTAGCATGAACTTTCGATGATATTCACCTTTGAACACCTTTATAGCAAGACTTAATTTTCCTTCAAACTCTTTGTTTAATTCATTCATTAATAGCAATGAAATCTCTTCGTGATGAATAGAAACAATACTATGTTCCATAGCGTGAGAAAATGGTCCATGACCAATATCGTGAAGCAGAATTGCAATCAGCAAAGCATTCTCTTCGTCTTTTGAAATGGAAACATCTTTAAACTTTAGAACTTCTATGGCTTTTTGCATCATGTGCATTGCACCCAACGCATGATGAAAACGAGTATGATGTGCGCCTGGATAAACTAGGTATGACAATCCCATTTGTGAAATTCTACGAAGCCTTTGAAAATAGGAATGTTGAATTAAATCGTAAATTAATGAGTTGGGTATGGATATAAACCCATAGATTGGGTCATTAAAAATTTTTAACTTATTGGTTTGGCTCACGTTAATTTTTTTTTAGTCTAACTCATTGAAAAACTCTTTCAGTATTTTATCATTTTCTTTTTCTGGTGTAAAAATTTCTAAAATACAGGGCTTATGGTTTTCATCTGCAATGTTTTTCAAACCTTTAACTAGTGATTTTTCATCGCTAGCAACATGATAATCAAAATTATACATTTCAGCCAAATTTTTAGCTGTAAGCGAATGTGATGTTTCAAAAAAAGTATTAAAAACTTCATTTTCTTCATGTCCTGGAAGAATTCTAAAAATTCCACCTCCACTATTATTCACTAGAATTATCTTGAAATTTTTCGGAATATAATTATTCCATAAAGCATTGCTGTCATAGAAAAAACCAATATCACCAGTGATTAAGTAAGTTGTTTTCTTGGTTGTTACAGCTGCGCCTATTGCGGTAGAAGTTGAACCATCAATACCGCTAGTTCCTCTATTACAAAATACAGAAATGCCTTTTGGAACATCAAACAATTGCAAATATCTGATAGCCGAACTGTTACTAACTTGCAGCATACAGCTTTTTGGCAGATGTTTTAAAATTACATCAAACACTTTTAAATCGGAGAAAGAGATTTTTTCAAGAAAAGAAGCTCTTTTCTTTTTGCGAATGGAAATTATATTCTTAAAACTACTTTTATAATTACTATCCAATGCTTTTACGTGTGGTAAAAACTGTGAAAAAAACTGGTTTGGACTTACTTGAAAATGTTGTGTTAAAATTCCAAAAGTATCATAAGCTCTATTTTCATCAATATGCCAATGATGTCTTGGTTTATATTTTCTTAAAAAAGATTTTATGCGTTTGGAAACAATCATTCCTCCAAATGTGATTAAAATTCTTGGTTGCAAAATTTCAAATTCATCATTAGTGAAAGGCGTTATCAACAAATCTATGGAATTTATTACATCTGGATGATGAATATTAGAATTGGCTTCAGACAAAAACACTACTGATTGTGAAGATGCTAATGCATCAATCCATTTCTGCTCAACACTATCTGGATAGCATTCGCCAGCGAGGATTAGTATTTTTTTACTATGGTTCCAAAGTGTCGAAAAAGCAATAATATCTTCAATTTTGACTGTCCCAGTAGTCTTGAATAGTCCTGTAACGTTAAAATCAACGGTTAATTTTTTTGTAGTTTCATACAAAGGTTCTTCAAATGGCGCATTGATATGAACTGGTCCTTTGTGAACTATAGCAACATTAATAGCTTCATTTATAAAAACATCGTTTTCTTCACTTGCATCTTCGGTTAAATTGGCGTTGTATAGCGAATGATTGATGAAAACATTTTCTTGTCTAATAGTTTGCCCATCGCCAATATCAATTTTGTTTTTTGGTCTATCGGCAGAAATTACTACAAGTGGAATTTGACTATAAAATGCTTCGGCAAATGCAGGATAATAATTCAATAATGCTGAACCAGAAGTACAGATAACAGCAACTGGTTTTCTTTTTTGTTGTGCAATACCTAGTGCAAAAAAAGCTGCACATCTTTCATCTACAATACTATAGCATTTGAACTTTGGGTTATTTGCAAAACCAATTGTTAAAGGAGCATTTCTAGAACCAGGAGAAATAACAATATCATGAATACCTTTTGAGCTGCAAATCTCAATAATGCTTTGTGCTAAAGGGATTTTAGGATAAATCATTTTATATTTTATCAGATATTACAAATATAATCAGAAATTACATTCTTTTGTTTATTAATCGTTGTATGGATAAATATTTAAGATTAGCAACATTCATTTATAATCTAATTTATATTTTTGGGTTATGGAAATCACAATAAGAAATTTTGAAGAAAAAGATATTTCGTCAATTACAGAAATTATAAACCACAATATCCTTCACTCTACCTCGTTGTATGATTATAATATTAGAACCGAAAAGCAGCAACTTGATTTATTAAAAGAAAAAATAGAAAAAGGTTTTCCAGTAATTGTTGCTGAGTTGAATAATATGGTTGTTGGTTTTGGTTATTACGGTGCTTTTAGAGCTAGAGAAGCATATCAATATACTGTTGAACATTCGGTTTATGTCAATAAAGATTTTACTAATAAAGGCATCGGAAATCTATTGTTACTAGAACTCATTAAAAGAGCTAAAGAACAGAATCTGCATACTATGATTGGAGTAATTGATTCAGAAAATGTTGGAAGCATAAAATTCCATGAAAAACACGGTTTCAAAGTTGTTGCTACAATACCCGAAACAGGTTTTAAATTCAATCGATGGCTAAATTCTGTATTTGTACAATTGATTTTAGATACAGAAAACAAGTAAGCTTATTTGCTTTCAATCCAAAGAATTATTTCTCTATCAGTTGGTAATGTTTGTGGTTGAATTACTTTAACTAATTCGCCATTCTCATCAATTAAATATTTTTGAAAATTCCAAGCAACTTCACTGTCTTGCAAACCATTTTTAGATTTTTGGGTAAGAAATTGATACACTTCATGCATGTCTTTTCCTTTAACAGATATTTTGCTCATCATTGGGAAAGTTACTCCATAATTTTTTTTGCAAAATGAAGCGATTTGTTCATCAGAACCAGGTTCTTGAGCGCCAAAATTATTTGCTGGAAAGCCAACTATTATAAAGTTTTGATCTTTATATTTCTCATAAATAGCTTCTAAATCTCTGTATTGAGGTGTTAATCCACATTCAGAAGCTGTATTGACAATCATTATTTTTTTTCCTTTCAAAGTAGAAAAATCGAAAGTATTACCATATAAATCAGTAACTTTGAATTGATAGATGTTTTGCTTTTGCATAGTTGTTTTGTTTTCTTTTGAAATATCAATTTTATTTTGAGCCGTATTGTTACAAGCTATAAGTAAAAAAGGCATTAGGAATAAAAAATTTCTAAACATAAAATTGTGTTTTTATTTACTGTAAAGTTATTTAATTTTTGAAATAAAGTATTTAAAAAACTATTAAAATTATGCTAAAAAGTCTGCCAAATGGCAGACTTTTTAGCGTTTGTAATATTTTCTATATTTTGGATATGCTATTAACCCTATTAGTAAAATTCCACCAAGTGTTAGCCAAATCCAACTTAATGATTTTGCTTCGCCACTTGCATAAGAATGTAATCCTACCAAGTGGAAATTTACACCATAATATGTGAATAAAATTGACACAAAGGCAAACATACTCATCACATTAAAAAGCCATTTATTATCCATTTTCGGAATCAAGCGCGCATGAATAACAAAGGCGTATATCATGATACTAATCAAGGCCCAAGTTTCTTTTGGATCCCAACCCCAATATCTTCCCCAGCTTTCATTTGCCCATTGTCCTCCAAGAAAATTACCAATTGTAAGCATAACTAATCCTACAGTTAATGCCATTTCATTGATGTATGTCAACTCCTTTATGTTGAGTTCCATTTTGTTTTTGTTCTCTTTGTTTGTAAACAACATCAGTATTAAAGAAACACAACCTAATATGAAACCTAAAGCAAATGGTCCATAACTTGCCACAATAACAGCAACGTGTATCATTAACCAATAGGAATTTAGTACTGGCTTGAGATTTGCAATTTGAGGATCAATCCAATTGGCATAAGCAGCGGTCAAAATCATAGCAGTTACAAAAGCAGAAGAAGCAACTGTTAATTTTGATTTTCTATCAAATGCTAATCCGAAAAACATAGTTGCCCAAGCTACATATATGATACTTTCATAAGCGTTACTCCAAGGTGCATGACCAGAGATATACCATCTTGCAATCAACCCTAAAGTATGTGCTAGAAATAAAACACCTATAATAATATGCAAAATATTAATTGCTACTCTCAATACTTTTCGGTCTTTAAAGATTTGAAAAATTACTAACACAAACATCAAAGCGGAAACTCCTATATACCAATAAGGCAATTTTTTAAAAACGTCATATTTGTTATATAGAATTTCGTAATCAATTTTTTCATCAGATGGCATCACATTTTTACCATATTTATGCTGGAATTTTTGAATTCCAAGCAATAGTGTATTTGCCATAGTGTAATCTTTTGTTTTATTGGCAAGAACCAATGATTCCAGATAATATGGAAACGCTTGCTTTATAGTGTCAAGAGCAGTTCCTGTGGCTTGTGTTAGCTCTAAGTTAGAAACCCATTTATTTCCTTTATCAGCTGGAACTGGATATATTTTTAGTATACTTCCAAACAATGCCGAATTAAGCAAATTGATTTTTTTATCGGTCTCAACAAAATCTTTTTCAAACTGATTAGGATTGGCAGCTTTGTATGCTTCATCAAGATATGGAGCCAATTTATAATTCCCCTTATCGTCAAAAAACTTTTTGAAAGGAATTAATTTTTCACTACTCTTTACACCAATAATTTTACGAATACTGTCATTTCCTGTTTTTATGTAAACCAATGGAATTTCTATCCATGCAAAAGGAAATAATTTCATGGAAACAAATACTTGGTCAGAATTCATTCCTTCGTAGGTATCACTATGGCTCACTTTTCTTAACAATTCTGAAGAAAACGTATTGATAGGTTTCATTCTTCCTCCATCATCTTGAATGACTAATCGACCAAATTGAGCAGCTTGTTTTTCTGGAATATTATATTTTAATATAGAATCTTTAAAATTAATTTTTTGGACTTTTTGATGATTATGCTGTGCGTTAGTATTCCAAAAAAAGAATAAGAGAAATATGCTTAAAATCTTTTCTTTCTTACGCTTTACATTTTCTAGTTTTCGTTTAAGTTCAGCAAAACGGGTTCTCTTTGCAAAAAGAATAGCCATAAGACCAAAGTAGAGTAAAAAATAACCAATATAAGTGATAGTAGTTCCCCAAAAATCGTGATTTGCAGACAGTACAGTTCCTTGTTCATCAGGGTCAAAAGATGCTTGAAAAAATCTAAAACCTCCATAATCAAGTATATGGTTCATGTAAATTTCAGCATTTTGTTTTTGTTTTCCATCAGTTACCGTTACTTTACTTTTGAATGCTGAGTAACTTTTTTCTGTACCAGGATATTTGTCTGCTATAAAATCATTTAAAGTAATCGAAAATGGCGTTTCATAGGCTTTACTTCCCAATATAAAAGTAAACTCTAATTGTCCTAATTTAAATGTTTGTGGTTCACCAGTTTTACCTTTAGAACCAACAAGAGTAATAGTTTTTGTTTTTCCTCCCGAAGAAACTTCTAAGGTTAAAGCATCATCACCATTCTTTGATTTAAAATTACCACTCGACACGTAATCAATTATACCTTTTTTTGCAGGTTCTGGAATTACAAATTGAGTACCACCAACATTGTAGAGAGAACGATACATCAATGGTTGAACAGTACCTTTTACTACTTTTCCTTTGAACTGATCAGCCATTCGCATAAATTCTCCATCAAATGGCGAAGTTATAGTGTTGTCAATGGTATTAATGTTTATTGCACCAGGCGATTGTTTATTTAACGAAAAAAGAATGTTGTGAATACTCACTACTTCGCCTTCTTTTAAAAAATGCTCATGTCTAGTACCACCACCCGATTCAACGAGTTTCAAATATGTATTACCTTGGGGATTTTCTTTGATAGCTTCTTTAACATCAAGTTTAAAATCTCTGTATTCTATTTTAAAAGGAGTTTTATCAAATTTTTTATCAATTTTAAGGCTATTATTAGTAACAGGCGAAAATAATAATGGTTTTTCAAAAGTAAGACGCATTAATTTTCCATTATACATTCCATCTACATATACCGTCAAATAATTTCTATCAGATAAAATTTTATTGCTAGTTTCACCTTCTCTAAGGTGCATTACACCTTCATAGCTAATATATCTGGTGATAAAAGAACCCAAAATAATAAAAATGAAAGCCAAATGAAGTGTTAATGTTGCCCATTTCTCCTTTTTGTGAAGCGAATATTTTTTAATATTTCCAATAAAATTAATTAAGAATAATAGAAAAATTGCTTCAAACCACCATGCATTATAAATCAATATTCTAGCAGTATCAGTATTGTATTTACTTTCAATAAATGTTCCAAGGATTAAAGCAATAGCAAACACTATAAAAAGAATACCCATTAATCTAGTAGAAAAAAGAGTATTTAGAATTTTCTTTTCCATATCGTGGGAAAATATATGTTTAGTTTTTCGGTCAACAAAAATAGTTTAAAAAACTAAATTAAAATGAAGTACAACTGTTAATTTTAACCTATAAAATATTAAAGCAACTAATCCTAAAATGTTAGAATTTTAAAACAAAAAAGCCTCACAAATGTGAGGCTTTTGAGTGATCCAGTCAGGATTCGAACCTGAGACCTACTGCTTAGAAGGCAGTTGCTCTATCCAGCTGAGCTACTGGACCGATCCAAAAATTCATTGAATTTTGTCGGGGTGGCAGGATTCGAACCTGCGACCTCCTGCTCCCAAAGCAGGC
>ERZ795062.544-NODE-544-length-31176-cov-6.185952_pt1 | contig 31176 bp, 24 predicted proteins | sample MGYA00375146_ERZ795062 | MGnify/ENA primary metagenome ERZ795062 (study PRJEB30191, sample SAMN05720281) | activated sludge metagenome | isolation source: Anaerobic digester | place: USA | collected 2015-07-16 ...
AATGTACGAGAAAACATATCCTAGCAAACGCTTCAACATAACTTTAGAATTTCTAAAAAAGCATATCAAAACATCTGAAACTATTTTTGATTTGGGTGTTCCAAATCCATTTTCTAAGATTATGGAAGAAAATGGTTATAAAGTTATTAATACGAAAGGCGAAGATTTAGACAATGACCAAACAGCTCTGAAAACCGAACAATATTCAGTATTTACGGCTTTTGAAATTTTTGAACATTTATTAAATCCTTACACCGTTTTACAGAATGTAAAGTGTGATAAAGTATTGATTTCAATTCCTTTGCGATTATGGTTTTCACCAGCTTACCGAAGCAAAACCGATATGTGGGATAGACATTACCACGAATTTGAAGACTGGCAACTGGATTGGCTTTTAGAAAAAAATGGTTTTAAAATAGTTGACCGAGTTAAATTTACGCATCCTGTAAAAAAGTTTGGTTTGAGACCTTTATTGAGATGGTTTACTCCGAGATATTATTTGGTTTATGCAGAAAAGAAGTGATTGGTAATTAGTGAAGAGTGATTAGCCAGATGAAATATTATATCATCATTCCAACATATAACGAAGAAAAATTTATTTCATTAACATTACAATCGTTAGTGGAACAAACCGTTTTGCCTTCAAAAATTGTGGTAGTTAATGATGGCTCAACAGATAAAACTGAGGAGATTGTTCAATCATTTGTAATCAAGTATCCATTTATTTCTTTGGTAAATAAAACTTCTGATGCTATTCATTTGCCTGGGAGTAAAGTGATTCAAGCTTTTCAAAAAGGATTGGAAACTTTAGATGAAAACTTTGACATCATCGCAAAACTTGACGCCGATTTAATTTTTCCAAAAAATTATTTTGAAACGATTATCAAACACTTTCAATCTGATGAAAAAATTGGAATGGTGGGTGGTTTTTGTTACATCGAAAAAGATGGCGATTGGATTTTAGAAAACCTGACCGATAAAGACCATATTCGTGGCGCATTGAAAGCTTATAGAAAAGAAACTTTCCATCAAATTGGAGGTTTAAGACCGCAAATGGGTTGGGATACCGTTGATGAATTGCTTTGCAAATATTATGGTTGGAAAGTGATTACCGATGAAAGTTTGCATGTAAAACACTTGAAACCAACAGGAGCAAGTTATGATAAAACAGCTCGATATAAACAAGGTGAAGCCTTTTATACATTGGGATATGGATTTTGGATAACTGCAATTGCTTCATTAAAATTAGCCATGCGAAAAGGAAAAATTCTCTTGTTTTTAGATTACTTGAAAGGTTTTTGGCGAGCTAAAAAAGAAAACAAAACCATGCTTGTAACACCTCCGCAGGCAAAGTTCGTTAGAAACTATCGTTGGAAAAAAATGAAAGAAAAGTTATTTTAGACTTTTTCGATAAAATAATAGTATTTTTACTGCCTATAAAGGAGAATTCTGACTACTAATTATGATGCTCATTCGCTATTTATCACAAATTGGAAAATACTTCTTAATGCTCAAAGAAGTGTTTAATAAACCTACCAAATGGTCGGTAATGCGTGGTTTAATTTTTAAAGAGATTGACGATTTAGTTATTGGTTCGTTAGGAATTGTTGCTTTTATTTCATTTTTTGTTGGAGGTGTAGTTTCCATTCAAACAGCTTTAAACCTAACCAATCCTTTAATTCCAAAATACTTGATAGGTTTTGCCACAAGACAATCTGTAATATTAGAGTTTGCCCCAACATTTATTTCCATCATCATGGCAGGAAAAATGGGTTCATTTATAACATCAAGCATAGGAACTATGCGTGTTACAGAACAAATTGATGCTCTTGAAGTTATGGGTGTAAACTCGTTAAATTATTTAGTATTTCCAAAATTAATAGCACTTCTACTCTATCCTTTTGTTATTGGAATTGCTATGTTTCTTGGTGTTCTTGGTGGATGGATGGGTGGAGTTTATGGAGGTTTCACATCGAGTGCTGAGTTTATACAAGGAATTCAAACAGAGTTTATTCCGTTTCATATTACCTATGCATTTATAAAAACATTTGTGTTTGCTATTTTGCTAGCAACTATACCTTCTTTTCACGGATACTATATGAAAGGTGGTGCACTCGAAGTAGGAAAAGCAAGTACTGTATCATTCGTTTGGACATCAGTTGTAATTATTTTAACTAATTACATTTTAACTCAATTATTGTTAGCCTCATGATAGAAGTAAAAAATGTAGAAAAATCATTTGGCGATGCCAAAGTTTTAAAAGGTATTACAACCACTTTCGAAACTGGAAAAACTAACCTCATCATTGGTCAAAGTGGTTCTGGGAAAACTGTTTTATTAAAATCATTACTAGGAATTCATCAACCAGATTCTGGAACCATTTCTTTTGATGGAAGAATTTATTCAGAAATGACCTCTGATGAAAAAAGAGAACTACGAACCGAAATTGGAATGGTTTTTCAAGGAAGTGCTTTGTTTGACAGCATGACCGTTGAAGAAAACGTTGCTTTTCCTTTAAAAATGTTTTCACACAAAACACCTGCCGAAATTAAAGAACGTGTTGATTTTGTAATTGCTCGTGTAAATTTGGTTAACGCTCATCATAAAAAACCATCAGAACTATCAGGAGGAATGCAAAAACGTGTAGCTATAGCTAGAGCTATTGTAAACAATCCTCGTTATCTTTTTTGCGACGAACCAAACTCTGGTCTTGACCCAAAAACATCGATAGTTATCGACAATTTGATACATGAAATCACCGTAGAATACAACATTACAACAGTTGTAAACACTCATGACATGAACTCCGTGATGGAAATAGGAGAAAAAATTGTTTTCCTCAAAGAAGGTGTTTTGGCTTGGGAAGGAAGTAAAAAAGAAATTTTTAAAACAGACAACGAAGCTGTAACTGATTTTGTTTATTCTTCCAATCTTTTCAAAAAAATTAGAAAAGCACAGAATAAGGAAGATTAATTTCCGTGAATGTAAATCCAACCATTTTTTGTTTCATTAGCTAAATCAATAATGTAAAAATATGTTCCATCAGGAAGTCTTTCTCCTTTCTGGTTTTGACCATGCCATTCATCTGTATAATTTCTTTTCTCAAAAACTAATCTGCCCCAACGGTTATATATTTCAATTTTATTTACTCCAAAACCAGCTAAGTTCAAAGTTTCATTTGTGGAATCATTATTTGGAGTTAATACATTTGGTATTTCGCATAAAGTTCGAATTACTTCTATTGAATTTGTTCTTTCACAGCCAAATTGATTAGTCACTGTTAAACTATAAACTCCCGTTTGCTCACTTGTTATATCAACTGGATTTTGAAAACTTGAAAAAGCATTTGGCCCAGACCATAAAAAAGAATAAGAATTGGATGGCAAAGGTAGAACCGCTTGAATTGTATAAGCATTTTCTATACAGCCTTGAATTAGTTCAAATTCTGGTAATGGATTAACATTTACCTCGACAGAATCGGGTAATGAAATGCAATTATTCTGATTTACAGTTACAGTGTATATTCCGTTATTTGTTGATGTTATATTTTGTATGATTGGATTTTGTAAGTCTGAAGAATATCCATTTGGTCCAGTCCAAAGGTAGCTTACATTGGGTATATCTGAAGCAAATAATTGCAACTCGGAGTTTTCACAAACCGATGGCGACAAAGAGGCAATTGGTGAGTTTGGGATGGGTTTTAAGGTTATTGTAACTTCTGTACTATCTGAAAGATTACAACTTCCATTTACTTTATATTGAAAATTATATGTTTGAAATAAAGCGCCATTTGAATTCCACAAAGAATTGATCAATATTTCGTTACTATTTAAATTTGTCCATGTTCCATTGGTATCGAAATTTCCATTTAAAAGTGAATTCAAATCAATAATACCTTGCTCACCACAATAGGAAACAGTTTGCCCTATACCTGCAAAAGGAACACTTGTTGCTAAATTTATTTCATAACTGAGCACTTGGTTTAAGCAAGAATTTGGGTTGTCAGGATAAACAATACTTACATAATATGTTCCATTATCTATGGTTGAATCAAAAGAGTTGATAATAAGTTGATTTGTTGTACTTAAAATATTTGATGGATTGTCTTTCCACCAAGTATATTCTAGAAAACTAAAGTTTGGCACACTCAAAGAAAACGTTTCACCATTACATAAAATTGTAGATGCTGTTATGTTTACAGGAATTGGATTTATTATCTCAAAAACACTATTCACAATATTTCCACAAGCATCCTCTACTCTAAAATTGTAAATAGCTGGTTCAATATTAGAAAAATAATTTGAAGTTCCATTTTCAATAACAAATGGTTCGCCATTCTTTGTTGTTATGCTGTATTGCAAAGGACCAAAACCAACGGCATTGACTAGCACTTCAAAAGTTGAATTACATGAAACCGAATTTATACTTTCGATAGAAGGCTGACCTGAAAAATCAAATTCATTTATTATTCTAAAACAATTTATGGGTAGAGAAGTATTATCTATAAATGCTTTGAAAGCTTTCAAAACTCTAAAATGACCTGTAAAATTCAAATTCAAATTTGTTCCTAAATCCAATGATAAGGAATTTAAAATGTTAGGCATTGTTCCTGCTAGATAAACATTACTATTCATTGGGTTTCCCCAAGTATTATTAGCCGTATTAAATTTTTGCAACCAATAAGTATTACCTGAGGTATTAGAATCGGCAACTAATTCAATATTAAATGAACCACAATTAGGGATAACTGTTGCTGTTGAATTTTCATAATATCCAAAAACTTCCTTAGATATTGTATAAATTGATCCGCAAGGATTTTGAACTTGAAAAACATAATTACCCGGAGGCAATTGGCCTAAAGTCAAGACAGATGAATTTTCAATTAAACTAGATGTAAAATCATGTGGCAAAGTATAACTAGAATAAGAAGAAGGTGCTGAAAGTAAAATAACTGATGTCATGAGTCCATCAATTTTTAAAGAACCTATTCCTAATTCACAACCTTCCAAAACGGATATTGTTGGTGAAATTGAAATTGCTTCAATAATAACAACTACTGGTTGTATTTCTCCACACAAATCTATTGCTTCAAATTGATAAGTACCTATTGGCAGATTAGAAAATCCAGCATAATTAGCTGAATTAATCAAATTTGTATAGTCATGAGGTAAAGATACACCATATGAAGAAGGTGCAGAAACCATAGTCAATCCTTGAATTCCAAAAACCAATAATGAACTAGTAGTACAAGTTCTGTTAAAGAGTAGATAATATGGTAGAGCAGGTGATTCTACACTCACATTTATCGTGTAAACGTGCAATCCTCCACAAATATCCGTTACATTAAAAACATAATTTCCATTTACCAAGTTTAATATTTCCAATTGTCCATTTAGTATTTGTGCTGAATAATTGATTGGCAAACTGGTTGTAAATCCTGATGGTGCTGCAACCAAAGTCACTGAAGCAACACTATTAAAAGTTAAGCTTTTGTGGCTACAATCTTGATTAGAAAGAAAATATGAAGATGATTGTGGTTCAATATTGTTAATCTGACCTGTGATTATTTGCTGATTTCCGCATCCATCAACTATTGTAAAACTATACGGATATGGTTGTTGTGCATATAATGGTATCTGAACTAAGTAATTGTATATTTGAGGAAATCCATCGTTTACAACTTCAGTACCAGTTATAATGCTCCCATCTGGGTTATTAACCTGATAGCTAATACTCAAAGGGTATTTTATTATTCCGTCTTGTTGAATAGGCTCGATAATAAAACCAATATTCACAAAATTACAGGTTGCAGAAGAATTAGGCTCTTGTAAGTTTATTTCAATTGCTATACTCGTACTTTCCAAAGTATAGGTTTGAACAACTGCTTCGCCACAATTATCAATTACTCTAACGACATATTGACCAGAAGTAAGACCTGAGAGAATATTTGAAGCTTGTAAAGGGAGAATTACTGGACCAGAAATAATTTGATAACCAACAGCATTACCTGAATTCACATCTACTGTAATTGTTCCGTCAAAACCGCATATTTCATTAGTACTCGAAAGCTGATAAGACAATGTTTCTATTGCATCTATAATCTCAACATCTTCTTGTTTAGAAGCACTTTCGTTTCCTAATGATTGAGTAGCAACAACTCTATATATTCCTGCAGTTAGCCCTGTAAAAGGTGATGTGCTCGTCAAGGCTATTGGCACAGTTAAATTAGGAAGTTTGTAGATTGCAAATAATACAGTTGCATTGGGAAGTGTATTGGAAACACTAAACGACAGCGAACCATTTGCTGTACAAGTCTCGTTTGTAGAATTTACTTGTAGAGTAAAATTATCAATCTGAGCAAAAACATTGCAACAGAAAAGAAAAATAAATAAACTGAATCTTAATTTCAATTTTATAACTTTCTATAAAATTAAAAAAATAATCTTACATTCTAAAGTAGAGCCAAAATATGTCTATAAACTATTTGCCATAGCAGTAATTCTCTTTATGTCTTGTTCTTTTCCTTTTGGATAAATCAGCAAAACATCGTCTTTATCAACTATGATAAAATCATCCAAACCATCAACTATAACAAGCTTTTTACCTTCGGCTCTAATAATATTATTCGAAGCGTTTTCTAGAATTACAGTTGCATTAACAACAGCATTATTTTGCTCATCTTTATCAAGTTTTTCATGGAGTTGTCCCCAAGTGCCAAGGTCATTCCAGTCGAAAGTTGCAGGCAGAACAAACACATTATTGGCTTTTTCCATCACGGCGTAATCAATAGAAATGTTTTCTGCATTTGCATAATTTTTATTGATAAAATCTTTTTCTGCTGATGTATTATAGCTTTCAATGCCTTGCAAGAATAAATTATTCATTTGTGGCTGAAACTTTTCAAATGCTGAAGTAATAGATTTTGCACTCCAAATGAAAATTCCACCATTCCAAAGAAAATTACCTTGCTCAAGAAAATGCTTAGCAGTTTCATAATCTGGTTTTTCTCTGAATTGATTTACTTTTTTTATTGGATTTACATCTGATTTAGCTTCGCAAAGTTCGGGTTTGCCTTGAGTTTCAAACTCTATATACCCAAAACCTGTATTAGGAAAAGTGGGATGAATTCCCAATGTCATTAAGGCATCATTGTTTTGACAAAAATCAAAACATTGTTGCAAATTATTTACAAATGCATCTTCGTCTTCTATCCAGTGATCGCTTGGCGCAACAACCATAACTGCATCTGGATTTTGCTTTTGAATTTTCAGCGAAGCATACAAAATACACGGCGCAGTATTTCGCATAGCTGGTTCAAGCAAAACTTGTTCTTGCTTAACCATTGGTAACTGCTCTAAGACCAAATCGTTATATTTTTCATTAGTCAAAATCAAAATATTCTCTGCTGGAATTAATTTTGACAAACGACTAAAAGTCTTTTGGATTAAAGTTTCTCCCGAACCCAACATATCATGAAACTGTTTTGGAAAATCAGTTGTAGAAACTGGCCAAAAACGTGAACCAACACCACCAGCCATTAATATTGCGTAATAATTTTTATTCATAATTGTTTAAGGTTTGAGAATCAATTTTTTAATTATTGATACAAATATATTTATAATAAAAAGGAATTGAAAAAATATAAAAAACAAAAAACTTATCGTAATACATACATTAACATATTGCATATCATCATAAAGAGGAAAGTCTGAAGAACTAAAAATAAAATTATACGGGAAAAACAAACCTATAACTGTTAGTATAGTTCCATAAATGTGAATTTTATATAATATTTTTATTAAAGTAGTTTTACTTTTTTCAAAACCCCAATAAAATGTAAACAACAAAAAAAACACAACCATGAAAAAGAAACATAAATGTCTATGAGCCAGAACAAAATAGGTGTCATGCACATTTATATCGATAATTGATTCCTTATTAGAAAACAAACCAGCAATTAACATAATGGCTGATGAAATAAATAACAAATAATAATCCTTAAACTTCATCTTCATAATCAACTTTTTATTATTTCCACCTCAGCATTGGCATTAAACAAAAAAGTTCTTCCTGTTTTTACTTCAAGACATTCATAGCGTTTTACACGAAGTGCAATTTTTTGAAAAATTCTGCCATTTTTTATTCTGAATAAACTTCCATTGGGCACTTCATGTACAAAATGAACATCGGGTTTTCGTTCGTCAAATTGCTTCAAAGCAAATGCCAATCTGGCGTCAGTATCACTACTTGCCGTTGGGTTCTTGAAATGATTGGCTATTAACGGCAACACCGAATGTGGGAAAATCTCAGGACGAATAAATGGCATCATCAATCGTTGAAAAGTCATTTTCCATTCATCGCCATGTGGTTTTATAAATCGTCCAAACTTTTCATACGCCACCAAATGTGCAATTTCGTGAACCAATGTAATAAGAAACCGATATTTATTCAGACTACCATTTACAGTAATTTCGTGTTTGCCGTTTAATGCTTTTCTATAATCGCCATGACGTGTTTGACGTTCATTAACAATTTTTAAATGAACAGAATTCGCTTTGATCAATTCAAAACAAGGTTCAACTGCATGTTCTGGAAGATATTTTTGGAGAATTTCCAAAATAATTATGAATTAAGAGTTATGAATTATTATTTTTCTTAGTAGTTAAAATAATACTTTTTGTAATTCTATAAACTTCATCACAATCAGGATAAATATCTTTAAATTCTTCATCAGAAATATAATCAGTTGCATACAACAATTCTAACCAATACATTGTTTCATCACATTCTTTTTGAGAAATGGAAAGTTTGTGAATAAAATCGGCTTTGCTTTGACCGTTTATCGCTTCTCTAATGTTTGCACCAACCGAAGTTATGGAACGTAAAAATTGTTTAATCAATATAAACTCTCTTTTGTTTTCGGTCATTTTTTTATAGAAAAAAACACCTTTTACTGCTAAAGCAAAACTTTTATCTTTAATTAGATTTGACATGTTTTAATTAATTAATAATTCCTAATTCTTAACTCATAATTCATAATTCTATGGAGTTGACGATGAAACTTGAATAATTTTACCATTGTGATATTTATTTCCAGACAAAGCAAAATTAAAAATATAATCGGCCATTTCTTTTGGAGAAATTGGTGCTTGATAACCAGGAAAAGCTTCTTGCAACATTTCGGTATTCACAGCTCCAAGAGCTAAAACATTGAAGGCAATTCCTTGTTCTTTATATTCTTCTGCTAATAATTCTGAAAGTGTAATTACTGCACCTTTACTCGAACTGTAAGCTGCTAGACCAGCAAACTTCATGCTTCCTTGAATTCCTCCCATCGAACTAATTGTAACCACATGACTTCCATTTTGCAAAAAAGGTAAAGCAATTTTAGTCAAATTAGCCACACCAAAAACATTTACTCTATACACATTTTCAAAATCAGTTTGCGATAATTGTGAAAATGGTTTATTTATCAAGCTTCCAGCATTGTGAATGATAATATCCACTTTTTTCCATGACCTAGAAAGAAATTTTTCCACTTCATTTATTTCAGCTTCATTTCCAATGTCAACAGAAAGACAAGTTATATTTTTATGTTCTATAAACTCTTGAGGTGTTTTTCTTGAAATAGCTAAAACTTGATGTCCTGCGTTAGCAAATTGCAAAGCTAGTTCGAAACCAATTCCTCGAGAAGTTCCTGTTATGATAACATTTTTCATATGGCTAAAATAAAAAACCCTTTTGAAAGTTTTTATTCCAAAAGGGTAATTTTATAAACTTATTTTGTTGGATTACACCAATCCTCTAGAAATTACTATACGTTGAATTTCAGAAGTACCTTCATAGATTTGAGTAATCTTGCTATCGCGCATCATACGTTCTACGTGGTATTCGGCTACATAACCATTTCCACCGTGAATTTGCACGGCATCATTGGCTACTTCCAATGCTACTTCTGAAGCATACAATTTAGCCATAGCACCAGAATGGGCAATATCTTTACCTTCATCCTTTTCAACAGCAGCTTTTAAAACTAGTAATCTAGCAGCTGTAACTTTCACATACATATCGGCCAATTTGAAAGCAATTGCTTGGTGATTGAAAATTTCCTTTCCAAACGCCTTTCTTTCTTTTGAATATTTTAAAGCAATTTCATAAGCTCCAGTTGCAATTCCCAATGCCTGAGAAGCTATACCAATTCTTCCGCCATTCAAAACATTCATAGCAAATGAAAAACCGAAACCATCTGCTCCAATTCTATTTTCTTTCGGAACTTTCACATCAGTAAACATCAATGAATGTGTATCGCTTCCGCGAATTCCCATTTTCTTTTCTTTTGGACCAATTTCAAAACCAGCCCAACCTTTTTCAACTATAAAAGCGTTAATTCCTTTATGCCCTTTTTCCACATCAGTTTGCGCAATTACAAGATAGGTCGAAGCTGTCGAACCATTTGTAATCCAGTTTTTTGTTCCGTTCAACAAATAATAATCTCCCATATCTTTGGCAGTAGTTTTTTGCGAAGTAGCATCACTTCCTGCTTCTGGTTCAGAAAGACAAAAAGCGCCAATAACTTCACCTTTTGCTAAAGGAACCAAATATTTCATTTTTTGTTCTTCGTTGCAGTATTTTTCCATTCCTGCACAAACCAATGAGTTATTCACAGACATAATTACCGCAGCTGATGCGTCAACTTTTGCAATTTCGGTCATCGCTAAAACATAGGAAACAGCATCCAATCCTGCACCACCATATTTTGGGTCAACCATCATACCAAGAAACCCAAGTTCACCCATCATTTTAACTTGTTCCGTTGGAAACTTTGAGTGTTCATCTCTTTCTATTACACCTGGTAAAAGTTCAGCTTGAGCAAAATCTCTTGCTGCCTGCTGTATCATTAAATGTTCTTCGGTAAGATTAAAATCCATAATATGTTGCTATTTTATTATTTTTGGTGTCCAAATGTATGATTATTAAACGATAATTTCAAACGATTTCGTAAATTTAGAAAATGTTTAAACAAGCCTATAATGTTGTTGGTGTCATGTCTGGAACATCTCTTGATGGCATTGACCTAGCACACATTGATTTTGAAATTATTGACGACAAATGGAATTATAAAATAAAAGAATGTGAAACTATTCCTTACAGTGATTTTTGGTTAAACAAACTAAAATCAGCTATCAATTTTTCACCCGAAGAATTACATCAACTGAACATCGATTACACACAATTATTGGGTAATGTTATCAAAGATTTTATTTCAAAAAATAAATTAAAAAATCTTGACGCTATTTGTTCTCATGGTCATACCATTCTTCATCAACCCCAAAATGGCTTTACGCTTCAAATTGGAAATCTTCCTGAAATTGCCAAAATCATTGGTCAAAGAGTAGTTTGTGATTTTAGAGTTCAGGACGTAAAACTTGGTGGTCAAGGCGCACCACTAGTGCCAATAGGTGATAGGATTTTATTTTCAGCATATGATTATTGCTTAAATTTGGGTGGCTTTTCTAATATTTCTTTCGAAGAAAATTCAAAGCGAATAGCTTTCGATATTTCGCCTGTTAATACGGTTTTGAATTTTTATGCGAATAAATTAGGAATGGATTATGACGATAAAGGTCAAATAGCTCGTTCAGGCAAATTAAACTCTGATTTATTTAACGAATTAAATCATTTAGATTATTACAAAAAATCATTTCCAAAATCGCTAGGATTTGAATTTGTAAAAGAAATTATTCTTCCATTGATTGAAAAATATTCGATTTCTATTGAAGATAAAATGCGCACTTTTACTGAACATATTGCTTTTCAAACTTCATTAGCATTGCCCAACAAATCTGGAAAAATTTTAATCACTGGTGGTGGAGCATACAATGATTTTTTGATAGAAAGAATGCAATTTCATTTACCAAATTTAAAAATCATAATTCCCGATAAAAAAACACTAGAATTTAAAGAAGCATTGATTTTTGCGCTACTTGGAGTATTAAAATTACGAAATAAAATCAATGTTTTGAGTAGCGTTACCGGAGCAAAAAATGACCATTGTAGTGGTGTTATTTTTGAATGAAATTTTTAATTCAAAATTGAAACCTATATTTGCATCGCAAACAAACAAATGAAATGAAAGATTTACTAAAAAAATTTGAAAACAAACAACCCGAAATAGTTTTTCATTGGAAAGATACTGAAACTGATGCCGAAGGTTGGACTGTTATAAATTCACTTCGTGGTGGCGCAGCTGGTGGTGGAACACGCATGAGAAAAGGATTAGACATGAACGAAGTTCTTTCGTTAGCAAAAACTATGGAAGTAAAGTTTTCTGTTTCTGGTCCAGCAATTGGCGGTGCAAAATCTGGAATCAATTTTGACCCAAATGATCCAAGAAAAAAAGGTGTTTTACAGCGTTGGTACAAAGCCGTTTCTCCTTTATTAAAAAGTTATTATGGAACTGGTGGCGATTTGAATGTTGACGAAATTCATGAAGTAATTCCATATACAGAAGAATGTGGCGTTTGGCATCCGCAAGAAGGCGTTTTCAATGGACATTTCAAACCTACAGAAGCAGATAAAATCAATAGAATTGGGCAATTACGCCAAGGTGTTATTAAGGTTATTGAAAATCCAAAGTTTTCACCAGATGTGTTAAGAAAATATACTGTAGCCGATATGATTACTGGATATGGTGTAGCCGAAGCAGTTCATCACTTTTACTCTATTTATGGTGGTGATATTAAAGGCAAAAAAGCTATTGTTCAAGGTTTTGGAAATGTTGGTTCAGCAGCTGCTTTTTATTTAGCAGAAATGGGTGCCAAAATTGTTGGTATAATTGACCGAGATGGCGGAATAATTAATGAAAACGGATATACTTTTGAAGAAATTAAGCGTCTATTTTTAAACAAAGATGGAAATAAATTAGTTGCAGAAAATATGATTCCTTTTTCAGAAATCAATGAAAAAGTATGGTCTATTGGAGCTCAAATTTTCACTCCTTGCGCGGCATCAAGATTAGTTACCAAAGAGCAAGTTGACAAAATGATAAACGCTGGGTTAGAAGTTATTTCTTGTGGTGCAAATGTTCCTTTTGCAGATAAAGAAATTTTCTTTGGTCCAATAATGGAAGAAACCGATAGTAGAGTTAGTCTTATTCCAGATTTTATTTCAAACTGTGGTATGGCTAGAGTTTTTGCTTATTTTATGGAGAAAAAAGTACAAATGACTGATGAAGCTATATTTTATGACATATCTGAAACAATTAAAAAAGCGCTAGAAAAAACACATTCGTTAAATAGTGATACCAAAAATATAAGTGCAACGGCATTTGAAATTGCTCTAAAACAATTGGTATAAAAATTGCGATAAAACAATAATTGAGTATTTTTAACGTTATAAATCCAAAAAGATATAATTTATGGGATTAGTATCATTTACAGTTAAAAAAACACTAGACTCGTCTTTATCAGATGAGAAGAAGTCCTTTATTCTATCGGCTTTAGTTTATTTAATTATAATTTTAATATTGTTTTTAATCCGTTTTTGGCCTCCATCAAATATCAAGGAATTAATCGGCGGTGGCGGTGGCGGTGGAATTGAAATGAATTTTGGAGATAGTGATTATGGTCTAGGCGATAATTATAAAAGTGAAACGCTGAATGTAAAAGATGCTGTAACCAAACAAGTACAGGCTACAGCCGATGATGAACAAATCATTTCTGATGACAATGATGATCCAGAAAATGACGTGGTTATACCAAAAAAAGATATCGTTAAAAAAACTCCTACAACAGTAAAACCAAATGTAAAACCTACTCCTGCGCCTGAAAAACCTAAAGTTTCGCAAAACACAAACGATGCTTTATCAAATATCTTGAGCGGAAATAAAGGTGGAGATGGAAATGATAATCGAGGTGGAAATAAAGGAAATGCAAATGGAAATCTAAATTCCAAAGGTTATTATGGTGGTGGAACAGGAACGGGTTCTGGTGGAGGAAACGGTTCTGGGAACGGTACTGGAACTGGAAGCGGTTCTGGTTCAGGATATGGAAGTGGAAGCGGTGGTGGAATTGGAAGTGGTTCTGGCTATTCGCTTGGAAACAGAAAAGCATTAAGCAAACCTCAACCTAATTACACTTGTAACGAAGAAGGAGTTGTCGTCGTTCAAATAACCGTTGATAAAAATGGAAATGCGATTGATGCCAAAGCAGGAGCAAGAGGAACAACTAACACAGCAAGTTGTTTGCTCACCGAAGCTCGAAATGCTGCTATGAGAACTCGTTGGGAAGCAAGCCCTGATGGAACTGAAAGACAAGTAGGTACCATTCGATATACTTTCACCATTAGAAACTAAAATAAAAAAGCTGCCAAAATTTGGCAGCTTTTTTATTATTTATTTTGGACTTGTTGCTATCACAAACTTCAGTTTGTTTCGAACACCTATCTGTAAAACATCTACTAAATCTTGTACCTGCATATTGAATGGAATTCTAATGATCACCGTTTGGTCTTTAGCAGGATCCATTTGAGATAAAAGTTTTTGTTCCAATTCTTCAAAAGCTACTTGTTGCTTATCAAGATAATATAGTTTATCTTCTGTCACAGAAAGTGTAATATGTTGTTTGTTGGTCTTTTCATTAGTCTTTGATTTTGGCAAAGTCATTCTAATAACATTTGGATTGGCCAAAGTTGAAATTATCAAAAAGAACAATAACAAAAAAAACATAATGTCGCTCAAGGATGATGTAGCGACTTCTGCATGAAATCGTTTATTTCGTTTTACCGGCATAATTTGGTCTTTGAATGATACTTACAAACTCTAACACTTGTCTTTGCATATTTAATACAAAGTCATCTATTTTCCCATTGAATAAATGATAAGCACTATAGGCAATAATCCCCACTATAAGACCTGCTCCGCTACTAATCATCTTTTCATACAAACCTCCCGAAATGTTACCAATACTAATATCTTCCGTTACAGAAATACTGTAGAAAATTTTAATAACCCCAGAAATTGTTCCAATAAACCCTAATGTAGGAGCTATACCAGCAATCAAACCAAGCACACCTAGTTTCTTTTCCATCAAGGCTACTTCAATATTTGCAGCTCTTTCCATATTGGATTCTATTTCAGCTACTGGTCTTCCAATGGTTAAAATTCCCTCTTTCAAAACATTCGCATGAGCTGAACCACTTCTTTCAACAACCGAAATTGCCATATCTAAGTTCCCAGCATTAAGATTATTTCTAATATCAGGAATTAAATGCTTATCAATTTTTGACGCTCGTGTAATATACATATAACGTTCAAAAATCAGATAAAGCGTATAGAATAATAGTAACGCAATAGGAATTAAAAAAATTCCTCCTTTAAAAATAAATTCCAACACAGATATCTCCTTTGTTAATGCTGTATTCTGAACTGCTTCTGTTGGTAAATGTTGTGCCAAGCTATCAACTTGCAAACGAATAAAAGAACTAATCATAATGGTTTTCTTTATAACTTTATATGCTCAATTTTTGATTAAAAAATACTGTCACAATATAAACGAAAAAAAAATTAGTTTATTTTAATTTAAGCTTTTTTTATTAAAAAAATAATGAACTATCAAGAAACTACTCAATGGATGTTTGACAAACTCCCAATGTATCAACTACAAGGAGCAAACGCCTATAAAAAAGATTTAACCAATACAATTCTATTGGCAAATCATTTAAACAACCCTGAAAAAAAATTAAAATGCATTCACGTTGCAGGTACCAACGGAAAAGGCTCAACATCACATATTTTAGCTTCTGTTTTACAAGAAGCAGGACTAAAAGTAGGTCTCTATACATCTCCACACCTCAAAGACTATAGGGAAAGAATAAAAATAAATGGAGAGATGATATCCGAAGAGTATGTTTGCTCTTTTATAAATAACAATAAAGATTTCTTGGATAAAAACGATTTAAGCTTTTTTGAAATGTCTGTTGGTTTAGCTTTTTCATATTTTGCAGACCAAAAAACAGATATAAATATTGTTGAAGTTGGAATGGGTGGAAGATTAGATTCAACAAACATAATAACCCCAATCATTTCAGTTATAACAAATATAGGACTAGATCACACTCAATTTCTAGGAAATACACTAGAAGAAATTGCCTTTGAAAAAGCGGGAATAATAAAAGAAAATATCCCTGTTGTGATTGGTGAATATACACCTGAAACAAAAAAAGTCTTTCAAAAAATTGCCAAGGAAAAAAATTCAAATATATATTTCGCTGAAGACGATAATGATTTGATTCTCTATAAAAGTGAGTTAAATGGAGATTATCAAATAAAAAACGAAAAAACCGTTTTAAAAACCTTCCAAATACTGAATGCAAATAATCTTTTAAGCATTTCAAACAAGGACATTGAAAATGGTTTCAAAAGAGTAATAAAGAATACAGGATTACAAGGCAGATGGCAAAAAATTCACGAAAATCCAACTGTCATTTGCGATACAGCTCACAACAAACATGGATTAAAAGTGGTTATGAATCAAGTCAAAAATCAAAAGTATGATAATTTACATGTTGTTTTTGGGGTTGTTAACGATAAAAACCTTGATGAAATATTACCATTATTGCCAACCAATGCTAAATATTACTTCTGTAAACCAAATATTAAACGCGGATTAGACACCAATTTATTGAAAGAAACAGCTAGTAAATTCGACCTAAACGGAAATGTATATATTTCTGTTTCAGAAGCATATGCCAATGCTATGAAAAATGCAACTGAGAATGATTTCATTTTTATTGGAGGAAGCACTTTTGTTGTTGCAGAAGTTTTGTAATTTTTTTTGAAATTTATTTGCAGTTTCAAAAAAGTAGTATATATTTGCACTCGCAATCAAGCGCTAGTCGGGCGATTAGCTCAGTTGGTTCAGAGCATCTGGTTTACACCCAGAGGGTCGGGGGTTCGAATCCCTCATCGCCCACAAAAAAACTCCTTAATTTCTTAAGGAGTTTTTTTTATTTTATAAAATCTAACACTCTTTCCAAAGCCATTCCTCTTGAACCTTTTATCAAAATTAATGAATTTGAAAAATTGTTATTCACAAGTTGCTTTGATAAATCTTCAAAGGTTTTAAAAAAATGAAAATGACCATACTCCTTTTTGTTTGAAAAGAAATCTTTCCCAACAAAATAACACTCAACATTGGCAAAATCTACGAGCATTGAAATGATTTTATCATGCTCTTCAAGACTCGATTCTCCAAGTTCAAACATATCGCCGATAATAATAACTTTGTTATCACTTTTGAGATTTAAAAAATTCTCAATAGCTACAGCCATACTGCTTGGATTAGCATTATATGCGTCTAAAATTATCTCATTATTGCCTTTTTTGATTATTTGTGACCTGTTATTCTCAGGAGTATAACTTTCGATAGCCTCTTTTATTTGGAAATCATCAACGCCAAAGTATTTTCCAATTGTAATTGCTGCATTTATATTATTTGCATTATAAATTCCAATCAAATTAGAATTAATTTGAATATCAGAAATTTTAATTTCAACAAAGGGATTAGCGGTTACTGACTGAATAAAAACATCTGCATCGCCAATTGTTTGACTGAATGTGAAACGCTTGATGTTTTTTGTCTTTTCAACCTGCAATTTATCGTCAAAATTCACAAAGGCAGTTTTATGAAACTTATATAGATAGTCATACATTTCACTTTTACCTTTAATAACACCTTCAACTCCACCAAAACCTTCAAGATGAGCTTTACCAAAATTAGTTATATAACCAAAATCAGGTTTTGCAATTGCACAGAGAAATTCAATTTCTTTTTGATGATTTGCTCCCATTTCGACTATTCCAATTTCTGTTTCTTTATCAAAACTCAATAAAGTCAAAGGAACTCCAATGTGGTTGTTTAAATTACCTTTTGTTGCTTTTGTCTTAAATTTTCGCGACAAAACGACATTAATTAATTCTTTTGTTGTTGTTTTGCCATTACTACCAGTCAGAGCCAAAATAGGCAATGCTAAAAAATCTCTGTGAAACGTAGATAATTCCTGTAGAGTTGATAAAACATCTTCTACCAAAATAGAATTCTCATCAATATAAAAATTAGCATTATCTATAACAACATATTTTGCACCATTTTGCAATGCTTGCTTTGCAAACTCATTCGCATCAAAATTTGCTCCTTTCAAAGCAAAAAACATACAGTCCTTTTCAATTCTTCGCGTATCAGTAGAAACTGATGAGCACTCTAGAAATAATCTGTGTAAATTTTCAATATTCATAAAAAAATAAAAGCCCTAAAATAGGGCTTTTTGTAATATTTTAAAAAATTATCTTCTGTTTCTTGGAGATTTCTTTTTATCAGATTTTGGACCAACTCTAGACATCGCACATCTGAAGCCGATGTAATCTGTTGCCATATCCTGAGGGAAATATCTCCTTTGAGCTGGATCTAACCAATATGCTCTATCTCTCCACGAACCTCCTTTGTAAACTCTCACATCATCATTTACAAGAGTTGTTCTTTTATTAGAGTGGTCATATTTTCTAACCATTGAACCAAGACTATCCACTGAAACATTGTGTTTTGGAGAATCATACATTCTTTGGCTATCAATCATTTTACCTTTTTCATCACCTTCTTCTGAAGAACCAAACTTGAAATAACGAGAAGATTGTTTATCACCATCACGGTAATTTCTGTTGTCTGATTTATCAAAGTTTTGTCTCAAATAAGTTTCGTTTTCGTCAACTGGTACTTGAGCAATTTGTCCAGGGAAATTTCTAGCAACAATTTTACCGTTAGGTAAAGTATCAAATTGTTGAGTTTCTGCAGTAACAAGTTCTACTTTTCCGTCTTCACCAATTTTGTTTTTCATGTAAACGTTTCCTCTGTAGTAGTTGAAATCATTTGCTTCATCATCAACAATTGGTCTGTAAACGTCAGCAACCCATTCAGCTACGTTTCCTGCCATGTCATATAACCCAAAGTCATTTGGAGGATATGATTTTACTTTATTTGTAATATCAGCACCATCATCAGACCATCCAGCTATTCCTCCATAATCTCCTTTTCCTTGTTTGAAGTTAGCCAATTGATCTCCTCTAACTTGTCTTTTCCCAGAACGAGTATAACTTCCTGACCAAGGATATTTTTTCTGACCTTTATAAGAATTGTATTCTCTTTGTCCAACATCAGCAGCAGCAGCATATTCCCACTCAGCTTCGGTTGGTAGTCTATAATCAGGTAAAATCAAACCTGAACTTCTAGTTGCATATACATTCTTAGGACTATTGCCGCTTGTGTTTGAAGCTCCAGAAGCCGCAGGATCTGTGCTTCCAGAAGCAGCGTTTGATTTAGAGCTTTTTTTAGTAGCTTTTTGTCCTCTTTGTAAAACAATTTGAGAATCTCCACCCATTGCTGTTGATGGCGATGCTAGATAAGCTTCAGTGCTAAATGTCTTTTCACCACTAACATCTGTTACTTTAGCGTCTTTTTTTAGATATCTTTGATCTTCTAACATTTTTTCGTTTACACGATCAGTTCGCCATTTTGCAAATTCGGTCGCTTGAATCCAATTAACACCAACTACAGGATATTCAGCATAAGCTGGATGTCTTAAGTAATTATTGGTCATTGTTTCGTTGTAACCTAAACGGTTTCTCCAAACAAGAGTATCTGGCGATGCGCCTTCATAAATGTTTTTGTAATTTTCTTGATCTGGCGGGAAAACTCTTTTTAACCAATCAAGATATTCCATATACATCATGTTGGTTACTTCGGTTTCATCCATGTAGAAAGACTGAACGTGTTGTTGATTTGGCGTATTATTCCAATCATGCATAACATCATCCTGAACTTTTCCCATTGTAAATGTTCCACCTTCAACTAGAACAAGACCTGGTCCTGTTGCTTGTTTTTTGAATTTTGAGGCATACTGAAAACCACCTTTTTTATCGTTGATTTTCCATCCAGTAGCTTTTGAACCGCCTTTTGAGTCAGATTTCTTACTACAACTTGTGAAACTGACTGCCATTACTAACAATAGTAACAATCTGGTACTCATAACTTTATTAATTTTCATACACTTAGTAGGTAAACTATTTTCGAGGCGCAATTTAAGAATTAACCTTTAATTTGCAACATCTTTTTTAAAATAATACTATTTTTAGACCACTTTTTTGTTATTCTCATTAGATAACGTAATTTATTTTACTTTATTGTACTGAATTTATTTTTTTTGCATTAAAATACTAAAAATAGAATTTTCACGTTTTCTATTACAATTATGAAGAAGATTTATATCATCAGTTTATTATTTATATTTTGTTGCAAATCATTTGCTCAATCTACAAGGATTAATTTAACTTGGAAACCAAAATCTGAATTCAGATATGGTGATTTCAATTTTAATATTCCTTTTTTTAATGGCGAATATTTTCAATTCAACAATTACAGCAAGAGCATCAAGTTTGTTTTTACTGGCAAAGGAACATATAATTCTATTGAAATTATCAATCCAATATTTGAAACTATTTCGGCCGAAGAGTTAGGGGATTTAAAAACAAGTGAAATCCCGAATTCTATTCAACAAAAAATCAAAACTTTCAAAGCCAGAAATGAAGTTTTTTATTCTTTCTCATTAAATCCAATAATAAAGGATGGAAATTCTTTTAAAAAATTAGTATCCTTTGATTATTCACTTTCTCAATCTTCTCAAAAAGCAATTGAATCTTCGAACAATGTTACCACTATTGAAAACTCAGTATTGAGCAATGGAAATTGGTACCGATTTTATGTAAAAAAATCTGGTGTATATAGAATTTCTAAGTCTTTTCTCCAAAGTCTGGGAATGAATACAAATGTTGATCCAAGAAAAATCAAGATTTATGGTAATGGTGGTAGAATTGTTCCTTTATTAAATTCCGTAGATTATCCTATGGATTTAGCTGAAAATGCTATTCAATTTATAGGAGAAGAAGACGGAACGTTTGACAGCCAAGATTACATTCTTTTTTATGCTGAAGGTATCGATAATTGGAACGAAGAAAATCAAACAAATCTGAATCCTTATGCTGAAAAGTCATATTACTATGTTACTTCTTCTAATGAAAACGGAAAAAGGATTCAAGAGTATAGTCAGCCATCAGAAGCTGCAAGTACCATCATCACAACTTTTGACGACTATCAATTTCACGAAATAGACAAAGAAAATCTTGCCAAACTGGGAAGGGTTTGGTTTGGCGAATTATTTGCTGTTGATACTGAACAAACTTTTGATTTTTCATTTCCAAATTTGGTCACATCAACTCCTGTTGAATACAAAATTCACATGGCAGCTATTTCTTTGAATAACACAAATTTTACTGCTGATGCAAATGGGCAAACTATTGGCAATGTAGTTTTTGGCGCAGTTAGTTCAGGAACAGATGCTACAGATGGTTTTATAAAAAATAGTGTAAGTTCATCCTCTGATAATATTTCGGTTAAACTAACCTATGATAATAATGGAGTTCCAAATTCTAAAGGTTATCTAGACTATATCAATGTAAAAGCAAAAAGAAATTTAAAAGCAACAGGAAAGCAAACTCGATTTCAATATAATGATGCTGCTGGTATCCTTGGAGTTGGAGAGTTTCAAGTAACCAATGCTTCATCGGTGCAACAAGTTTGGGACATCACTGATATTTATAATACTCAAAAAATAACCAATTCTACAGGAGCAAATTTTTCTTTCAAAGCTACTCTCGGAGAAATTAGAAAGTATATTATAGTTGAACCAAATGATTATTTTTCACCACTAAAGGAGAGCAAAACCAAAGTTGATAACCAAAACCTGAAAGGCACTGTTTTCCTGAATAGTCAAGGACAATTTCAAGATGTTGATTATCTAATAATCACACCAAAATCGCTAAACACTCAAGCCGAAAAATTAGCCGCTTTTCACAGAAACTATTCGCAATTGAATGTAAAAGTTATTAACCTTGAAAACATCTATCAGGAGTTCTCATCAGGAAAACAAGATATTTCAGCCATTAGAAACTTTGTCAAATATGTATATTACAATGCATCAACAGAAGAAAAAAGAGTAAAATACCTAAACCTTTTTGGCGATGCTTCTTTTGATTTTTTGGATAGAATTTCCAATAACACAAATATTGTCCCTATTTATCAATCATTAAACAGCTATACCGAAAGTGAAATATCATATGCTTCTGATGATTTTTATGGCTTAATGGATCCTGATGAAGGAAAAACAGATTATTATACACCAACAGGAAGTTGGGTAATTGACTTAGGCGGAATAGATATTGCTGTTGGCAGAATGATTGTAAGTGATGCTCAACAGGCAGAAGAAATGGTCAACAAAGTAATTGAATATCATGATTTAAAATCTTATGGCAGTTGGCAAAATAATTATGTTGCAATTGCAGACGATTCAGACAAAACTTCGGATGCAAGCTTACAAACTAAACAAAACAACCTGACAGACAATATTGTAGCCCAAAAGCCATTCATCAACTTCAAAAAAATTCTTTTAGATTCTTACACACAGGAAACTTCGGCAGGTGGTAAAAGATATCCAAAAGCCAGAGAAGAAATATTTGCAAGTTTTGAAAAAGGCGCATTGGTTTTCAATTATCTTGGTCATGGAGGTGAAGATGGATTAACTGGTGAACGTATATGGGAAAAATCAGACGGGCAAAATTTAAACAATAGATACAAATACCCATTGTTTATAACCATTACTTGTGATTTTTCTAGATTTGATAATCCTTATCGACCTACAGCTGGAGAATACACATATTTAAACCCAAAAGGCGGAGCTATTTCAATGATAACAACCATTCGTTCGATTGGTCAAATCAACGCTGAAATTTTTAACGATAGACTTGCACAATATTTATTTTCATATGGCTCAAACAATTACACATCTATAGCAGAAGCCGTTAGAATTGCCAAAAATATTTCTCCTAATACGGCTACCAATGTAGTATGTTATCTTGGTGATCCTGCATTAATGCTAGCTATTCCTGAACCAAAAATTATTTTAACAAAAGTAAATGACAATCCTATTGGAAGTTCTACTGATGATTTCAAAGCATTAGCATTAGTAAAAATTTCAGGTGAAGTGCAGGACGAAAACAATAATTTACTGACGAATTATAATGGTGAATTGGCTATTGAAATTTTTGACAAAAATGTTATCAGAAGTACTCTGAATAATGATGGTAATAGCCCATCCATAAATTTTACAAACCTTGGTGAAACAATATTTAGAGGGAATGCATCAGTAACTAATGGAAATTTTGAATTTAGTTTTGTAGTTCCAAGAGATATTAGAATTCCTTTGGGTAATGGAAAAATAAGTTTTTATTCAAAAAGAAATCAAATTTTATTAGACAAAACAGGTTACAACACAGATATAAAAATAGGTGGAATAAATGAAAATGCTGTAGCTGACAATACTGGTCCAACGGTAAAATTATACATGAATGACGAAACATTTGTAAATGGCGGAATTACCAACGAATCTCCTTTCCTTCTAGCAATATTATCAGACGAGCATGGAATTAACACCGCAAGTGGAATTGGTCATGACATCATTGGCATACTCGATGGAGACGAAAGTAATCCATATATTATGAATGATTATTATCAAACAGATTTGGATGATTATACTCGTGGTCGAGTTTATTTCCCTTACAGAAATTTGGCTCCAGGATTACACACTATTACTTTCAAGGCTTGGGATGTCTATAACAATCCTATAACTGCCGAAATTCAATTTGTAGTTGTTGGCGACGAAACTATTACTTTAAAAAATGTTTTAAATTATCCAAACCCATTTGTGAGTTATACTGAGTTTTGGTTTTCACACAACAGACCTTTTGAACCTTTGGAAGTACAAGTTCAGGTAATGACAATAACAGGTAAAATTGTATGGACAAAAAACCAAACTGTTATGACTGATGGATTTTTATCGAGAGATATAACTTGGGACGGAAAAGATGATTTTGGCGATCGAATTGGGAAAGGTGTTTATGTTTATAAACTCACTGTAAAATCCACTTTAACGAATAAAAAAACCGAAAAAATAGAAAAACTTGTAATACTATAGGAAAGTACTATATTTGTTAACTTTTATAAAATTTATAATGAAAAAAATTGCAGTAATAATTTTATTAATCTCATCACAATTTTCAAAAGCACAACAAGACAGTAGAGTTATAACAACTGGTGTGCCTTTTTTATTAATTGCTGCCGATGCTCGTGCTGCTGGTATGGGTGATCAAGGAGTTGCAACATCGCCAGATGCTTATTCTCAACAATGGAATCCTGCTAAATATGCTTTTTCAATTGACAAACAAGGGTTCACCGCAAGTTACACACCTTATTTAACTGATTTGGTTAATGATATTTCGCTAGGACAAGTAACTTACTATAATAGAATTAACGAACGTAGTGCTTTTGCTGGAAGTTTAAGATATTTTGGTCTAGGCGAAATAGAACTAAGACAAACAGCTGATGAAACACCACAAATTGTAAAACCAAGTGAGTTTGCTCTAGATGCTTCGTACGCTCTAAAATTGAGCGAGCGTTTTTCAATGTCTGTTGCAGGTAGATATGTTCGTTCGCAATTAAGAATACCAACTGCTGACTCTGGAGATGCAAAACCAGCAAGTACTTTTTGTGTGGATGTTTCAGGTTATTATCAATCTGAAGAAGATGCCTATGGCGATTTCAACGGAAGATGGAGAGCTGGTTTCAATTTTCAAAATCTTGGGCCAAAAATAAATTATGATGCTGGTGCATCAGATGATAATAGTGCGAACTTTCTTCCAGCTAACTTGAGACTTGGAGGTGGTTTTGATTTTATATTTGACGATTATAACAAGGTTTCTGTTGGGTTAGAACTAACAAAACTATTAGTTCCAACGCCTCAAAGTTCTGACTTGAATGGTGATGGCTTAATAACAACTCAAGAAGAAATTGATTTAAGAGACTTGAATAATTCTAATTACAACAAAATAAACTGGGTATCAGGTATTTTTAAATCTTTTAATGATGCTCCAGGAGGATTTAGTGAAGAGCTAAAAGAATTCACCTACTCTGCTGCGGCAGAATATTTATACCAAGACTCATTTGCTATGAGATTGGGGTATTTTCATGAAAGTCCAATAAAAGGTGCAAGACAGTTTTTCTCGCTTGGTGCAGGATTTAAGTATAATGTAGTAAAAGTAGATGTTTCCTATTTGTTCTCTGCTTCAAAAGTGAAAAATCCACTTGAAAATACATTACGCTTTTCGCTGACATTCAATTTTGGCGACCAATATGAAGAATATTAATATAGTTTAATTACAAAATAAGACATCCAAATTTCAAAAAAGAAGTTTGGATTTTTTTTCCTTAAAAAAGATGAAAAAAGTAAACATCGAAACTTCATTCACCGTTTTTGAAAACATTCAAGAACTACCACAAGATGTTCAAGTCTTGATGGAAAAAGCGATTACAGTAAGAAAAAATGCTTATGCTCCATATTCAAAATTTAGAGTTGGAGCAGCATTATTGCTTGATAACAATCAAATTGTTGTTGGCTCAAATCAAGAAAATGCTGCTTATCCATCAGGATTGTGTGCCGAAAGAGTCACCATTTTTCAGGCTGGAAGTATTTACCCAGACGCAAAAATTTTAAAATTGGCTATTTCAGCAGCATCAGATGTAAACTTAACAAAGTCACCTATTCCTCCTTGTGGAGCATGCCGACAATCAATATCAGAATATGAGTTCAAACAAAATACTCCGATAGAAATTTATTTTATGGGTGAAGAGGGTTCAATTTACAAATCAGATTCTATTAAGAATCTTCTTCCGCTAACATTTGATAAAAACTTCCTTTAGCAGTAAAAAATACATTCATAAAATTTCGCATTTGACTGGGAATGTTTTAATTTTGCATTTCGCAAATTTGTGTGAGGAAACTATTTGCTTCGATAACAAATTATAAAAATAACGATTAAGCAAATCATCAAATGAAAGAAGTTACAAAAGATGTTTACTTAAAATGGTATGAAGACATGCTATTTTGGAGGAAGTTTGAAGACAAACTTGCCGCATTATACATTCAACAAAAAGTAAGAGGATTTCTTCACCTTTATAATGGTCAAGAAGCTGTATTAGCTGGAGCTTTACACGCTATGGACTTGACTAAAGACAAAATGATTACTGCCTATAGAAATCACGTTCAACCTATAGGAATGGGAACTGATCCTAGAAAAGTAATGGCAGAACTACTAGGTAAAGCAACTGGAACATCTAAAGGTATGGGTGGTTCAATGCATATATTTGATAAAGAGCATGGCTTTTATGGTGGTCATGGAATCGTAGGTGCTCAAATTCCTGTTGGAGCAGGAATTGCCTTTGCTGACAAATATTTCAATACTGGTGGTGTTACACTAACCTATTTTGGTGATGGTGCTGCTAGACAAGGTTCATTACACGAAGCTTTTAATATGGCTATGCTATGGAAATTACCAGTTGTTTTTATTTGTGAAAATAATGGATATGCAATGGGAACTTCTGTAGAGAGAACTGCAAACCATACAGATGTGTGGAAACTTGGGTTAGGATATGAAATGCCTTGTGGTCCAGTAGATGGAATGAACCCGATAAAAGTTGCTGAAGCTATGCATGAAGCAATAGAAAGAGCTCGTCGAGGTGATGGTCCAACATTCCTTGAAATGAAAACTTATCGTTATAGAGGACATTCTATGTCAGACGCTCAGTTGTATCGCTCAAAAGAAGAAGTTGAAGAATACAAAAAAATTGACCCAATAACACAAGTTCTAGACATCATAAAAGAAAAAGGTTATGCTACTGATAGTGAAATAGAAGCAATCGATGAAAAAGTAAAAAACCTAGTTGATGAGTGTGAAAAATTTGCTGACGAATCTCCTTTCCCAGAATTAAATCAACTATACGATGTTGTTTACGAACAAGAAAATTATCCATTTATTTCACATAAACTATAATTGACATGGCTACAAAAGTTACAATGCCTCGCTTAAGCGATACAATGACTGAAGGAACTGTGGCAACATGGTTAAAAAAAGTTGGCGACCAAATAAAAGAAGGAGATATTCTTGCTGAAATCGAAACTGACAAAGCAACGATGGAGTTCGAATCATTTAACTCTGGAACTTTATTATATATAGGTGTTAATGAAGGTGAAACAGCTGCTGTTGATTCTTTACTCGCAATTATTGGCCAAGCTGGCGAAGATATTTCAGCTTTATTAGCTGGTGGTTCAACACAAGAAAAAGCTACTGCTTCAAGTGTGACAGAAGAAGAACCACAACCTAAAACCAACGAACAACAATCAATAACTGAACTTCCTAAAGGAGTTGTTGTGGTAACAATGCCAAGACTAAGTGATACGATGACAGAAGGAACAGTTGCTAATTGGTTGAAAAAAGTAGGCGATAAAGTATCTGAAGGAGATATCCTAGCAGAAATTGAAACTGACAAAGCTACCATGGAATTTGAATCATTCAATGCTGGCACATTGCTATATATTGGTGTTAACGAAGGACAATCAGCTCCTATCGATAGCGTTTTAGCAATAATTGGTCCAGCTGGAACTGATATTTCAGGAATTGCAGAAAACTATAAAAATGGTGGTAATGTTCCTGCTCCAAAAGCAGAAACAGATTCAACTTCATCAGTAGCAGAAATATCTACAACCAACAACCAACAGTCAGCAACTGAAAATACTGGAAGAATATTCGCTTCACCATTAGCAAAACAAATAGCTAAAGAAAAAGGAATAAATCTGGCACAAGTAAAAGGAACAGGTGAAAATGGTAGAATTACTAAAAGCGATGTAGAAAACTTTACACCTTCTTCATCTCAATCAATAGTAACATCGAGCGTAGTTGATGTGCAACAACCAACAACCAACAACCAACAACCAACACCTACTGTTAAACCATTCATTCCTGCAGGAGAAAAATATACTGAGGAAATCAAAAATTCGCAAATGCGTAAAACCATTGCAAAGCGTTTGGCAGAATCTAAATTTACTGCTCCACATTACTATTTAACTATTGAGGTTACTATGGATGAAGCAATGAATGCAAGAACTGTTATCAATACAGTTCCAGATACTAAAGTATCATTCAACGATATGGTGGTTAAAGCATGTGCAATGGCATTAAAAAAACATCCACAAGTTAATTCGCAATGGACAGCTGAAGCTATGCTAATCAATCACCATGTAAATATTGGTGTTGCCGTTGCTGTAGAGGATGGATTGGTGGTTCCTGTACTGAATTTTGCTGACCAAATGACACTATCTCAAATTGGTGCTAGTGTAAAAGAATTAGCAGGAAAAGCTAAAAATAAAAAGTTAACTCCTGCTGAAATGGAAGGAAGTACTTTTACTGTTTCAAATTTAGGAATGTTTGGAATTCAATCTTTTACTTCAATCATTAATCAGCCCAACTCTGCAATATTATCAGTTGGAGCTATTGAGCAAAAACCAGTAGTTAAAAATGGTCAAATCGTGGTAGGAAACACAATGACAATAACTTTAGCATGCGACCACAGAACGGTCGATGGTGCTACAGGGGCACAATTCCTTCAAACACTTCGTACTTATTTAGAAAATCCAGTAACGATGTTAGCATAATAAGGAAATCATCTGAGCGCAGTCGAGGGAACTTTACACATAAAAAAAGCCAATCAAAATAGATTGGCTTTTTTATTATTCTTTTATCAAGCGAAGCGTTTTTTGCCCATTATCCGAATACACTTTTAAGATATAATTTCCAGAATGTAAGTGAGAAATATCTACAGACAATCGATTAGTATTGCTATGTTGTTCCAAAACTTTTTGACCTAACAAATTATAAAGCTCAACAGATTTCAGAATATCTCTAGATTGCAATTGAAAACTATGTTTTACAGGGTTAGGTGATAACAAAACATTCAATAATTGATTCTCAGGAATACCCAAAGAAACAGTAACAGTTACCGCCAACCTAGCAGCACTTTCTATTCCATTAAGCGTTTGCGTTGCATAATAAGTAACACCATTAACCAAAGGAGTGTTGAATGGTAATGGTGTAGTTCCATTTGCTGATGAATACCATTGAATATTTTCACCATTCACAACAATATCCGCCAAAGTTTGTCCTTCTGTAAAAGATTGACTATTTAATCCATCTGGAGCAGGAACTAAAGATTCTATAATTTCAACTGTTAAAGTTAATACACCACATCCGCCATAATCAATAACATTAATAGTATGTGTTCCTAGGGAAACATTTTCAAAGTAACCAATATTTTGAGGTGTATTATTATCCAATTGAAATTGATAAATGCCAAATCCAGCTACTATTACACTTATGCTTTGAACACCTGATAAATTAGTAACAACATATCCTGATCCATTAGTTGGACTTGCTGTGCCCGATCTAATAACAGTAAAATTTGAAATATCACTTTGACATCCCAACAATGATGTTGAAGTAGCTCTTACACTATATTCAGTGGAGTTTTCATTTATGTTAGTAATTGCCAGAGTAGAGCTATTTGCTCCAGAAATCAACATGGCATTTTTATACCAACTAAAAGTATGACCTGTATTACTAATATTACTGTTTAAAATTAAATTATTATTGACTACTGTATTATTCCAATCAACACAAGCCGTGTTGCCACCAGTATTAGTAGTTATGTTTGGTTCAGGCAATTGTTGTACAGTTACATTAAAAGAATCAATTGCAAAACATCCATCAGGATCAGGATTAGAAACAGTAACATAATAAGTGCCTGTTTGAACTTGATATGTACTCAAATTAGGTATGGCATTAGCAAAAGTATTATTTTGAGCATCGGTTAAATTGGTATAAAAATGAACCGTATAACCTAATGACATTTGCGTAGCTCCCAAAATACTATTTACATATCCACCTAATCCATTGGTATTGTTTTGATAAACCATCATACCGTCATTTATTCCATCAGTATCACAAGACATAAAATCAGGCAAATTATTATCTATAAAAGGAATTGGCAAAACTCTAATATTTAATGTAGTATAACTAATGCAGCCTGAGGAAGTAGTAACTTTAACGCCTAGTGTTTGTACTGCAGGCGCAATATTAACGTAATTTGTTGGTGTAGAAATTTGATTAGTGTTGGCTAGAGCATTTGCAAATGATGGGTAAAAATTAACAACACATCCAACAGCTCCTTGAAGAATATCTGGTATTTTAACAGTTAAGTCAAAATTGGAATATTGGTCATTTGGAAAACTATCATTATCGCATTTGTTTAATGGAGTTGGAGTAGTAACCTGTAAAGGAATATTAATAACAACACTAAAACTACCAACATAATAACATCCAGTATATATGCTTTCACATCTTACCCAAATAGTCTGCTCATTAGTTGCTAAAAAAGCGGATGAATTAAGTATAGGAGCTGTCCCAGCTTCTGCATTACTCATACTAGTGTAATAAGTAACACTATAATTCGATGCTGATAAAGGTTGTTGTGCCAATACAAGTGGTGTTTGAACATCTAAATTTATAAAAGTACTACCATTATAAGGATTAGAGTCCGTATCACAAATCGATAAATTTGAGGGATTATTAAAATAAGGTCTATTATTCACTACTATAACAAACGAACCAACTGAATATTCAGATGTAGTAATATCTACAATTCTATAATATATAGTTTGAGAGTTTGGATTAAAATTATAATATGAAGAGGCATTCAAAGGACTACTTCCCAATGAAGCATCAGTAAACGACTCATGATAAGTAACAGTATAATTAGAAGAACTTCCACTCTGTGCTACTAAAATACTAGGAGTTTGAAACGTTAAATCAAAAACAGCAAACCCATCATTATTATCATCACAAACAGTAAGAGGATTTAAATTAGGAATTTCTGGATTATTTAAAGTAATGTCTTTATAATTGTCATACACAAATAAAAAATTCACATTACAGAATGAAAATTGAAATAGTAACAATGCAAATATTAGAAGTTTTCTTTTCATAATTATGTTTTCATCAAATATAATTAATTTCTAATAAAAAAAGAGCCTATCTGATTAGATAGGCTCTTTATAAAAAAGGCGGCGACATAC
>ERZ795062.546-NODE-546-length-31147-cov-12.505950_pt1 | contig 31147 bp, 28 predicted proteins | sample MGYA00375146_ERZ795062 | MGnify/ENA primary metagenome ERZ795062 (study PRJEB30191, sample SAMN05720281) | activated sludge metagenome | isolation source: Anaerobic digester | place: USA | collected 2015-07-16 ...
TGGTGCCCCTGGCCCGACTCGAACGGGCACGCCTTGCGGCAAACGATTTTGAGTCGTTCGCGTCTACCATTCCGCCACAGGGGCACTGCGCCGTCTGGCGCGCTTAGCCGGGGTGGCCGCCGCGTTCAAGCGCGGTCAGAACCCCCAGTCGAGCGAAAGGTGGACAAGGTCCGCCCGCCGCTTGCGAATCTTCGAGGCGCCGAGGGCTCCGAGTTCGATCACCGGACCGGAGCCCGCATCGCCCCAGGTCCGCAGCGGCGGCGACCAACCATCTTCGGCGGCAACGGGCCGGAGCCGGGTGTACTGGCCGCTGCGGGATATGCTTTCCTGAACGACCAATGGCGGCGCTGTCCGGGCAAGAGCAAAGCTTGATACCATCGGCTTCGGCGGGGCCGGATCGGGAACCGGCGCGCCCAGCCCCAGCAGCACCAGGGCAAGGCCCTCTCCAAGCACCCAAATAGCCATGACGCGCACTCCCGGTTTCCCACTCGAAACCGGTGTGCGCCTTCATGGTTAGGATTTGCCTAAGCCTTCAGCGCGCTCGCCACCAGCTTGTGCAGCCGCGAGTGCAGCGCGTCGTTGCCAGCCAGGACCTGCGCGTCGCAGATCGGCTGCGAGATGCCGCGCCAGTCGGTCACGAACCCGCCTGCCTCGCGCACCAGCAGGCAGCCCGCGGCGGTATCCCAGGGCGCAAGGCCGCTTTCCCAGAAGCCTTCGTAGCGGCCCGCCGCGACCCAGGCGAGGTCGAGCGAGGCGGCGCCGAAGCGGCGGATGCCCGCCACCTGCGGCCCCAGCGCGGCATAGATCCGCTGCCATTCGACCGCGTTGCCGCGTCCCGCAAAGGGGATGCCCGTGGCGATCAGGCTCTCGTCCAGATGGCGGCGGCCCGACACGCGCAGGCGCCGGTCATGCAGCCAGGCGCCGCGGGTCTTCTCGGCCCAGAAGCTTTCGTCGGTGACCGGCTGGTAGACCAGCCCCGCCGTGACTTCGCCCCAGCCCTTGCCGTCGAGCCGCGGTTCCTGCACCGCAATCGAGATCGCGAAGTGCGGAATGCCGTGGAGGAAGTTGCTGGTCCCGTCGAGCGGATCGATAATCCAGCGCGGCTTGTTCGGGTCGCCCTCGATCGTCCCGCCCTCTTCCAGCACGAAGCCCCAATCGGGGCGCGCCGCAAGCAGTTCGTCGTAAAGCGTCCGTTCGGCGCGCTGGTCGGCCTTGGAGACGAAGTCCGCCGGCCCCTTGCGGCTGACCTGGAGATGCTCGACCTCGCCGAAGTCGCGGCGCAGGCGCTGGCCGGCCTTGCGGGCCGCCTTCTCCATCACGCGCATCAAGCCGGAAATAACTGACATGGCTGGCCTCAGTCCGCCTTGCCGACGTAGGTACGTTCGTACACGTCGACGATGATCCGGGTGCCGCTGGCGATATGCGGCGGCACCATCACGCGCACCCCGTTGTCGAGGATAGCGGGCTTGTAGCTGGACGAAGCGGTCTGACCCTTCACCACGGCGTCAGCCTCGACAATGGTGGCTTCGACCTGTTCGGGCAACTGGACCGAGATCGGGCGCTCGTCGTACATTTCCAGCAGCACGGTCATGCCGTCCTGCAGGAAGGCGTCGGCGCCGCCCAGCAGGTCCTTGGGCAGAGTGATCTGTTCGTAGGTTTCGACGTCCATGAACACCAGGTCGTCGCCCTCGACATAGAGGAACTGGAAGTCCTTGGTGTCGAGCCGGACCTTCTCGACCGTGTCGGCGCTGCGGAAGCGGACGTTGGTCTTGCGGCCATCGATCAGGTTCTTCATCTCGACCTGCATGAAGGCGCCGCCCTTGCCCGGCTGGGTATGCTGGGTCTTGGCGACCTTCCAGATGCCCTTTTCGTATTCGAGGATATTGCCGGGACGGATGTCCACGCCGCTGATCTTGGCCATCGGAGCTGCCTTCAAGTTGAGAAAGAACCCGGGAACCGCCCGGAAGGCCGCGCCCTTAGCGCTTGCCGGCGCAAGGAGCAAGGCCGCCTGTCCGCGCAAGGTAGCCGGAACGTTCAGTTCCTGCTAATCCGCGCATCCGCAGGGAACCCGCCATGAAGCATATCGTACCGCTCCTTCTGCTTGCCGCTGCCGGCAGTGCCTCTGCCGCCCCGGGCGGCAAGATCGATTCGCTGATGCCTGGCGATTATGTCTGCGAACTGCCCGGCGATGCTTCCGGACCGGCGGGCTACCCGCAGGCGGACGAGGGTTTCAGCATCGTCAACGGATCGATCTATCGCAGCGCTGAAGGGCGCGGCACATACCTGCTGACCGGCGACGTGCTGGTGATGACCGCCGGGCCGAAGCGCGGGCAGAGCTTCCACCGCATTTCCGACAACTTCCTGCGCAAGCGCGATGCCGCCGGGGCCGACACGGCACTGCGCTGCGTGCGCAAGCGGTCGAGCAGCGAAGGCTAGCACTTTCAATCAGCCGCAAGCGCCCGCTGGCGAACCCGGGCATAGGCCCAGCCAAGCAGCCCGACCATCGCGGCCAGACCGACCCATTCGGAAGTCGCGGCAAATTCGTCACCCACGATCCCCAGCTTCGCCGGATCGCCCGTGATCCCCACCGCGCCCGCAAAGACCAGCCCCATCAGGCTGTCCCCCACCACCAGCCCGGTCGCCAGCAGCACGCCCATCCGCTCGGTGAACTCTGGGCGAGCGGTGCGCGACGCCATTCGGTTCCAGCCATGGCCGATCACTGCGCCGATCACCGCCGGCAGGACCAGCGTGGCGGGCAGGTAGATGCCCATGGCAACAGCGAGCGGCGGCAGCTTGCCCTTGCCGGTCTTGCGCAGGCCTTCGTCCAGGGCAATCAGCGCCGCCCCGATTCCTGCCCCCATCCAGATCAGATCCCAGCGCATCGAGCCGCCCAGCACTCCCTGCGCGATGGTGGCGAACAGCGAGGCCTGCGGCGCGGCGAGCGCGTTCGGACCCGCCCCGGGCGCCCCGGCAAAACCGAAGCTGGTGGCCAGCAGTTGCAGCACCGGCGGCAGCACCAGCGATCCTGCCAGCACGCCGATGATCAGCGCGGCCTGCTGCTTCCACGGGGTCGAGCCAACCAGTTGTCCGGTCTTGAGATCCTGCAGGTTGTCATTGGCGACGATCGCGATCCCGAACACGAAGGAAACCAGGAACAGCGCAAAGGCGATCAGCGGCGCGCGCAGGTCCGGCGTGACACTGCCGCCGAACAGCGCGCCGACCAGCACCGAGGCGATCAGGATCGCGAGGATTCCCACCCCCGAAACCGGGCTGTTCGAGGTGCCGACCAGTCCCGCCATGTAGCCCGTGATGACCGCTGTGAAGATTCCGATCACGACGATGAAGATCAGCGCCAGCACCAGCACCGCCAGGGCATGATTGGCCAGCGGCCCGCCCTGGACGAAGTTCCACACCAGATAGAGAATCGGCCCAAACATCGCCGCACTGACGCCCAGCACCCAGTTGCCGGGCAGGTCGCGCTCGGTCTGGGCTATTTCCAGGCCGGCCTTGCGCGCGCGGGCCGTGGCGGCAAGGCCCGACAGCCCGCCCAGGATCGAGCCGGAAATCCGCACCAGCGCCCACAGCGCGGCAATCGCCATGGCGCCCGCGCCGATGATGCGCACCTGCTGGCTGAACACCGTTCCGGCAACTTCTTCGGGAATGCCGGGCAGTCCCGCCGTCAGCACGGGCAGCAGGATGAACTTGCCCAGCACCAGCCCGGCCAGCATGGCCATGCCGGTGGCGAGGCCGATCAGGTGGCCGATCGCGACGAGGCCCAGCGAGGTCGTGACGCCGATCGTGCCATAGCCCGCGCCGATCTTGAACACGCGGCTCACTTCCCCGGCGGCGAGTCGCAGCATGGTCAGCACGCCGAAGCCCGCCCCCGCGATGGTGCCGAGCAGGATGGTGGCAAGGCCCGCGCGGTTCTCGCGCTCGCCCTCGGCATCGCCCATCCCGACGCGCAGGATTTCCGCGCCCGCAACCCCTTCGGGATAGGGCAGGTCGGTATCGATCACCAGTGCGCGGCGCATCGGCACCGACAGCATCACCCCCAGCACCCCGCCGGTGGCGCAGACCAGCATCGTCTCCCAATAGGGGATCTGGCTCCACCACCCGACGATCACGAACCCGGGCAGCACGAACACCATCGTCGCCACCGCGCCCGCCGCGCTGCCGATGGTCTGGACGATATTGTTCTCGACAATCGTCGCCCCGCCCAGAGTGCGCAGCAGGGCCATCGAGATCACGGCAGCCGGGATCGCGGTGGAGAAGGTCAGCCCGACCCGCAGCCCGAAATAGACGTTGGCGGCGGTGAAGAGAAAGGTCAGCGCCCCGCCCAGAAGGACCGAGCGCAGGGTCAGTTCACGGACCGGAAGTCCTGCCTTGCCGTTCATCTTGTTAGCCCTTCCGCTGAATGAGTGGACACAGTGGACAGTGTCCTGTGCGGGAAGCCCCTCCCCCCGCAGCGCCGGATTTCAGGGGTGGAACATGGCACGGAAAGGCGGGTTAGGAAACCGAGGGTATGACCGAACACAAATGCTCGTCGCCCCGGACTTGATCCGGGGCCCAGCTTCCGGTCGGAAGCGCGCTGTGACAAACAAGCTGGACCCCGGATCAAGTCCGGGGTGACGGGGAACGGGCAGGTTCAAGTAGCACTCTCTTGGTGCGCCCGGTTACCCCTCCGCCCCGGCAATCGCCGCGTGGAAGGCCTTGACCGCGGCTCCCTCGTCGCCGTTCCACACGGCGCCGGACACAGCCAGGAAGTCGGCACCCGCGCTGACCAGCGGAGCGCAGTTTTCGGGCGTGATCCCACCGATGGCGACACAGGGAATTTCCATCAGTTCCTGCCACCAGGTCAGCAGGTCCGGCTCGGCGCGGTGCTCGGTGACCTTGGTGGTGGTGGGAAAAAAGGCTCCGAAGGCCACATAGTCCGCCCCCGCCTCGCCCGCTTCCATCGCCAGGTGGCGACTGTTGTGGCAAGTGACGCCGATCTGCGCTTCACGGCCCAGCCGCTTGCGCGCATCCTCCACTTCGCCATCCGACTGGCCAAGGTGCACCCCGTCCGCACCGAGGCGCTTGGCGAGGCTGATCGAATCGTTGACGATGAAGGCCACCTCGCGCGCGGCACAGATCGCCTGGAGCGGCTCGGCCAGCCGCGCGGCCTGATGCTCGTCCACCTCCTTCACCCGGAACTGGAAGGCGGCAACCGGCGCGGCATCGAGCGCGCGGGCGAGCCGGTCAGGGAAGGCGCCCGAAACGTCGAGCGGCGAAATCAGGTAGAGCTGGCAGTCAGACATGACGCGTCCCTAGCCCGCCCTGGCGCAGAGGCCAAGTGTTCGGCGCCCGTTCAGGAAAGCGGGCTAGTCTGTGAACATGATCCAGCGCCCCACCCTGCTCGCTCTCGCCGCCCTCCCCATGCTGGGGGCCTGCGCCACCGTGCCGGCCAATGCCGGCAGCGTCCGTCTGGGCCGGACGGCAACCGTCGGCCCGCTGCGGGTGACGCCAGTAAAGGTGCTGGAAGACAGCCGCTGCCCGATGGAGGCGCGGTGCATCTGGGCCGGACGCGTGCGCCTGGAAGTGCGGGTGAGCCATGCGGGACACAGCGGCATTCACGAACTGGCCACCGACAAGCCGCTGGCCGTGGCGGGCGGTTCGCTGGAGCTGGCCGGTGTCATGCCGCCGCGCAGCACCCAGCGCCAGATTTCACCGCGCGACTACCGCTTCACTTTCCGGTTCTCACCCGCGACCTGACCCATGCTTCTCCGTTCGTGTCGAGCGTAGTCGAGACACGTGGGCGCTGGCGTGTCTCGACTACGCTCGACACGAACGGAGCAGGGGTTCTTCAATTGGAAACAAAACAGGGGCGGAGCGCCTTCACGCCCCGCCCCCGCTTGTTTCGCGTCAGTCCGTTCAGGCGGTCTTGACGGTCGAGCCCTTGTAGATCTCGTCGATCGCGGCGCCGAGCGAGGCGTTGAATTCATCGTCGCTCATCTGCGCGCGCAGGTCTTCGAGCAGCGCGCGGCTGAAGCTGGCGATGATGCCCTTGTTCTTGGCCAGTTCAACGCAGGCCTCGGGGCGCTTGTAGCCGCCCGACAGGGCAACCACGCGCAGCACCTTGGGGTGGCTGGTCAGCGCGTCGAACTTGCCCGGGACCACGGGCAGCGACAGCTTCAGCATCACCTGCTGGCCTTCGGGCAGCGCATCGAGGTTCTTGAGGATCTCGCCCAGCAGGATCTCGTCGCACGCAGCGCGGGTCTCGCTCTTGATGTTCACTTCGGGCTCGATCATCGGCATCATGCCGTGCGACAGCACCTGCTGGCCGACTTCGAACTGCTGCTTGACGACCGCCGCGATGCCCTCGGCATTGGCCGAATTGATCACCGAGCGCTCCTTGGTGCCATAGACGCCCAGCGCCTTCGACTTGGTCAGCAGCGCGTCGAGTTCCGGCATCGGCTTCATCAGCTGGACGCCGTTGACTTCGTCCTCAAGGCCCTTGTCGATCTTGATGAAGGGCACGATGCCCTTTTCGATCAGCGCGGCGGGGACCGGCTTGCCGCCAGCGGTGCCGTCCATCGTGCGCTCGAACAGGATCGCGCCGATCACCTTGTCGCCGGTGAACACGGGCGAGGTGATGATGCGTTCGCGCATGGCGTGGATCAGGTCGAACATCCCGGCTTCATCCGACCAGGCGTCTTCGCTGATGCCATAGCCGGCCAGCGCCTTGGGGGTCGAGCCGCCCGACTGGTCGAGCGCGGCGATAAAGCCGTTGCCGGCGGCCATCTTGGCAGTCATGTCTGCGGTGTTCATAGCTCTGCGGTCCCTGTCCTAAATACGTATGCGTTGATGCGCCGATAACGGCGGATCAGGTCCGCCGCAACCTTGGCAACCATGAAAATCAGGCGGCTTGCAGCGCCTTCACGCCGGGCAGTTCCTTGCCTTCCATCCATTCGAGGAAAGCGCCGCCAGCGGTTGAAATGTAAGTGAAATCGTCCGCCACCCCGGCGTGGTTGAGCGCGGCGACGGTATCGCCCCCGCCCGCCACGGAAACCAGCGCGCCTTCGGCCGTCAGCGCCGCGGCGCTGCGGGCGAGCGCGACGGTCGCGGCATCGAAGGGCACCGTCTCGAACGCGCCGAGCGGGCCATTCCACACCAGCGTGCGGCAGGTCTTGAGCACGTCCGCCAGCGCCTCGGCAGCCTGCGGGCCGACATCGAGGATCATCTCGTCCGCCGCGACTTCGTGGACGTTGCAGGTGCGCAAAGACGCCGGGTTTGCCGCGAATTCCTTCGCCACCACCACGTCATAGGGCAGGTGGACGGTGCAGCCGGACTTGTCGGCGGCTTCAAGGATGCTGCGCGCCGTGTCGGCCAGATCATGCTCGCACAGCGACTTGCCGACATCGACGCCCTTGGCGGCGAGGAAGGTGTTGGCCATGCCGCCGCCGATGATCAGATGATCGACCTGCGTCACGAGGTGGGTCAGCACGTCGAGCTTGGATGACACCTTGGCGCCCCCGACCACCGCCGCGACCGGGCGGACCGGATTGCCAAGCGCGGCTTCGAGCGCCTTGAGTTCGGCTTCCATCGAGCGGCCGGCATAGGCGGGCAGCAGGTGGGCCAGCCCCTCGGTGCTGGCATGGGCGCGATGCGCGGCGGAAAAGGCGTCGTTGACGTAGATGTCGCCGTTCTCGGCAATCGCCCTTGCCAGTTCCGGATCGTTCTTTTCCTCGCCCTTCCAGAAGCGCGTGTTCTCCAGCATGGCAACATCGCCGGGGCGCAGGATGCCCACAGCCTGCCTGACCACGTCACCCGCGACTTCGGGCACGAACATCACTTCCCTGCCCAGCACCGCCTGGACCGCGTCGAGCGTCATCGACACCGACATGGTCGAGACGCGCTCGCCCTTGGGGCGGCCGAAGTGCGCCAGCAGCAGCACCTTGGCGCCCTTGGCGCAGAGGTCGAGGATGGTGGGGGCAGAGGCCCGCACGCGCGTATCGTCGGTCACGGCCCCGTCCTGCATCGGCAGGTTAAGGTCGACCCGGACCAGCGCCACCTTGCCGGTGAGGTCCCCGAGATCGTCGAGCGTGCGGAAAGTGGTCATGTTGAGCCTCAGTTGTCTGTGGCCGGAGCCGCTCCCGTCACCCTGAACTTGCTTCAGGGTCCATCTCTCCACATCGACCAGGGGTTTGCGGGCAAGATGGATGCTGAAACACATTCAGCATGACGAGGAAAGGCGAAGGTTACCGGGATGTCGTGGGCCGCAACAGGCCCTCCCCCGGCCCCTACCGCGGGCGGGAGGGGGGAATGGGGTGCACCGCCCCTTGCGGGGCGGCGCGCACTATTACAGGAGCTTGCCGATCGCGCCGGCGGTGTCGACCATGCGGTTGGAGAAGCCCCACTCGTTGTCGTACCAGGACAGCACGCGCACCAGCTTGCCGTCGATCACCGAGGTTTCGAGGCTGTCGATGGTGCTGCTGTTCGGGCAGTGGTTGTAGTCGATCGAGACCAGCGGCTCGTCCGAATAGCCCAGCACGCCCTTGAGCGCGCCTTCCGAGGCGGCCTTGAGCAGGGCGTTGACTTCATCCTTGGTGGTGTCGCGCTTCGGCGTGAAGGTCAGGTCGACGACCGAGACGTTCGGGGTCGGCACGCGGATCGCGCTGCCGTCGAGCTTGCCCTTCAGTTCGGGCAGCACTTCACCCACGGCGCGGGCGGCGCCGGTGGTGGTCGGGATCATCGACATCGCGGCAGCGCGGGCGCGGCGCGGATCTTCGTGGATCTGGTCGAGGATCTTCTGGTCGTTGGTATAGGCGTGGACCGTGGTCATCAGGCCGCGCTCGATGCCGATGGCGTCGTTCAGCACCTTGGCGAAGGGCGCCAGGCAGTTGGTGGTGCACGAGGCGTTGGAGACGATCACGTGGTCGGCGGTCAGCTTGTCATGGTTGACGCCGAACACGACCGTGAGGTCGACGTTCTTGCCCGGGGCCGAGATCAGCACGCGCTTGGCGCCGGCGGCCAGGTGCTTTTCGCAACTGGCGCGGTCGGTGAAGAAGCCGGTGCATTCCAGCGCAATGTCGACGCCGTTGGCGGCGTGCGGCAGGTTGGCGGGATCGCGTTCGGCGGTCACGTGGATGCGCTTGCCGTTGATGATCAGGTCGTTGCCATCGACTTCGACGGTGCCCGAGAACGGCCCGTGGACGCTGTCGCGCTGGAACAGCATGGCGTTGGCCTGGGCCGAGGCCAGGTCGTTGATCGAGACCAGTTCGAGGTCGTGGTCGGACCGTTCGAGGATCGCGCGCGCGACGTTGCGGCCGATGCGGCCGAAACCATTGATAGCAACCTTGATCGCCATGTCCGTAACTCCTTTAGCTGCCCAGACGGGCCTTGATCTGCGGGACAATCGCCTCAACGCTGAGGCCGAAATACTTGTAGAGCTCGTCCGCCGGGGCCGAAGCGCCGAAGCGGTCGATGCCGATGGTAAGGCCGTCGCCGACATACTTCTGCCAGCCCCACGTCACCCCGGCCTCGACCGAGACCTTGAGGGCATCGGCGGGCAGGACTTCGGCGCGGTAGGCGGCATCCTGCGCGTCGAACAGTTCGGCGCAGGGCATCGAGACGACATCGGCGCCGATCCCTTCGGCTTCCAGCGCGGCGGCGCTGGCAAGCGCGATCTCGACTTCCGAGCCGGTAGCGACCAGCACGACCTGGCGCGGAGCCGCTGCGGCCTTGAGGCGGTAGGCACCCTTGGCCGAGAGCATCCCGCCTTCAGACCGCAACTGCGGCAGGTTCTGGCGCGACAGCGCAAGGACCGAGGGGGTTCCGGCGGATTCGAGCGCCAGCGCCCAGCATTCCGCCGTCTCGATCACATCGGCGGGGCGATAGACGTTGAGGTTCGGGATCAGGCGCATCGACATGACGTGCTCGACCGGCTGGTGGGTCGGGCCGTCTTCGCCCAGGCCGATCGAATCGTGGGTCAGCACGTAGACGACCTGCGCGTGCTGCAGCGCGGACAGGCGGATCGCATTGCGGCAATAATCGGAGAATACCAGGAAGGTGCCGCCATAGGGCACGACCCCGCCGTGCAGCGCCATGCCGTTCATCGCCGCGGCCATGCCGAATTCGCGGATGCCGTAATAGACGTGGCGGCCCGCGTAATCGTCCGCACCGAACGGCGTGGTCGACTTGGTCTTGGTGAGGTTCGAGCCGGTGAGGTCAGCCGAACCGCCGACCAGCTGCGGCAGCTTTTCGGTCAGCGGACCCAGCGCCATTTCCGAGGCCTTGCGGGTCGCGACCTTCTGCGGATTGGCGAGCAGACCGGCGATGTAGTCTTCCAGCGCAGGCCCGGCGAGGCCAACGACGCCGGCCATCCGCGCCTCGAAATCGGCACGCTTGGCGGAGGCGGCAAGGCGGCCTTCCCAATCGGCACGGGCGGCGGCGCCCTTTGCACCGAGCGAACGCCAGTCGGCCAAAATATCGGCGGGGACTTCAAACGGAGCGGCAGTCCAGCCCAGCGCCTCGCGCGTGGCGGCCACTTCATCGCCGCCCAGCGGGCTGCCATGGACGTTGTGGCTGCCCTGCTTGTTGGGCGCACCCTTGCCGATCACGGTGTTGCAGGCGACCAGCGAGGGGCGCGGATCGGCCTCCGCCTCGGCCAGGGCGCGGGCGATGTCGGCAAAGTCATGCCCGTCGCAGCGGGTGACGTGCCAGCCGGTCGCGGCAAAGCGCGCGGCAATGTCCTCGCAGGTCGACAGCGAGGTATCGCCGTCGATGGTGATCTGGTTGTCGTCCCACAGCACATTGAGGCGGCCAAGCTTGAGGTTGCCGGCCAGGCCGATGGCTTCGTGGTTCACGCCTTCCATCAGGCAGCCGTCTCCCGCGATCACCCAGGTCTTGTGGTCGACCAGTGCGTCGCCAAACCCCGCATTGAGGTGGCGTTCGGCCATCGCCATGCCGACCGCCATGGCCAGCCCCTGGCCCAGCGGGCCGGTGGTGCATTCCACGCCCGGCAGTTCGGTGTTTTCCGGGTGGCCCGCACAGGGGCTGTGGAGCTGGCGGAAATTGCGGATGTCATCCATCGTCGGCGCCGCATAACCGGTGAGATGGAGCAGCGAGTAGATCAGCATCGAGCCGTGGCCCGCCGACAGCACGAACCGGTCGCGATCCGGCCACTTCGGCGCGGCGGGATCGAACTTCAGGAACTGGCTGAACAGCACGGTGGCGACATCGGCCATGCCCATCGGCATGCCCGGGTGGCCGCTGTTGGCCGCCTGGACCGCGTCCATCGAAAGCGCGCGGATGGCGTTGGCCATGGGCGCGAGGCGGGCGGGATCGAGGCTCATTGCTGAATTCTCCGGGCAGGAGCGGAATTTGGACGCGCGAATCCGGGCGATTCGATGCGTGGTCTCCTTTGCGAAGGGACCGCCCCCCGTCAAGCGCGCCTGTCAAGCCGTAGCGTAGTCGCTTTGCCCGGCACTCCATTCGAGACTGTGGCAAAACACCGGCGCAACGCTTTGCCTTGATGACGAAATGCGCTAGCCAGCAGCGATGGACGGGGATCCAACCAGCACGGCGCTCGCCCGGATCGAAGCGGCACTTGCCCGGATCGAGGCGGTAACGCGCGCTCCGGCAGCTCCATCGGGCGCGGCAGAGCTTGCAGCGCTGCAGGCGCGGCATGATCGGCTGCGCGCCGCGGTGCAGGATTCGCTGGGCCAGCTCGATGCCCTGATCGAAAGCGCGCAAGGATGATGGCGGCATGAGCGACGTGACGCTGCGGATCGGTGGACGCTCCTATGCAGTGGCTTGCGCCGCGGGCGAGGAAAAGCACGTCCAGGCCCTGGGCAACCTGATTGCCGACAAGGTGGACCAGATGGGCGGCACCCACAGCGAGCCGCGCCAGCTGCTGTTCGCGGCCCTGCTGCTGGCCGACGAACTCCACGAACTGCGCGAACGCGCCGCTGCCCGGCCCAAACCCGACCCGGCCCGACTGGAAGCCCTGGCCCAGCGCCTGGAAAATTGCGCCAGTGCCCTTGAGGGTCAGGGCCGGCTGCTCTAGATAGGTGGGCGACGGGTACTGCCCGGTACGAACCGACAGAACATCCCTGAGGCTATAAGCAATCCGATTGGGGGCTGTCCCTGCCCGGTCCGCTATTTCGCATAGAGGTCCGATGCACATGGTCCCCACCTGACGTCAACGCGTCAGAGGATTTCCCCGGCAACGACCCATGGTGGTCCCGTCACCCAATTCCTGAGCGGAGCGGCTCATCAACAGTCATCGTCATTGCGAGCCTGTCAGGGGATAAGTGGTTTGACCGACAAGCAGGCCCTGCGCGCCGAACTGAAGCGCCGCCGCGCGGATTTCGTGGCCAGCATCCCGGGCGCCATGCGCGGCCTGATGTTCCGCCGCCCCCCGGAAGCCCTGCAGGCGCTGGTGCCGGAAGGCGCCGTGATCTCGGTCTTTCACGAGATGGCGGGCGAAGTACCGGCCTCCAACTACGCCCGGTGGTTCTTCGAAGCGGGCCACCGCGTCGCCCTGCCGTGGTTCGCCTCGCGCGCCGCGCCGATGGCGTTCCGCGAATGGACCAATCCCTTCGTCGATGACCTGCTGGTGCCCGATCCCTTCAAGGCGCTGCAACCTGGCGCCGATGCGCCGCTGCTGGTGCCCGACGTGGTCTTCTGTCCGCTGCTGGGCTTTACCGCCGGCGGCGCGCGGATCGGCTATGGCGCGGGGCATTACGACCGCTGGCTGGTCGCGCACCCGCCGCGCCTTGCGATCGGGCTGGCCTGGGATTGCCAGCTGGTCGACGATCTGCCCACAGAGCCACATGACGTGCCGCTTCACGCCGTGGTAACCCCCACCCGCCTCTACGGACCTTTCTGAATGCGCGAACAGCCTACCCTGCGGATCCCCCTTGGCGTGCTTGGCCTGCTGGCCGTGCTGCTGGTCTATGGCGGGCTGGTCGCGCGCTATGTCGCGCCGCTGATCGAAGGCTGGCCGGCGCTGGGGCAACTGCCGGTCTACGTGGTGCTCGGCGTGATCTGGCTGCTGCCGCTGCGGCGCTTCCTGATCTGGATGGAAACCGGCCGCTGGGGCTGAAACCGCGTCGGGTTGCGCGGCTGTAGAGACGACCGCCCGCCGTGCTTCATTGCGAGATGCTGACCTTGTTTCAGCATTCGTCTTGCAGCACACTCCCCCGACAATTGACCGGCACGAACCGGCAGCGGGGGAAAAATCATGACAAGACGGCGCAAACTTGGCCTTGCCGCGGCAGCGATCGCCATCGGCGCAGTGCTGTTCCTCAATTCCGGCAATACCTGGCTGGCCCAGCGCGCATTCGACCGGGCGCTCGACACCAGCGTGGGCGTGGACCAGTCGGCGGCGCTGGGTGACGGCCTGCACGCCTATGTCTGCGGCTCGGGCTCGCCCATGCCCGATGCCACCCGCGCGGGGCCGTGCATCGGGGTGCTGGCCGGCAATCAGGCCTTCGTATTCGATGCCGGGTCCGGTTCGATCCGCAAGCTGATGCGGATGGGCTTCCCGATGGAAAAGATCCAGGCAGGCTTCCTCACCCACCTCCACAGCGACCATATCGACGGTCTGGGCGAACTGCTGCTGCAGGCCTGGATCGGCGGATCGCGAAGCGTGCCGCTGCCGGTCTACGGGCCTGAGGGCACCGACAAGGTGATCGCCGCCGAATCCGCGCTGTATGAAATCGACAAGGGCTTTCGCATTGCCCACCACGGCGAAGCGGTGGCCCGCCCCGGCGGCTTTGGCGGCACGGCCCAGGTCATCGCCCTGCCCGAAGGCGCGGATGCGCAGGTGGCCTATGACCGGGATGGGGTGCGGATCACGGTGATCCGGGTGGTGCACGATCCGGTCAAACCCGCCTTCGGCTACCGCGTGGACTACAAGGGCCGCTCGATCACGATCTCGGGCGACACGGCCTATTCGCCCGTGCTGGCCCGCGCCGCCAGGGGCAGCGACCTGCTGCTGCACGAGGCGCTGAACCGCAAGATGGTCGCCGCGCTGGGCGCGCAGCTGGAAAAGCGCGGGCGGAGCGACGCGGCCAGGATCATGCACGATATCCAGGGCTATCACGCCAGCCCCGAGGAAGCGGCGCGCACCGCGCGCGAGGCGGGGGTCAGGGCTCTGGTGCTCTACCACCTTGTCCCCGCGCCGCCCGCAAAGCTGATCGAGCCGCTGTTTCTGGGGGATGCGCCAAAGGAGTTCTCCGGCACGCTGCGGCTGGCCCAGGACGGCATGATGATCAGCCTGCCCGCCGGAGGGCAGGACGTGAAAATCAGTAACGTTTTCTAGGAGATAATTCCCAAGTGGCGCGAGTGACGGGGCTCGAACCCGCGACCTCCGGCGTGACAGGCCGGCACTCTAACCAACTGAGCTACACCCGCGCAGCCACTTGGGAGACGCGCCTCTAGGAGACCGAATCGTGGCTGTCAACAGCCATCGAGCGTGGTTTTTCCGGCTTGGTGAAAATTCGTTTCGGCAGGCCCCGGAAACGCGCTTTTCGGGGCATGCCGGGCGGCCGGTCCGCTGCCGTCAGATGCGCCGAATTGCGCTGCGGGTCTGGCGGACTGTTCCGTAGTGCGCGCGTTAACCATTCCTTTGCCCCCCTTTGCGACAAACCGCGTCGATGTCCGTCAATGGACGAACCGGGGGCTTAACCACGTGACCATGCTTCGCGCCGCTGCGATTATCGGCAGCTGTCTTGCTCTAGCCGCGCCGCTTGCCGCGCAGGCATCTCCTGCCGTCGCGCTGGACAGCGCGGTCTTCGTCGAGAAGACCAGCCCTCGCGCGGGGCGGATGCTGGAGCCGGCTGCACGGCTCGCCCGCGGGGACCGGGTCGTCTATGTGGTCAGCTGGTATCGGATGGGCGGCCAGGGCGGTTTCACCGTCACCAACCCCCTGCCCCGCAGCGTCTATTACCAGGCCAGCGCCAACGGGGACGAGGAAGTCTCGGTCGACGGCGGCAGGACCTGGGGCAAGCTTGGCGCGCTGCGCCTGGGCAGCCGCAGCGCAACGCCAGAGGACGTGACCCACGTGCGCTGGCGGGTTGCCCCGGCCACCGCCGCGCAGGGCCAGGGCCGGATCGCCTACAGCGCGATCGTGCGCTGAAGTCAGGCCGCGACCAAGCCGGCGGCGCGGTAACTCAATCCGCCAGCAGCAGCACCGGCGTTTCGATCAGCCGCCTGACCGCCTGGACGAAACTCGCCGCGTCGTGGCCGTCGACCACGCGGTGGTCGCAACTGATCGACAGGTTCATCAGCTTGCGCTTCTCGATGCGCTCCCCGCCCAGGCCATCGGGCACGAACATCGGTCGCTCGACGATCCGGTTGGGGCCAAGGATCGCCACTTCCGGACGGTTGATCACCGGCGTGTGCGCCACACCGCCCAGCGCACCCAGCGAAGTCAGGGTGATGGTGGAGCCCGAAAGTTCCTCGCTTTTCGCCGTGCCAGTGCGCGCGGCCTCGGCCAGCCGGACGATCTCGGCGGCCAGCTGCCACAGGTTGCGGTCCTGCGCATCGCGGATCACCGGCACCATCAGCCCGCCCGGCGTCTGAGTCGCCATGCCAAGGTGGACTGCGCCCGAGCGGTGCACCACCCCCGCCTCGTCGTCATAACGCGCGTTGAGCATCGGGAACTGGGCCAGCGCCTTGCACATCGCGCTGATCAGCAGCGGCAGCATGGTCAGCTTGGGACGATTGCCGCGCGCCTGGTTCAACTGAGCGCGCATGGTTTCCAGCGCGGTCGCATCGCATTCCTCGACATAGGAGAAGTGCGGGATGTGGCGCTTTGACGCCGCCATGTTCTCGGCGATCCGGCGGCGCAGGCCGATCACCCGCACGTCCTCGTCCGCGCGGCGCTTGCCGGCGGCGCGGAAACCGCCATCGGCGTTGTAGGCCAGGAAGGCGTCGAGATCGGCATGGCGCACGCGGCCATCCTCGGCGGGCTTCACTTCGCCAAGATCGATCCCGAGTTCGGCGGCGCGGGCACGCACGGCAGGGCTGGCCAGCACTTTGGCCGCATGGCCCTTGGCCTCCCCGTTCGTGTCGGGCTTGGTCGAGACACGGGGTTCAGGCGCTGGTTCGGCCTTGGCGGGGGCAGGCGCCGCTTGCGGTGTCTCGACTTCGCTCGACACGAACGGAGGTGGGGTTTGGGGTGCGGGAGCGGGAGTCGGAGCCGGCGCAGCGGCTTCTTCCGCCTCCCCTTCCCCGTCGGTCTCGATCACCACCAGCGGCGCGCCAATGGCGAGCATATCCCCCTCGGCCCCGGCGACCGAGACGACCACGCCCGAAACCGGGCTCTCCATTTCGACGGTGGCCTTGTCGGTCATGACATCCGCCAGCTTGTCGTCTTCCTCGACCCGGTCGCCCACCTTGACGTGCCAGGCGACGATCTCTGCCTCGGCGATGCCTTCGCCGATGTCGGGGAGGTTGAAGGTGTAGCGGCCCATGCGGTCAGTCTTTCAGCAAGCGGTCCACCGCCTCGCCAATGCGGACGGGACCGGGGAAATAGGCCCATTCAAGGCTGTGCGGGTACGGCGTGTCGAACCCGGTCACGCGCTCGATTGGCGCTTCGAGGTGGTAGAAGCAGTGTTCCTGGACCAGCGCGGACAGTTCCCCGCCGAACCCGCCGGTACGGGTTGCCTCGTGGACGATCAGGCATTTGCCGGTCTTTTCCACAGACTTCTTCACAGTCTCGATGTCGAGCGGCACCAAGGTGCGCAGGTCGATGATTTCGGCATCGACGCCCTTTTCGGCCAGCACCGCCTCGGCAACGTGGATCATCGTGCCATAGGCCAGCACGGTCAGCGCCTCGCCCTCGCGCACGATCCGCGCCTTGCCGAGCGGGATCGAGTAATACCCTTCCGGCACCTCTGAATCCGGGTGCCTGGCCCAGGGTTCGACCGGCTTGTCGTAATAGCCGTTGAACGGGCCATTGTAGATCCGCTTCGGCTCGAAGAAGATCACCGGATCGTTGTCTTCGATCGCGGCGATCAGCAGGCCCTTGGCATCGTGCGGGGTGCTGGGGATCACCACTTTCAGGCCCGCGACATGGGTAAACAGCGCCTCGGGGCTCTGGCTATGGGTCTGCCCGCCGAAGATGCCGCCGCCGAACGGCGAGCGCACGGTGATCGGCGCGATGAATTCCCCCGCCGAACGATAGCGCAGCCGCGCCGCCTCGGAGACGAGCTGGTCGTAACCGGGGTAGATATAGTCGGCGAACTGGATTTCCGGCACCGGGCGCAGGCCATAGGCGGCCATGCCCACCGCCGCGCCGATGATCCCGCATTCGTTGATCGGGGTATCGAACACCCGGCTCTTGCCGAAGGTCTTCTGCAGGCCCGCCGTCGCGCGGAACACGCCGCCGAAATAGCCGACGTCTTCACCGAACACGACTACGTTGTCGTCGCGCGCCATCATCAGGTGCAGCGCCTCGTTGATCGCCTCGATCATGTTGAGGCGGCGGACGGGGGCTTCCGCCAGGGTCACCGGGCCTTCCTCAAGCTCGCTCATGATTCCCTCCAGTCGGGCCACTTGACCCGGCGTTCGTGCATCGCCTGCTCGGACTGGTCGCGCAGATGCCAGGGCAGTTCCTCGTAGACGTCCTCGAACATGGTGTGGAACGGGTGGTGCAGCCCATGGCCGAGGATGCCGTTCTTCTCGGCCTCCTTGGTCGCGGCCTTGACCTCTTCGACCAGCTCGCGGTCCATCGCCTGGTGCGCCTCGACCGACCATTCGCCCAGCGAAATCAGGTGGCGCTTGAGCCGCATGACTGGATCGCCCAGCGGCCATTCCTCGCGCTCCTGCGCGGAACGGTACTGACTGGGATCGTCGGAAGTCGAATGCCCTTCCGCGCGGTAGGTGAAGTGCTCGATCAGCGTTGGCCCCTTGTTGGCCCGCGCCCGGTTCGCCGCCCAGCGCACGGCGGCATAGACCGCCAGCGCATCGTTGCCGTCAACCCGCAGGCCCGCCAGACCATAGCCCACCGCGCGCGCCGCGAAGGTCGCCCGCTCGCCGCCGGCAAAGCCCGAAAAGCTGGAAATCGCCCACTGGTTGTTAACCACGTTGAACACGACCGGCGCGTTGAACACGGTGGCAAAGGTGAAGGCGGCGTGGGCATCGCCCTCCGCGCTCGAACCCTCACCGATCCAGCTGGCGGCGATGCGGGTGTCACCCTTGATCGCCGAAGCCATCGCCCAGCCCGCCGCCTGTGGATACTGCGTGGCAAGGTTGCCGCTGATGGTGAAAAAGCTGTGTTCGCGGCTGGAATACATGATCGGCAGCTGGCGGCCCTTCAGCTTGTCCGCCCGGTTCGAGTAGATCTGGTTGATCATCTCGACGATCGGATAGCCACGCGCAATCAGGATGCCCTGCTGGCGGTAGCTGGGGAACACCATGTCGTCATCGGCCAGCGCGAAGGCCGAGGCGACGCTGGTCGCCTCCTCGCCGGTGCACTTCATGTAGAAGCTGGTCTTGCCCTGCCGCTGGCCGCGATACATCCGATCGTCGAAGGCGCGGGTCAGCGCCATGACGCGCAGCATCCGCCGCAGCGTTTCGGGATCGAGCCGGGGATCCCACGGCCCGACGGCGCGGTGATCCTCGTCCAGCACGCGGATCAGGCCGTGGCACAGGGGGTGGGTTTCCGCCGCCTCGCAGGCCTCGTCAGGGCGCGGCGCGGCGCCCGCCGGGGGAATGTCGAGCCAGGAATAGTCCACCGGGTCGCCGGGGCGATAGGGCGGTTCGGGAACGTGCAGCGACAGCGGCGGCAGGTTGCCGCGATTGCCGTGGGAACTGGCGGGCCGATCGGCCATGGTGCGCTCTCCCGCTTCGCCGGCGCACCATGCGCCTCTGGAAGCAAATTATCGATGCGCGTTATTTTATTTCAAACGCCTTTCCGAGTCAATCACGCCGCGCCCTGCTCCATTCGTCATTGCGAGGGGCGCAGCCCCGCGGCAATCCAGTGCGTGTGCGTGACGCCCCGGATCGCCGCGCGGCTGCGCCCCTCGCAATGACGACCGGTGTGTCATACCGCCACCGGCGCGCTGATCGGCGCCTGCGGGGCGTAGTCTCGCACCTCGAAATCCTCGATCCGGTAGCCGAACACGCTGTCCGGTCGGCGCAGGATCGCCAGTGTTGGCGTCCCCTGCGGCTCGCGCGCCAGCTGTGCTTCCACCAGGTCCGCGTGGTTGAGATAAAGGTGCGTATCGCCGCCCATCCACACCAGTTCGCCCGGTTCCAGATCGCACTGCTGCGCCAGCATTCGCGTAAACAGCGCCGCACCCCACAGGTTGAACGGCAGGCCCAGCGCAACGTCGCAGCTGCGCTGGTAGAGCAGGCACGACAGCCGCCCGTCCGCCACGTGGAACTGGTAGGTCTTGTGACAGGGCGGCAGGGCCATCTGCCCCAGCTCGGCGACGTTCCACCCTTCCACGATGTGGCGGCGGCTGCCGGGATTGCCGCGCAGGCTCTCCACCACTTCGGCGACCTGGTTGATCCCGTGCGGGGCGCGGCGGAACAGCCCCTCGCCCGCCGGTTGATAGACTGGCCAGTCGACCCACTGCTTGCCGTAGACCGGGCCGAGATCGCCCCATTCGGCCGCGAACGCTCCATCCGCGACGATTCGCGCGGAAAAGTCGGCGCGCGAAATGTCCTCGCCCGTTTCCTTGCGATAGCGGTCCAGCGGCCAGTCGGTCCAGATTTCCACACCCTGCGCACAGAGCGCGCGGATATTGGTGTCGCCGGTCAGGAACCACAGGAACTCGCGCGTCGCGGTCTTCCAGTAGACCCGCTTGGTGGTGACCAGCGGCATGGCCCCGCCCGCCAGATCGAAGCGAATCTGGGCGCCGAACACCGATCGCGTACCCACCCCGGTGCGGTCGATCCGCTGGTCCCCCGCCTCCCAGATGCGCCGCATCAGGTCCAGATACTGCCATTCCCAGTGGCTGGAGGGCGAAGAAACGGGGGGATTCGCGGGACTGAGCATGGAATGACGTTAAACCTCACATTGCCCGCTTGCCACCCCGGCAATCGCCCCTTATAGGCCCGCTCCTGCCTCGGGCGCCCTTGAAGAAATTCAAAGGCACCCTTGAACGGTCGGGGAATAGCTCAGCCTGGTAGAGCACTGTCTTCGGGAGGCAGGGGCCGGAGGTTCGAATCCTCTTTCCCCGACCACTTCACTTTTTGCTGGCGTTCAGACGCCGCAGGCCTTGTTGACCTGCGGCGCCAGAGCCACGCCTTTATCGCGTGCGTAAACGTCGGGAAACTGGCCGAAAGTGCCATCGCCCCGCATCCCGGCGGTGAAATAGGTGATGTAGACCGGGATCGGCCGGGCCAGCGGCACCGTTTCCGGCACCCGCGTTGCCACCTGCGCATCGATCTGGGCGCGGGTGCGGGTGCCTTCGAGCAGGGTCTGGGCAAAGCCCAGCGCGTCCCCAACCCGCACGCAGCCGTGGCTGAACGCGCGCACCTCCTTGTCGAACAGGGCCTTGCTGGGGGTATCGTGGAGATAGACGTTCCACGGGTTGGCCATGGCGAGCTTCATTTCGCCCAGCGAATTGCCCGGCCCCGGGCGCTGGCGGATGCGTCCGCCGCTCCACACATATCCGCGCGCGCGCGCCGTCGCCGGACTGCGGCGCACCAGCGATCCGACGCTTTCCCGCACGATCGAGGCGGGCACGTCCCACCAGGGGTTGAGCGTGACGCCGGTCACGGTCGCGCCGAACACCGGGGTCGGCGTCTTCGGCTTGCCCACGATCACCCGCCAGGCCCCCGCCTGCTTGCCGCCGCGCCACAGCCGCACTTCATAGCTGGCGGCATTGACCAGCAGGTAGTCGCCCCCCAGATCGCGCGGCATCCAGCGCCAGCGTTCCATGTTGCGGGCCAGCGTGGCGCGCTTGGCCGGGTCTTTCTCCACCGCATAGGCCGCGCGCAGGCCGGCATAGTCGGGATGCTGGGGGGCAAGGTCGGCCAGGAAGGCCGGAACCTGGCGCGCCGCCACGGCTGAGGCCAGGCGCGATTCGAGCCCGGCCGAATCCGCCGCGTCGGCAATGGTCCAGCCCCGCCGCTGCGCCGCGCTGGACGAGCCATGCAGGTGCAGGCGGGCGAGTTGCAGCGCCAGGGCATTGGCCGCGCCGTCGATCCCTGCCGGCTCACCGATCCGCTGCGCCTGGTCGAGCACGGCAATATCGGGCCTGGGCAGCGCATCGGCCGGGGCCGAATCGATTGCGCTGCGCAGCGCCGCCAACCCGACCGCATCCCAGCTTGCGGCCAGAGCCGGCGCGGAAACACCCAGAGTTCCGGCGACCAACGCGAAAAGAGCCCGCTTCATCGCCACTTGCTCATATAAATTTGCATTTCACGGAACCCTTCCCAGATAAGGTTCAAAGAGACTTCGGGATACGCATAGCATGAATTTCGACCGGCGCCGCTTTCTCGGCGTCATGGCTGGAGCAGCGGGCGCGCTTGCCGCGCCGCGTGTGTTTGCCACACCGCTCTGCGGCGAGGCACCCGCCCTGCTTCCCCAGGCCATGGCCGCGCTTGACCGTCATTCCCGCCTGATTCCCCACCGCGACCTGATCGGCGTGGTCAACTTCGCCGCCCATTCGCGGCTGGAGCGCCTGCAGATCGTCGATGTGGCAGCAGGGCGCACCGTCGCGTCCATGCTGGTGGCGCACGGCAACGGATCGGACCCGGGCAACAGCGGCTGGGTGCAGCGGTTCTCCAACCGCCCCGGCTCCAACGCATCGTGTCCGGGCGCCTTCCTCACCGGCAGCACCTATTCCGGCAAGCATGGCCGCTCGCGCAAGCTGATCGGGCTCGATCCCGAAAACAGCTTGGCGGAACCGCGCGCGATCGTCATCCACGGGGCGGACTATGTCAGCCAGTCGATGGCGCTCAACCAGGGCCGCGTCGGCCGCAGCCAGGGCTGCTTCGCCGTGTCGCGCGCCGATATCGGGGAACTGCTCGACAAGCTCGGCCAGGGCCGGTTGCTGTTCGCGGCGCGATAGCGCCGCCTTGCTCGCGCCTAACCACCGCGCAGCAATTGCACTCCGTAATCCCGCTCGAACAGATAGAGCAGCAGCCGCGCCGCCTCGCCGCGCGCGCCCGTAAGGCCGCCGTCGCGGTCCATCAGCAGGCGGGCGTCATCATGGGCCAGCGGCAGCAGGCGCTGGATCTGTTCCAGGCTGGCGACGCGGAACGGGGTGTCGCCCGATTGGCGGGTGCCAAGCAGCTCACCGCCGCCGCGCAGTTCCAGATCTTCCTCTGCGATGCGGAAGCCGTCCTGCGTCTCGCGCATCAGGGCCAGGCGACGGCGGGCGGTTTCGGACAGGGCCTCGCCGCGCAGCAGCAGGCAGGTGCTCTTGCCAGTGCCGCGCCCCACGCGCCCGCGCAGCTGGTGCAGCTGGGCAAGGCCAAAACGCTCCGCCTGCTCGATCACCATCAGCGTGGCGTTGGGCACGTCCACTCCCACCTCGATCACGGTGGTCGCGACCAGCAGGCTGGCCTCTCCTCGCGCAAAGCGTTCCATCGCCGCGTCTTTCACTTCCGGCTTCAATTGCCCGTGGACCAGCACGACCTGGTCCCCGAACCGCGCGGATAGCTCGGCAAAGCGGGCCTCGGCGGCGGCAAGATCCTCGGTCTCCAGTTCGCGGACCATCGGGCAGACCCAATAGGCCTGCTCGCCGGTCGCGATGTGGCGGGCGATGGCGGAGACGACATCGTCGATCCGCTCCACCGCGACCACGCGGGTGTCGATCGGCTGGCGGCCCGGCGGCATCTCGTCGAGCTTGGACACGTCCATCTCGCCGTACTGGGCAAGCGTCAGGGTGCGCGGGATCGGAGTGGCGGTCATCGCCAGGCAGTGCGGGGTGCGCTTGCCTTTCTGGGTCAGCATCAGCCGCTGGCCGACGCCGAAGCGGTGCTGCTCGTCGATCACCACCAGCGCGAGGTTGCGGTATGTCACCGCCTCCTGGAAGATCGCATGGGTGCCGACCACGATCGGGATCGAACCGTCCATCAGCCCCAGCAAGGTCGATTCGCGCGCGCGGCCCTTGTCGCGGCCCGTCAGCAGGGCGATCGTCACGCCCGTCCCCGCCGCCATCCGGCACAGCGTGGCGTGGTGCTGGCGGGCGAGGATTTCGGTGGGGGCCAGCAGTGCCGCCTGCGCCCCCGCCTCCACCGCCAGCAGCATCGTTTCGAGCGCCACTACCGTCTTGCCCGATCCGACATCGCCCTGCAGCAGCCGCAGCATGGGGGAAGCCTGGGCCATGTCCGCCTCGATCTCCGCGATCGAGCGGCGCTGGGCGCCGGTCAGCGCGAAGGGCAGGTCAAGCCGGGTGCGCAGCGAACCATCGCCGGTCAGCGGCGTGCCGCTGCGCGCGCGGTTGGCACCGCGCACCAGCATCAGCGCCAGACTGTTGGCGAGCAGTTCGTCATAGGCCAGGCGGTCGCGCGCAACGGCGTGCTCGCCCTGGTGGGCAAGGCGCAGCGCATCGGCCCAAGCCGGCCAGCCCTCGCGCGCCAGCAGGCCGGGCTCGATCCATTCCGGCAGGTCCGGCGCCATGCCGAGCGCCTGCTGGACCAGCGCCGCCAGTCGCCCCTGGGTCAGCCCTTCGGACAGCGGATAGATCGGCTCGCACAGCTGGCCCAGCGCCTCGCCGCCTTCCGCCACCACATGGTCGGGATGGACGATCTGGAGCGTCTGGCCGAACTGGTCGAGCCTTCCCGCCACCCAGCGCGGCTCGCCAAGCGGCAGCTGCTTCTTCGCCCAGCCGGCATTGCGGCCGAACCAGGTGAGCGCGCAGACATTGCCCGCCGCGTCGCTCGCCAGCACGCGGAACGGCCCGCGCCCGGCGCTCGATCGGTATTCCAGCGGGGTCAGCGAAACGACGATCTGCTCCCCCACGCTCGCCTCGTCGAGATCGGCCACGGCGCGGCGCGACACGAAGCGATCCGGCAGGTGATAGGCAAAGTCGCGCACCCGGGTCAGCCCCAGCCGCTCCAGCGGGCGCGCCAGCTGGGGGCCGACGCCTTTCAGGCTGTCGGCGGCAATGAACAGGGGATTGAGCCGCTCGGGTCGCATCGCCCCGTCATAGCGAGGCGGGCGGCACTGGGGAGAGGGAAACTGGACGTTTTGACCCAGCGCATGGACATTTGCGGGGGAAAGGCGTTTCATCCCCCCATGCCCCAAGGGCTTGGAACTGAAACAGGACAGGAGAACCCCATGCTGCTCCCGCACGGCACCGTCATCGCGCTGGTCGATGGACGGAATTTCGAACTTTACCGCAATACCGGAAACGAGGCAGAGCCGGAACTGACCGCGCTTGATGCCCCGACGCTCGACAGCCGCAACCATTCAGGCGCCGGCCATCATTCCAGTCCGGGCAACCACGCGAACAGCCAGGTTGACGAGGATGCCCATGCCTCTGCCGCCGTCCATTGGCTCAACAGCGAAGTGCTGGGCCACCGGATCGACAAGCTGGTGGTGTTCGCCCCCGCCCGCACCTTGGGCGAAGTGCGCAAGCACTACCACAAGCAGACCGAGGCCGCGCTGCTGAAGGAAGTGGCCAAGGATCTGGTTGGTCGCAAGCCGACCGAAATCCTCGCCGCGCTGCGCGAGAACCACTGACCGCAATCGCTTGCTGATCGCAGGCGAGGCAAATCCCCGCCGCCGCCCCGTGCGGCGGGGGTTGTTTCGCGAGGCGCCAGCGCCTACCGCAGCGCGCATGAGCGAAGCTGAAAACCGCCTCCGCCGCCTGAAATTCCGCGCCTGGCACCGCGGCACGCGCGAGGCCGACTACATGATCGGCTGCTTCTTCGATCGCTATGGCGCCAGTTGGGGCGAGGCGGAGATCGCCTGGTTCGAAGCGCTGCTGGACGAGGAAGACGTCGACATCTTGGGCTGGGCGCTGGGCACGCTGGCAATCCCGCCGGAATATGCGGGCGCGCAGATGGATGCTTTCCGCAAGCTGGACTTCGTCGAAATCCCGCGCTGACCCCTGCCAGGGTCCACAACTTAACCTCCGTTCGTATCGAGCGTGGTCGAGACACGACGCGCCAACGTGTCTCGACTACGCTCGACACGAACGGACAGGTAGGAATCTTGCCTTTCCGGTTGAGTTGGTAAGCGCCCGTGATTGCCGCTAAGGCGGTCTCCCGATTCCCACCCCGCTGGCCTGCCAAACGGCCCGCGGGGCAATTGCTGTTGCGCGGACCATGCCTGACCTGTCGAAGATCCTGAACGCCAAGACCACGCTGACGCTGGCCGGCCTTGCCCGGGGGGCGCAGCCACTGGTCATGGCGGACCTCGCCCGTGCGGCAAAGACGCGGGCGGTGTTCGTCGCGGCGGACGGGGCGGCGATGCAGGCGGTGGCCGACAGCGCGGGCTTTTTCGCGCCCGAACTGGAGGTGCTGACTTTCCCGGCGTGGGACTGCCTGCCCTATGACCGCGCCAGCCCGGCCCTGTCGATCTCCGCGCGGCGGCTGGCGACGCTGCACCGCCTGCAAGGCAAGACGAGCGCACCGCAGCTGGTGGTGACCACGATCAACGCCCTGCTCCAGCGCGTGCTCACCCCGTTCCGCATCCGCGAGAACGTGCGGCTGCTGAAGCCCGGCATGGAAATCGGCCGCGAGAGCCTGATCGCCCTGCTCCAGCGGCAGGGCTATAGCCGCACCGATACCGTGGTCGACGCGGGCGAATATGCGGTGCGCGGGTCGATCTTCGACATCTTCCCCTCGGGCCTCGACGCGGGCCTCAGGCTCGACTTCTTTGGCGACGAGCTGGAAACGCTGCGCCTGTTCGATCCCAATACCCAGCGCTCGACCGGGCCGATCGACCAGCACCTGCTGCTGCCCGCCAGCGAAGCCCTGCTGGATGAGGACAGCGTGAAGCGCTTCCGCAGCGGCTACCGCGAACTGTTCGGTGCCAACGCCACGTCCGACCCGCTCTACCAGGCGGTCAGCGACGGGCGGCGGCTGGCGGGGATGGAGCACTGGCTGCCGCTGTTCGAGGACCGGCTGCTCACCCTGTTCGACCACCTTGGGCCGGACGACCTGATCGTCATCGACAGCGCGGCGCAAGGCGCGGCGGATGAGCGGCTGAGCGACATTGCCGACTATTTCGCGGCGCGCTCGGACACTTCCGGCAAGGCGCCGGGTTCCTACCGCCCGCTCGATCCCGCCTCGCTCTATCTTGCGCGCGAGGAACTGGACGCAGCTCTGACCGGCCACCCGGTCCACCGCGCGGACATCTTCGCCCAACCGGAAAGCGCGGGCGTGGTCGATTTCGGCTTTGCCAGCGGGCGCGATTTCGCGCCTGAACGCGCGCGCGGCGACAATGTCTACGAAGCCGCCGCGCGCTATCTTACCGGCGCGGCCAAGCGCGGCAAGAAGGCGCTGATCGCCGCCTATTCGGCAGGAAGCCGCGCGCGGCTCGCCGCGATCCTGGGGGAAGCGGCAGGGCCGGTGCCGGTCATGGCAGATACCTGGCAGGAAGCGCTGGGACTCGCCGCCAAGGGCGCGCCGGTGGCGCTGGTCCTGCCGCTCGAAACCGGGTTCGCCAACGATGACATCGAGCTTGTCACCGAACAGGACATCCTGGGCGACCGGCTGGTGCGCCGCAAAAGGCGCCGCAAGGGCGCGGATGCCTTCCTCGCGGAACTGTCCGCGCTCACCCCCGGCGATCTCGTCGTCCACATGGACCACGGGATCGGGCGCTACATCGGCCTGCAATCGATCCCCGTGGGCGACAGCCCGCACGACTGCGTAGCGCTGGAATATGCGGGCGGCGACAAGCTTTACGTGCCGGTCGAGAACATCGACGTCCTCAGCCGCTATGGCAGCGATGCAGAAAGCGTCGCGCTCGACCGGCTGGGGGGCGAGGCCTGGCAAAAGCGCAAGAGCCGGCTCAAGGAACGCATCCGCGAGATTGCGCACGAGTTGCTGCGCACCGCCGCCATGCGCGCGCTGCGCCAGGCGCCGATCCTTCCCGTCGAACAGGCCAGCTACGACCAGTTTTCCGAACGCTTCCCGTGGGCCGAGACCGAGGACCAGGAACGCGCGATCGAGGACGTGCTGGAAGACCTTGCCGCAGGCACCCCGATGGACCGCCTGGTCTGCGGCGATGTCGGCTTTGGCAAGACCGAGGTCGCGCTGCGCGCCGCCTTCGTCGCGGCGATGGCCGGGCACCAGGTGGCGGTGATCGCCCCCACCACCCTGCTGGCGCGCCAGCACTTCACCGGATTTTCAGAGCGCTTTGCGGGCTTCCCGCTCAAGGTCGGGCGGCTGTCGCGCCTCGTCGGGGAAAAGGAAGCCAAGGCCACCCGCGAAGGGCTGGCCGAGGGCACCATGGACATCGTGGTCGGCACCCACGCGCTGCTGTCCAAAACACTGAAGTTCAAGCAACTTGGCCTGGTCATCGTCGACGAGGAGCAGCGCTTTGGCGTGGGCCACAAGGAGGCGCTGAAGCAGTTGCGCTCCAACGTCCACGTCCTCACCCTCACCGCCACGCCGATCCCGCGCACGCTCCAGATGGCAATGTCGGGCCTGCGCGAGCTGTCCACCATCCAGACCCCGCCGGTCGACCGCCTGGCGGTCCGCACCTACGTGATGGAATGGGACGACATGGTGATGCGCGAGGCCCTGCTGCGCGAACACCACCGCGGCGGGCAGAGCTTCATCGTCGTCCCCCGCATCGCCGACATGGAGGCTGTGGAGGCCTGGCTGCGCGAATTCGTGCCCGAAATCCGCCACGTCAGCGCCCACGGCCAGATGGCGGCCAGCGAAGTGGAAGAGCGGATGAGCGCCTTCTACGAGAAGAAGTACGAAGTGCTGCTGGCTACGACCATCGTCGAAAGCGGGCTGGACATCCCTTCCGCCAACACGATCATCATCCACCGCGCCGACCGGTTCGGCCTCGCCCAGCTTTACCAGCTGCGCGGGCGGGTCGGGCGCTCGAAATTGCGCGCCTATGCCTACCTGACCACGCCCGCCGACACGCAATTGTCGGAAGTGGCGGAAAAGCGGCTGAAGGTGCTGGGCGATCTCGATTCGCTGGGCGCGGGTTTCCAGCTCGCCAGCCACGATCTCGACATTCGCGGCGCGGGCAACCTGCTTGGCGATGAACAGTCCGGCCACATCCGCGAGGTCGGGTTCGAACTGTACCAGTCGATGCTGGAGGACGCGATCCTCGCCGCCAAGGCGGGCGACATGGGGCTGGCCAAGGAACGCCACGCGCTCTCGCCGCAGATCACGGTCGATGCGCCGATCATGATTCCGGAAAACTACGTGCCGGACCTTGCGGTGCGCATGGCGCTCTACCGCCGCCTCAACGATGCCGAGGACACGCGCGAGATCGAGGCGCTGTCGGCGGAAATGATCGACCGCTTCGGCCCCCTGCCCGCGCCGACCGCGAACCTCGTCAAGCTCATCCAGATCAAGCGCCAGGCAATCGAGGCGAACATCGCCAAGATCGACGTCGGCGCCAAGGGCACCCTCGTCAGCTTCCACGAGGACCGCTTCCCCGATCCCGCCGGCCTGATCGCCTATGCCGAGCGCCTGCAAGGCACGATCAAGCTGCGCCCCGACAGCAAGATCGCCGTCACCCGCGCCTGGGGCAGCGCCGAAGCGCGGCTCAACGGCCTGTTCCAGCTGACCAAGGGGCTGAGCGGGATTGCGCGCAAGGCGAAGGGCTAAGGCCCGCCCGCCCCCGCCTTCCAGGTTCCGTTCGGGTCGAGCGCAGTCGAGACACGCTGGCGCCAAGGTGTCTCGACTGCGCTCGACCCGAACGGAGACATTACCAGGCTAGTCGGAACTCACCGCGCCTCCGCCAGCGCCGCGAAGTCCTCCGCGCTGAGCGGCTGGGCGCGCAGGAATCCCTGATAGCTGGAGCAGCCCTCGGCCGCGACCAGCGCGCGCTGGGCTTCGCTTTCCACGCCTTCCGCGATCACTTTCAGCTCCAGCGCCCCGGCCATGGCGATGATCGCGCGCAGCACGGCAAGGTCGCGTGAGGAGCCCGCGATCCCGTCGATCATCGCCCGGTCGAGCTTGAGGTAGTGAAGCGGCAGCAGCTTGAGATAGCGGAAGTTGCAGAACCCCGCCCCGAAATCGTCGAGCGCCACGCGCATGCCACGCGCGGTCAGCCGCCCCAGCACCTGCGCCGCGTGGGCCGCGTCGGCCAGCAGCACCTGCTCGGTCACTTCCAGCGTCAGCCGCCAGGCGGGAAAGCCACAGCTTTCCGCCAGGGCCGCGAAATCGCCCGCGAAATCGCCCTGCGCCAGATCGCTGGGCGTGACATTGAGCGACAGCCGCAGATCCATCGGCCAGCCCCGCGCCCCGGTCAGCGCCAGCCGCGCGATGTGGCGCGAAAGCTGGGCCACGTGGTCCGCCCGCTCGGCAATCGCGAACAGCGCGCCCGCGCCGATTCGCCCAAGCTGCGGATGGTTCCAGCGCGCCAGCGCCTCGCCCCCCACCAGGCGGTCGTCCAGGCAACCGAACTGCGGCTGGTAGACCACTTCGATTTCATCCCCGTCGAGCGCGCGCAGCAGGTCGCTTTCCAGTTGGGCGGCGCTGCGCCCGGCGCGGGTCGCCTCGCCATCGGCCCACAGCAGGCGTCGCCCCGGATGGGCCATCACGCTGGACAGGGCGTGGCCAAGCCGGTCGAGCATCGAATCCGCGCTCTCCCCGTCCAGCCCCCGCAGCAGCGCACCGCGCGGCGACAGCCGCACCGTGGTGCCCGCGCAAGGGATCGGGCGGGCCAGCGCATCGAGCAACCCTGCGGCGGCGACTTGCCAGCGCTCGCGGCTGCAGGGCTCGCTGGTCAGGAGAAGGAACTGCCCGCCCCCGCTGCGCGCGGCGATCCAGCCACCTTCCAGTTCGTCTCCCGCAAAGTGCTTCAGCCGGATCGCGACTTCGGCCAGCGCGGCATCGCCTACCGCCGCGCCGTAAGCGATGTTGACCGCATCGAACCGGCGCAGGCCGACCACCAGGCCGTGGGCCTGCTCCCCCCGCGCCAGCCACTGCGCCAGGCGCCGACGCGCAGCCTCGCGGCCGATCAGGCCGGTCACCGCATCGCGGCTGTCATCGCTGTCGTCGCGCACAAAGCCTTCCATGGCCGCCCGCCTAGCACCCAAGTGCCTACCAAAGCGTTGGCGTCCGGGCCGATCCGGCGATTGCCAAACCCGCCCTTCCCCCATATCCACCGCTGCCATGAGCAAGAGCCTGCGTCTCGCCCTCCTTCCATCGGAGACCGCCCGGGCGGAAGAAGCCGCCGCCGCGCTGGCCGAGGCGCACGATTTCGTGCCGCTGGAGGAAGCCGATGTAGCCGTGGTGCTGGGCGGCGACGGGCACATGCTCCACGTCCTCCACCAGATGCTCGACATGGGCCGGGTGATCCCCGCCTATGGCCTGAATCTCGGCACGGTCGGCTTCCTGATGAACAAGCCCAAGTCGAACCGCGCCCTGGCCGAACGGGTTGCCCGTGCCAGGCCGCTCGCCGTCACGCCGCTGTCGATGACGGCAACCACCGGGAGCGGCACCGAACAGACCTTCTGCGCGATCAACGAGGTGTCGCTGCTGCGCGAAACCCGCCAGACCGCGCTGCTGGAAGTGTCGGTCAACGGCAAGGTGCGTATCCCGGCGCTGGCCTGCGACGGCATCCTGGTGGCGACTCCGGCGGGTTCGACCGCCTACAACCTGTCCGCCAACGGCCCGATTCTCCCGCTTGGCTCGGCCATGCTGGCACTCACCCCGATCAGTCCGTTCCGCCCCCGCCGCTGGCGCGGGGCGATTCTGCCCGATCATTACGAGATCGCCTTCCGCGTGCTCGATCCCGAAAAGCGCCCGGTCGCCGCCGTCGCCGACCAGAAGGAACTGCGCGACATCCTGGCCGTGAAGGTCAAGGTCGCGCGCGCACAGCAGCTGACCCTGTTGTTCGACCCCGGCAAGACGCTGGAAGAGAGGATTTTTGCCGAACAATTCCAGTTCTGACAAAAAAATCGTGCCGGGGCGTATTGCCAAACTCTCCGGCGCTGTTATAGGCGCGCTCCTGTCCACACGGACTGCTCCCCGATAGCTCAGCGGTAGAGTAGGTGACTGTTAATCACTTGGTCGTAGGTTCGAATCCTACTCGGGGAGCCAC
>ERZ795062.547-NODE-547-length-31119-cov-6.101404_pt1 | contig 31119 bp, 23 predicted proteins | sample MGYA00375146_ERZ795062 | MGnify/ENA primary metagenome ERZ795062 (study PRJEB30191, sample SAMN05720281) | activated sludge metagenome | isolation source: Anaerobic digester | place: USA | collected 2015-07-16 ...
CAATAAAGTGAATTTGAATATACCTATGATATTATATAGATAAAAGCTAATACTGATATGTACAGATTGAATTTTGAATGAAAAAATGGATATTTATTCAAAAAATAGGTATGTAAGAGTAAAAAAACGTAATTTATGAATTTTGTATGGACATACATTGCAAAAATGATATAATAAAACAATAGTTTTGAGAGGCATATGAAGAAAATAAAATTAATACTTGCATATTATTCATCATATACTTGCATTTCATTTCTCGATACTATAAAATACATCTTAAGTTTTTATAAAAAAGCTTATGTATTTAATTTAAGGATGTACGAAATGATTCGTACAAGGACTCATGGGAGGGAAACATGAAAAAGACGAAAAAGTGGAAACAGGTCGTTTCTGTCCTGGCTGCCGCAACAATGTTAGTTGGATGCGGTTCTTCGTCAGGAAGTAAGAATGGTAGTTCTAGTAAGTCTGATACATTGGTTGTCGGATATTCGCAGTTCAACCAGAAGTTCTCACCGTTCTTTGCAACAACATCTTATGATATTGATGCAACTAGCCTTACACAGACTAGCTTACTTAACCTTGACCGTATGGGACAGATCATCACTAAGGGCATCAAGGGTCAGAAGACAAAGTACAATGGTAAGAACTACAAGTACACAGGTCCTGCTGATCTAAAGGTTAAAGAGAATAAAGACGGATCAGTTGATTATGACTTCAAGATCCGTGATGATATCAAGTTCTCTGATGGTAAGAAGCTTACAGCTGATGATGTTATCTTTAGTATGTACGTTCTTGCAGATCCTACATATGATGGTAGTGCAACATTCTTCTCACTTCCTATCGAAGGAATGGCAGAGTACAGATCAGGAATGGATACCCTTTACAAGCTGTTGATGACAGCAGGTAAGGACAATACAGATTTCTCAAAATTCGACGAAGCAACAGCTAAGAAGTTCTGGGATACAGACTTCGCAGTAGCAGCTGAGAAATATGTTAAGTCTATTCAGGATAAGCTTATTTCAGGCGGTACCAACAAGAAGGGCGACAGTATCGCAGCTTGTGCAGCTAACTGGGGTTATACACTTGCAGATGGCGCTACAGCAGTTGATTTTGTAAATGCTATTCTTGCTAATCCTAAATATAAATCAGCAACAGAAGCTCTTGATACAGAAAAAGCAGATTTGGCATTTGTTGATTGCTTGCCTGATTCCTATAAGGAAGGTGTTTCTACTGGAAACGCAGTTAATAACATCAAGGGTATTGTTAAGAAGAGCGCAACAGAAGTTTCGGTACATATGACCAAGGTTGATGCTACAGCTATTTACAACTTGGCAGTTCCTATTGCTCCTATGCATTATTATGGTGAAACATCCAAATATAATTATGCTAAGAATCAGTTCGGATTTAAAAAGGGTGATCTAGCACATGTACGTTCCTTAACAACTAAGCCTCTTGGCGCAGGCCCTTATGTATTCAAGGGATACAAGAACGGACGTGTTACATATGACTCAAATAGTTCTTATTATAAGGCAGCACCTAAGATCAAGCATCTGACACTTCAGGAATCACAGGAAGCAGATCTTTTAAATGGTGTAACAACAGGCACAATTGATATTGCTCAGCCTTCTATTACAACAGATGTTGCTAAGGCTATCAAGCAGCAGAACTCCAATGGTAAGCTCTCTGGTAACAAGATCGAGACCAAACTTCATGACTTCCTTGGATATGGATATATCGGAATGGATGCAGACCTTGTCAAGGTTGGCGATGATGCATCTTCAGATGCTTCCAAAGATCTTCGTAAGGCATTCGCTACAATGTTCTCAGTATACAGAGATGTAGCAATCGATTCTTATTATGGAGATACTGCAACAGTAATTAATTATCCTATTTCTAATACTTCATGGGCAGCACCTCAGCCTACAGATGATGGATATTCAGTAGCATTCTCAAAGGATGTAACAGGAAAAGATATCTATACAGAAGGAATGAAGGCTGATGATAAGTATAAGGCAGCAAAGGAAGCAGCACTTGGATTCTTCCAGGCAGCCGGATATACAGTAGCTGATGGCAAGGTAACAGCAGCTCCTAAGGGTGCAAAGACTGATTACTCAGTAACAATTCCTGGTGGTGGTTCAGGAGATCATCCTTCATTCATGATCCTTGACGAAGCTAAGAAAGCACTTGCAGAAATCGGTATCAAGCTTACAGTTAATGACCTTTCAGATTCTTCACAGCTTTGGGATGGTCTTGATGCTAACCAGATCGAGATGTGGTGTGCAGCTTGGGGTGCTACTCCTGATCCTGATATGTATCAGGTCTATTATTCAGATGTAGCTAACGGCGGTGCTAACCCAGGTGGATCTAACTACATGAATGATCTTAAGGATTCCAAGCTTGATGATCTTATCCTTCAGGCTCGTTCCACAACTGATCAGGATGCTCGTAAGCAGATGTACAAGGCTTGCCTTGACATAATCGTTGATTGGGCAGTTGAAGTACCTGTATATCAGAGACAGGAATGCACGATCTTCTCAGCTAAACGTGTCAACCTTAAGACAGTAACACCTGACATCACACCATTCTATAAGTGGCAGGATGAAATTGAAAATATTGAACTGAACTAAAGGCCGCTTCGGGTACGATTTATCCGACTTTGATTTAGATTTTAGTTCTGCAGTTTGGCAGGATGCGGGATATCATTTATCTCGCATCCTTTCCTTATGCAGAATGTAAACCAAAGGATTTGATTTGTGCTTGCACGATGGATTCTATATAGGATCGTTTTTACTTGCCTTTTAGTCATTATATGATATAATTTTTTTCATGCGGCAAAAGTCGGAACCTAAGTGGGAGGAATAAAAATTAATGCGTAAATATATTATTAAAAGAGTACTGATATCAGTGCTGATACTCTTCGTTGTATCATTTCTGATATATCTGCTTATGAGGATGTTACCTACATCTTATGTTGAGAATCTGGCAAGACAGAAATCTCAGCAGCCTGGATCAAAATCCTTTGAAGAATGGATGCATCAGTTGTCCGCCGCATATGGAATGGACAAGGGTATTGTATCTGGATTTTTTATTTGGATAGGTCATGCTATAACCGGTAACTTTGGTGATTCTTGGTATTACACAATACCTGTTATCGATAAGTTCAAGAATGTCATTGGAGTATCTGTATACATGGGTGTCATTACAATGATCTTTGAGATCGTTATTGCTATTCCGCTTGGAATAATAGCGGCTACACATCAGTACCAGACATCAGATTATGTAATATCTATTGTCGCACTTGCAGGAATCTCACTTCCTACTTTCTTTTTTGCATCACTTCTTAAACTGGTATTTTGTGTCAAATTGGGATGGTTCGACTTGTATGGACTGGTAGGGCGAAATTTTGAACAGCTTAGTACTGGTAAACAGATTTTGGATATGGGATACCATCTGGTGCTCCCGATCATAGTACTTGTTGTAATCAGTGTAGGATCTCTGATGCGTTATACACGTACTAATATGCTCGAGGTCCTTAGCCAGGATTATATAAGAACAGCAAGAGCTAAGGGTCTTTCTGAGAAAAAGGTCATTTATCATCATGCATTCAGAAATACACTTATTCCCCTCGTAACAATAATCGGTGGATCACTTCCAGGTCTGTTCTCCGGAGCTCTGATCACAGAGACACTTTTCGGAATCAACGGAATTGGAATGGTTTCATACAATGCAATGGTTAACGGAGACATTCCTTTCTCAATGTTTTACATGGTATTTATTGCCATACTCACGCTTGCGGGCAATCTGATATCAGATATTCTGTATGCAGTCGTTGACCCTCGTGTAAGAGTATCATAAGAAAGGAGCCGTATATAAATGTCTCAGAATGATGATTTAAATAAAGATATAAACAATATGGGAAAAGTCGAGACAGAAGACGCTACCACGAGAAATGAGGAGTATTCCATCGGCGATGATCGCCGAGTAAAATCACTTTCTCCGGGAGCTCTGGTCAGAAGAAGATTTTTCAGAAATAGAGTAGCCGTAATAGGTCTTGCAATTCTAATATTTATGTTTGTTTTCTCCTTTATCGGAGGAGTGGTATCACCTTATAGTCAGGATCAGCTTTTCTATCGTAATGAAAAGACATCCAAGAGCTATGCATCTGTTACAAAGAATGACAAATACAGATATATGGCAGATGATGCATCATTTGATTCTGTTGTTCAAGCTCAGGCAATGCTTGCCATTGTTAAAAAATCTCCACAGTTTACTTTTGGTGATAAGACATTCAACCTCACAGAAGAGGGCAAGGATTTCTACAGTGTGGCAGTTAACGGTAAGGTTATCGGACTGTGCTACAAGGAAATCTTTTCAAGTGCTGATGGTGCGACCAAACTTGATTTTGCTACAGTATATGCAGGTCTTAAGGCCTATACAAACCAAGCTACCACATTTAATGCCGATGGAAAGGACTATACGATTGATTCTGATGGTGTAGTATCTAAGGGTGGAAGTGAGTTTGGATATATTTCAAAATATGTAGTTTCCGCCAGTTCATCAGATGTTGTACTTTCAAAAGATTGGAAGGATGCTCTTATTTCTGCAATATCTAATGATGATGAGGTATTTAAATATAAGAATGAAAAGGGTGTTGAGTTTAATTATGAACTTAATTACAGCCCTGCCAAGCTTATCTGGTCAGTAAAACAGGAAAAAGAGACAAGAGTATACGATACATATTCACAGCCTTCATTCAAGCATCCTCTTGGAACTGATAAGAACGGAATGGATATGCTTACCAGACTTATGTATGGTGGCCGTGTATCCCTTACGATCGGATTCCTGGTAGAGATCATTGCAACAGGTCTAGGAGTTATACTTGGAGGTCTATCCGGTTATTTTGGCGGATGGGTTGATATGGTTATCATGAGAATCGTAGATGTATTCTATTGTATTCCTTCCATGCCACTTATAATTATCCTCGGAGCTGTTATGGATGCCCTTAAGGTCGATCCTATGATTAGAATGGTTTACCTGATGCTGATCCTTGGATTCCTGGGATGGCCCGGAATTGCCCGTTTGGTAAGAGGACAGATTCTGTCTCTTCGTGAGCAGGAGTACATGACAGCAACAGAGGCAACAGGTCTTTCAGTTAAGCGTAGAATCTTCAGGCATTTGGTTCCTAATGTAATTCCTCAGCTTATCGTTTCAATGACAATGGGTCTCGGCGGAACGATCATCACAGAGGCTACACTTTCATTCCTTGGACTTGGTGTTAAGTTCCCGTTTGCTTCTTGGGGAAATATCATAAACGATGTTAATAATACGTTCGTTTTGACAAATTATTGGTTTATTTGGATTCCTGCCGGCGTGCTTCTTCTTCTTACAGTCCTTGCATTCAACCTTGCAGGTGATGGACTTAGAGATGCATTTGACCCTAGAATGAATAGATAACCAAAGACCGGTAAGGCTTGGTTGATAAAAGAGGATTGTTTAATGGCTAATAAATCAAAAGATGGTTATCTTTCAAGAAAAGAAATTCGTGAAATTTCTAGATACAACAGAAAAATAACCAGTGAAATTGAAAACAAGAATAAAAGAAAAAATGTACCTGAGTCTGAATATGTATGTGAGATGAAGGATTCTAATAACGAAGTAGAGTTTGATAATGTTCATACATACTTTTTCACAGATGCAGGTACTGTAAAGTCTGTTGATGGTGTTACCTTTGATATACCCAAGGGCAAGACAGTTGGAGTTGTAGGTGAGTCAGGCTGTGGTAAGTCAGTTACCAGCCTTTCCCTTATGAAACTGCTTCAGCGCCCACAGGGTCAGATCGTAGAGGGTGCTATAAGATTCAACGTTGGAGATAAAGCAATTGATGTTACCAAGGCTCCTGATGAAGTTATGCAGAAGCTCAGAGGTAATGAGATCTCCATGATCTTCCAGGAACCTATGACAGCACTGAATCCTGTTTTCCGTATTGGCGAGCAGGTCGATGAAGTAATCGAGCTTCATGATGGACAGGGCAAGACCAAGGAAGATATTAAGAGAAGAACTATAGAACTTCTTCAGATCGTAGGAATAGCTAATACAGAGGGTGTATATCAGATGTATCCTCATGAGCTGTCAGGTGGTATGAGACAGCGTATAGTAATTGCTATGGCACTTGCATGTAACCCCAAGATGATAATAGCAGATGAGCCTACAACAGCGCTTGATGTTACTATCCAGGCACAGATCCTCGAACTTTTGAAAAATCTTAAGGACAAGATCAATGCTTCGATCATGTTCATTACTCATGACCTTGGTGTCATAGCAGAAATGGCCGATTATGTCGTAGTTATGTATGCCGGAAGAGTAGTAGAACAGGGAACAGCAGAGGATATCTTTTATCATCCAGCTCATCCTTATACTATAGGTCTTATGGACAGTAAACCTGTTGTAGGTAAGAAGGTTGACAAACTATATTCTATACCAGGCAAGGTTCCTAATCCTATCAATATGCCTAATTATTGTTATTTCAAAGATAGATGCGAAAAATGTATAGATAAATGTGATGGTGCTTATCCTTCCTTGGTTAAACTAAGTGATACACATATGGTATCTTGCTATAGATACTATGAGGAAGGTGTTGTTGAATCCAAATCGGAAGGAGACGCACAGTGAGCGATACAATGAATCAGGATGACAACATCCTGGAAGTAAAACATTTAAAGAAATATTTCCCGATTCAGGGTGGATTTTTTAATCATACGGTAGGTTATGTTAAGGCTGTTGATGATGTATCCTTCTCTATTAAGAGAGGAACGACAATGGGTCTCGTTGGAGAGTCAGGATGCGGCAAGACTACTACAGGTCGTACTATTCTTCGTCTTGATGGAGAAAAGACTTTTGGTGATGTCCTTTTTAACGGAAAAGAAGTTTACGATTTTTCTAATAAGGAAATGAATGAGAAACGTACTGAGATGCAGATCATATTTCAGGATCCGTTCTCATCACTTCAGCCTAGAATGCCTATAGGTGAGATAATAGGCGAGGCAGTAAGAGAGCATGGCATTGTTCCTGATAAGGATTATGATGCATATGTTGAAAAGGTTATGGATGAGTGCGGTCTTCAGCCATTCCAGAAGCAGAGATATCCTCATGAGTTTTCAGGTGGACAGAGACAGAGAATCTGTATTGCAAGAGCAATTGCACTTAAACCTGAGTTCGTAGTATGTGATGAACCTGTTTCCGCACTTGATGTTTCTATTCAGGCTCAGATCATCAATCTGTTGAAAGATCTACAGGAAAAGAGGAACCTTACATATCTCTTTATTTCTCATGATCTCTCTGTAGTAGAGCATATTTCTGATACTGTCGGTGTTATGTATCTTGGAAGCCTTGTTGAAACAGGACCTACAGATAGGATATTTAATAATCCTCTGCATCCTTATACACAGGCACTTTTGTCGGCTGTTCCGACTCCTGATCCTAACGCACATATGAACAGAATCGTTCTTGAAGGTAATATACCTTCACCGGCCAATCCTCCTGCAGGATGTAAGTTCCATACTCGTTGCGCAAAGTGTATGGAATGCTGCAAAACGGATGCACCTGAGGTTAGAGAACTTGAACCTGGTCACAGAGTTGCCTGCCATCTTTATAATGGACAGGGCAAGGCAGTAGAGGATGTTACATCTTCTAGCAATGATGCTGATGAGGCATAAGCAAAAACAATACACATAATATTGAATCCGCTTTTATATATAAATATATAGGCGGATTCTTTTTTTGGGGTATGATATAATTATATTGCTAGCAGAGTGGTTTTGCATGCTGTGAAAATTCATGTGAAATGCGATGTATTTATGGAGCTATATGAAAAGAAATAAAGAAAAAGAAATAAAAGAAAAATCAAGAGAAGATGAAGCTATGGATGACTACATCGTAGCTGATATGAGTGGTGTCGAGAGACGTAACCTTATAATTCCCCAAATGCCGGACAGGTATTCTCAGCGTGGCGGAAATGGAACAGGCGGTGCATCGAGTCCCTTCGGGAAAAAAAGGATCAAGCATGCCAATCATGGAGACATGCCCGGATATGAAGAAAATTTTGACTATAGCCAGGCCAATGATATAGATAAGGAAGCTACATTATGGTATATGATGGGAGCACTTAAAGCAGGATTATTGGTCGGTGGAGCATTTATACTTGGACTTGGACTTATTATATTTTTGATGTATGTGTTTTTTTGAGGGGGAACCGAATGTATTATTTCATTGTTAATGAAATGGGCGGAAGCGGTAGGAGTCAGGAAATCTGGTCTACCATTAAACAGAGATTAGAGTCAAATGGAACCGAGTATAGATTTTATATTACGAAATACAAGGACCATGCAGAGAAAATAGCCAAAATGGTATCTGAATATAGAGATAATGACATTAAGATCATTGTTGTAGGTGGTGACGGAACCATTAATGAGGTAATAAACGGAATTTCTGATTTTTCAAAAGTGGAATTTGGAGTGATCCCTACAGGAAGTGGTAATGACTTCATAAATGGATTGGGATTTTCAGCTGATTATGAGGAATCTCTTGATAGGGTTCTTAACTCGACAGGAACCAGACTTATCGATATAGGTCAGGCCCAAGGGGATGATCTGTTGCCTAGATGCTTTGGAATAAGCTGTGGGATAGGCATGGATGCAATTGTATGTAAAAATGCAGATGATAGTGGACTGAAAAGATTCCTTAATAAGATACACAAGGGAGAACTTACATACAAGCTTATGACGGTTATCACCCTTTTTTCAATGGAATATATGAAGGCTACAGTTACATTTGATGGAAGAGAAAAATATTTTAAGAAGCTTATATTTTTGTCAGGGATGAACATGCCGGCAGAGGGTGGCGGAGTGCCATTAAGGCCAGATGCTGATCCGTCAGACGGAATTATATCCTTTCTGGCAGCGGATTCAATTGGAAAATGTAGTGCTTTTTTGAAATTACCCAAGCTGGTAGCAGGAAAGCATGACAAAACCAAAGGGTTCTTTTTTGAAAGTGGTTCTGATGTGAGGATCAAGACTGAGAGACCTGCTGTCCTTCATTTGGATGGGGAGTATTATGGAGATGTATCAGATGTTAACATCAAATGTCTGAATAATGTGTTAAAAATAATTGTATGATAATTATAGAGTGCAGGCAAAATGCATATTTTGACATTGCACAATTATAAAATAAATAAATCGGAGTTATAATCATGCTCCGACATGGGAAAGAGTACATATGGAGATGCAGATGGAGTTCAAGGAGAAGTTACCTACTCCTGTAGAACTAAAAGAAAGATTCCCTGTTTTGGAAGAAATAAGGAAGATAAAAAATGATAGAGATGATCAGATAATTGATATATTTACCGGTAATGATGATAGATTTTTGATGATCATAGGTCCTTGTTCTGCAGACAATGAGGATGCAGTCCTTGAATATATGAGACGACTGAGGACTCTTCAGGACAAAGTATCAGATAAGATATTTATTATACCTAGAGTCTATACCAACAAGCCAAGAACAATAGGTGTGGGATATAAGGGTATGCTTCATCAGCCTGACCCTACGAAAAAGGAAGATCTGATGGAAGGACTTATTGCCATCAGAAAAATGCATATCCATGTAGTAGAGGAAACAGGGTTCACATGTGCTGAGGAAATGCTATATCCTGAAAATCACAGATATCTGTCAGATCTATTGAGTTATGTGGCTGTAGGAGCCAGATCTGTGGAAAATCAGCAGCATAGGTTGACCGCAAGCGGAATAGGAATTCCTGCCGGAATGAAGAATCCTACAGGCGGTGACATATCAGTGATGATCAATTCTATAATTGCAGCGCAGAATCCTCAGAAATTTATATATAGAGGATGGGAAGTATCTACACCCGGCAATGCTTATTCACATGCGATCCTTCGTGGCTATGTAGATAAGTTTGGCAGGAGTCATCCTAATTATCACTATGAGGACCTGGAAATGGTTCACAGCTTTTATGAAAATCATCCTGAACTATCCAATCCTGCTGTTATCGTGGATTGTAATCATTCTAATTCCGGCAAGAAATACATGGAACAGATCCGTATAGCCAAGGATGTTATTCATTCAAGAAGAATAGACAGTGATATGAAAAAACTGGTGAAGGGACTTATGATAGAGAGCTATTTGGAAGATGGCAACCAGAAAATAGGAGATGGAGTTTTTGGACGTTCCATTACAGATCCTTGTCTAGGATGGAAAAAAACCGAAAAACTCATGTTGGAAATTTACAACGAGATTTAAGGAATGATCAAAAGGTGATTTTGATAATATCATGGATAAAATGGACAGGGAGCAGATAATATGACAGAAGATTATACCAAGGCCAGGAAATTAGGCCAAAAGGAATATCAGAAAGCTGTTTCATCCGGAGATTATCCTTATCTTCCGGCGCTTCTTAATATTGAGCCGGACTCTTCCAATCTGTCAGAATACCCATTAGGCTTGATAGAGCTTCCGATCAACCTTGTTGTCGGAACCAAGACTCAGGGAAGGACAATGGCTTTTGCCAGAAACTATATGCCTATATTGGAGGCTAATTCAGAGTTTGCTGTAAAATGGTCCAATCTCTACGATTCTCAGATAGAAGAGGGAATAAGGGAACCGATCAAAGTCTATGAATATATGCACAGGTTTTATGTTCAGGAAGGTAATAAAAGGGTCTCTGTTTCCAAATTTGTAGGGAGCCCGACGATTCTCGGAGATGTAACCAGACTGGTGCCAAAGTATAAGGATACTCCCGAAAGCAGGATCTACCAGGAGTTTATGAACTTCTACAGGGTATGTCCGCTATATGAAATTGAATTTTCCGAAGAGGGAAGTTATAAGAGATTTTGTGATTATATTGGAAAAGATATGATCAAGCCTTGGAGAGATAACGAGATAAGTGCTATCAGAAGTGCATATCAGATATTTGAGAGAGCGTATTTACAAAAATCCAAAGGCAGGATCAATATTACTACAGGAGATGCATTTCTAGTATATCTAAGCATATATCCTATAGACAAGATAAAAGAGACAGGGCCACAGCAGCTATCCCAGAGAATTGCCAAGATATGGAATGAACTTTTGATCACTGAAAATGATGAAAGTATAAATATATCTGATGAACCTGAGGAAAAAAAGCCTGATATGACTTTTAAAAAGCTCATTATGCAGATGAGTTTTTCCCAGGATAAGCCCCTTAATGTGGCTTTTTTCTATGAAAAAAAGGCATCAGAATCTCCTTGGATATATGGACATGAACTGGGAAGAAACTATATTGAAAATTCTTTTGACGGTAAGGTTAGAACGCATCTGTATGATGAATGTACATCAGATGAGAAATTGGCCGAAGCCATTGATGATGCAGTAGCCAAGGGAGTAGAGATGTGCTTTACGGTATCGCCTCGACAGATGCCGGGAACACTAAGATCGTCGTTTCATTATCCCAAGACCAAGTTCCTAAACTGTTCTATTAACTTGTCTCACAGTACTGTCAGGACATACTATGGCAGAATGTATGAGGCCAAGTTTCTGCTTGGAGCATTGGGAGCAACCATGGCTAAGGATGATAAAATAGGATATCTGGCATCATATCCGATATATGGTCAGGTCTCTGAGATCAATGCATTTGCCACAGGAGCAGCTCTTATCAATCCGGATATCAATATCCATCTGAAATGGTCTTGCGTCAAGGATTGTAATTGGAAAAAAGAATTCCGTGATGAAGGAATAGATCTGGTATCAGGACCGGAACTTATAATGCCAAATAAAGCTTCAAGAGAGTACGGACTTTTCAGAGTGCGTCAGGATGATACAACAGAGAACATAGCATTTCCGGTATGGAACTGGGGCAAATATTATGAAAGCATTATTCAAGAATATATGGATGGTGAATGGAATGATACAGAACAGGATAAGGGACTGAACTATTTCTGGGGTATGTCCTCAGGTCTCATCGATATTATCTTATCGGGACATCTAAGCTATTATTCAAAAAAGCTGGTGGATTCACTTAGAACTGTGCTGATAAACGGCATATTAAATCCTTTTGACGGAGAAGTGCATAGTCAGGATAGCTTAGTCAAAGTGGATGGCCAGCCATCACTTACTTATGAGGAAATAGTTTCTATGAGTTGGTTAAATGATAATGTGGAAGGTCGACTGCCGGAAAAGGATGAGATAAAAGAGGAAGCACTGGACACGATTTCGGTCAGTGGGATTCTTGATAATTATTTGTAATGCAGAAACAGCTGATAATTAATGGTAGTATTTGATTTTTTAACGAATGTTATTGATAGAAAACGCGTCAAAGAGGGTTTGATTTGAAGATTTTATGTATAGCGGACGAAGAAAATAAGGGACTATGGGATTATTTCAATGCAGAGAAGGTCAAGGACATAGGTCTAATAATATCTTGTGGTGACCTGCATTCTGATTATCTGCAATATCTGGTAACGATGACCAATGTTCCACTTTTGTATGTAAGAGGAAATCATGATAAAAATTATGATAGGAAACCACCTCTTGGATGTACGAATATAGAGGATAAGATATTTGATTACAAAGGTCTTAGAATCCTAGGTATGGGAGGATCTATGAAATATGGTGTCAGCCCGGACATGTACACTGAGAGTGAGATGGCTCACAGGATCAAAAAGCTTAATTCATCAATTGTAATAAGAAATGGATTTGACATATTGGTGACGCATGCTCCTGCCAAGGGTTATGGAGATCTGGAGGATCTGCCACATCAGGGATTTCAGTGCTTTAATACCCTTATGGATAAGTGGCATCCCAAGTACATGTTACATGGGCATGTTCATCAATCATACAATGCCAAGGGATTTAAACGAGAATATGATCATCCGTCAGGGACTAAGATCATAAATTGTTATGATAATTATATACTGGATTTTAAGGATGAGGATCACCCCCCTAGAGGGAAAACTGGTTCGACTCTGTATGATCTGTATACGGCAATGGTAGATCAATCCAAAAAGAAATACTAGAAACAGAAATGTCTGTTGGACCCTTTATAATAACAAAAACAGAGTAGTGCATAATAGAGTAGTTTAAAACAGTGAAAGATTAAGGAAAATATATTAAATGTCAAGGAATAGAAGAGCTGGTCTGGAGGATATCAGAAGTGGAACAAAACTGAACAACAGAGAGATGATAGCACTTACATCAAGACTCTCATTTCCACCAATGGTAACAGAAATATCCATTCTTCTTATGGCATTTATAGATGCAGCGATGGTGGGTTCTCTTGGGGCTGATTCCTCTGCAGCGGTTGGACTTGTATCATCCACTACCTGGTTGATCGGTGGACTGATGAGAGCAGCATCAGCAGGATTCACAGTTCAGGTTGCTACAATGTCTGGAGCACGAGAATGGAAAAAAGCCCGGATAATAATGAAGCATGGAGTACTAATAGTTACTATATTCGGAATGATATTAGGGATCATTGGATTCGCTATTGCAGGAGGATTACCGATATGGCTTGGCGGAGGCAAAGATGTCATAGGAGATGCATCAATTTATTTTAAGATATATGCATTGTCACTTCCATTTTTGGCCTTGGACTTTGTTGCAAGTGGAATGCTCCAGTGCAGCGGAGATATGAAGACACCTAGTATTCTAAATGTGTTTATGTGCTTATTGGATGTTATTTTTAACTACTTTTTTATATATGAGACCAGACCTGTTTCTTTTTTGGGTTTGGATATTACTATGCCAGGACTTGGAATGGGTGTGGCAGGGGCATCTCTTGGAACATCTCTTTCTGAGGTTGTTTGCGGTCTATTAATGTTTTATTTTCTATGGTTTAGATCAGATAAGCTTCACTATCAAAAAGGTGAGAGAGAACCTATCAGAAGAGAAGAAATCCGTAGAGCATCAAAAATATCATTCCCGATTACGTTTGAAAATATACTGTCTGGTGGGGCTCAGATCGTTGCAACCAGAATCGTATCTCCTCTTGGAGCAGTAGCTCTTGCTGCCAATTCATTTGCAGTGACAACAGAAGGGTTCTGCTATATGCCGGGGTTTGGCATACAGAGTGCATCAACTACACTTGTGGGCCAGAGCCTTGGTGCAGGGAGGCGAGATGTATCTAAAAAGATCGGATGGATATGCGTTATCTCCGGAATGGTCATCATGACTATAACCGGTGGTCTGATGTATGCGTTTGCGCCTGTACTTATAGGTTTCTTGACACCGGTGCCTGCAATTAGAGAATTAGGCGCAGAGGTTCTTAGAATTGAGGCCTTTGCAGAACCATTTTTCGCAGCACAGATCGTAGGCTCTGGAGTATTTAGAGGAGCTCAGGACACATTGGGACCTTCTATTATTAATTTTTCGACTATGTGGATAATAAGGCTTCCATTGGCATATTTTCTGGCTTCCAGAATAGGACTTCGGGGTGTATGGATCGCTATGTGTCTCCAGCTGATAATATGCGGAATCATTTTCCTGATCAGATTGTGGTGGAAATCTAGAAAACAGCAAAGTTAAATTATTGATAAAAATAATACAATCGGTACCAAAGGTAGCTTGAAATCCCACTGATTTCGAGTATTATATTAGCGTATGAATTTATTGAATGACTACACATTTGGAATATAAGCTAACTCGTTCTTAAATTGAGTATTTGTCATAGATCAGTATTGAATCAAAAAACGGAGGGTATAGATGTCAGAGAAGTATGATGTTGTAATTATTGGAGCAGGTCCTGGAGGAATATATGCAGCCTATGAACTTGTTCAGAAAAAGCCAGGATTAAAAATAGCCATTTTTGAAGAAGGAAATGAGCTTTCAAAACGTCATTGCCCAATAGATGGTGAAAAGATCAAGTCTTGTATTCATTGTAAATCTTGCGCTATCATGAACGGTTTTGGCGGAGCCGGAGCATACTCAGACGGAAAATACAATATTACCAATGATTTTGGTGGTACACTTTATGAATATATCGGCAGAAAAAAAGCCATAGAACTAATGGAATATGTGGATGCGATCAATATGAAGCATGGTGGTGAGGGCACCCATATGTTCTCAACAGCTGGAAGTGACTTCAAGAGACTTTGCATGCAGAATGGTCTTACACTTTTAAATGCTTCTGTACGTCATCTGGGAACGGATGTCAATTACATTGTTTTGGAGAAACTCTATGCAGAGCTGTCTAAATCGGTTGATTTCTTCTTTAATACACCTATAGAAAATATTGAGAAAACAGGATCAGGATATAGAGTCAATCATAAAAACGGCTCTACAGAAAGTGATTATGTAATTGTCTCAGTAGGACGTTCCGGGAGCAAATGGATGGAACAGGTATGCTGTGATATGGGCATCCCTACCAAGTCAAACAGAGTAGATATCGGTGTAAGAGTTGAGCTGCCAGCAGAGATCTTTTCACATATTACTGATGCTTTATATGAGGGCAAGATTGTATATAGAACCAAGAAATTTGAAGACAGAGTGAGAACATTCTGTATGAACCCTCATGGTATAGTAGTAAACGAAAATACCAATGGTATCGTCACTGTTAATGGACATAGCTTTGAAGATGAGAATAAAAAGACTAAAAATACTAATTTTGCACTTCTTGTTGGTAAGCATTTTTCAGAACCTTTTAAGGATTCCAATGGATATGGTGAGAGCATTGCCAGACTTTCAAATATGCTGGGTGGCGGCGTGATCATACAGAGATTCGGCGACCTCGAAAGAGGAAGAAGAAGTACCCAGAAGAGAATCGACGAAGGAACAGTTCGTCCTACGCTTAATGCTACTCCGGGAGATCTGTCATTGGTTCTGCCTAAGAGAATTTTGGATGGAATAATTGAAATGATCCATGCTTTGGATAAGATCGCTCCGGGAACAGCTAATGATGATATACTTTTATATGGAGTAGAGGTTAAGTTCTATAATATGGAAGTAGAACTGGATGAAAATCTTGAAAATAAGAAATATAAGGATCTGTTTATAATAGGGGATGGATCTGGAGTTACTCATTCACTGTCACATGCATCTGCCAGTGGAGTATATGTAGCCGATGAGATACTTAACAGGATCTAAAGGATCACTTGATATCACTGGGTTTGTCCAATCTATATTCTATATAACCTTCCTGGATCCATTTTTTGACTTTTCCCATGGAAATATCAAAATGTGAGGCTACTTCGAATTCGGTGACATCATTTTTAAGGATATATTCTTTGACCTCTTGATAGAGCTCATTATCAGCGCAGCTCTCACATAAAGGGCCTAGCGATGATGACGGAAGAGCTCTTCCGCACTTTTCACACACGCGGCGTTTTTTTTCATTGTGTAATTCTAACATGTTGTGCGCCTCCAATCGTGAAAAACAATATGAATATATTATAGAACGTGGATTTAAAAAGTCAATTTTTGAAATTTCATATAGAAGATTTAAAAAAATCTAAAAAAAGAAATCAAAAAAAAGAAATCTAAAAAAAGAAATCTATAAAAAGAAAATCTATAAATAGAAAATCTAGAAAGAGGGAATAATAGGAATGTTACAGGAAAGTATTAAAAAACTGGTTCAGTATGGAATAGACACTGGCCTGACTCCGGAGTGTGAGAGAGTCTATACTACGAACCTGCTTCTGGAAGTTTTCCATGAGGATGAATATACAGATCCTGAGATTGCAAAGGGCAAGATAGTTTTAGACGAAGCCCTAGAAGATTTGATTCAGGAAGCGGTAAAAAAAGGATTATGTGAAGATGGTATAGTATACAAGGATATTTTCGATACTAAGATCATGAACTGCCTCTGTCCTAGACCAAAAACAGTACAAGATAAATTCTTCAGATTGTATGAGAAATCACCGGAAGATGCAACGAACTATTTTTACAAATTAAGCTGTGATTCTAACTATATCAGAACGACTCGTGTAGCTAAGAATATGAAATGGGAAACAGAGACAGAATATGGAACCCTTGATATTACCATCAATCTCTCCAAGCCAGAGAAGGATCCAAAGGCAATTGCAGCTGCACTTAAGACCAAGTCCAGTTCTTATCCCAAGTGCCAGCTCTGCATGGAGAACGAAGGTTATGCCGGACGAGTAGATCATCCTGCCAGAGGAAATCATAGGATCATCCCCATAACTATCAATAATTCAGACTGGGGATTCCAGTACTCACCGTATGTATATTTTAATGAGCATTGTATAGTCTTTAATGGTGAGCATATCCCCATGAAGATCGATAAGGCTGCTTTTAAAAAGCTTTTCGATTTTATTAAACAATTTCCTCATTATTTTCTGGGTTCCAATGCGGATCTCCCAATTGTGGGAGGATCAATCCTTACTCATGACCATTTTCAGGGAGGACATTATACATTTGCAATGGAAAAAGCCCATGTTGTTGAAAAATTTGAGATAAAAGGCTACGAAGATGTTGAATGCGGAATAGTAAAATGGCCCCTTTCGGTTATTCGTCTCGATGCAGAGGATCCTGACAGGATAATTGAGCTGGCTGATCATATACTGAAGTCATGGAGAGGTTATACAGATGAGGCAGCATACGTTTATGCTGAAACAGATGGGATACCACACAATACCATTACTCCTATAGCCAGAAAAAGAGGGAATCTTTTTGAATTAGATCTCACTCTTAGAAACAATATCACTACAGAGGACAGACCTCTCGGAGTATATCATCCCAGAAATGAATATCACCATATCAAAAAGGAAAATATCGGCCTGATAGAAGTTATGGGACTTGCTGTTCTCCCTGCCAGATTGAAGTCTGAAATGGAAGAGATGGTTCCTTATTTGATCAATGGCAAGGTATCCGAATTAAATAAAAATGAAAATCTGAAAAAGCATGCTGATTGGGCTGAGAAATTTACTAAACAGTATGATAATATCGATGAAGATAATGTAATGGCAATTCTACAGGATGAAATCGGGAAAGTATTTTGTAAGGTCCTTGAGGATGCCGGAGTATATAAGAATACACCTGAGGGTATGAAATCCTTTAGGAGATTCATAGACACATTATAAAAGTGGAATGCAGCATTAGAATATTACGATTATGTGTAATGAGTAATATCAGAAAGGGATGTTATGACACAATTTGACAAGAGAAATATCTCAATGATGATGGATCTCTATGAGCTGACAATGGCTAACAGCTACTATCTCACAGAGGACAGAGAAAAAAGAGTAGCATTTGATGTGTTTTACAGAAAAAACCCGGATGATGGCGGATTTGCAATATTTGCAGGATTGGAACAGGTTGTAGAATATATTACAAATATTCACTTTGAAAAAGAAGATATAGAATACCTTAGATCACTTAACAGCTTTGATGAAGGATTCTTGAATTATCTGGCAGAGTTTCATTTTAGTGGGGATGTGTATGCTTTTCAGGAGGGGACGATAATGTATCCGGGTGAGCCGATCGTGACAGTAGTGGCTCCACTTATAGATGCACAGATAGTAGAGACAGAGATACTGGCACAGGTCAATCATCAGTCACTCATTGCTACCAAGGCAAGGAGAATAGTAAGAGCAGCTCTTGACAGACCGGTTTCTGATTTCGGGGCAAGACGTGCTCATAATAATGATGCAGCTATCTATGGGGCAAGAGCTTGTTATATCGGAGGAGTAAATGGTACGGCTACAGTTTCTGCCGGACAGTACTTCAATATCCCTGTAGGCGGAACAATGGCTCATAGCTATGTAATGTACTATAACGATGAGCTTCAGTCATTTAGACAGTTCGCCAAGCTCTATCCTGATAATTGTATTCTTCTTATTGATACGTATGATGTTCTAGACAGTGGACTTCCTAATGCTATTAAAGTATTCCAGGAGATGAAAGAACAGGGTATTAAATCCAAGAGTTACGGGATCAGAATAGACAGTGGGGATCTGGCATATCTGACCAAAAAGACAAGAGAGAGACTGGATAATGCCGGTTTTACCGATGCCAAGATCGTGGTATCAAACAGTTTAGATGAATATACGATCACATCTATTTTGGATCAGGGTGCCAAAATCGATTCATTTGGAGTAGGTGAGAGAATGATCACATCCAAGTCAGAGCCGGTATTTGGAGCAGTATATAAGATGTGCGCTGTGGCAAATGATGGTGTGATGGAACCTAGGATCAAGGTGTCAGAAACAGTGGAAAAGATCACCAACCCAGGACTTAAGGAAGTATATAGAGTATTTGATGAACATGGTCATGCTGTTGCTGACATAATAGCTAAAAAGGGTGAGACTCTTGATATGTCAGACTCTTATCGTTATGTAGATCCAGAAAAGCCATGGAAAACCAGAGTTTTTGAAAAGTGCCAAGCCAAACCACTGCAGACTCTTGTAGTTAAGGATGGTGAGGCAGTGGGAGAATCCAAGTCTCTTCCAGAGATAAGGGATTTTGTCAAAGCTCAGCTTGATAATGAGATATGGGCAGAGGAACAGCGTTTTGAGAATCCTCATATTCATTATCTTGATATGACACCGAAATATTATGAGATGAAGATGCAGATGCTCTACGAAAACAGACATTGATGCAATAAATATCTAAAATACGGAGATAGTTTTTTTAATAGAATCTTTACAAGGCAGTTTACATTAATATATGTAAACTGTCTTTTTTATAGAAAATAAGCAGATAAAGTATAGATTAAATCCATTTATAACGCATGATTTAGCCTTTGTAACTTATAATAATTTAAAAAAATCTGATTTTTTAACTGACAAGAAAATAACGATATAGTAGAATATATTGTATAAAAAAATATAAAAATAACCCGATAAAATGTACAAGTTTTTCAAAGAAAAGGGGATAGCTATAATTATGTCAGAACCAAAGGTAATTGCCGTCGCTGGAAAGGGTGGCGTAGGCAAGACATCATTGGCAGCAGTGATGGTAAAGCTTCTGGTCCGTGATTTCCCGGGCAAGAAGATACTTGCAATTGATGCAGATCCGGCAGTTGGTCTGTCAACAGCTCTGGGCATAGAGGTTACGACAACTATTGATGATATCAGGAAGTCAGTAGTATCAACAGTTGAGGAGGGGGATACAAGAAGTGCACTTGAACTCTTAGGTGAGGCCAGATATAGGATATTTGATGCACTTGTAGAGGAAAATGGCTTCAGCTTTATCGCAGTAGGCCGTCCTGAATCTGCCGGTTGTTACTGTAAGATCAATACTTATCTAAAAGAAGTTATAAGCATTTTATCCCAAAATTTTGATTATATTATTATAGATGGAGAGGCTGGCATAGAGCAGATCAACCGTCGCGTCATGGAAAAAGTGACCCATCTGATGCTAATTACGGATGCATCCAAAAAGGGAACCCAGGTGATTCAGGTTATTAATGATGTTGCAAGAGAACTTGTTATGGCGGATAAGGTCGGAGCTATAGTAAACAGGATCCCGTCCGGGGATGTTATGAAACTTATGGATACAGGAGATATTCCTATTTTAGCCGGGATACCAAGTGATAGTTCTCTTGCAGAATTTGATATCAAGGGGGAAAACGTATTTTTCATCTCTGATGAGGCACCTATAGTAAGAGGCGCTGAGGAAGCCCTTAAGAATATTGGAATTCTGGAGGACGCTTAATGAAGGATCTAAAGCATCTGTATTATTTTGAAAAATTATTAGATGATGCCAATAATGAATTGGTCAGAAAAGCTCAGTCCGAGGGGAGAAAGTGCATCGCAACTGTATGTGAGAACGTACCTGAGGTCCTTATGGATCTGCCTGGAGCATTTACGGTTAGACTAAGGGCACCTAGGACCGGATCAATGGAAATGGGAACCTATTATCTCACTTCTCTTTTATGCGAGTATTCAAGGGCACTTTTGGAGAGAGCTATTGAGGGTGGTTATAATTTTGTAGACAGCATTGTGACTCCTGATGGATGTACAATGATCAACCGCTGCATTGAAAATATGGAATTACTGAAGACCATGGGAAAGGACAAGGAGAATTTCTTTTATGAATATATGGAGATCCCACTCAAGGCCGATGATAATGGACTGAATCTATATGTACTTCAGTGCAGGAACCATATTCTGAAACCGATGGCAGAGAAGCTTGGTATAGATATATCAGATTCCGCTATCAGAAAAGCAGTGGAAGAGCATAATAAGATATGCCGGCTTATCAATTCTATAGGTGAATATAGAAAAGAGAATGATCCAAGGATCACAGGATATGAGTTTCATATTATTACACTGTCTACTTACGTTGCTCCAAAAGACATGCTCATTGAAAAATTAGAAGAGACATTGGAAGAACTTAAAACAAGGGAACCGGATAAAAAGAATCCTTATCGTGCTAGAGTGGTATTGGTGGGATCTGAAATAGATGATGTAGATGTGGTGAAACTGATAGAAGAGTCCGGCGCTTATGTATGTGCTGATAGATTCTGCTATGGTTCTTTTCCGGGAAGGGAAGAGATCAGCATCAATGATACAGAGGATGCACTGACACAGATATGTAGACATTACATGTATCATAGCCAATGCGTAAGGTATATGAATCAGGACAAGATACAGGAAAGAAGACAGTATGTTAGGAAACTGGCAGTAGATCATAATGCAGACGGCATAATCTATGAACAGTTGAAGTTCTGCGATCCATGGGCATATGAGAGGATGGTTGGAACCAAGGTGCTCCGTGATGAGATGAACTATCCTGTACTGTCGGTTGATCGTCCATATGCGGTAGGGTCATCAGGACAATTGAGAACCAGGGTTCAGGCATTTGTAGAAAGTATAGAAATTAAAAAGATTCAAAAAGGGGCGGCTAAATAATGGGAAAAGAAGTTGGAAGTGAACGCCTCGGTGATCTCTATACCGGAGGCAAGGTAAGAAGGCGAAGAGAATGGCGTGGCCTAAGGGACACTATGTATGACTATGGATGTTGGTTGAAAATTATAGGGATCCTGGGCAAGTTTATGCTGTTACCTAGGAATATAAGAGGATTTTTCAGATATAGATGGATGTCTAATTATCTGGCTGTTCCTATGATGGTGGACAGACATACGGCAGGACTTAGAGGACCGCAGCTAAGGATCGCACATACCGAATATGACCTTATAGTTAAGGATGTTGCGCAATTACTCGGTAAACTATTTAAAGGGGATAGGAATATAGGCAACAATAAGGCCTTTTCTGACAAGGTAGTTCTAGAAGATGAAAATGAAATGACAGTGTTTATGATGGGTTTTCGGAATCTAGAGGGACTATCAAGGGAGACTCCGGCTGTATATGTACCGGTGCTTCTTAATCAGGATGCAGTTACCCATTATATAGACATTGCACAGGAATTCGGACTGGCAGGAGACGTATGCCCTATGCCTGAGGCAGAGGCAGGTGTTTCAATGGATGATGATTTCCCTATTCTGGGGAGTTGTGCGGTTCAGTGTAATACTACATGTGATGGATCTCTAATGGGTAATGGCGTTATCAGTAAGAGACTGGAGCTTGAGGATGGTATCCCATGCTTTCAGCTGGTAGCACCTATTCGACATAGGGAAGATGATGTCCAGGAATATGCGGCTCAGGATATGAGGAACTGCATTAAATTTATTGAAGAGAATACCGGGGAAAAATGGGACTGGGATTATTATTTTGAATGTGCTAAACGTGTCAATGAATCTACAAGATACAGAGCTGAATGGCTGGATATCTCTAAAACTGATTATCCGCAGGTAATAGGTGCTAATCTTGCATTATATACTGAGACAAACTATATGGCAGTTTGCGGTAAGGGCCAGGCATTTGTAGATGCTGACAGGAAGATCACAAAAATCGCAGAAAAAGCATATAAGGATAAGGTGATGATAGTCCCTGAGTATCGTCATCGTGCGATAATATGGGGAGTTCAGGCCCAGTACTATACGGAATTTTTGCCTTGGCTGCAAAATTGCTGGGGAATATTACCTCTTACCGATATGCTCTCTATGGTATCTACAAGAGTACTCTCTGAGGATGACAGAGAAAAGGCATATTATGATATGGCCTGGCTAAACGAGAATATGATCATGAGAAACCGTACTCATGGAGGATATAAGGTTCTACTGGATGAACTATGGGAGATATGTGATGAATTCCATGCTGATATGGTAATCCTATGGGAGCATATGAGTTGCAAGGCTCTTGATGGAATGCATGGTCAGTTTGAAGAGAAGGCTCGTGAAAAGGGTATTCATTTGGTATGGGCATCGCATGATCTTATGGATCCAAGAGTCATTCCTAGACAGAATATACGAGATGACGTCAATCGGTATATGCGTTCTGTTATGAGGGAAGAACCACTGGACCCTAGCCTTGAAGTGCTAGATGATGCACATTCGTGGTAAGTGGAGTTCAAAAGCATAAAAGGAGAAAATTATGAAATATTATGGTGGCTGCGATTCCGGCAGTACATATACAAAATGTGTAATATTAGATGAAGATGGAAGGATAGTATCTGATGTTACACTTAGGAGTCGCATCAATTCTGTACTTAGTTGTCAGGATGCATTAAATCAGGCAGTTGAACAGGTAGATGGGCTGGATTCCACTGATGATATATGCTATCTGGTGGGAACCGGTTATGGCAGAAATAAGGTTCCATCTGCAGATGAGAATATTTCTGAGATCAGTTGTCATGCTATGGGTGTACATGTTGCAGATCCTACGGTTAAGGCTATCATTGATATTGGAGGGCAGGATGTCAAGGGTATAGCAGTAGATACCGACGGAACTGTTCTTAATTTTGCCATGAATGACAAATGTGCAGCAGGAACAGGAAGATTTTTCGAAGCAATGGCCAAAGCATTTGAAATGGATCTAAGTGAATTCTCCAGATTATCATTAACTGCCAAAAATGTGATACCTATTACCGCACAGTGTACTGTATTCGCAGAGTCTGAGGTCATTTCTCTCGTAGGAGAGGGAAAACCTATGAATGAGATAGCAGCCGGTATAGAACTTTCAGTTGCCAAGAGATGTTTTGTAATGTCGAAAAAGGCTGGTGCAACAGATTCCATTACACTTACCGGTGGATGCGCCAAGAACCAGGGGTTAAAAGAAGCCATAGAGAAAGTGTTGAATCTAAAGGTGATAGATCTACCCATAGATCCACAGCTTATGGGAGCATTAGGGGCAGCAGAATTTGCCCGTCAAAAATCCAAGGCATGAAACCTTGTAATATAACAAGGAAAATCTAAAGATTCAATTATGATAAAACATAATGAAAATAAAAATAAATCAAACGGGTAAATAAAAAGAGGATATAGGATGGCAACATTTTTAAATGTAATTCTGATAATCGCAATAGTTATAGTATGTCTGTTTGTTCTCTCATTCATAGTTTATTTTTTCAATCTGGACATGAAGCTTACTGCCAAACTGGAACCACTTTTCCTAAAGCATTATGACAAGATAAAGAGAGATAAACATTTATGATTCAAATAAGGAAAAAACATGCTTAATTTATATGACGACATTATGGTCAGTGTATTGGAGATGTTTGACAGATATGATCCAATAGAACTGGACAATGAGCTACCACTGGACTGGCCCGATGCCGGCAAAAACAACATGATACTGAGGTCTGATATGGCATATGAACTTGGCGGTACCACGAAACCGTTGGCAGCACTTGGCTCCACGATCTTTTCAGAAAGAAAGGACTTGATACAGAAAAATAAGTCTTACCTGATAGGAAGAGATCTAATGGAAATAAGTGGTGAGAATCCATACGCAAGAGTAACATTTGCATGTGTTGACGGGGAAAGAATGGGAACCGGAGACAAACTGTATGACAACATCAGACAAATGGAAAATACCAGATACAGAGTCAATCCGAAAGGTTATATGTTAAGAGTGTCTTCTGTTCAAAACAGAGAATGTGTTAGAGTGAGTCGAGAGGCGATAAAGCAGGAAATCAGCTTTTCACATGTGGGCAAGGTATTTAATGATGCATTTATGAAGCTCCCACAGATAGAAAAAGTTATGACATTTTTTATAACAGATCCGGAATTTGACTATTCTGAGCTGGAAAAGAAACTAAAACTGTCGGAAGGAGTCACCGTGACCATTGATCATGTATTTAAGGATCTTACTATGGATTGTGGCTCCTGTAATCTAAAAGAAATATGTGATGAAGTAGAGGGACTCAGGGAACTTCATTTCTCAAATAGGCATTGAGAGAATATAGGAAGAAACTGACAAAAAAGAAGGGAGTAATATTTTGGGTAAAAGTATCGAGGAATGGAAGATCGGGGATCCTATAATCAATAAAAACGACTATTGGCAAGATCCAAACTATGTAGCAGAAGATAAGGAAAAGGAACAGCTGGTTTTAAAACTTGCGACTCTTATAACAGATCGTTATGTAAAAAAATTTACCAATAAAATCAACAATAGAGATCCGGAATACTGGATGCTTGACATGATCCTTAATAAGGAACAGGTCAAGTTCGTATTGAGCTTTAAAAAGCTTAGGACACCTCATAGCATTCCGGAATTGGCAGAGATAAATAATATGTCAATAGAGGATACTACCAAGATGGTAGAACGTCTTCGCTGGATCGGGATCATAGAACAGACCCGTTCCAAGGATGCTGACAAGCATAAGCTGTATGAGCTTCCTATATTTGTTCCGGGTTCTGCTGAATTCATGATGATGCAGGAACAGCTGACAGACGAATTCCCTCAGTTGGCTACATTTTTTAATCTTATGACACAGCTTCCACTTGGAGGGATCACTCAGATGGTGCCACCTGGAGGTGCTGGAGTAGGAATGCATGTCATCCCGGTTGAAAAGGCGATTTCTGCAGAGAGCCAGTCAGTACCAGTTGAACATCTGTCTAGATGGATCGATATGTATGATAAATACGGCATTTCAGAGTGCTCATGCCGTAAACAGCAGGCTATGCGTGGCGAGGGCTCCGGTGAGATAAGAGGAGACTATTGCATAGGTATGGGAGATATGGCTGAGTATATGTCTGACCGTGGGATCGGACATTATATCTCCAAGGAAGAGGTCTATGAGATACTGGAGAGAGCTGAGCGTCATGGTTATGTACATCAGATCACAAATATCGATGGTGAGGGCAAGATCGTAGCCATCTGTAACTGTGCACCTGGAGTATGTAATGCCCTTCGTACATCACAGCTGTATAACACACCAAATCTATCAGCATCAGCTTATCGTGCCGAGGTGGAAAAAGAAAAGTGCGTGGCTTGTGGTAAATGTGTTGAGGTATGTCCTGTTGGCGCAGCCAAGCTAGGTCAGAAATTATGTAAAAAAGATGGAAGCGCTGTAACATATCCCAAGACAGAACTCCCCGATGATAAAAAGTGGGGCCCTGATAAATGGAATTATAATTACCGCGATGATGCCAAGATCAATTGCTACGAAACTGGAACAGCACCTTGTAAGACAGCATGTCCCGTTCATCTTTCAGTTCAGGGTTATATCAATATGGCAGCAGATGGCAGATATGAAGATGCACTGAAACTGATCAAACAGGATAACCCTTTCCCTATGGTCTGTGGAGCAGTATGTAACCGTCGCTGTGAGGATGCCTGTACAAGAGGAACTGTTGATCAACCACTTGCCATTGATGAAATCAAAAAATATATTTCATCTTTGGATCTTAAAAAGGATGACAGATATGTACCTCTTTGTGAGAAACATGACGGAGGAATGTGGGGAGAAGAATATAAGGTTGCTGTTATAGGTGGTGGACCTGCAGGATTATCATGTGCGTATTTCCTTCGTGAAAACGGATATCCTGTAACAGTTTTTGAAAAATCATCCCGTCCAGGAGGAATGCTTATGAATGGTATCCCTTCATATCGTCTGGAAAAAGATATCATAGATGCAGAAATCGATGTCATGAGACAGATGGGCATTGATATCAAGTGTAATATAAATGTTGGTGAGGATGTAACTATTGCTTCACTTAGAGACCAGGGTTACAAAGCATTTTTCGTAGCAGTAGGATGTCAGGGCGGAAGACTGGCCGGAGTTCCGGGAGAAGATGCAGATGGTGTCCAGACAGGAGTTGACTTCCTTAGAAAAGTCAATCTTGATCATAGCATTCGATTAAGTGGAGATACAGTTGTAGTCGGTGGTGGTAACGTGGCAATAGATGTAGCTCGTACTGCAGTTCGTGCCGGAGCATCTCACGTCACAATGCTATGCCTGGAAGGCGAAAACGAAATGCCTGCAGCTGATGATGAAGTAGCCGAGGCAAAAGAAGAAGGCATTGAGGTTAGAAACGGTTGGGGACCCAAGGAAATAAAGGTTGAAAATGGCAAGGTCGTAGGGATTGTATTTAAAAAGTGTACTCAGGTCAAGGATGAGAGCGGAAGATTTGCACCGAAGTATGACGAAAATGAAACAATAGAGATTCCATGTGAGAATGTACTCCAGTCTATCGGACAGTCTATTCAGTGGGGCAATCTATTAGATGGAACTAAGGTAGAGCTTCGCCCTAATGGTGGAATAATTGCAGATCCTCTCACGCTTCAGACAGCAGAACCTGATATTTTTGCCGGAGGCGATGTATATACAGGACCTCGTTTTGCTATTGATGCAATTGCTGGTGGCAGAGAAGCTGCTGTTTCGATAAATAGATATGTCCATCCCGGAAACAGATTGGATCTGGCAAGAGACAGAAGAGAATTTGTGGAACTTGATAAGGATAATATCAAGGTCGAGGGATTTGATAATGCCAAGAGGCAGATCCCAGGTAAAAAAGCCGGAGTGGCACAGGATACTTATGAAGATCTGAGAGAGAATTTCACAGAAGAGCAGGTTCGTACAGAGGCAAACAGATGTCTAGGATGCGGAGCTACAACAGTTGATGAGAATCGCTGCGTAGGATGTGGTCTGTGTACTACCAAGTGCGAATTCGATGCCATCCATCTAAAGAGAGCTATACCTCAGGCCAGCACAATGGTTCGTTGTGAGGACAAGTTAGGTAAGATCGCTCCATATGTTATGAAGAGAGGTTTAAAGATCATTAAGAGAAATATTACAGGTAAGTAAAAGATTTATATTAACGAATTTACAAAAAACACCCGTAAGGGTGTTTTTTTTGTGGATACTTATTTGAACATAACCACAAATATATGCAGATATTTTTTGAAACAATACAAACATAAAAAAACCATATAAAATCTTATAGCCTAAAAAATTGCACAATTTGGGAAACCGAATCTTGTAAACATTCCATAATTGAGGAAACCAATAACGAATGCTATGATATAGGAAACCAAATTAGGAAACATAGTTTCCTAATATAGTTTCTAAAAAAGTTATATTTATCAATATATAATTATAAATTTACTATTTTTTTTAAAAATAAGTTGTGTTAGATTTATATAAAATCAGACTACCGTATTTCGGAAACTCCGAATATCAAATATAGAGAGGAATATTATGAGCGGATTTTTATCAAAAAGAACAGAAATAAACAAAAAGAGGATATTGGACGGAACAGTAGAGGTGTTTCGAAAAAAAGGTTCTGGATTTACCATGAATGATATTTCCGAAGAACTTCATATGAGTAAGAAAACAATATACACTATATTCAGGGATAAAGAGAGCCTTCTCTATACGATGGTAGACTACTTTTTTGATACAGTTAAAAAGGATGAAAAGGGAATATGGGAAAATGATCAGATAGGTACAGATGAAAAACTGATAATGCTATTGGCCGCACTTCCCGAGACTTCAAGAGATATTGATTTTACTTCGTTATACGAAGTGAAAGATAAATATCCAAGAGTCGAGAAGAGAATACAGGAGAGATTGGAGTCGGATTGGGACAAGACTATTGACCTTATTAAAAAGGGAATTAGTGAAGGCGTTTTCAGAGAATGTAACCTCACAGTATTTCAGCTGGCATTTGAAGCTTCCATCGAGAGATTCATAAAAGGTGATGAGCTTAAGGAAAACAATGTCAAATACATCGATGCACTTATAGATCTTGCTACAATGATGGTAAGAGGGATCATGAAATAGGGGAGCTTTAAATGAGAAAAAAGATTAACTTGTGTAGTGGCTGGAGATTCAGCGATGTATTTGAAGAGAGATATTTAGATACTGAGATGACAGAAGCTGACGAAGTGACACTTCCTCACAGCGTATGTGAGACACCACTTCACTATTTTGATGAAATTGATTATCAGAAATTATCTACATACCAGAAAAATTTATTTGTACCGGATGAATGGCAGGACAAGAGGGTCGTTCTTACTTTTGACGGCGCAGCTCATAGGTCGGAAGTATATTTGAATGGGAGAGTAATAAAAAGTCATGATTGCGGATATACAGCCTTTTCAGTTGAGCTGACGGATAAGCTTAACATAAATGAGGATAATCTGATCACGGTGAAGCTTGATTCAAGAGAGACTCTGGATCAGCCCCCATTCGGTTTTGTCATCGACTACATGACATATGGTGGTCTATACAGAGATGTATATTTGGAGATCACTGAGAAATCGGCTTTTGCAGATGTATTTTTTAAACCAGAAGTGACTAATATATCAGAAACATCGGAGGATGGAAACGGTAGGTTAAGCGTTCAGTTCTCAATTACAGATTCAGCGGACAGAGATTATTTATGTAACAACACATTATCAGTAAGAGTCGATATGACGCCTTATTCTACGGACGAATCTGATAATGGTGAGAGAAAAGCAGATCAGAATCTGATCGACCATAATATAATCGATCAGAAATTATCTTATGAAATGCTTCAAAAGGGAGAATTGGATAGGTCCATAATGGACGATAAGCTACCGGACTATCTGGAGGTTTCTGGACAAATATCTGATATCAGTCTATGGAGTCCTGAAAAACCTAGTTTATATACTGTTTCAATCGAACTAATAGGAAATGGTGAGATCATTGATACATATAATAGGACAATAGGATTTAGACAGGCTGAATTTAGAGCGGATGGTTTTTATCTAAATGGTAATAAGTATAAAATCCGTGGAATGAACAGACATCAGAGCTTTCCATACGTGGGATATGCAATGCCTGAAAGCATGCAGCGATATGACGCTGATATCTTAAAAAATGAAATCGGAGTCAACGCGGTTAGGACGTCTCACTATCCTCAATCCCATTATTTTATCGATGAATGTGATAAGATCGGACTTTTGGTTTTTACAGAGATACCGGGATGGCAGCATATCGGCAACAAAAATTGGCAGGATCAGGCAGTTTATAACGTATACGATATGGTTACACAGTATAGAAATCACACTTCTATTATTCTATGGGGCGTTCGCATTAATGAGTCAGAGGATAATGATGGATTCTATTCCAGAACCAATAGACTGTGCCATTTGATAGATCCGACCAGACAGACCGGCGGAGTCCGTTGTAGGACTGCTGATAAGAATACCAATATTCAGGAGGATGTATTTACCTATAATGATTTCGTTCACAGTGGACAGAATCAGGGATGCTTGAAAAAAGAAAAGTCTACCAATGATATGAATAAGGGATATTTGGTATCTGAATATAACGGCCATATGTATCCTACTAAAAAGTACGATTCAGAAGACCACAGACTTGCTCATACACTTAGACATGCCAATGTTTTAAATGCTGTAGCAGAGGAGTCGGACATTGCCGGTTCGTTTGCATGGTGTATGTTTGATTATAATACGCATAAAGATTTTGGAAGCGGCGACAGAATATGTTATCACGGTGTCTGTGATATGTTTAGAAATCTAAAAAGTGCAGCATATGTCTATGGAGCAGAGGGACTTACTAAGCCGGTTCTCGAAGTTACATCCACAATGGATATAGGGGAACATCCTGCCTGCAACAGAGGAGACGTGTACATAATTTCTAACGCAGATTCGGTCAGAATGTATAAATCAGATAAGCTTCTGAAGGAGTATTTTCCGAAGGACTCCAAGTACAAGGGGCTAAAGCATGGTCCTATACTTATTGATGATTTTATCGGTGACGGACTGGTGGAAGAGGAACATATGTCCATGGAACAGGCTGCGATCACCAAGGATCTTCTTAATAAGTATTCTATCAATAAGGGCA
>ERZ795062.562-NODE-562-length-30682-cov-46.456884_pt1 | contig 30682 bp, 27 predicted proteins | sample MGYA00375146_ERZ795062 | MGnify/ENA primary metagenome ERZ795062 (study PRJEB30191, sample SAMN05720281) | activated sludge metagenome | isolation source: Anaerobic digester | place: USA | collected 2015-07-16 ...
CCGACGAGCTTCTTGAACTTGACCAGCGAGAAGTCCGGCTCGATGCCGGTCGTGTCGCAGTCCATCATGAAGCCGATGGTCCCGGTCGGCGCGAGCACGGAGGCCTGCGCGTTGCGGAAGCCGTTGCGCTCACCCAGCTTGACGACCGCGTCCCATGCCTTGGTGGCCGCTTCGTGGATCTCACGGTCCATCACGTCATAGGTGCGGACCGAGTCGTTGGCCGCCTGGTGCTTGCGCATGACGCGCTGGTGGGCCGCGGCGTTGCGGGCGTAACCGGCATACGGACCGACCACTGCGGCGAGCTCGGCGGAACGCTTGTATGCCGCTCCGGTGAGCAAGCTGGTGATGCCGGCCGCGAGCGCGCGGCCACCGTCGGAGTCATAGCCGTGGCCGGTCGCCATGAGCAGCGCGCCGAGGTTGGCGTAGCCGATGCCCAGCTGCCGGTAGTCGCGCGTGGTGACCCCGATCGACTCGGTCGGGAAGTCGGCGAAGCAGATGGAGATGTCCATCGCCGTGATGACCAGCTCGGCGACCTTCTGGAAGGTCACCGCGTCGAAGGTGTCGTCGTCGCGCAGAAACTTGAGCAGGTTGAGCGAGGCCAGGTTGCACGAGGAGTTGTCCAGCGACATGTACTCCGAGCACGGGTTGGACGCGGTGATCCGGCCGGTCTCGGGGTTGGTGTGCCAGTCGTTGATCGTGTCGTCGTACTGGATGCCCGGGTCGGCGCACTCCCACGCGGCCTTGGCGATCTTGTCGAACAGCTCGCGGGCGTCGACCTCACGGATGACCCGGTTGTCCATCCGCCCGCGCAGCCCGAAGGACGCGCCCTCCTCGACGGCGCGCATGAACTCGTCCGAGACCCGGACGGAGTTGTTGGCGTTCTGATACTGCACGGACACGATGTCCTTGCCGCCCAGGTCCATGTCGAAACCGGCGTCCCGCAGCGCGCGGATCTTGTCTTCTTCGCGCGCCTTGGTGTCGATGAACTCTTCGATGTCGGGGTGGTCGACGTCCAGGACGACCATCTTGGCCGCGCGGCGGGTCGCCCCACCGGACTTGATCGTCCCTGCGGACGCGTCGGCGCCGCGCATGAAGGACACCGGGCCCGAGGCCGTGCCACCGGAGGAGAGCAGCTCACTGGAGGCGCGGATCCGGCTCAGGTTGAGCCCGGCACCGGACCCGCCCTGGAAGATCTTCCCCTCCTCCTTGTACCAATTGAGGATCGAGTCCATCGAGTCATCGACCGAGAGGATGAAGCACGCCGACACCTGCTGTGGCGAGGAGGTCCCGACGTTGAACCACACCGGGGAGTTGAACGAGAACACCTGGTGCAGCAGCGCATAGGTCAGCTCGTGCTCGAAGATCTCGGCGTCATCCTCGGTCGCGAAGTAGCCGTGCTCCTTACCGGCCTTGGCGTAGGTGAGGACGACGCGGTCGATGAGCTGGCGCAGCGACCATTCGCGCACCGGCGTCCCCTGCGCACCACGGAAGTACTTCGTCGTGACAATCGCACCGGCGTTGACCGACCAGAAGTCGGGGAACTCGACCCCGCGCTGCTCGAAGATCGTCTCGCCCGACTTCCAGTTGGTCTGGACGACGTCGCGCCGCTCCCAGGTCACCTCGTCGTAGGGGTGCACACCGGGGGTGGTGTAGATGCGCTCCACGGTGATGCCCTTGCCCCGGGGGCTCTTGCGGGCGGTCGACCGGTTCGCAGTTTCCGTCATGACTGGGGTCCTCCCTGACCTTGCTGATGCGTCTGTCTCGTCGTCGTACGTCAAGTGCAGCACCGACCACCGACAGCCCTCTCGATTCCTCGATCAGGCGCCGGCGCCGGGTCGTTCAGTGCGGTGGTGCTGGTGAATCCGCGGCCCCGCCAGAGCCCGCCAGGGCGTCTTCGGTGGCGCGCGGCATACCTGAGGGGTATGCCGCCCCGCCGCCGAGGTGGGCCGGCTCGCGTCCGGTTGCCTCGCGCTCGGCGCGCAGCAGGGTGATCGCCGCCTCGAAGTCTTCGAGGCTCTCGAAGGCCCGATAGACGGAGGCGAAACGCAGGTAAGCGACCTCGTCGAGCTCGCGCAATGGCTCGAGCACGGCCAGGCCGACCTCGTGGGCATCGACCTCGGCGCTGCCGGTGGCCCGGACCGATTCCTCGACCCGCTGCGCGAGCCGGGCCAACTGGTCTTCGGTGACCGGACGGCCCTGGCAGGCCTTGCGGACGCCGACGAGGACCTTCTGGCGGCTGAACGGCTCGGTCGCTCCCGACCGCTTGACCACCGACAGGCTGGCGGTCTCGATCGTGGTGAAGCGTCGCCCGCACTCGGGGCACAGCCGGCGCCGCCTGATCGACGTGCCGTCGTCGGTCGTGCGCGAATCGATGACGCGAGAGTCGCCATGGCGACAGAACGGACAGTGCATGTGCAGACCTCCCCCTCGACTCGTGCTGACCGTGCGCCTCGGGCGCGCGCCTGCACACACCGCTCCTGTGGACAAACCTGGGGATCCTCGGTGGACGAGGCAGGTATGCCGTGTGGACAGTGTGTGGGTAACTCGCCCCAGCCTGTGGACTACATGTGGATGAATCACACGGCTGTAACTACTAGATGTAGGGGTAACTGTGACCTGTCGGCCCTACTCCTGTCAAGCGCTGGCGAGGTTTGGCACCGATCGGCGTGTCGGGACCGGCGTGTCACGGATCAACCTCTGCTGAGCGGCGTCAACCCAACCGCATCGGCCGCTCGCATGAGGGTGGTGGCTGCTGTGAGAGCGGCGACCACGGCGGACAGGGCGCTCGACGACGGACCAGGTCGGTCGTGCCTGCCGCCACTGCCGCGAGGTTCCACTGGCTGGTCGAGCCCGCGGTGAGGTACTCCTCGTGGCCGTGGGCGACCCGTCCGACGGAGCCGTCGGGCAGATCCTGTTGCGCGACGCTCAGTTGGGTGGCTTCGCGCCACAAACCGGGGTCGGCGGCGAATCGGCTGGTGGCGGCGACGACATCATCGAGGGCCTCCTCGACATAGAGCTGTCCCGGCGGCAACCGCAGTTGGGCGACGGTGTCCACGCCCATCCCCGGCGACCCGAACACCACGGCGGCAGCCACCGGCACGGTCGCATCGCGCAGCGCCAGGCCCGTGACGAGCGAGCCGTAGGAGTGGCCCCAGAGGACCAGCCGCGGCGGCTGCTGCGGATGGGCAGCCCGGCCGGCAGCATCAAGCCCGGCGAGGAGGCTGCCCAGAGCCGGAGACCCAGCCGTGGCCGGGCCCCAACCGGCGACCGACCGCCCGGGCACGACGACCTCGAGAACGGTCGGAGCGGCATACCCGAGCCAGGTGACCCCGACGACCGGGCGGCCGTCTCCGTGGGCCCGAGACAACCGATCGGCGAGGTCGGCCGCGGCCTCGACCCCGCGGGAGTAACTCGCCAGGTCACCGGCCACATCTGCCTGGAAGCCGGGGACGAAGACGGCGACGTGACCGGCACCATCGAGATCACCGGACGTGACCGCCGCAGTGAGGGTGCCCCCGGTGGCGTCCAGGCTCAGCAGTTGGCGGCGCCGCCCGTCGTCGGTGGCCAGGACCTCCTTGATCGCCCGCAACCCGTCGAGGGCGGCGATGAGCTCGATGACGCGCCGCGATCGCAACTGGGGACGCAGGACATCCCGCCACGGTTGGTCGGCATCGGTCGGCTCGTCCCGGCGCGCGGCCAACTCAGCCATCAGCCGTTGGGCGACACTCTCCAGCACCAACCGGTTGGCGCGATCGCGAGCCCAGGCGGGGAGCCCGTCCCGAGGCCCCACCCACTCGGGATGGCTGCGGATCACCTCGTCGCGCTCGATGTCGCTCAACCCGGCGAACCACGCACTGGCCGCGATCGGGCTATCCGGAGGTGGGGAGATCGAGGTCGGGGACGCCTGCGACCACCATGGCGACCACGATGCCGACGACCAGTGGGGGGCCCTGGACTGCGCCGGGGGCGAAACGGCATACCTGCCGGAAGCGGCCGTGAGCCGGGCCCGCAGCGTGAACAAGGCCGCTCCGTAGTCCGCTCTGGCGCGCTCGGCCAGGCGCGCGACAACCACTGCAGTGTCCGGCGACCCAGGGAGCACCGAGCCGGTGCTTGCCAGGGCGCCGGAGTCCAGCAGGTGGGTTCCCCCGGCGCGGGCGGCTCGCTCGGCTTGATCGAGGGTGCGTTGAGCGTCGGCCACCTGCTCGCCCGCGGCCCGAATCGCCGCGGCGCACCGATCGAGCCCGTCCGCCACCGTGCGCGCGGTGACCATGAGCTCGGTATGCCGCCCTCCCGCAGCGCTGCTCGCCGGTCCCGTCCAGGTGTCACCGGGGCCGGAAGTCGCCCGGGCCGACGCCGCCGCACGAAGTCTCGCTGCATGCCCGCCCACGCGGGTCGCGAGGTGGCCCAGCGCGTCGGGTCTGGCGCGACGGACATCGCCGATGGTCGGCGCCGTCATCGCAGCGGCCCCGCGTCGACTTCACGGTAGGACTGCGCCGACGTTCCCAGCGCGCCGGAGTGAGCCTCCCAGGCGGCGGCGAGGTCCCTCAGCGACCGACCCCAGGGCTCGCCCGACGGTCGACCGCCACCTGCGACCGACGAGGGCGCTGGGGCGTGGTTGACGAACGCCGGCAGGCAGGCGCCGATGGCCTCCAGGTCGCCAACCACCTGCGCTGGGGAGGGAAGTTCTGGGACGCGTGCGGCGAGGGACGCCGCCACCTGGTCGAGGGATTCCGGGCACACCGAGAGGTACACCGCTGGCTCCTTCCGCCATCGGCTCGACCACCCCAACCCTTGCCTGGACTGTAGGCGAAGCGACGTGGACCCCGGTCAGCGTTGTCCACAGGCAATGGGCGCACCGAGCCCAGTGCGGCCACCGCCGAGCCCAGTGCGGCCACCGCCGAGCCCCCAGTGCGGCCACCGCCGACCCCACTGGCGCACAACGCAGTGCGTCCCGCCCGCTGAGATCAGCGGACGGGACGCACCAGACCCGAAAGGGGTCGATGCCACGGGGTCGAGGCGTGGCACCGTCATGGAGCCCAGTCAGAGCAGGGCAGGTCAGGGCAGGCTGGGAACGACCAGACGCTGGCCGGCGTGAATCGCAGGGGTGTTGAGGCCGTTGGCCAGCTGAAGTTGGGCGACGCCTTCGGCGATCGACAACTCCGGCAACAGCGCCACGGACAACTCCGAGAGGGTCTGTCCCGCCTGCACCGTCACCACCCGGCTCTCGACACCGACCGTGCGAGAGGCGCCGACGGCACCGGCGATGACGAGCAGCGCCACCACAGCGAGGACCAGCCCCAGGACCAATCGGCCCGCGTGGGTGAGCCGCAACGGGGCCGAGCCGGTGGCCAACCTCGGCTCGGGGCCGGCAGGCGGGACCAGCCGCAGACGCGAGCGGTCGCGGGCCGGAGCGTGAAGCGGAACGACGTCCCAGGCGGCCAGTGCGCTCATCGGGCTCTCCTTGTCGGTGCGGGGCTGCTTCGCTGCGGAACCAGCCGTGGGAAGGTCAGTCGAACGTGCGTCCGACAGAACGTCTGTTCGATTTCTAGCACACTCGTTCGACAAAGTCGAGACACGCCTCGAACAGATGTTTGGCACATGCGTCCGAACGGCATACCCTGTGTGCATGGACGCAAGTCCATCAGTGACCACCGACAGGGGGTCCTGACCACCGGCCCACGAGCCCTCGTGAGCACGCGGCAGGCGCCCGGATCGTCCGTTCACATCAACCGGAGGTAGGAGCCATGGCTGAGGTCACCGAGCTGCCCGAGCGCGAGGGCGACGGGCTCACCGTGCGGCAGCGGCGGGTTCTCGAGGTCATCCGCAACTCCGTCGACCGGCGCGGATACCCGCCGAGCCTGCGCGAGATCGGCGAAGCCGTCGGCCTCACCAGCCCGTCGAGCGTGGCCCACCAACTCGCCGCCCTGGAACGCAAGGGCTACCTCCGCAAAGACCCCAACCGCCCCCGTGCGCTTGAGGTCGTCTCCCCCGACGCCAAGGCCAGCGACCGCGGTTACCGGGGCAGCAGCGGTATGCCGCCCAGCAGCGCCGACGCGTGGGAGCACGGCGAGGCTCACGACACCGAGACCGACTCCGGCGACGCCCGTCCCGAGGCGTCCTACGTCCCCGTGGTCGGCCGCATCGCCGCCGGCGGGCCGATCCTTGCCGAGGAGGCCATCGAAGATGTCTTCCCCCTCCCCCGACAGATCGTCGGCGAGGGGCAGTTGTTCCTGCTCAAGGTCGTCGGCGACTCGATGGTCGACGCGGCGATCTGCGACGGCGACTGGGTCGTCGTCCGGCAACAGCCGACGGCGGACAACGGGGACATCGTCGCGGCAATGATCGACGGCGAAGCCACCGTGAAGACCTTCCAGCGCAAGGCCGGCCGCGTCCTGCTCATCCCGCACAACGCGGCATACGAGCCGATCGACGGTCGCGATGCGAGCATCCTCGGCAAGGTGACCGCGGTCCTGCGCCGTATTTGAGTGTCGGCGCCAGGAACGCCCCTGAGATGCTGAGGCGATGACCACCCGGCTGCCGTTTGCCAGTTACCTCGATCACCTCCGGATCGAATCCGAGGCCTTCGCCGTCGCCCTGACGGATGTCCCCGATGACCGACAGGTGCCGACCTGCCCCGACTGGACGGCGCTGGACCTCGCCCATCACCTCACCGAGGTCCAGTCCTTCTGGGCCGCCGTCGTGAGCGGTCCGCTGTTGACCGACGAGGCCGCCGAGGACGTGGCCAAACCTGCCCCCGCTGCCTCGGTGCCGGCCCAACTCAAGGACCTGCGAGCGGCGAGCGCTTGTCTCGCGGCCGCCCTGGCCACCACCCCTGCGGACACGCCCGCCTGGACCTGGTCCACGGAGCAGACCGTCGGGTTCACGTTCCGACGCCAGGCCCACGAGGCCCTCGTCCACCGCCTCGACGCCCAACTCACCGCCGGCCTGCGCACTCCTGTGGATCCGACGCTCGCGACCGATGGGGTCGACGAGGCGCTGCGGGTGATGTTCGGCGGCTGCCCCCCGTGGGGTCAGATCACGCCCGTTGCCGGCCCTGAGGTCCGGTTGGCCACGAGCGACACAGGGGCCTCATGGCTGATCTCGCCGGCCCGCTTCACCGGCACCGACCCTGACGGCACCGCCTATGACGACCCCGACATCGTTGTGGCAGAGTCGGATTCAGGGGGCGATGTCGCGGCAACGATCACCGGGACCGCCGAAGACCTGCTGTGCTGGCTCTGGAAGCGCCCCACCGTCGGGGCGCTCTCCCAGACGGGTGACGAGTCGGCCCTGGCCGCGGTCAACCAGGTGGTCGCCCAACCCATCAACTGAGCGCCGCGACCAACCGGCCGAGCGTGGGAGCAAGCGGTTCGTCCAGCCGCAGGGTCGCCTGCGCATCTCCTCGAGTCACTCCGTGGGTGACGATGGCCACGGGTATGCCGCGTGCCGCCGCCCGCCGCACGAATCGGTAGCCCGACATCACCGCCAAGGACGAGCCGAGGACGAGAACCGACCGGCTGGCGTCCAGCGCGTCGAAGCAGCGCTGGACCCGCTCGCGCGGCACCGACTCCCCGAAGAACACCACGTCGGGCTTGAGGGTGTCGGCGCCGCACACCAGACAGGTCGGCGGGTGGAATGCCTCGACGACCTCGTCGGCCAGGACGATGTCTCCGTCGGGCCGGATCTGGCTGCTCACCTGGGAGCCGTCCGCAGCAGCGTGCCGCGCATGATCGACGAACCCGGGGTTGGCCACGGCCAGCCGCTCTTGGACCTCGTGCCGAGCACTGCGATCGGTGCACGTGAGGCAGACGACGTGTGCAAGCGATCCATGCAACTCGACGACGTCGGCCGAGCCGGCACTCTGGTGCAGCCCGTCGACGTTCTGGGTGACCAGAGCCTCAAACAGACCGAGGTCGCCCAGCCGCGCGAGTGACCGATGCCCATCGTTGGGCGCAGCCGCCCGGAAGCGTTGCCAGCCGACATAGGACCTCGCCCAATACCTCTGGCGGGCAGCGCTGGACCCAACGAACTCACCGAACTGCATCGGCATCACCCGACGGACCCCGTCCCTCCCTCGGTAGTCGGGGATCCCGGAGTCGGTCGACAACCCTGCCCCAGTGAGGACGAACACGCCCCCGGCGCCGACCTGCGACACCAAGCCGGCCAGCAGGTCCGGGTCCTGGCTCGCCTGCGTGGCGGGCGCGGCATACGACATGCCCGCAGTATGCCGCCCTCCCGGACTCGCGCGCCGACCACGGCGACCGAGCGGAACCGGCGCGCCCGACCCCCACCGGGGATGCGACGACTGTCATTACCTACCGGGTGGTTCTGTACCTTCGTGATAACTCGCGGTTATGATTGCGCCATGATCGATGCCGCCGGCCTTCGGGTGATGAAGGCCATTGCCGACGAGGGCAGCTTCACCGCTGCGGCCACGTCGCTGGGGTTCACCCAGCCCGCCATCTCGCAGATGGTCCGCCGTCTGGAACAGCGCACGGGCACGGCGCTCGTGGAGCGGCTCGGACGCAACGTGCGCCTCACCGAAGCCGGCGAAGTCCTGGCCCGGCACGCCGTCACCGTCCTGGCGGCCCTCGATGCCGCAGAGGAGGAGGTCGCGGCGATCGCCGGCCTGCGCTCCGGGAGGGTGCGGCTCATGGCGTTCCCCTCGTCGTCAGCGTCGCTTGTGCCGCGCGCCTTGGCGCTGCTCAAGAAGCGCTACCCCGAGGTGTCCGTGCGTTTCTCCGAGGGCGAGCCGCCCGAATCGCTCGCCGCGCTGCGCGCTGGTGACTGCGATCTGGCCGTCGCGTTCGCCTACGAGGGCACCGACGTCGGCCGCGGCGAAGACCTCGATCCCTTCATCATCCGGCCACTCATGGACGACGAGGTCCGCCTCGCCATGCCGCCGGACCACCCGTTGGCCGCTCAATCGGTCATCAACCTCGCCGATGTCGCCGACGACCCGTGGATCGCCGGCTGCCCGCGCTGCCGAGGTCACCTGGTCACGCTTGCTCACGGCGCAGGGTTCTCCCCCAACGTCGCCTTCGAGACCGAGGACTACGTCGCCGTCCTCGGGTTGGTGCGCGCCGGCCTCGGGGTCGCGCTCGTCCCCGACCTCATCCTCGAAGCCGCCCACGAGGACGGCATCGTCGCCCGGCCACTCAGCCCGCCGTCCCGCCGCCAGATCCACGCGGTGACGACCGAGGATCTGCAGCGGGTCCCGGCCGTCGCCGCCACGCTCGAGGCACTGGAAGAGAGCGCCCGCTCCCGCGCCAAGGTCCCCGTACGTTCCTAGGGTGCAGCGACGGCCCGGATGTCCACATCGCGGGCACGTCACATAAGGAATCCTTATTCGTTCCATAATCAATGACATGGATCTTCGCCCTGGGTTCCCCACCGTCGTCGACGAGGTCACCGTTCGCCTGATCGCGAGCGTTGTGCTCGTGATCGGCATCGTCGCCCTCGTCTCGGGCGCCTGGTGGCTGTATGCCGTGCTCGCCGCCGACTTCATCCTGCGCAGTGTCTTCGGGCCGAGGTTGAGCCCGATCGCCCAGGTCGTGCTGCGCACGATTCGGCCTCGCGTGCCGGCTGCGGGCCGCCCGACGCCTGGAGCCCCCAAGCGGTTCGCGGCGAGCATCGGTGCTGTCCTGACGTCGGCCGCGACGATCCTGGCCATCCTCCACGCGACGAGCGGATCGGCCGCTGCGGGGACCGCCGTCTTCGCCATCGGCGCGATCATGGTCGTCTTTCCCGCGTTGGAGTCAGCGGCTGGGCTGTGCGTCGGGTGTGTCATCTTCGCTCAGCTGATCCGGCTCGGCCTCGTGCCGGAGCGCATCTGCCTGGAGTGCGCCGACATCACCCGCCGGACGGCTGTGGCCTCGGGCCAGCCTGCCTGATTACGGGCCGCGAGTGGCCACCATGAGTGTGCCTCCGCTCGGCCGACCGACCGCGATGTCCCCGTCGACGTCGGTCCGCAGGATCTGAAAGCCTCGACTGCGCAGGTCGGTGAGCGTGGACGGCGCGGGATGGCCGTAGTCGTTCTCCGCCCCCACACTGATCACCGCGACGGCACCGGGAAGCGCGTCAAGCACGGCTGGGTCGATGTTGGCCGACCCATGATGGGCCACCTTGACAACATCGACCTCCCAGCCTGGCACTTGCGGATCTCGACGGATCGCCGCACCGACAGCGCGGGCAGCCTCCCGCTCGATGTCGCCCAGCAGCACCACGTGGACGCCCTTGACGTCGGCGGTCAGGACGACCGACCCGTTGTTGGGGATCGATCCCTCGTGCAGGACTCGGGCGGGCCACCACACCCGCGCCGTGATCCCTGGCCACTCCAGCCGATCTCCGGCGAAGAGCGGCTTGACCGCAACCCCGGCGGCCCGGGCCCAGTCGCCGACGGCTCCCACCTGGAAGACCGGGTCTTGCACCGCAGAGGTGAGGATCTCACGCACCTCCCGGCCCCGAAGCGCCCCAGGCAGGCCGTTGACGTGGTCGGCATGGAAGTGGGTGAGGATCACGGCGTCGAGGACTCGCACGTCCAGTCGGCGCAGACAGCCGTCGATCACTGCCGGGTCCAGCCCGGCGTCGACGAGCACGGCATGCCCGGCAGACGTGGACAAGACGATGCCGTCGCCCTGCCCGACGTCGCAGGCCACCAGGGACCAGCCAGCCATCGGCCACCCGACGTTCCGCGTCGGGACGGCGGCGGCGGTGGTCACCGCGATGATCGCCAGACCCGCAAGAGGGCGCTGCAGCAGGCGGAAGCGCAGCCACGGAGCAGTAACGAGCCCGAGCACCGACAAGCCACCGAGCAGTAGGGCACCAGGCGGCCCGGCCGGCCACGGAAGGCTGCCGAACGGCATACTCGCGGCCACGCGGGCCACACCCGCGATGGCGAGAGTCGGGATCGCAGCCAGCCACGCGAGCCACGCGGCGGCATCCACCCAGATCACGGAAACGACGGCTGTCGCCACGCCGAGGATCGTGGCCGGCGCGACGAACGGTGCGGCGACCAGGTTGGCCGGAACCGCCACCAGAGAGACCGAGGCCTGCAGGAGGACGACGACCGGGGCACACATGACTTGAGCAGCCAGTGGCACCGCCAGGGTCGGTCCCGCGCGGGCCAACCGCCCAGGCAGCAGCCGCCCCAATCGTTCGCCCCAGGGACGAGCGAGGATCAGCAGCCCGAGCGTGGCCAGCACCGACAACGCGAATCCGTAGGCCCGGGCGAGCCACGGGTCCCAACACAGCAGGACGACGATCGAGGTAGCGAGCGCCGGCACGCCAGCGCGGCGACGGGAGGCACTCAAACCGACGAGCCCAACCACCCCCATAACGGCCGCTCGCACGACGCTCGGCTCCGGGCGCGCCAGCACCACGAAGCCGGCCAGGACGACCACTGCGAGGACCGGTCGCCATCGACGCCGGACTCCCGCAAGTCGCGCGGCTCCGATGGCCGCGGCCAGGACAATGGCCACGTTCGAGCCGCTCACCGCGGACAGGTGCGACATGCCGGTGACGGTCATCGCTTCGGACAGGTCGACGGGTGTCGCCGACGTGTCCCCGATGACCAACGCGGGGACGAGGCCCGCCGCATCCGGGGGGAGCCGCGCCGTGGCCTCGCGGAACCGACCCCGGACGTATGCCGCCCCCCTCGCCACCAGCGGCGCCTCGGCGGTGAGCTCCGGCGGCCCCGTGGCCCGAAGGATGGCGACGACATCGTCCCCCGCTTCGGCGGGAGCCAGCCGCCCTCGGGCCCGGAAGCCCTCCTGCCACTGCAGCCCGACCCAATCGACGCCACCGATGACCAGCACGGGGGCGTCGACCTGGCTGGTGGCGCCGCGAGCAGTGACCCGAACGATCCTGGCCCGCAGGACGACTATCTCGGCCTCGCCCGACCGATCCTCCCTCGCCCGCACCCGGCGAGGGTCGCTGTCCGCCACCGCCTCGACGACGACGCTGGCCCGGTCGCCCGCCCAGGTCAGCAGCGACCCGGCACTGCGAATCGAGTCGTGGCCGGCCAAACACGTCGTCGTCAGCGCGACGGACGCGCAGGTGAGGGCCAACACCGCGGTTCTCGTATGCCGCCCATCCCCAGGGCTCGCGTGCAAGCGACGCATTCGGTGCAGGGCAACCGCGGCACCACCGCCCGAGACGACAGCGAGGCCGACGACGACCCCGGTGGCCGATCCACTCCATTGCAGGATGACAACGACCACCCAGGCGACGAGGGCCGGCAACAGCAGGCGCAGATCCACAAAGCGCTCGCCCTCGCCACCGACGCGCCCCGACGCGCTGGCCCCTGACGGATCGACGGCGCTCACACGCTCACCTTGGGCGTGAGCTGCGCCAGCAACGTGTCTCCGATACCGCTCACCTCCCCCAACTCGTCCACCGAGGTGAACCGGCCGTGTTGAGCGCGCCAGTCGAGGATCCGCTGGGCGAGCACCGGCCCCACACCGGGCAACGTGTCCAACTGGGCAAGATCGGCGGAGTTGAGGTTGATCAGCGCGGGAGCGCTGCCACCGGAGGCCGCCGGAGCGCCAGCACCCGCGCCCGCGCCGTTGGCTCCGGCGAGGATCTGCTCACCCGGCGCGGGGACGTGGACCTGCTCCCCATCGACGACCGCGCGCGCGAGGTTGACCCGTTCGAGGTCGGCAGAGGCCAACGCCCCTCCGGCCGCTCGGATCACATCGACAACCCGGGAACCCTCCGGCACCCGCACGACCCCTGGCGCGCCGACCTCACCGACAACATGGACGACGAGGAGCCGCCCGATGGTGCCCGGCTCTGCGCCGGCTATGGGGCCCGACCCCGCCGAACCCTCGACACCCACTGAGGCGTCGCCCATCGCCCCGTCCGCACTCGTCGCTCCCTCGTCGCCCATCGCCCCCGAGCGCCCGATCGACCCCGACGCGAACGCCATCGGCACCGACCGCGCCACCACCCCCGTCCGGCTCGGCGCCACCGGAACCGGCTCAGCCGCCCGCGCAGCCGCCGCCACCCGAAGCGCGAAGATCAGCCCGACAACCACCACCACAGCCAGCAGCGCCCCCACTGCCGCTGCGCGCGCCCGCACCCTCGACCCTCCCAAGCCGGCGGGCACGGTGATCACTCTGGGCGGAGGCAGTCGATGCCGTCCGCCCACTCGCCGCGGTGGGCCGCCACCGCGTGACTGGTCACCGCGCGCGGCCACGTCGGGGGGCGCGGCATCAGGAGCGCCCGGGGGTGCGGCATACCTCGACCAGCCAGGCGGTGGGACCGGGACCCAACCGTTACGGGCCGCCGGCGTCGAGCCAGCGCGCTCCAGCAACGCCACCGCCCGCGCCGACAGGGCCTGCTCCAGTTCCTCAGTGCGCGCCATGCCCGGACGGTATGCCGCCCGCTCACCTTCCCGTCAGGCCCCCACCATCGCCTGTGGACAGTGGGACGAGCGTCAGCACCCTTGTGGACAACCCCACAACCGACCTACTCCAGGCGCCCCAACGACCGCAGCCGGGAGATGACGTTGTCCCGATGGCGCAGCACGATGACCAGCCCCAACACCCAGGCCCAGATCATCGTCGGCAGCCCGATGGCGCCCGGCAGTCGGCCGAAGGCGGCGAGCAGCCCCCCGACGAGCATGAGCGCTGCCGCGAGCAGGGACCCCAAAGCCACCCAGCGCGAGACCGCGAAGACGAGCACGAAGACGGCAAGGAGGGCGACGGCATACCAGGGGTGCACGCCGAGGATGGCACCCAAGGCGGTCGCGACCCCCTTGCCACCGCGCCCGCGCAGGTAGGGCGAGAACACGTGCCCCAGCACCGCCGCAACCCCAAGCACATAGGCGAGCCACACCGAGCCGAACGCCGCCCCGAGGAACGCCGGGACGAAACCCTTGGCCACGTCGAGGACCCCTACGAGGATCCCCCATTTGCGGCCCAGCACGCGGCCGGCGTTGGTCGCACCGGGGTTGCCCGAGCCCGCGCGGGTGACGTCGCGACCCAGCGTCCGCCCGATGAGAGTGGCTGGGTTGATGCCACCCCAGAGGAACGACGCGGCCCCTGCGACGACCACCACGGCGACGGTCCGCCACAGCTCACCGGACCCCAGGTCGAGGGGCCCGGCCACCAACTGCGGCAGACCGGCGACCACGTGCGACCCGCTCACTAGTGGCTCTCCGGCCGAGGCGCCACCGTGATCGCCAGCGTTCCCGGACCCACATGCGCGCCGACGACGGCGCCCAACTCGCCGATCCGGATCTCGCCTGCGTCCGGCACCCGCTGCGCCAGCGCGTCGGCGACCTCGGCGGCCCGTGCCGCGAAGTCCAGGTGCTGGACCTCGATGTCCACAATCCGGCCCGCCGTGCGGGCTCGATCCGCTGCGTCGCCGGCCAATTCGACCATCCGCGCCAACGCCTTGCTCGACGTGCGCACCTTCTCGATCGGGGCGATGTGTCCGTCGGCGAGAGCGAGGATCGGCTTGATCGCCAGCGCCGAGCCGAGCAGGGCCGACGCCGAGCCGATCCGCCCACCGCGCCGCAGATGTTCGAGCGTGTGGACGTAGAAGACCACCGTCGCGTCATGTGCTCGCGAACGCGCCACCGCCGCAACGGTTTCCGCATCGGCTCCGGCACCCGCCGCGGCGGCGGCCGACAACACGGCATACCCCATGGCGGCCCCGAGCACCCGCGAGTCGACGACCGTCACCGGCACCGGCGACTGCGCGGCAGCAAGCTGCGCACCCTGGACCGTAGCCGACATGTCAGCCGAGATATGCACGGAGACAATGGAATCCGCACCCGCAGCGGCCAACTCCTCATAGACCTGGAGGAACTCAGCCGGCGCTGGCCGCGACGTCGTCACGGGGACGAATCGCCGCAGCGCCTCCGCCAGATCCTCGACCCGCACGTCGACACCTTCACGACGCTCGGTGCCACCAATGACGACGTGCAGGGGGACGACCCGCACCGGCGCGCCAGCCTCGGCCACCTGAGCCGGCGTGAGGTATGCCGTGGAATCGGTGACGATCGCGACGCCCATCCGGGTGCCTCCTGACCTCACATGGGGACGACGTTGACCAGCGACGGCGGCCGGACGATGACGGTGCGAATGCCGTCCGCCGTGGCAGCCAACACCTTCTCACGGGCGAGCACCAACTCGCGCAGGTCCGACTCGGAGATATCGGCCGGCACGTCCACCCGATCGCGGACCTTGCCCTTGATCTGGATGACGCAGGTGACCGTGTCCTCAACCAGGAGAGCGAGGTCGGCGACCGGGAACGGCCCGAGCGCCAGCGACCCGCTGCGACCCATCCGCTCCCACAACTCGTCGGCGATGTGCGGCGCGACGGGCGCCACCATCTGCACCAACGGCTCGACGAGCGACCGCGGCGGCGCAGGCAACTTCGTCACCGCGTTGTTGAGCTCGATGAGCTTGGCGATGGCCGTGTTGAACCGCAGCCCCGCATAGTCCTCACGAACACCGGCAATCGTCTTGTGCAGCAACGTCCGCAGGGCGGGGTCGAGATCGGTCTCGGTCAGCTCGACCACCCGGCACTCACCCGTGATCTCGTCGACGACGTTGCGCCACAACCGCTGCAGGAAGCGCGCCGAGCCGACGACGGCTCGGGTCTCCCACGGCTTGGACAACTCCAGCGGACCCATCGACATCTCGTAGATGCGGAACGTGTCGGCCCCGTAGACGGCATACATCTCGTCCGGGCTGACCATGTTCTTCAGCGACTTGCCGATCTTGCCGAACTCGCGCTTGACCGGCTGGCCCTGCCACGTGAACGTCGCCTCCGCGCCGTGCACGCCGGGGGTCTCCACGACCTCCTCGGCCTGGACATACTGCCCACGCTCGTCGGTGAAGGCCGGGGCCTGGATGTAGCCCTGCGAGAAGTAAGTCCGGAACGGCTCTTCGCTGGACAGGTGGCCCAGGTCGAAAAGCACCTTGTGCCAGAACCGGGCATAGAGCAGGTGCAGCACCGCGTGCTCGACTCCACCGACATAGAGGTCGACGCCGCCCGGGTCGCGCGTCCCCGCAGGAGCACCAGGGACCGGATTGGCTTGCGGTCCAATCCAATACCGCTCATTGGCCGGGTCGACCAGTGCCTCGGAGTTGGTCGGGTCGAGGTAGCGCAGGTAGTACCAGCAGGATCCGGCCCAGTTGGGCATCGTGTTGGTCTCGCGGCGGAACCGCCGCACCCCGCGCCCATCGCCCAGGTCCAACTCGACGTTGACCCACTCGCTCACGCGGGACAGCGGCGGCTCGGGCTCGCTGCCCGAGTCTTCCGCGTCGTAGGTCTTCGGCGAGTAGTCCGGGACATCGGGCAGCGTCAACGGCAGCATCGAGTCGGGCAACGAGTGCGCGACCCCGTCCTCGTCCCACACCACCGGGAACGGCTCGCCCCAATAGCGCTGCCGACTGAACAGCCAGTCGCGCAGGCGGTAGTTGACCGTCCCTCGGCCAATTCCCTTGTCCTGCAGGTATGCCGTGATCCTCGCCTTCGCCTCGACCGTCCCCAACCCGTCGAGCGACACGTCATCGTTGGACGAGTTGATGGCGACCCCGGCCTCGGTGAACGAGTGCCCCAGGGCGACGGTGCCGGGCCAGTCCGACACCCCCACGGGGGCGATGACATCGACGATCGGCAACTCGAACTCAGTGGCGTAGTCGTAGTCGCGCTGATCGCCGGCCGGCACCGCCATGATCGCGCCGGTCCCGTAACCCATGAGCACGTAGTCGGCGACGAACACCGGAATCGGGTTGCCGTTCAACGGGTTTGCGGCGAAGGCCCCAGTGAACACCCCAGTCTTGGTGCGGTCGTCCATCTGCCGCTCGACATCGCTCTTGCGCGAGGTGGAGCGTCGGTATGCCGCGACCGCCGCCGCCGGGGAGTCCGCCGCCGCCGCGTCGGCGCCCTTCCACACCTCATGGGTGCCTTCGGGCCAGCCCGCGCTCGGGATGATCTCGTCGACCAGCGGATGCTCGGGAGCGAGCACCATGAAGGTCGCTCCGAACAGCGTGTCGGGCCGGGTCGTGAAGACCTCGATGCCGGCGGCCTCGCCCGCAGCCGTCGTCACCGGGAAGATCACCATGGCGCCCTCGGACCGGCCGATCCAGTTGCGCTGCATGATCTTGACCTTCTCGGGCCACTCGACCCGGTCCAGGTCGTCGGCCAACCGATCGGCATACGCCGTGATCCGCATCATCCACTGACGCAGGTTGCGCCGGAACACCGGGAAGTTGCCCCGCTCGGAGCGTCCTTCGTTGGTGACCTCCTCGTTGGACAACACGGTGCCCAGACCGGGACACCAGTTGACTGGCGCCTCCGAGGGATAGGCCAACCGGTAGTGCTCTAGCACGCCGGCCTGCTCGCGTGCTGGCAACTCGGTCCATGCCCGCCCCTCCGACTCGGGCACAGACCGCTCCCCCGACTCCAAGGCCGCCACCAACTCGGCGATGGGGCGAGCCGCCCCATGCGAGCCGTCGGGGCGCACTGCCTCGGGGTCGTACCAACTTTCCCGGATCTGGGTGAAGATCCACTGGGTCCATCGGTAGTAGTCCTCGTCGATCGTCGCGTAGGAGCGTCGGTCGTCGAATCCCAGTCCCAGACGCCGCAATTGGCGGCGCATGATGACGATGTTGTCCTCGGTCGTCTTGCGAGGATGCTGACCGGTCTGCACGGCATACTGCTCCGCGGGCAGCCCGAAGGCGTCGTAGCCCAGGGCATGCAGGACGTTGCGCCCCTGCATCCGGTGGAAGCGCGAGAAGACGTCGGTCGCGATGTAGCCCAAAGGATGCCCGACGTGCAGGCCCGCTCCCGAGGGGTAGGGGAACATGTCCAGGACGAGCAGTTTCGGACCCCGCGCGGCGACAGCGTCCGGCTGCGCCCACGGCCCGGCGGGGTTGTCCGCGTGGAACACCCCGTCGTTCTCCCAACGGTCCTGCCACGCCTGCTCGATCGTGTCGGCCAGCGCGGCGGTGTAGCGATACGGCGTTTCGTCGCTCATCGTGCTCTCTTGTCCTTCGGCAACTGTCGTGGTCGTGGGCCGGTCGAACGCCGGTGCCTGGTGGGCAAAAAGAAACCCCTCACGCAGGAGGGGCTGCCGCGCTGACGTCCGACTACTCAGCGCGGCCAGGTAAGGAGCAGACTCCGTGCCACGGCCCCAGGGTAGCGCACCCCCATGCGCACCTACCTGCCTCAGGTGCGCAGCATCCCCAGGACGATGAGCAACTGCCCAAGGTGGTAGGTGATGTGCACGACCACGTGCCCCCAGGCCAGCGGCCGGGCGAAGCGGTCATAGGCGATGAGCGCGTCGCTCGCGAGGAACAGCGTGGCCCCGATCCCGACGACGGGCAGCCCGGTCGCCCAGGCGAGGGCGGCCATTCCGCCCACCACCAGCGCATAGACCACAAGGGGTATGCCGTCCCGGCCACTCGCCCGGACGATCGGCAGCACCGTGGTGAGGATCACCACGACCCCCAGCACGGCGACGGCGATCACTCCCCACCAGATCGGCCCCTCTCCGGGGATCCGGCGGAAGGCCGCGATATAGGCCACATGGGCCAGGAGGAAGGCGATCAACCCGGCGAGGAAGTGCCGATCCGATCGCCCGAGCAGCAGCACATCGCCGATGAGACACAGCACGAGGCCGATGAGCAACTGGTTGCCGTAGTCGACCGAGTCCGCTCGCAGCAGCCAGGCGAGCAGGATGAGGATGACAAGGACCGCGGGCTTGGCCACGGACTCGAGGTCGGGTCGGCGCTGGGCGACCGCAGCCCAGTCCGCGAGCGCTGCGACAGTGAACGCGCACAGCAGCACCCAGGCATAGATGTTCATTGGCACACACCCTCTCGCATCAGGGCGCATTGCCGGGCCAGCGGCGCGCTCGGGGCCGCCCTAGACTCGATGACATGGCAGCGTCCACGTTCGAGCACCGGGTGACCACGGCCGACACGGCCGCCGTCCTCGGCAGCGGCGATCTCCCCGTGCTGGCCACCCCGCGCCTGATCAACTGGTTCGAGCGGGCCACCTTCGCCACCGCGCAGACAGTCGTGGAGGCACCACAGACCACCGTCGGCACGGTGGTGCGCATCGAGCACCTCAAGGCCAGCACGGTCGGGGCGGTGATCACCGTGTCGTGCTCCACCCCGATCAGTGACGGCCGCCGACTGATCTTCCACGTGCGGGCCCTCGACGAGGACGGTGCCGAGATCGCGGTGGGCGAGATGCACCGCCGCGTCGTCGACTCCGATCGATTCATGGCGCGGTTCACCGAGGCGACGCCGCGCCCCGCCGACTAGCCACACCCTCACGACGAAAGGCCCGGCCATGAGCGCAACGCGGCGCATCGGGGCAAGGGAGTTGCTGAGCACTGTTCTCGACGAGGGCAGTTGGGTCTGTTGGGACACTCCGCCGCCCGCCGTTGCTGAGCCCGGCAGCGAGTATGCCGCCGACCTCGCCGCCGCGGCCGAGGCCGCCGGCACCGACGAGTCGGTCCTCACCGGCGAAGGGCGCATCCGGGGCCGACGTGTGGCCTGTGTCGCCGGTGAGTTCCGCTTCCTCGCCGGGTCGATCGGCAAGGCTGCCGCCGAGCGGATCACGCTGGCCTTTGAACGCGCTCGACACGAGCAACTGCCCCTCTTCGCCGCTCCGACCTCTGGGGGCACGCGGATGCAGGAAGGCACGCCGGCCTTCCTCGGCATGGTCAAGATCTCGGCCGCGGTCGCCCAGTTCAAGGCCGCCGGGCTGCCCTACATCGTCTATCTGCGCCACCCGACGACCGGTGGGGTGCTGGCGTCGTGGGGGTCGCTGGGCCACGTCACGGTCGCCGAGCCGGGCGCAATGATCGGGTTCCTCGGCGCCCGCGTCTACGAGGCGCTCTACGGACGGCCGTTCCCCGACGGCGTCCAGGTCGCCGAGAACCTCCACGCCCGCGGCATCATCGACGCGGTGGTGCCGGTCGAGCGGCTCGCCGAGATGGCGGCGCGGACGCTCTCGGTGCTGGACGCGCGGCATACCGACCAGGCGCCGGTCCCCCGCGCCGAGGCGAGCGTGCCGGACCCGTATGCCGGTCTCGAACCGCCCGCGAGCGCGTGGGACTCCATCCTGTTGTCCCGTCGCACCGACCGACCGGGCGTGAAGACCCTGCTCAAACTCGGCGCGTCCGACGTCTTGTTGTTGCGTGGGACCGGACAGGGCGAGCACGACCCCGGAATGTTGTTGGCGCTGGCCCGCTTCGGTGGGACGCCCTGCATCGTCCTGGGTCAGGATCGACACCGCAAAACGCTCGAGGAGCCGCTCGGACCGGGCGGGTTGCGGGTGGCGCGTCGTGGCATCCGGCTGGCCGCCGACCTCAACCTGCCCCTGGTGTCGATCATCGACACCGAGGGCGCGGCGCTGTCCAAGGAGGCCGAGGAGGGCGGGCTGGCCGGCGAGATCGCCCGGTCCCTCGCCGACCTGGTCATGCTCCCGGCGCCCACGCTGTGCGTCCTGCTCGGGCAGGGCACCGGCGGCGGCGCCTTGGCGATCCTGCCCGCCGACCGAGTGATCTGCGCCCAGCACGCCTGGCTGTCCCCGTTGCCCCCCGAGGGAGCCTCGGCGATCGTGCATCGCACGATCGAGCGGGCCGACGAGATGGCGGCCTCGCAGCGGGTCCGCTCGGTGGATCTGCGCGAGGACGGGATCGTCGACCGAATCGTTCCGGAGCACCCCGATGCCGCGTCGGAGCCCGAGGCGTTCTGCCGACGGATGGCCGAGGCTATCCACCAGGAGGTCGACGAGTTGTGGCGGGCTGATTCCCGGGCTCGGGTGGCCGCGCGACTGGAGCGCTACCGCCGGATGGGCACCTAGTTCACCCGCTGTTCACGCACCCGCGGGACCTCTGGCCCGGCGCTTCTGACGCCGGTCCGTCGTACCCTTGGTTCAACGGGCACAGCCGCCAGGGGCAGCACGACGCTGTGCGCTTCCCCGCTCGGCTGGCCCAACGTGTGCGGTATGCCGCCGAGGCAGCCTCACAGCGACGCCCCACCCGCGAAAGGCAGAACTCACGTGCCGGTCATCAAGGCCCTTGAGGCCCGTTCCCACGAGCTCGTCGACGAGGCCCTGGGCCTGCTCGACCACCGGCTCAACCCGCCCTACAAGCAGGTCGACCGTGACGTGCTGCGCCGCCGGCTGCACCAGACGATGTCGACGGTGACGACCGCGCTCACCGAGCGCACGCCCCTGCCGGTCATCGACTACGCCCGCGAGGTCGCGCGCCGTTGTTTCAACGCCGGGTTCCTGCTGGAAGAGGTGCAGACGCACTTCAACGCGTTGGAAGAGACCGTGTGGAAGTTCATGGTCAAAGAGGTTGACGCCGCCCACCTGCCGGAGAACCTCGCCATGGTCGCCTCCGTCATCGGGACGATCAAGGACGAGCTGGGCCGGTCCTACGTCGAGTTGGCCGCCCACCACCGGGCGCCGGCCATCAACACCCACAAGCTCTTCGACGGCACCCAGAGCGTCCCGCGTCACCCGATGTCCGCCAAGGCTGCTCGCTGATCTTCTGGCGACGCCCTTGGCCCGCACTGGTCGGCACGCACCGACTGACGGGCTGACGTGATCCCGGTGTTTCCGGCTGGCTCGGCCGAGCGCTAGCGTTGTCCTTCGTGGGGAACGTGGCCAGCCGCGAAACGAAGGAGCTTCATTGTCCGGTCAGTCGGTGTCTCGCGCGCTGACGCGCCTGGCCGACCTCACCGCTGAAGCTGTCGGCTCGGCCCATGGTGGCGTCGCCGCCGCCGTCCGAGGGGTCCTTCGCCTGGGTCGTGATCGCAGCGTTGTCGTGGTGGGGCGCGACGGGACGTCCGCCACCATGCGGCTGCACGAATCCCGCTTCTCCGGGATGGACACGATCGGCAGCCAATTGCTTTCTGGCAGTTACGAACCCACGACCCGTCGAGTGTTGGAAGCCCTCGTCACCTCCGGGGCCACCGTGGTCGATGTCGGCGCCAATATCGGCTACTTCACCGTCTTGTCGGCCCTGCTCGCCGGACCCACCGGTCGCGTGATCGCGTTCGAGCCCGAGCCGCGCAACCACGCGGTCCTCACCGACAACGTCGCCCGCAACGGGCTGCGCCAGGTGATGGTGGTGCAGGCGGCGTGCGCCGACCGGGTCGGGCAGCACGAGTTGTCGATCAACTCCTCCGAGACCGGGTGGCACCGACTGGTCGCCGCCGGTGAGGTCGGGCGCGGCAAACGGGTCGTCGTGGAGGTGACCACCGTCGACACCATCGTCGGCGAAGCGCCGGTCGACGTCGTCAAGATCGACGTCGAGGGCCACGAGGGCGCGGTCGTCACCGGGATGGCCCAGACCTTGGCCGACAATCCGGGGATCACCGTCATCCTCGAGCACTCCCCCGCCCAGGCCCGCCTCGCCGGGCTCGACCCGCTCGCACCGGTGACGCTGTTGCACCAGGCGGGGCTGCGGCATACCTATGTGGTCCGCGAAGACAAGGCGATCCTCGAGAAGATCGACGTCGAGTCCCTGCGCTCGCGCGACGTCAAGACCGGGCGCTCGGTCAATCTCGTCATGCGCGCCCAGCCCTGGCCCGCGGACTCCGCGGTGCCGGTCGTCTCCTAGGAGGTCCGATGCCCGGCTTCGACGTGAGTCAGTTCCGCGCGCAGTTCCCCTCCCTGACCTCGGGGCTCGCTCACTTCGACGGGCCCGGCGGAACGCAGACGCCGTATGCCGTGGGAGCCGCCGTCGCGGCCACCCTCACCGGGCCGCTGTCCAACCGCGGCACCACGGGGGTGTCCGAGACCAATGCCGAGGCGGCGGTCGCAGGGTTCCGGGCGGCATACGCGGACTTCCTGGGGGTGCCCGAGCGAGGGGTCGTCTACGGGCGAAGCGCGACGGCACTGACCTTCGACGTGGGGCGCGCGGTGGCGGCGAGCTGGCGTCCGGGTGACGAGATCGTCGTCTCACGCCTGGACCACGACGCCAACGTCCGGCCGTGGCTGATCTTTGCCGAGCGCGCCGGCGTGACGGTGCGCTGGCTGGACTTTGATCCGGCGACGTCCGAAATCATCTGGGAGAGTGTCGAATCCGCGATCACGGAGCGGACCCGACTGGTGGCGGTGACCGGGGCGTCCAACCTCATCGGGACGATCCCGCCGGTGGCGGCGATCGCGGCTCGGGCCCATGCGGTGGGCGCGCTCGTGTGGGTGGACGGGGTGCATTTTGCGGCGCACCACCTCGTCGACGTCGGGGCGATCGGGGCCGACTTCTTCGTGTGCTCGCCCTACAAGTTCCTCGGGACGCACTGCGCAGTCCTGGGCGCTGCCCCTGAGCTGTTGGAGACGCTGCGGCCGGACAAGCTCCTGCCGTCGAGCAACGACGTGCCCGAGCGGTTCGAGCTGGGGACGCTGCCCTATGAGGTGATGGCCGGGGCGACTGCTGCCGTCGACCTGCTGGCTGGCCTGGGCGGCCAGGCTCCCGAGAGCGCCGGGCGACGGGAGCGCTTGGCCGCGTCGTGGGCGGCGCTGCACGCCCACGAGAGCCGGCTGCGGTCGATCATCGAGGCCGGTCTGGCCGAGTTCGGCGACCGGGTTGTCGTCCACTCCCGGGCTGCCCAGCGGACCCCGACCCTCTTGCTCACCTTCCCCGGCCGACGCTCGTGGGACGCCTACCAGTTCCTGTCCGCGCGCGGCATACAGGCTCCTGCGGGGTCCTTCTATGCCTACGAGCCGTTCACGCGGTTGGCGTTGTCCGACACCCACGGCCTGCGGGTGGGGTTAGCGCCTTACACCGACGACTCCGACGTGCAGCGGCTGTTGGACGGCCTGCGCGCCTTCCTCGCCTCCTGAGTCAGCCGACCGGCCGCCCAGGGACGGCGGCTCGGGAGGCCGCGCGCACACGGCATACCAATGGTCAGCCCACTCGGGCGCCGTGAGCACTGATGCCCGCCGCGATCGCGACCATTGTCATTCGGTGTGCAGGTGACTGCCAACCCGCGCGGGCCTCAGCCCACGGGCCACCCGGGGACGGCGACCGGCGTGCGGCGGTAGAGGTCCTCCAGACTCAGCAGGCTCCCGTCGAGGTTCTCGACCGCGCCGGCGAGGTAGATCATCGACGCGCGCGAGCAGTGCGGTCGGTCGGCGCCGTCGATGGGGTCGGCGTAGCGGGGCGGGGACAGCCGGATGTGCTCCTCGCGCATGTCCCAGGAGGCGAGGGCCTGGATCGACCAGACGACCTCGTCGACGGTCACCCCCGTACGTAGCCGGACGCCGTAGATGGGGAGGGCGAACTGGTAGAGCGACCCCCACTGCTGGGTGATGAGTTGCTGGGCGCGCTCATGGTTGGCCTTGACCTGCGGGTGGTCCGGCCAGAGCGTCTCGATGACGTCGGCGAGGCCATAGAGCAGTGGGTCGCGGCCATAGCTCAACTCGAACTCGCCGAAGGCCTTGGTGAGCTGGCCGAGGGTCAGCTGGGTCCAGGTCGGTAGCTCCCCGAGGATGTCGGTGAAGTTCCGGGCATAACGCTGGGGGCGCATGATGTAGGCGATGAGGTCGTAGTACCAGTCCGAGGCCTGGGGCCAGCGACGATTCATTTGGTGGATGCTCACGTCGAGAATCTGCTTGACGAAGGGCTCGTGCCCGATGAGCGAGGAAAAGACCCGCGGCAACGAGTCCCCCGCCGGGCGCGGGCTGATGTCACGGGTGAGCTCTTCGGCGAGGTGACGCGCGGCCTGCGCGAGGATCCACTGGGTGACCTCGCTCTGCGGTCCGTTGGACCCGCTGCGACTGGCGATGCGCTCAAGGATCGGGTCGAGATCCTCCAGGACGATCTCTCCTCGCAGGGTCGGCCGCCCGGTGCCGCGTCGCTGCACGAAGACGGGAACCGTGTCGCCCACCCGATGCGCTTGTTCCATAGGCCAATTCAAGCGAAACCGACCCTCGGGCGCTTGCCCATCCAGTGGGTGACTGACGCGGGTGGTCAGCCGTGCACGAAGCCTCGGCACCCCCGGGGTCACGTCCCCGGGGGGACGGTGCCCCCTTATCCCTCGTGGCGCCGCTCCGGTTGGTTGTCGCCAGGCCTCTTCGACTCTCTCCGAGGCCCGATCCGACCGAGGAAGGATTCGCATGCAACAACGATTCAGGGGCTCGATCAGTCGAGCTCGTCGAACGCTGATCTGTGCAGGCACCACCGTCGCGCTCGCGGCCACCATGACGGTGGCGGCGGCCTTCACCTCGCCGGCGGCGCAGGCTGCGACGCCGTCCTACAAAGTGGCCGTCGTCGGCGACTCGTGGATCTCGGGCGAGGGGCTGGAAAACTACCTCAGTGGGACCGACACGGCCACGAACCAGTGCCACCGGTCGACCAGGGGCTGGACCCAGCAGGTCATCATGCCGGGGCACTCCCTGACGATCGGGCGGCTCGTCAATGACGGGTCAGCGACAATGAGCCTGGCCTTCACCGCCTGCAGCGGGGCCACCATCCCCAACGTCCTCTCCACAAGTAAGTTCGGCGAGAACCCCCAGCTCGGGCGCATCCCCACTGACGCGACGCACGTCTTCCTCAGCATCGGCGGCAACGACCTGCACTTCAAGGAACGAGTCGAGCACTGCGCCAATCCGATCGTCAATTGCTTAGAAGAGGTTGGCTACCTCTCCAACATGCTCACCGAAATCGACAGCCTCAAACCCCAGTTGACAACGGTCCTCACCAAAATCAGGGAGCGCGCCAGCTCGGCGCGGATCATCCTGACTGGCTATGCCCGGCTGTTCTCGCCGTATTACATGTGCTTGGGGGCGATCAACTCCAGTGAGGCAGCCATGTTCGGGACGGCAGCCGAGCGGCTCGATCAAGTCCAGGCACAGGCGGCCGAGGACGCGCGCAGGGCCGGGGTCGACGTGTCGTACGTGTCCTTGCTCAGCCGCTTTGACGGCCGCGGCGACTGTTCCTTGGATCGATGGATCAACCCGCTGGTCATCGGCGCTCCGGCGGCAATGCACCCCAACCTCAAAGGGCACACCGAAATCGTCGATCTCGTCCGCGGACCGATCGCGGTCGCGACCAAGGCTGGTGCGATGAAGAAGGCTGGCGTCTCGATGGGCCTGGCCACGAGCAACGTCTACTGCGGGCTGCGCGACGGTGGCTGCGGCCAGCGCTACGAAAAGGTCACCCTCTTCTGGTCCCCAGCCACAGGGGCGCACTACTCGTCGGGTCAGATCCTCGGCAAGTACGGCACCCTCGGCTACGAGAACGGCGCCATCGGGTACCCCACGAACGACCGCTCCTGCGGCCTCGCCGACAGCGGGTGCGTCCAGTCCTTCCAGAACGGGCGGATCTACTCGTCCGCGTCAGCGGGTGCCAACTGGGTCCACGGCACGATCCTGACCAGTTACCTCGCGTTGGGCGCCCAGACGCATCTGCTGGCCTACCCGACGAGCGACGAGTTCGTCCTGGGGTCGGGGCGCAAGCAGAATTTCCAGGGTGGCGCGATGTATTGGTCGTCGGCCACCGGGGCGCACTTCCTGCGCGGTCAGATCCTCGACAAGTACGTCGCGCTCGGCCAGCAGAACCACGTGTTGGGCTTCCCCACCAAGGACCGGTCGTGTGGGCTCGTCGACGACGGCTGTTATGCGGTCTTCTCCGGCGGACGGATCTACTCCTACACCGGCGGCGCGTTCTACACCCGAGGCCAGATCATGGACCGGTGGCTCGCGCTGGGCGCCCAGAACAGCACCCTGGGTTACCCCGACAGTGACCGAGTCTGCAACAGCACGACGGACGACTGCCACCAGTCCTTCCAGGACGGGGCGCTCTATTCGTCAACCCTGTACGGCGCCAAGTGGGTCCACGGCCTGATTCTCAATCACTACCTGGTTGAACGCGCAGACGCTGGCTGGCTGGGTTCTCCCACCACGGATGAGAAGGCCTGGTGCGGCATGCGGGCGTCGTTCTTCGAGCACGGCAAGATCACCTGGCAGAGCGGCGTCGGCACCAAGGCGAGTTCTTCCACGTCGACCACCTGCCCCTCGACACCGGTCTGACCGACACGCCTCCGCGCACGAACGGGCAGGCTCGCACCAGGGGGGCCTGCCCGTTCTTGTGGCCGACGAGAGGCGGTCGCCAAGAACCGACGAAGCCCTGCCCACCGATCACCGGGGGCAGGGCTTCAACGTCAACCGATTGTGGAGCTGAGGGGATTCGAACCCCTGACCCCCTCCATGCCATGGAGGTGCGCTACCAACTGCGCTACAGCCCCGCTCCCCGGCTCGCACCGGGCAACCCGTGAATCCTACCCAACCTCGTCGCCGGACGCGAAATCGTGTGCCGGCACGCCCTCGTTGTAGGCCGCGACCCGCAGCCGGCCGCCGAACTCGGCCTCCTGCAACGTGCTCCAGGTGCAGTTGCCCATCGTCGCGAACGCCGCGTCGGCGCTCAGCGGCAGCCCGATCAGCTCCAGCATCGCCGCTCGCAGGCACGCGCCGTGGGTGACGACCACACCGACCTCACCAGGCCCCAGCGCTGCCAAGAACGACCGCAGCGCAGGCACCATCCGGGCCAGCACGTCGGCGGTGGACTCGGCCCCCGGGACCAGGCACGTCTCGTCCTCAGCCAGCCACGCGGCATACTCCCGCGGGAACCGCTCCTGGAACTCGACGCGCGTCAGCCCGGAGCGCTCCCCCACGGAGTACTCCCGCAGTCGCGCGTCCACCTCCACGGTCACACCGGTCAGCGCCGCCACGTATGCCGCGGTCTGACTCGCGCGCGCGAGGTCCGAGGACCAGATCCGGCTGGGGCGCAAGGCCGCGACGAACGGAGCCATCCCCTGCGCCTGCGCGTGCCCGACCTCATCGAGGGGGATGTCGGTATGGCCCTGGGCACGCTTGGCGAGGTTCCAGTCGGTCCGGCCGTGGCGCACCAGCACGAGTTTGCGCGTGTCCCCCGAAGGAAACCCGCTCATCCGGGTCGGCATAGGTCGGTCAGTCGGCGGCGTCGCCGCTCGAACGCCCTGCAGGCGCCGAGACTGGCTCGTCGAGCCCCAACTCCACGGTCGGGCAGTCCCGCCACAACCGCTCGAGTTGGTAGAAGGCGCGCTCCTCCTGGTGCTGGATGTGCACGACGATGTCGCCGAAGTCGATGAGGACCCAGCGGTCGTCACGCCCGCCCTCGCGGCGCAGGGGCTTGGCGCCGGCCAGCCGCACGCGCTCCTCGACCTCGTCGACGATCGCACCGACCTGGCGTTCGTTGGTCGCCGAGGCGATGACGAAGATGTCGGTGAGGGCCAGCTGACTGGAGACGTCGATGGCGATGATGTTCTCGGCCTTCTTCTCGGACGCGCCGACTGCTGCGGCTCGGGCGAGGTCGATGGCTCGGGGTGTGGCGCTCACGGGTTCCTAGGGTGGTAGAGGTGGTGCTTCCCGATGTATTGGACCACGCCATCGGGCACGAGGTACCACACGGGCTCGCCGCGGCCGACCCGGTTGCGGCAGTCGGTGGACGAGATGGACATGGCCGGCACCTCCAACAGGGTGACTTTGTCGGTCGGCAGGCCGTTGTCGCTGAGCACGTGCCCCGGCCGGGTGACCCCGACGAAATGGGCGAGCGACCAGAGCTCGTCGACGTCCTTCCAGGTGAGGATTTGGGCGAGGGCGTCGGCGCCGGTGATGAAGAACAGCTCGGCATCGGGCCGCTGGGCGCGCAGATCGCGCAGGGTGTCGATCGTGTAGGTCGGACCGTCGCGGTCCAGATCAACCCGGCTGACGGTGAACTTCGGGTTCGAGGCGGTCGCGATGACCGTCATGAGATAGCGATGTTCGGCCGACGACACCGCCGACCCGTCCTTCTGCCACGGCTGACCCGTGGGGACGAAGACGACTTCGTCGAGGTTCAGCAGGGCCTGGACCTCACTCGCAGCAACCAGGTGACCGTGGTGGACGGGATCGAACGTCCCGCCCATCACCCCGATCCGCTGGATCAGTGGTGGCCCCCGCCGGGCTTGGAGTGGCGGTCGCGCACCTTGTAGGCGGTGCCGCGGAAGGACCACAACAGCGCGAGCAGGAGCACGAACAGCACCAGGGCGACGACGCCGTACATCGCTGCCGGCATCGGCAACTGGCGGTGGACCTCGCCCTCCGCACGGACAAGGGCGGGAAGCACGCTCGCGGACATGGCCACATGCTAGCGGGTGACCCCCCTCCCCGTGCGCGCGGCATACCTTCTTGGCTGTCTCCACGGTGTGAGGTATGCCGCCCGCCCCCGTCCGCGCGCCCGCGGACTGCCCTTCATGGGGCCTGCACAGCGGCCTCGCAGGTGGGCCAGGTCCCGGCCCGTACCCTTGGCACCATGACCGCGGAACCGAGCACCGAGCGCCCCGAACTCTCGGTGGTCATCCCCATGTTCAACGAGCAGGAAGTGCTGCCGCTGCTTGCGGAGCGCCTGCGGCCGGTGCTCGACGGACTCACCGATCACTACGAGGTCGTCTGCGTCGACGACGGCAGCAGCGACCTCACCCCGGCCCTGCTGCACAAGCTGTCCCGCGAGTGGACCCAGGTGCGAGTGATCCGGCTGCGGGCCAACGCCGGGCACCAGGCGGCGATCTCGGCGGGGCTGGCGCGAGCCCGCGGCGACTATGTCGTGACGATCGACGCCGACCTGCAGGACCCCCCGGAAGTGATCGCCGAAATGCTGCAGGCCGCCCGGCGCGACGGGGTCGACGTCGTCTATGGCGTGCGCTCTGATCGATCCACCGACTCGGTCTTCAAACGGACCACGGCGCGGATGTTCTACTCCTTCATCCGGCGGATCTCGGGCACGACGGCGCAGTCCGACGCAGGTGACTTCCGCCTCATGTCGCGGGCCACCGTCGAGGCCATCAACAGCCTTCCTGACACCAACCGGGTGCTGCGCTTCGTCGTGCCGGCGCTGGGTTTCCCGTCGGCGACGGTCACCTATCGACGCGAGGAGCGGGCCGCGGGCACGTCGAAGTACCCGTTCCTCAAGATGCTCACCCTGTCGATCGACTCGGTGACCGGCTTCTCCCTTTTCCCGCTGCGCCTCGCGACCTATCTCGGGTTGATCGGCGGCGTCCTCATGTTCGTCGCCTCGATCGTCCTGGTCGTCGCGTCGCGGACACCGGGCACGACCATCCCCGGTTGGACCTCGACCGTCGTTATCGTTGCGGGGGTCGGCGCGGTTCAGCTGTTCTGTCTGGGCCTGCTCGGTGAGTACGTCGGACGGATGTATACCCACCTGCAGGGGCGACCGGCATACTTCATCGCCTCTGACTCGGGCGCCGACTGACCGATCGACTGACCGCTACGCGCGCACCTGGCCGTCGCCGTCGACGATCCACTTGGTCGTCGTGAGCTCGGGCAGGGCCATTGGGCCGCGGGCGTGCAGCTTCTGGGTGGAGATGCCGATCTCGGCCCCCATCCCGAACTGCCCGCCGTCGGTGAAGCGGCTGGACGCGTTGACCATGACCACCGCTGCGTCAACCTCGGCGACGAACCGCCTTGCCGCCGAACGACTTTCGGTGACGATCACCTCGGTGTGCATCGACCCGTTGACCCGGATGTGCTCCAGCGCCTCGTCGAGATCCGCGACCGTGCGGACGTTCATCTCCAGCCGGTGCCACTCGGTCGCGTAGTCCGCTTCGGACGCCAGTTGGTATGCCGCGCCCGCCGCCTCCGCATGCCGGGTCAC
>ERZ795062.564-NODE-564-length-30591-cov-7.467776_pt1 | contig 30591 bp, 26 predicted proteins | sample MGYA00375146_ERZ795062 | MGnify/ENA primary metagenome ERZ795062 (study PRJEB30191, sample SAMN05720281) | activated sludge metagenome | isolation source: Anaerobic digester | place: USA | collected 2015-07-16 ...
GCGATGGGCACCACCGGCACCATCACCGGTATCTCGAATTACCTGAAAGAGCAGAACGAGAACATCGTGATCGTCGGCGCGCAGCCGACCGATGGCTCCAGCATTGCTGGCATCCGCAAATGGCCTGAGGCGTACCGCCCGGCGATCTTCAAGCAGGCGCGCGTGGATCGCGTCGAGGAGGTGTCGCAGGCTGACGCCGAGGAAATGGCACGCCGCATGGCGGTGGAAGAAGGCATCTTTTGCGGCATCAGCGCCGCAGGCGCGCTGGCGATCACGCTGCGACTGGCGAAGGGCGTGGAGAACGCGACCTTTGTGTTCATTGTGTGTGATCGCGGTGACCGTTACCTGTCTACGGGCGTGTTTCCGGGTTAGGCGCAACCCCTCCGCCGCTTCGCGGCACCTCCCCTACTTCGCAGGGGAGGCTCTGTGGCAAGTCGCCCCTGCGAAGTAGGGGAGATGTCGGCGCAGCCGACAGAGGGGTCGCGGCAAGCCGCTCCTACAATGCTCGTATGCTCCCAACGCTAGTCTTCGACATCGAATCCATTCCGGATATCAACGGAATACGTCGTCTGCATGACCTGCCCACCAGCCTGAGCGATGACGAGGTCGGGCTCTGGGCGTTCGCGCAGCAGCGGCAGAAAAACGGCAGCGAGTTTCTGCCGCATCACCTGCAGCGCGTCTGCGCCATCTCCTGCGTGATGCGCGAGGGCTCCGACAAGATCGCTGTTTGGACGCTGGGTGAGGCAAGCGACGATGAACCCACCATCATCCAGAAATTCTTTGAGCTGATTGAACGCAAGACGCCACAACTGGTGAGCTGGAACGGCGGTGGCTTCGATCTGCCGGTGCTGATGCAGCGCGGTCTGATCACCGGCGTCACCGCGTCGCGCTTTCTGGAAACTGGCGCCAACGACCGCGCGTTCAATTTCGATCACTACCTGAACCGCTACAAGGAGCGCCATCTCGACCTGATGGACTTCCTCGCCATGTATCAGGCGCGCGCCAACGCACCGCTCGACACGATGGCCAAGCTCTGTGGCTTCCCCGGCAAGCTCGGCATGGACGGTAGCCAGGTGTGGCCGGCATATCAGCGTGGCGAGATCGCGGAAATTCGCGCCTATTGCGAGACCGACGCGGCCAATACCTACCTGCTGTTCCTGCGCTTCCTCGCCATGCGCGGCGAGCTGACGCGCGATGAATACGACGCCGAGCTGAAGCTGCTGCGCGACAAGCTCGGCACCACACCCGGCGATCACTGGCAGGAATATCTCGCTGCGTGGCCGACGACGTGAGCACTGGAACCATCGATTGGCTCACGCCCGCCACACGCATGCCGTGGCCAGTACAGGTGCCGTTCCGCATGCGTCCAAATCTGGAAAAACTGGATGCGGCATCGCCTGCGCTTCTGATTCGTGACGAACTGTTCGACGTGTATCAACGCGAACGTGCCAAGGTCATCGCGGCACATGGCGATCGCGCAGCAGTGGGTGACGCGAACGAAGACGTACTCGAAGCGATTAGGGGATTGGCCCCCTCCCCCCCGGTGGGGGAGGGTCGGGGAGAGGGGGACGGCGGCGTCCCAGTAACGGTGACTCCAGCTCACCGCACCCCCTCTCCCCCAGCCCCTCTCCCACGAGGGGAGAGGGGAACAGACGCGGCGCTCTCGCTGCAGGAAGACTTCGTCATCCTAAAGGCGACCGACGGCAGCCTGCGCACCGAATTCCTCTCCGTCTGCTTCCCCTCCCGCTGGGACCCGCGCGAGAAGCTGAGTCTCGATTTCATGGCGATTCACCAGCCGGTGGCGGACAACGCGATGCTGCAGGCCGCCGGGCCGAACCTGATGGCGATGGCCTTCATGAAGCAGCCAATGCTGCGCCACGTCTGGCTGATCGTGCCGAATCCGGCCCTTGACCAGCACCCCGAGAACAACGCGGCGTGGTGGCGCGAAGCGCTTGCTGATCCTGCCCCATTGCTGCCGCGGCTGTACTTCCGCATCGAACGGCAGACAACGTGGCCGCTGCCGCAGTTCGAACGTGCCGTGTTCTTCATCCGCCTGCTGATGAGCCCGCTGCTCCACGTGCTGCGGGCCGCACCGGGCCGTGCGGCAGAGCTTGCCGCCTCACTGCGCTCGATGACGCCGGCTATCGTTGCCTATCGGGGTATGACCGACGCGCTGCCTCGAGTGCTGGCGGAACTGGACCAACTCGCATGAATCCTTATCAATGCATGTCTCCCCTGCGCGGCAGGGGAGATGTCGGCGCAGCTGACAGAGGGGTCATTTGCGTTGGCTTGGCACGTTACCCCTCCGGCGCTGCGCGCCACCTCCCCTGCATTGCAGGAGAGGCTTGCGAACATGCGGCGTCATCTGTGCCGGGTCGCTGCCATGCGTGACACCAACACACCCACCACCCCCCACCGTGCGAGGAAGCGCTTCGGGCAAAACTTTCTGGTGGATCGCCACTACATTCAGCGCATTGTCGATGCCATCGACCCGCGCCCCGAGCAGCGCATCGTCGAGATCGGACCCGGTCAGGCTGCGCTGACGCGCGAGTTGCTGGCGGCGATGGATGCACACTGCGCCACGGGACAAGCGGCGAGCCTTGACGTGGTGGAAATCGACCGCGACCTTGTCGCCCGCCTCGCGGCAGAGTTCCCCACCGAGCGCCTGCGCGTGCACGAGGCTGATGCGCTTGAGTTCGATTTCGCGACACTGGCAGCGGACGCGAAGCTGCGCGTAGTCGGTAACCTGCCGTACAACATCTCAACGCCCATCCTGTTTCGCCTGTGGGAGTTTGAGGAACGCATCAGCGACATGACCTTCATGCTGCAAAAGGAAGTGGTGGACCGCATGGCTGCGAGCGAGGGCAGCGGCGAGCGCGGGCGGCTGTCGGTGATGCTGCAATACCGCTATCGCATCGAGAAATGCTTCGACGTGCCACCCGGTGCGTTCCGCCCGATCCCTGCGGTGGATTCGAGCATCGTGCGGCTTACGCCGCTAAATCAGGAACGCCTACGTCCGAAAGACGAAACCCTGTTCGCACGCATCGTCAACGACGCCTTCTCGCAACGCCGCAAGATGCTGCGCAAGAGCCTCGCCGCGTGGATGACCGCCGACGCGTGGAACACCATCAGCGTCAATCCGCAGGCGCGTGCGGAGGAGTTGACGTGCGAGGAGTTTGTTGCGATTTCGGATTGGGCGTTTGCGGATAAAGTGTGATCCGTATGGCTACTTCTTCGCTGCCTCCGTGATTGCTTTGAGCAGAGCGCCACGATACTCAGGATCTTTTTCTTTGAGAACAAGGGTTTTGCTGGCCAAGTCAATGTTGACGTAAAGCTCTGATTGCTCAACGCCATCCGCCTCACCAAAAAATGCCTTCAAATGAATTGGTTTGGACGACATGTTCTTGGGATCATCACCAAAAGAAACGACTTTCGCCACGAAGAAAGCTCGCATCGGGTCGCCGCTCGACGGCAGCGCGAAAACTTTCTCTAGAAGGCGAACCATACCGTTTGATCTGGAGCTGATCGATTGAAACTGTACTGCGCTCCACCAGATTTTGAATGGTCGATCAGGCGATTCGTCCACTTCCCAACTATCCTGCAGGATTACAGCGGCTTCGACGACTTCGCCCTCAAAGATGCCGCCAAAACCTATTGCTTGCGCCTGCACGCCGTCCTCGAAATTGACGGGCGCGGTGCCTGTAACAGGAAACTGGATTTGGTGCATCCCGTGCTCTGACTTCACGGTGACGGCTGGAACGTCATCAATCTTCATTATTGGCCTCGTTTGACATCCGGTGAGTATTGAAAGCGACAACGCGAGAAGCCAGCCACTGCCAAGCGACCACGAGTTGTTTGTTGCTGCGCCGCCACGTACGAAACTCACCGCCGCTCCCTAACCGCCTGCGCCACCGTCGCCGCATCCACATACTCCAGCTCGCTGCCAATCGGAATACCGCGCGCCAGCCGCGACACCTTGACGCCCTGGCCTTCGAGCAGTTCGGTGATGACGTGCGCGGTGACTTCGCCTTCATTAGTGAAATTGGTGGCGAGGATCACTTCCTTGACCGTGCCGTCAGTAGCGCGATTGACGAGTTTTTCGAGATGGATCTGGCCGGGGCCGACGCCGTCGAGCGGTGACAGACGGCCGAGCAGCACGAAGTAGAGCCCACTGAAGGCGCCGCTCTGCTCCAGCGTGATCTGGTCGGCTGGGGTTTCGACGACGCACAGCAGCGAGGCGTCGCGCCGTGACGAGGCGCAGACCGCGCACACCGGCGTTTCCGATAGCGTGTTGCAGCGCTCGCAATGGCCCAGCTTGTCGAGCGCGCCTTCCAGCGCCTTGGCGAGCCCCAGCGCGGCGTCGCGCTTGTGCTGCACCAGTTCGAACGCAATTCGCTGCGCGGCACGCGGGCCGATGCCGGGCAGTTGTTTCAGCGCGTCGATGAGCGCCTTGAAGGAAACGGGCGCGCTCATGCTGTTGCGCGCATTGCGCGCAGGACGTCGGGCGCGTTGCGCCCTAGGACGACGCGCGCTTCGCTTGCTAGGACGACGGCCTGCGGCCTAAGACGCAATGGCCCGCCACTAGCGCTTCGAAGTACGGGGGGAATCGGCCCGACAATTGGGCGACCCACCGTCTGGCTTCGTTGAATGAAATGCCGACAACTCATGCCAAGTGCTTGCGTCCTAGGCCGCAGGCCGTCGTCCTAGCGCGCGAAGCAAGCGTCGTCCTAGCGAGCATGGCGAGCGTCGTCCTGCCGTCTAGAACGGCAACTTCATGCCTGGCGGCAGGCCCATGCCACCGGCGAGCGAGCCCATTTTCTCCGAGGAAACTTGTTCGATCTTTTTCGCGGCATCGTTGATGGCGGCGGTGATCAGGTCTTCGAGCATTTCCTTGTCATCCATCACGCCAGCATCAATCTGCACGCGCTTGCAGTCGTGCTTGCCGGTCATGGTGATCTTGACCATGCCGGCGCCAGCCTGGCCCTCAACTTCCATGCGCTGGATTTCTTCCTGCGCCTTTTTCAGGTTTTCCTGCATGCGCTGCGCCTGCTGCATGAGGCCAGCCATTCCGCCTTTACCCAACATTTTTTTCTCCGAAAAAAGGACGAATGACCAATGACAAGTGACACAAGGTGCTTCTGAAATGCATGACGTCACCTCTGCTTTTCGTCACTCGTCACTCGTCATGACTCAGTAGCCTGAATGCTACCCGCGCGCACGCGGCCGCCGCCTTCGCTTAGCAGCACCTGCACCGCCGGGTCTGCCATGAAGGCGGCCTCGGCGGCGGCCTGCTTTTCGTCACGCACACGGTTGTCACGCACCGCGACCGATTCGCCGACATTGTCCGTCAATTCGATTTCGATCTTCACGGCGCGGCCGAAATACTCGCTGAGCGTGCCAGCGAGGCGCTCCTTCTGCGTCGCCAGAGGCCGCTTGTCCTGTGGCAATGCGAGCTTGAACAGGCCCTTGTCCCAGCTCGCCAGCACGCTGTGCCGCGCCAGCTCGCGCGCCATCGCGGCGAGCGGCAACAGGCTCACGAGCTTGAGCCAGTCGCCATCGAAGTCGCGTGAGGTTGCACCGTCGCTCGCAGTAACAAGTGGTGCCGGTGCTGCGGCACGCGCCACTCCCTCCCCCTCGGTTCGGGAGGGTTTGGGAGGGGGGGGCGATGGCTGAGCGCCCAACGATGCGGTCGGCGAAGCGCCAGCACCCTCTCCCCCTCTCCCACGAGGGGCGGGGGGAGTTTCGGTCCGTGCAACGTTTGCTGGCGTCGCCTCGCGCGCGGGCTCCGCACCATTCGACGGCGCAAACGCCAGCAAGCGCAAGAACGTCATCATCAGCGCCGTCTGCTCGTCGGGTGCAAGGCGCAGATCGTCGCGACCGTGCAGCGCGATCTGGTAGTAGAGCTGCACTTCTTCCGCGCTCAAAGCTTGCGAAAGGCGCTGAATTTGCGCGGCATCCGGGTCATCCGCATCCACGCTCGCCGGTACCGGTTGCGCGAGGGCGATGCGCTGCAACGCACGGGCGAGCTGGGCCAGCGCATCGTCCGCTGCGAGCCCCTGCTCGAAGCAGCGCTCAACCTCAGCGTTCAGGGCCACCGCGTCGCGCGCAACGACGGCATCCAGTACACGCCACACAAAATCGCGATCCACGTTGCCGAGCATCTGGCGCACCTGCTGCTCGTCTACCTTGCCGTGACCGAATGCAATGGCCTGGTCAGTGATTGAGAGCGCATCGCGCATCGAGCCCTGTGCCGCCTCGCCGATCAGGCGCAGCGCGGGCGCATCGAATGGCACCTGCTCAGCAGAGAGCACCTTGTGCAACTGCTCCGCCACACGCTCGGGCGGAAACTGCTTCAGTGCGAATTGCAGACAGCGCGACAGCACCGTCACCGGGATCTTCTGTGGGTCCGTCGTCGCCAGTACAAACTTGACGTGCTCCGGCGGCTCCTCCAGCGTCTTCAGCATTGAGTTGAAGGCGCTCTTGGACAGCATGTGCACCTCGTCAATCAGGTACACCTTGTAGCGGCCGGCCGTGGGCGCATAACGCGCGTTGTCGATGATCTCGCGCATGTTGTCGACGCCGGTGTTCGACGCAGCATCAAGCTCGATGAGATCGGGAAAGCGTCCGGCATCGATGTCCTGGCAAGTCTGGCAGACGCCGCAAGGCGTCGCAGTAACACCAGTTTCGCAATTCAGAGTTTTCGCAAGAATGCGCGCGATAGTCGTCTTGCCCACACCACGCGTGCCGGTGAGCAAATAAGCCTGGTGCAACCGCCCGGTTTCCAGTGCATGCGACAACGCACGCACCACATGCTCCTGCCCCATCAGCTCGGAGAAATTGCGCGGGCGATATTTGCGGGCTAGGGCGAGAGAGGCGGACACTTGGCTACTGGCTCCAAACGTGCGGGGAGAGCTGACCGAACCAAATGTCAGCGTTCGCAGACGGGATGGAGTGCAAGGCGAATTTTTGGCGGGACACGAGACATATCTGACGCGATAGGCGAGTGGCCCGCCAAAAATTCAACGCCGCAATCCGCCCGTATGCGGACGCCGGAGAAAGAGGTGGTGAGCCGTTCCCCCGGCACTGCCTACACCGCTGTGGCTGCTTCCTTCCGGACCTGACCAGATTCACGGCTTGAACATGCGGGGCGACCCACCACCTCCAATTATAGTTGCCCGGAGATTTTGCAAGCCGCACGTACCGATTGCCAGCCCCTATACTCGCGGGCCACGCGTCGAGTGCGCAACGGGAAGTTCGTACACGAGACATGTCCTTTTTCCGCATCATTCTGGCCGTCCTGGCTGCTGCCGCTGCGCTGGTGCTGCCGTTCAAGCTGGTGAACTGGGCCGAGACGCGGCCGCTGAGTGGCAGCCTGCGCGCGCCAGCCGACCCCAATGCCCTGCGCGCTGGTGTGATGGTGCATCCAACGATCTATTACGTTGACCCGAATGGCGAGGCTGCCGGGCTCGAATACGACCTGATCAGTGCATTTGCACAAACTCAACACCGCTCGATTGCGCTGAAGACCTACCCCACGCCCGACGCAGCACGGCTGGCGCTCATGCGCGGCGAGATTGACGTGGTAACGATGGGAGTTTCGGCCGATGGCATGAGCGCCACCGAGGTCGCGACCAGGGCGCGCTACCAGGAGAGCGGTTGGGTGCTGCTCAATTCGCCGCAGAAGTTCACCCCCAAGTCGTTTGCCGAACTGCTGCCAAAACGCGTGGTGGTCAGCTCGCGGATTTTTTCGCACCCGCAGATGGCGGAAATCCGTCGCCGCAACGCCAGCATCACCTTTGTCGAAGACGAGCGCCACGACGACGAAGCCCTGATCGCGGCCGTTGGTGATGATGACGTGCAATACGCCATCGTCGAGGAGGACACCTTCAACGCGAGCCGGCATTTCCACTACGACGCGCAACGCGCATTCACTGTTCAGCCGGCGCTATCGCGCGTCTGGCTGTTTGCACACAAGGACATGAAGCTGCGCGACGAGGCCGAGGCATTTCTCACACGCATCACGCGTGACGGGCAAATTGCGCGGGTGCTTGACCGCTACTTTGGATTCCCGCAACGGGTGTCGCCGATGGACATCGACATCTTCAGCGAACGGGTGAACTCGGTGTTGCCACGCTATCGCATGTGGTTCCAGCAGGCGCAGGAGACGTATGGCATCGAATGGCGGTTACTGGCGGCGGTGTCGTATCAGGAATCGCACTGGAATGCCGACGCGACCTCACCGACTGGCGTGCGCGGCATCATGCAGTTCACCGAGGATACCGCGAAGCGCTACAACGTTGACCGGCTCGACCCGCGATCATCCATTCTCGGTGGTGCCCGCTATCTCTCGGAGCTCAAGCGCGACGGCCTTGCTGCGCGCATCCAGGAGCCGGACAAAACCTGGCTGGCGCTGGCGGCCTACAACATCGGCCTTGGTCACATCGAAAACGCCCGCATCCTGACCCAGCGCGCAAAGAAGAACCCGGACATGTGGCCCGACGTGCGCCGCCACCTGCCGATGCTTGCCAAGCCCGATGTCGCCGCCCAGTTCAAGCTGGGCCCCTGCCGCTGCAACATGCCGGTCGACTACGTGGAATCCGTGCGTGCTTATTACGACGTACTGCTGCGGTTGGAACCACCTTATCAGCCCAAGTTGCGGGCCGGATAAAAGACAGAACAATAGCTGTAGCCACCTGTTGAGTTCACTACATGCCAAACTGCCATCGGGCGAGCACATCATGTCGCGTCAATCCAACGTGACTGTGAATCAACAACAGTTCGGTGGCAGTCCAGCTTATCGGTTCAACTGACTCCGGGCGCACCAGCCGGTCGTCATACAGAACAGTCATGTGCGGTACAAATTGGTCTTGCAGCAGCGCGCCAAGGAAGTGCTCACGTATCGCGTCGCGCAAAATTGTCTGCCTGAAACCGATCAATTCCACCGTTCCGCGTACACCTGACAACACCAGCGGCCGGTCAACAGGTTTGCTAGCAAAGCTCAATGCCGTGTCAAGAGAAATTACGAATGGCCGTGCCTGTATTGCATCGCCGGCGCGTTTCGCAAGTTCGATCAGCCCTGCAGGTAGGGTCTTGCCTTCGTAAAACGTGCACAAGGTCAAGTGGAGCCGGTCGGTGCGGTACACCCTGCCTCGCAGTCCATGCCGCTCCCTCAGCGACAGTGCTGTCGCTATCGACGACTCCGCGGCTCGTTCATCCGGTCGAATGGCGTAGAACAGCCGATTCTTTCGCGGGACTACCGTCTGACCTATGCCGTCGTCACCGCCAGTGCCTGGAATTGATATCTGCATACGCCCGCCAACCCGGATAGTGATGGACTCGAAGAGAATCCAATAACTGTATTTTTATACAGTAATCAGCCGGGCGTCAATACGCAATCCAGACTCGTCGCTACTCCCACTCGATGATGTCTTTTGCCTTGAAACTCCCATGAACACTAGCTTAGTCAGTCTGGTCCATTGAGCTTTGCCGTCGCTTCTAACGTGAGAAAACGAGCGCTTTTCTAGTGTGGGGATCGAGCCGCTTTGACGGGCCGCTACTCCTGCAGTTCTATCTTCAAATTTCGATAGAGGCATTCTGCGTCGATTTGACGGGCTCGATGAGACGATGCTTGATGGCGCACTCTGCAGCCCAAGCTTGCAAGACGCGCTGCACTTCCGAGACGTTCGCGCAGCCAAAATTCGCCGTCTATCGGTAGTAGCTCGCCTCGCCGAATCCGTGCTTGCGGCGCAGTTCCTTACCGCCAGCTCCACGTCCGCTTCCGCGTAAGCCCAGTGATTTGCTCATCCTTGCAGGGCTTCTAGTTCATTGTCCGTTCCCCTTCTCTCTGGTGAATCGGACTCTAGTTCAGCTCGTTGCCAACTTTCGGGGGTAGCGCAGAGTCGATGAATCCCTGCTGGTGTGAGCCACGGCAAAATCGCCCATGGCGACGCGCAGCATGTGTAGCCAGTAACTTCGACTGGCAAGAGTCGTCCCGCATCGTCACGCTGCGTCGGTCCGGCTATTTCTTGATCGTGATCTTCCCGTCTTTGATCAGAATCTTCTCGCCGCCCTTAAGTACAACGTCCCCGCCGTTGGTTTTGACAGTGCATGGTGCCGAGCCTTGAATCGATGATGCCGACGTAGTGCCTCCTCTGAATGTGACACCACTGGTCTTTGAGCCGCTGCACACGGCGTCCCACTTGTACTCTTTTGAGTCTTTGTTTTCGTAGTCAACCGTGATTGCCGCCGATGCAGAACAACACACCAGAACGGCGCCGGAAAAAGCAAAAAGCCTATGCATACTCAAACCTCCAGAAATTCAAGAATTCATTCCGCCGAATTGAAGGCCGCCGCACGCATTGACCGGCGGCGCCGCGATTGCAGCAGAAATTGATCATAGGCTGAGGCCGCTCCGCATTCACCCGGCCAGAGGTACAGGTTCACCCAACTGACCGTCACTCCCACTCAATCGTCGCCGGAGGCTTACCGGAAATGTCGTAGACGACGCGATTGAATCCGCGCACTTCGTTGATGATGCGATTCGACACTTTTGCCAGCAGCGAGTGCGGTAACTCGGCCCAGTGTGCGGTCATGAAGTCGGTGGTCTGCACGGCGCGCAGCGCGACGACGTTCTCGTAGGTGCGGCCATCACCCATCACGCCGACGCTCTTGACCGGCAGAAAAACTGCGAAGGCCTGCGCCGTGAGATCGTACCAACTGGTGCCGTCAGCATCCTTCGCAGCACGCAGCTCCTCGATGAAGATGGCATCGGCGCGGCGCAGCAAGTCGGCCGCCGGTCTTGTCACCTCACCGAGAATTCTCACGCCGAGGCCGGGACCAGGGAACGGGTGGCGGTAGACCATCTCGCGCGGCAAGCCCAACGCAACGCCAAGCTCACGCACTTCGTCCTTGAACAGTTCGCGCAGCGGTTCGAGCAGTTTGAGATTGAGCGTTTCCGGCAGGCCACCGACGTTGTGGTGTGACTTGATGGTGTGCGCCTTCTTGGTTTTGGCGCCCGCGCTCTCGATCACGTCGGGGTAGATCGTGCCCTGTGCCAGCCACTTGGCGGCGGGCAGCTTCTTCGCCTCTGCCTGGAAGACCTCGACAAACTCCCGGCCAATGATCTTGCGCTTTTGTTCGGGGTCGGCAACCCCCTTGAGATCACCCAGGAATTTCTCGCTGGCATCGACGGCGATTACCTTGACGCCGAGGTTGCGCGCGAACATATCCATCACCATCTGGCCTTCGTTGAGACGAAGCAGGCCGTGGTCAACGAACACGCAGGTGAGTTGCGGGCCAATCGCGCGGTGAATGAGCGCAGCCGCAACGCTGGAATCGACGCCGCCTGAAAGGCCAAGAATGACCTCCTCATTGCCCACCTGTTCGCGGATGCGTGCGACGGCAGTTTCGATGTAGTTAGGCATCGTCCACGTCGGCTTGGCCTTGCAGATGTCGAGGACAAAGCGTCGCAGCATGGCGGTACCCTGCTTCGTATGCGTCACCTCGGGATGGAATTGCACCGCATAGAAGCCGCGTTCCTCGTCGGCCATGCCGGCAATCGGGCAGCTTGGCGTTGACGCCATCAGCTTGAATCCCGGCGGCATTTCAGTCACTTTGTCGCCGTGACTCATCCACACGTGCAGCATGCCGTGGCCCTCCGGCGTGCGCGTGTCCTCAATGCCGTCAAACAATTTGGTGTGGCCACGTGCGCGAACTTCGGCATGACCGAATTCACGATGATCGCTGGCCTCGACGCTGCCGCCCAGCTGTACCGTCATCGTGAACATGCCGTAGCAGATGCCAAGCACCGGAACGCCTTGCTTGAACACGGCGGCGGGCGCGCGCAGATCGTGCGCCTCGTAGGTACTGGCGTGACTGCCCGACAGGATGATGCCCTCGGGGTTGTATTCACGAATGAATTCGTCGGATACGTCGTTCGGATGCAGCTCGCAGTACACGCCCATTTCACGAACGCGTCGAGCGATGAGCTGGGTAACCTGGGAGCCAAAATCGAGAATGAGAATGCCGCGTGCCATGGATTTAGGGAGAACGTTGGTAAGTCTGTCGACGATTTGCTAGGCTGAAAATGCGAAGGGGCCGCAGGGCCCCTTCAACGCACGTTACTGCTTTTTCGCGGGCGGTTGTCCTGCCCCGGCCGCTGGCGCCGCAGCCGGCGGCGCCTTGGGCGGCTCCGGAAGCTTCAAGCCCTCTTTCTTCAGGGCGGCATCAATGCGCTGCTCGACGTCAGCGGACAGCGAGTCCGCCCACTTCATCGCAGTTTGAAACGTCTCAGCGTTAACTTTCGCCTGACTGCCCAGCATCTTCTTGCCGAGTGGACTCTGGTAGAACTTGACCAGATCAGCCACTTCAGTAGCGCTGAAGGCGTTGTGATAAACGATCGTCACCTGATCGACAAGACCGCCAGCAGCATCAGCCTTGGCATTCAGTGCCGAGACGAACGCGTCGCGGGCAATGGTGAAGCCCTTATCGGGGAACTTCGGGTCCAGTTGCCGTACGCCGGGGACCCAGCTTTGAATCGTGTTGTTGGCGATTTGCTCGGGAATGGCCTTCACGCCGGTCAGTTCGAGCAGTGTCTTGATTTGCGCGCGCTTGGTTGCGGTCAACTCGTCAGCGTGCGCGCCCGAATTGGCGAGCACGAGCGCAGATACGGCGAGGAGGGAAGCCAGGAATTTCATGTTTCTACTTTAGTCGGCGTGGTAGTTGGGTGCTTCTTTGGTGATCTGCACGTCATGGACGTGCGACTCACGGATGCCAGCACCGGTGATTTGTACGAACTCTGCGCGAGCATGAAGTTCCGCAAGCGTCGCACAGCCGCAATAACCCATGCCTGAACGGATGCCACCCTCGAGCTGGTGAACAACGGACGCGACGGGACCTTTGTACGGAACGCGCCCTTCGATGCCTTCCGGGACGAGCTTTTCGGCGGCGTTCTCGGTGTCCTGGAAGTAACGGTCCTTGGAGCCTGCCTGCATGGCGCCCAGCGAACCCATGCCGCGATACGACTTGTAGGAGCGCCCCTGGTAGAGGACGACTTCGCCGGGCGCCTCCTCGGTGCCCGCGAACAAGCCACCGAGCATGACGCAATCGGCGCCGGCTGCCAGTGCCTTGACAATGTCGCCCGAATAGCGGATCCCGCCGTCAGCAATGATGCCGACGCCTGAAGAGTGGATCGCGTTGGCCACGAAATCCACGGCGGTAATCTGCGGCACACCGACGCCCGCGACCATGCGTGTTGTGCAGATCGAACCCGGTCCGATACCCACTTTCACCGCATCAGCGCCGGCGTCAACCAGCGCCTTGGCGGCCTCGGCGCTGGCGATGTTGCCGCCGATCACCTGTGCCTGCGGGTAGTTGCGTTTGACCCAGTTGACGCGATCAAGCACGCCTCGCGAATGACCGTGTGCCGTATCGACCACAACGAAGTCAGCGCCCGCCCCCAACAGAAGTTCCACACGCTCTTCGGTACCTTCACCAACGCCAACCGCCGCACCAACTCGCAGTCTGCCCTGTTCGTCCTTACAGGCGTTGGGATGCTCGGTCGATTTCTGGATGTCCTTCACCGTAATCAGACCACGCAGCTCGAATGCCTCATTGACCACCAGCACACGCTCAAGACGGTGCTTGTGCATCAGTGCTTTTGCCTCTTCGATGCTGGCGCCTTCCCTGACGGTGACCAGCCGCTCGGCCGGCGTCATGATGGCAGTCACTGGTTGATCTAGATTGGCTTCGAAGCGCAGATCGCGGTTGGTGACGATGCCGATAAGGCGCTTGCCCTGAAGCACCGGCACACCCGATATCTTATTGTCGACGGTGATGCCCAGTACATCGCGAACTGATGCATCGGGGCCAACAGTAATGGGATCTTTCAATACGCCCGACTCGAAGCGCTTGACGCGCGCCACCTCACGTGCCTGATCCTTTGCCGGCAGATTCTTGTGGATGACCCCGACGCCACCCGCCTGCGCCATCGCGATGGCGAGGCGTGACTCGGTAACGGTATCCATCGGCGCCGACAACAATGGCAGACGCAGACGCACCTGCCGGGTCAGCCGGGTGCCGAGGTCAACGTCGCGGGGGAGGATTTCGGAGTAACCGGGGACGAGCAGTACGTCGTCGAAGGTGAGGGCTTTGGCGCGAATGCGCATTTGAAATTCCCAAAAACCGTATTCTACTCAGCTACTTCGGCAGCCCCGGAAGCAGCCATACTACTTCTGGTCGCCGGCTTTTTCCGGTTTGGCGTCCTTGTCGGCTTTGTCGGCCACAGCGCCTTTCTTTACTTCAACCTTGATGCGATCTTTCAGCGCCCCAAGGTACGCGGTTGACAGGTCACCACCAACCTGGGACGCCAGACGCTGGCTCAGTGCTTTCAGCTTGTCTGGCGTCGGCGCCTCGGGTTCGACAACCTTCAGCACTTTCACTACCGTGTAACCGCCAGCGTCATTGGTGCCACCCACCACAGCGCCGCCTTTGGCGAGGTCAGCGGCGAAAATTTGCTTGGCAAGCGCAGCGTTGACGCTAGGCAGCGGCGCCTGGCGTACGAGCTTTTGCGCGGCACCGAACGTGAGCCCGGCATCCTTGCCGGCGGCGAGGGCAACGACTTTCTCAGCTCCCGCTTTGGCAGCGAGCTCCGTGGCGAGCTTGCGCTGCAGTTGCTGGGCGATTTGCGCCTTCACGTCATCGAACGGCCGTACTGCCGACGGTTTATAGTCAACCACGCGCGCGGAAATCAGGCTGTTGTTGCCGAGATCGATGGCTTCCGAGTTCTTCTTGGCTGCGACGTTGGCCGGCGCAAACACGGTTTGCACAAACTTCTGGTTGCCTGCGGCGATCGCCTGCACTTGCGCGCGCGTCAGCCAGTCTGTCTTTTTCACCTCAAGCTTGAGCTCCTCCGCCAGTTTGGTATAGCTGTCGCCTTGCTCATAAACGCGGTTCTGGAACTTTTCAGCGTTTTCGGCGAAGAGCTTCGACGCCTTCTGTTGCTTGATTTCGCCTTCGAGTTGCGCGCGAACTTCATCGAGAGGGCGCGTCCGCTCCGGCTTGACTTCGACGAGGCGAATAATGTGGAAGCCGAAATCAGACTCGATCGGACCGCGGACTTCGCCCGCTTTCATGGCAAACACGGCCTCTTCGAAAGGCTTCACCATCTGGCCACGGCCAAAAAATCCCAGATCACCGCCCTGCGCAGCAGAACCCGGGTCCTTCGACTTCTGCTTCGCCAACTCGGCGAATTTCTCCGCGGAGGTAGCGGCCTGCTTCGTCAATGCCTCGGCTTCCGCGCGTACCGCGTCTTTCGCGGCGGCCTTTGGCTGGCCCTTTTCGTCCTTGTCGACGCTCAGCAGGATATGGCTTGCACGCCGCTCTTCGGGCGCTGAAAACTCCTTGATTCGCTTTTCATATTCCGCCTTCAACTCATCGGCCGAGACCGTAGCCACACTCTGAAAAGCGGCCTGGTTCAGCTGGAGGTACTCAATCTTGACTTGTTCCGGCGCCCGATAGGAGTCCGGGCTTTTGTCATACTCGGCCTTGATCAGAGCGTCATCAACCTTGGCCTGCGCGATGAAGGCGGCGGGCTCCAGCGTCGCCACCTGGATTTCGCGTCCCTGCTCTGTGAGCTTTTGATAGAGCGCAGCCTGGGCGGCGCTAGAGAAGTTGGTGCGCGTCAGTACGTCCTGTAGCGGCTGCTGCGCCAAATCACCACGGAGGCGTGATTCGTAGCTCAAACGGGTGAAGCCGTTCGCACGCAGCAATTCGTCGTAGCGCGCTTCAGAGAATTTGCCCCCGTCCTGAAAATCAGGCACTTCGAGAATGGTCTTGCGCAGCTGCGCGTCGGGCGCGGTCAGTTTGAGGTCCTGACCAACCACTTGCAGCAGGCGCTGGTTCACTACGCCATCGAGCACCTGTTGACGCACTTCCGGGTTATCGAACATGGCCGGATCAAAGCTCTTGCCCAGCACCCGGCGCATCTGATCCTGTTGCGCACGCAGCGCGTTCTCGAACTCCTGCGGCGAGACACCCTGGCCACCAACCGTAGCGACATCCTTGTCGCTGCCGATATTGCGCACGTAGCTGTCGACACCAACAAAGGCGAACGGCAACACCAGCAATGCCAGGACAAACTGGACGAGGCGTTTGTTTTTGTGAACGAAATCAAACATGGGCTTCTTCGAAAAAACGCTGTCCGTCGTGAGCGGGCAGCTGGCCTGGAACGATCCGCAACGGGCGACTGCAGTTGCTGACTGACATTGAAGGCACCTGTCAATCTCGGTGCAGATACAAAAAAGGCGAACTTCCGTTCGCCTTTTTCATGTCATCTGGTTGGCGGAGTGGACGGGGCTCGAACCCGCGACCCCCGGCGTGACAGGCCGGTATTCTAACCAACTGAACTACCACTCCGCTGTGATCGCCCGGCACTTGCATACCGCTTGATCTGGTGGGTGCTGAGGGGATCGAACCCCCGACATTCGCCTTGTAAGGGCGACGCTCTACCAGCTGAGCTAAGCACCCGAACCCGACACTTTTTTATCAGTACCGAGTGAGGGTCGCCGGAATTTCACAATTTCTTGTTTCGATCCAGCGAAGCCTGCTAGTTTATCGCATCTTTCAAAGCTTTGCCAGCGCGGAACTTCGGAACCTTGGCTGCCTTGATCTTGATGGCAGCGCCTGTGCGGGGATTGCGCCCGGTGCGAGCCGTACGCTTGCCAACGTAAAAGCTGCCGAAGCCGACGAGCGTCACGACGTCGCCTTTCTTCAGCGCCACCGAGATTGCCTTGATCGCTCCGTCAAGTGCACGCGTTGCGGCGGCCTTCGACACGTCTGCGCTCTTGGCGATGCTCTCGATGAGTTCTGCTTTATTCATCTTTGTTGTCCCCTTTCACCATTGGTTTGGACTTGAACAATATTCCGCTTCAACTGCCGTCGGTGCAGCGTGTGTGAAGCGAGGTTTGAAAAACGTAGGGCGCGAGTCTACTACGAAACGCGCGCGATGCGCCGCTGCACGGCGCTTTCATCGACTTGCATCAATGCTTTACAACTGTTTCTGCCTGCACTGCCGGTTCCGCGGACGAGGGCGCAACGACTGCGGCAACATCATCCGACAGCGGCACTGGCGAGCGCTCCAGCGCAACGCTCAGGACCTCGTCGATCCATTTGACAGGCCGAATTTCCAGGACATTCTTGACTCCGTCCGGAATGTCAGCGAGGTCCTTGACGTTTTGCTCGGGAATCAGAACTGTCGTCAGGCCGCCGCGCTGGGCGGCGAGCAACTTTTCTTTCAGCCCACCAATCGGCAATACCTCTCCGCGCAGCGTAATTTCACCGGTCATGCCAACTGTCGCCTTTACCGGGATGCCAGTTAGCGTCGAAACGATGGCGGTGGTGATCGCAATACCGGCGCTCGGCCCGTCTTTCGGCACCGCGCCTTCCGGGAAGTGCAGATGCAGATCATGCTTTTCGTAGAAGTCGGGCTTGATGCCAAGTTTGCGTGCTCGGGCGCGCACCACGGAAACAGCCGCTGCCACGGATTCCTGCATGACGTCGCCAAGTTTGCCGGTGTGACGCACGCCGCCTTTACCAGGTAATGCCACCGCCTCAACGGTCAGCAGGTCGCCGCCAACTTCGGTCCATGCCAAGCCATTGACCTGGCCGACCTGATTGATCTTCTCGGCGATCCCGAACGTGAATTTGCGTACGCCCAGATAATCGGAGAGGTTCTCCGCGGTAATGGCCGAAGAGGCCTGCGTCTTGTCGGTCAGGATGCGCTTGATCGTCTTGCGGCACAGCTTGGAAATTTCACGTTCGAGCGAACGCACGCCAGCTTCTCGAGTGTAGTAACGGACGATGTCGCGGATGGCGTCTTCACGCACGTCAATTTCACCGTCCTTGACACCATTGTTTTTGATTTGTTTCGGCAGCAGATATTTCTGCGCAATGTTGACCTTTTCGTCCTCGGTGTATCCGGACAGCCTGATGATTTCCATCCGGTCAAGCAATGGGGCTGGCAGATTGAAGCTGTTGGCGGTTGCCACAAACATGACGTCGGACAGATCAAAGTCCACTTCGACATAGTGATCGGCGAACGTGTGATTTTGCTCGGGATCAAGTACTTCGAGCAACGCCGACGCCGGATCGCCGCGGAAGTCCTGACCCATCTTGTCGATCTCGTCGAGCAGGAACAACGGGTTGCGCACTCCAACCTTCGACAGATTGGTCAACACCTTGCCCGGCAGCGAGCCAATATAGGTGCGACGGTGCCCGCGGATTTCAGATTCGTCGCGCACGCCGCCCAATGACATACGTACGAATTTCCGGTTCGTAGCTCTGGCGATCGATTGACCAAGCGATGTCTTGCCCACGCCGGGCGGCCCCACAAGGCACAGAATCGGCGCCTTAACCTTGTCCACACGTTGGTGCACTGCGAGGTATTCAGTAATGCGCTCTTTGACCTTTTCGAGTCCGTAGTGATCGGCCTCCAGTACGTCAATCGCCTTGCGCAAGTCTTTGGAGACCTTGCTCTTCTTTTTCCAGGGCAAGCCGGTCAGCACATCGAGGTAGTTGCGGACCACCGTTGCCTCAGCTGACATCGGCGACATCATCTTGAGCTTCTTGAGCTCGGCCTCGGCCTTCTCCATGGCCTCTTTGGACATGCCCGCTGCCTTGATCTTTTTCGAGAGCTCTTCGATCTCGGCCTGATCTTCGCCTTCGCCCAGTTCTTTCTGGATCGCTTTTACCTGCTCGTTGAGGTAATACTCGCGCTGGCTCTTTTCCATCTGACGCTTGACGCGACCGCGGATGCGCTTTTCAACCTGCAGGATGTCGATTTCCGCCTCGATCAATCCCATCAGATGCTCGATGCGTTTGGCAACCGATGGTAACTCCAGCACTTCCTGCTTTTGTTCAAGCTTGAGAGGCAAATGGGCCGCGATTGAATCCGCCAGGCGGCCGCCGTCGTCGATACCGGCCATCGAGGTCAAGATTTCGGCCGGAATTTTCTTGTTCAGTTTGACAAACTGGTCGAAATTCGCAAGCAGCGCACGGCGCAACGCTTCCACTTCGGCCGTTCCGTCCTCGGTGGAACCCACAGCACGGGCTTCTCCGGAGAAGAATTCGCCGTTGTTGGTCAACGCGGTCAGCAGCGCGCGATGCAGCCCTTCTACCAGCACCTTGACAGTGCCGTCCGGCAGTTTGAGCATCTGCAGTACCGTCGCCACGCAACCGGTTTCGTAGAGATCCTCGGGCGTGGGGTCGTCCTTGGCCGCCGATTTTTGCGCGACCAGCAGAATGTGCTTGCCACTTTCCATCGCGACTTCAAGTGCCTTGATGGACTTCGGACGCCCGACGAACAGCGGAATCACCATGTGCGGGAATACCACCACGTCGCGCAGCGGCAGCAGCGGATAGCTCAGCGTTTCGTCGCTATCGTGTAGTTCAAGGTTCGATTCAGACATGGCGAACTTTCATAACTTCGCGCAAACCGCGCGGGCCGAAGAGGCCATATGGTTGCCGCTCAGGCAACCTTGCTTGGTTCGCTGTAAATCAGTAAGGGGCGTGCAGTATTCTCGACCGTCGATTCGTCAATCACCACACGTTCGAGGTTTTTGAGCGACGGCAAGTCGTACATGATGTCAAGTAGCAGCGATTCAACTATGGATCGCAAGCCACGCGCGCCAGTGCGTCGCTTGATCGCACGCCGGGCGATCGCTGCCAGCGCACTGTCGCGGACTTCCAGCTCGACGTTTTCGAGGCGGAACATCTTCTGGTACTGCTTGACCAGCGCATTCTTGGGACGAACCAGGATGTCGATGAGTGCCGATTCACTCAACTCATCCAGCGTCGCCACCACTGGCAGTCGCCCGACAAGCTCAGGAATCAATCCAAAGCGGATCAGGTCATCGGGTTCGGTGTCACGCAACAAAGTACTGATTGTGCTGCGATCATCCGGTGAGACAACTTCAGCGCCAAAGCCGATTCCCGTTTTCACTGATCGTTGGCGAATGATGCGGTCAAGCCCTTCAAACGCACCGCCTACGATAAACAGGATGTTCGCGGTGTTGACAGTGACAAATTCCTGGTTGGGGTGTTTGCGCCCGCCCTGTGGCGGTACCGATGCATTGGTGCCTTCGATCAACTTGAGCAACGCCTGCTGCACGCCTTCGCCTGATACGTCACGCGTAATCGACGGGTTCTCGCCCTTGCGCGAAATCTTGTCAATTTCGTCGATGTAGACAATGCCACGCTGCGCCCGCTCCACATCGTACTCGCAGGTCTGGAGGAGCTTCTGGATGATGTTCTCGACGTCTTCGCCGACATAGCCAGCTTCGGTCAAGGTGGTGGCGTCGGCGATGACGAACGGAACGTCAAGCAGCCGCGCCAGCGTTTGCGCCAACAGGGTCTTGCCGGATCCCGTCGGCCCTACCAGCAGGATGTTGCTCTTGGCCAGCTCAACATCGTTGTCCTTGAGGTTGGCGTCGATCCGCTTGAAATGGTTGTAGACCGCGACAGAGAGTATCTTTTTTGCGTGCTCCTGCCCGATCACGTACTGGTCGAGTTTGTCGCGGATTTCGTGCGGCGTCGGGAGTCGCTTGGTGCCACCCTTGTCCGCGGTTTCGGCCTGGACTTCTTCCTTGATGATGTCGTTGCAGAGGTCGATACACTCGTCGCAAATGAACACCGAAGGGCCAGCAATCAGTTTGCGCACCTCATGCTGACTCTTGCCGCAAAACGAACAGTAGAGAAGCTTGTCGTTCGAAGATTTTTCGGCCATAAAACTAGTTGATCAGGCAGGACGCCACATGCGTTTCTGGCAGTGTAGCGCTTTGCCGAAACAAGCGCAGGCACACGCATAGACGGAACAAAATGCCGGCCCAGTGGGGCAAAAAAGTGTTGTACCGAGGTCGTCTGGCGCCGCGCAAGCGGTTGCCGTTCAAAACGACATCAAGGCTACCGGTACTGCGGCCGGCTTGGTCAGACTGCTTCGCCTCGGCTTTCGAGTACGCGGTCAACCATGCCGAATTTCAGCGCTTCGTCGGCAGTCATGAAGTTGTCGCGGTCGGACGCACGGTCAACTTCCTGAAGATCCTGGCCCGTGAACTCAGCCATGTGTTTGTTGTAGCGCTGCTTCAGGCGAACGATGTAATTGGCATGTCGCTCAATGTCAGAGACCTGACCGGAGAAACCACCCGAAGGCTGGTGGATCATGACGGTGGAATTGGGTAGGGCAAATCGCTTGCCCTTGGTTCCCGCTGCCAGCAGGAAGGCCCCCATCGACGCCGCCATGCCGATGCATAGCGTACTGACATCAGGCTTGATGAAACGCATCGTGTCGAAAATTGCCATGCCCGCTGACACCGATCCACCGGGCGAATTGATGTAGAAGCTGATGTCCTTCTCGGGGTTTTCTGACTCGAGAAACAACAATTGCGCCACGATCAGATTGGCGGTCTCGTCGGTCACCGGACCGACCAGAAAGATCACCCGTTCCTTGAGCAGTCGCGAGTAGATGTCGAATGCACGTTCGCCCCGGCCACTCTGCTCGATGACCATCGGCACCAAGCCAAGTCCCTGCGGGGCCACGGAGGCGGTCGCAAACGGATCAACGGCACCGATGCTCGCGAGGTGGGCAGATGGTGGATTCCACAGATTCATGAGGTATTCCTGTTGGCGGAGCGTGCCGGGAGAATTCCCGGCCCTCAACCAATGATTGCGACCAAGCGAAAGATTTCAATACTGCGCCAATTTGGTCGGCGCCGCAATCGAATCCACCAATCAGGCGGCCTGGCCGATCAGCTCGGCGAACGGCACCACTTTCTCGCTGACTTTGGCCTTGGTGAGCACGAAGTCAACCACGTTCTGTTCGAGAGCAACCGCTTCAAACTCCGACAAGCGGCGCTCGTCCTGGTAATACCAGGCAACAACCTGCTCCGGCTTTTCGTAGCTTTGCGCCTGCTCGTTCAGCAAGGCACGCACCTGTTGCGGTGTTGCCTGCAGGTTGTTGGCGCGCACCAGCTCACCGACAATCAGGCCCATCGCAACGCGATCGGTAGCTGCGGGCTCAAATGTTGATGGCGACAATTGCGCGTCAGCTTCCTTGCCGCCACGCGACTTCATTTCCTCAATGGCGGCCTGGACCATGCGGTCAGCCTCCGCTGCTACCAGTGCCTTGGGAATTTCGAGCGTCGCCTGAGTGCGCAGGCCCCGGAAAACCTGGTCGCGCACGCTTTGAAATACACGGCGCTTGCGTTCAAGTTCAAGATTGCCGCGGACCTCTGCTTTCAATGCATCGACGCTGCCACCGGAAACGCCGAATGCTTTGGCAAACTCTGAGTCAACCTCGGGCAGCACCGGCGCTGAAACTTCCTTGGCGGTAAGTACGAACTTCGCGGTCTTGCCCGCGACATCCTTGCCGAAATAGTCGGCAGGAAACGTCAGCTCAAATGTCTTCGTTTCGCCTTTGGTCAAACCGTGGGCCGCAGTTTCGAATTCGGGCAACATGCGACGTTCGCCAAGGACCATGGCGAAGTCTTTGGCAGAGCCGCCCTGAAAAGCAACGCCGTCGATCTCACCGGCGAAATCAACAATCACGCGATCGCCGTCAACGCTCGCGCCATCCTTCGGCTCGTAACGGACACGCTGCTTGCGCAAAGTCTCGATGGTGCGATTGACGTCTTCGTCAGAAACCTCGACGATGGGACGCTCAATGGCAAGCGCACCGAGGTCAGCAAACTGGACTTCCGGGAACACCTCAAAGGTCGCGGTGAACTGGAAGTTCGCTGCGTCGGCTGCGTCCGCCTTCGGTTCAATGCGCGGATAACCGGCAACACGAAGCTGGTTCTGCTCGACCACTGCGCCGAAATTCTTGTTGACCTCGTCGGACAACACCTCAGAGCGCACTTGCGGCCCGTACGTAGACGCAACCATCTTCACCGGCACCTTGCCCGGACGGAAGCCGGACATCTTGACCGTACGCGCCAGGCGCTTGATGCGGGACTCGGTTTCCGACTCGATAGCGGCTACCGGAATGCTCATCGTGAAGCGACGCTCAAGCGTGCTCAGTTGCTCGATCTGCGTGGACATGCTTTTCTTTCCATCCGAACGCCGTGCCTGCGTTCGCTCAAAGTTTTCTCAAAACATCTGGTGGCTGCACGCTGCGCGCAGTCAACGGCAAATTGCCGCCACTGCGCCCGCGCTGGCGGGCAGCCGAAGCCATCATGGTGGTGCGAATGGAGGGACTCGAACCCACACACCTTGCGGCGCTGGAACCTAAATCCAGTGCGTCTACCAATTCCGCCACATTCGCTTAACCTTCTATTATAGCTACCCCTAACTGCGGCCCTGGCCGTATTCCTGTCGCCATGGCGGTCGATCAGCACTACGAAAATTTTCCGGTTGCGTCGGTGTTGCTGCCCCGGTCAATTCGACCCCATGTCGTCGCCATCTACCGCTTTGCCCGGCATGCCGATGACGTCGCTGACGAGGGCAATGCCGCGGCTGAGAAACGTCTGGAGGCGCTGGCAAGCCTTGATCGTGAAGTACGCGCCATGTTCGCGGGAACACCGGCGTCAGAACTGTCGCTGCCAACCGTACGTGCGCTGTACGGGTTACGGATCGCTTACCCGCAGATGACGGCCGAGCCGTTCACCGACCTGCTTTCTGCCTTTGCCCAGGACGTGGTTAAAAAACGGTACGACGACTTTCCGCAGTTGCTGGACTACTGTCGACGCTCTGCCAACCCGGTCGGACGGCTGATGCTGGCACTGATACAGGTAGGCGACCCGCAGGCGCTACGCGCCAGTGATCAGATTTGCAGCGCACTGCAACTCATCAACTTCTGGCAGGATGCAGCCGTTGACGCATCGCGGGGACGAGTCTATGTACCGCAGGAAGACTTTCGCGCGCTCGGGCAAACAGACGCGAGCTTCCCGCAGTATCCGGCGCATCGTGCGCTAGTGCAGCGGCAGTGTGAACGAACTCTGGCAATGATGACGGAGGGCACGACGCTGCTGCGTTTTCTCTCCGGGCGATTCCGGATTGAAATAGCCATGACCATTGCCGGAGGACTGCGAATCCTGGAAAAGATCGCCGCCAACGACTACGATGTGACACGGCGCCCGGTGTTGCGCTGGTACGATTTGCCCCGCCTCATCATCATCGCGTGGACGGCCTGGCGCAGGTCGCGACGCCAACAGCCGGCCAGCCACTCATGACTCCCGACGAGTATTGCCAGGACAAAGCAGCACAGTCTGGCTCCAGCTTCTATTACGCCTTCCGGCTGCTACCTGCTGACCGGCGACGCGCCATCACCGCCTTCTATGCTTTTTGCCGCGAGGTCGACAACATAGTCGATGAAGTGAGCGATGTGGACGTCGCACTGAGCAAACTCGCATACTGGCGACGCGAAATCGACAACCTTTACGCCGGACAGCCGCAACATCCGGTGACGCAAGCGCTGTCGCCGCACATCGCTCCACTGCACCTGCCACAGACGGCCTTGCATACCGTGGTAGACGGCATGCAGCAGGATATCGACAAATCCCGTTATCTCAATTTCGACGAGCTCTCTTCGTATTGCTACAAGGCGGCGGGCGTGGTGGGCGAGGTGAGCGCCCGCATCTTCGGCATTGCCCGGACCAACAATCCGGCCACACTCGAATACGCTCGCACGCTGGGCGAAGCGCTACAACTCACCAATATCATTCGCGATGTCGGAGAGGACGCGCGGCGCAATCGCATCTACCTGCCGCAGGAAGATCTGGATCGGTTTGGGGTGTCATCGTCGTCGCTGCTGCGTGGCCAGCCGAGCGGTGATTTTCAGGCGCTCATGCGTTTCCAATTCGAACGGGCAGCAGGAACTTATGAGCGGGCCTATGCATTGCTCCCGGCAGAGGATCGCCGGGCGCAACGGCCGGGCCTGGCGATGGCAGCAATCTATCGCGCCCTGCTCGACGAAATTCGGCATGATGGCTTTCGGGTGCTCGAACATCGTGTCGCGCTGACGCCCGTGCGGAAGCTCTGGATCGCGTGGAAGACCTACCGTTTCGCATGATGCGCATAGCAGTCGTCGGGGCTGGCTGGGCCGGCTGCGTGGCAGCCCTGACCCTTGCGCGGCGCGGCCATGCACTGACAGTCTTTGAGGCGGCGCGAATAGCCGGTGGTCGCGCGAGACGGGTGGAACACAACGGTCGCACATTCGACAACGGACAACACCTGTTGCTTGGCGCTTACCAGCGTACGCTCGCCGTCATCGCGAGCCTGCATGGTCGCGATGACGAGTCGGCGTTGCAGCGACTGCCGCTACTGCTGCAGACCGCGCCACGCCTTCGCCACGAAATTCTGGTGCGTGCGCCGGCGCTGCCGGCGCCGCTGCACTTGCTCGTTGCCCTGGCCTGCGCGCGGGGTCTGACGATTTCCGAACGCGCGGCGACGTTGCGTTGGGCTGGACTCGTTCTTCGCGGCAAATCGCCAGTGGACGAGTCATGGACCGTTGCAGAGCTGATAGCAGCACAGCCCGCCGCCGCACGCGACCTGCTGTGGTCCCCGCTTTGTGTGGCAGCGCTCAATACGCCAGCCGAGAGCGCCTCGGCCACCGTGTTCGTGGAAGTACTGCGACGATCATTCAATGGCAGCACGGAGAACAGCAGCCTCGTGGTCCCGCGCGCTGATCTGACTGAACTGCTGCCAGCACCGGCGTTGCGTGAAGTAGCGACGCTTGGCGGTGAGCTGTGTCTCGGCGCGCCAGTGGAGAGCGTCTCCCGCGCTGGTCCGGCCGGGGCGAGTGTCCGGGTCGCGGGCGTCGAGCGACGGTTCGACGCCGCAATCATCGCCACCGGGCCGCAACATGTGGCTCGGCTGCTGCCATGGGACACCTCGGGGCTCGCGACAAACCTGGCGTCGCTCCGTTACGAACCAATCAGCACCCTGCATTTCGAATTTGCGTATGTGTTTCCGGGCGTTGATCCGGCGGTTCCCATGCTGATGCTCGATGGCGATCCGGGGCAATGGCTGTTCTGGCATCGACTGCCCAATGGTCATCAGCGGGCCAGCGTCGTCATCAGCGCCCATCATCGAGAGGAGCCGGAAGCGGCAATCACAGCGGCAACGCTCGCGCAACTGCAACGCAGCTACCAATTGCCGGCACCGATCTGGCAGCGCCTGATTACCGAGAAGCGTGCCACTTACGCCTGTACCCCAGTGCAGCGGCGCCTGTTGCAGGCGCTACCCGCGCAAATCGGCCGCATTTACTTCGCCGGGGACTGGTGCGTTCCCGAGCTGCCGGCCACCCTGGAGTCTGCCGTTCTGTCGGGAGAGCGGGCCGCGGCCAGATTAGAAGGAGACTTCAATGCCTGAGGAGAATTTCGTCGCAGCCCCGCCTGCTACGCGCCACGTCTTTGCCTACGGTTCGCTGATGTACCCTGTGGTGTGGTCGTGGGTCGTGCGTGGCCAATATCGTTCGCAACCCGCCACCGTCAAAGGCTTCCGGCGCGTCTGCGTGGATGGGCACGAACATCCGGCGCTGGTCGTCGCACCACTCGCGGCACCGCTCACCGGCGTGATTTACTTTGATGTTGGCAGCGACGATCTTGCGCGCCTCGATCACTTTGAGACCAGCAACTATGCTCGCGTTCTCATCGCGGCCACTGTCAATGGCGATGCGATCGCAGCGGAGGCCTATCTGGCCCTCAATGTCGAGGCCCTGATTGACCGCGACTGGGATGTCGCGCACTTTGAACAGACGGGGCTATCACGCTTCCTTGCCGGCTACGCGACCGACAACGCACCGCCCGCTTAGGCACCACCCGCGACGGCGTGCTGTCTCATTCGAACGGCACGATCACGGCAACCCGGCGATTGCGGGCACGCCCCTCGGGAGTGTCATTGCTGGCGAGCGGGCGATCAAAGCCGAAGCCGCGGCGTTCAAGATTTTCCGGCGCAAAACCGTTATTCGCCATTGCTGTGGCGACAGCCTCCGCCCGGCGACTGGAGAGGCCGCGATTCATGTCAGCGCTGCCAACATTGTCGGTGTGACCGAACAGTCGCAGACGGGTAATGCTCAGCGCATGCAGGTCCTTTGCCAACTGCGCAAGCCTGGTTCTGGCACTGTCGTTGAGCACATCGCTCCCGGTATCGAACAGCAGCGGCCCGGGCAGATTGAGCACGTAGCCATCCTCAGTCCGCTCAAAGCCGAGCGCCGCCAGACGGGCTTCTCTTGGCGGAGGCACGGAAGGTGGTGAAGCAGTGCTCGCACAACCGGCCAGAACAGCAACCAGCAATAGCGTCACCAGTACCCGAACAGCGTTGTGAGCTCCAGCAGTGTAGGAACGGATCATGATTTTCCCGTCTGTGATTTGCGCCCGCTTGCGGTCAGGCTGACAACATTGGAGGGCAGTCGCAGCGCCGCTGGATTGCGCGGCACGTTAGTGGCACAACCGACCCGTATCGAGTCGTCACTGGGCAAGGCCTTGGCCCGGTACATCGCGAGGTCCGCAGCATGTACCAGCGTCTGCACATCCTCGCCATGATCGGGAAACACGGCTACACCGATGCTGGCCCGGACGGGATTTGACCATCGATCTTCCGGCAGTGCGATGCCCAGCCACACCGTCAGGCGCTCGCCGAGTCGGACGGCATCGTCTACGCTCGTGATATTGGGCGAAATGACTACGAATTCGTCGCCCGCGAGCCGGGCGAGGAAATCGGTGCCGCGCAGTGCCCGGCGAATGCGGGCTGCCGTCGCACGCAACGCGGCATCGCCAACCGCGTGACCGTATTGATCATTGATCGCCTTGAGATGATCAAGGTCGATAAACAGCACCGCCAGCGGCCGCCCCGTTGCATTGGCCTGATCGATCGCCTCATGCAATCGCGACTCGAACAGCGGCCGGTTCGGCAGTCCGGTCAGCGAGTCCGAGAACGCCATCGTTTCCAGATGCGCGTTGGAGGCCTTCAGCTCGTACTGCTTGCGCTTCAGTTCACGATTTTGTTCGGCCACCTGCGAAACCAGGCGCTCGAAACTGCCAGTCAGCCGGTTCACCTCGTGCGCCCCACTCTGCGGCATCGGGGCGACGGTAGCCAGGTTACGCAATTTGCTGACCTCTTCTGCCCACGCCGTCAGCTCGGCAACTGGCCGCAACATCGCGCGGCTCAGACTCTGGGCAACGATTACGCCAGCAAGCGCAGTGATTCCAAGCACAATGCCAAGTGTCATCAGCGCTCGACTGACGGCGGCCTGCAGCGCATTCTGATTCGGATTCACCACCAGCGTCGCCAGCAGCGGTCCGGCGCCGCCGGCGGCATCGTCGCGCAAGGGATATTGCACCGGCGAAGCGTCAATCACGCTGGTGACAAGCCGCGATACTTCAACGAGGGTTGACGGAAAGCTTGATTCGCCGGGGGCGACCACTTGAGCGACCAGTTTGCCATTGCGGTCAAACACGGCAACCGAATCGTGTCCGGGACCAGTATCGAAGACGCGCAGCGAATCGGCGATCACGTCGTAGCCACCGAAGCGCACGGCAGCGGTGATGGTGCTGGAGGCAACATTGGCCTGAGTCAGGGCGGACAGACGACTGTGCTCGATCTGGGCACGCAAGAACAGGGTTGCCAGCGTCAGACCGGCCAGCGCCAGCATCGCCAGCAAGGTCAGTACCGTGATCAGCGTCGCGCGACGGGCCAGCGAGTAGCGGCTGAAGAATTCCCGCAAAGTCATCGCGATTCTCCGGTGCCGGGCGCTGCTTTGGGCTTCTGACTGAGGCGCAACGCAGCGGCCGCGATGTTCAGATGGGTGCGTTGCAAGGCTTCAAGATTGATCTCAAAACGCCAATCGGCACCGACCCGATAAGCGCCGACGACGCCACCGTCAGCGGTGAAGTCGGCAAAGTTGCTGAGCGTCAATATTGGCTGATCAGCCGCAACCGCCAGCCAGTCGCGCGGCGCCGGGCGTACGTCGGCATTGAGCCAGAGCACCATGCAACCGGGGATTTGTGCCGGCGTGGCGATTTGACGCCACTGCACCGGGAGCCCGCGAATGGACACGTTCTGATCGGTCACGAGCGCGTTGGTCGTCATCGCACCGCCGTGCGCATAACAAACCGTCAACTGCTTGCGCGCCGGAGAGGCTGGCCAGGATGTGTAGCGCGACAGGTTAAGGATCAGGTCGGAGAGATCACCACCGCCATCGGCAGCGTGTTCGGTACCGCTGGCCAGTGCGCAGAACGCCGCCGCCGCAGTCAGGCTGGCTTTGGCGAAAGGCACAGTCACCCTGCGCGTCATACCACCGCCGTCGCGCAGCATCGCCGACCAAAACGACAAAGGCGACCCTAAGGCCGCCCAGCGTAGGCCTGACCCGTCGGTCGGGTCAGGGCGTATCGGAAGCAGCCTTGGAAGAAGCCGCCGCAGGCGATGTTGCATCCGCCTTACCCCCGCTGTCTGCGCCATCGGTGGACACTGCAGTGCCTGCCGATGAGTCACCTCCACCACTTCCAGGCGTGTTGTATGTTTTTATTGCACGCACCGGACGGCCGGCCATGATGTCGGCAATCTGGTCGGCGTCGATGGTTTCATATTCCATCAGCGCCGCCGTCATGGCCTCAACCTTGTCGGCATTGTCTTTGAGGATCTTCGTCGACACTGCGTACTGCTCATCAATGATGCGACGGATCTCGAGATCTACCTTCTGCAGCGTCTCTTCCGAGACGTTGCGCGTCTGGGTGACGCTGCGGCCGAGGAAAACCTCGCCTTCGTTTTCGGCATAGACCATCGGGCCGAGCAGGTCGCTCATGCCGTAGCGGGTCACCATGTCACGCGCGATCTTGGTCGCGCGTTCGAAGTCGTTCGAGGCGCCGGTGGAGATGTTCTTGACGAACAGGTCTTCGGCGATACGGCCGCCGAACAGCACCGAGATCTCGGTGAGCATCTGGTCCTTGTACAGCGAGATGCGGTCACGCTCCGGCAACTGCCAAGTGACGCCGAGTGCGCGGCCACGCGGGATGATGGTGACCTTGTGCACCGGGTCGGCCTTGGGCAGGCTGGCCGCGACGATCGCATGGCCCGATTCGTGGTACGCCGTGGCGCGCTTCTCGTCCTCGGTCAGCACCATCGACTTGCGCTCGGCGCCCATGTAGATCTTGTCCTTGGCGCGCTCGAAGTCTTCCATGTCGACGAGGCGCTTGTTGGCGCGGGCGGCGAACAGCGCCGCCTCGTTGACGAGGTTGGCGATGTCGGCACCCGAGAAGCCCGGGCAGCCACGTGCGATCACGTGTGCCTTGACGTCGGCGGCGATCGGCACCTTGCGCATATGGACTTGCAGGATCTGCTCGCGGCCACGGATGTCGGGCAGCGGCACCACAACCTGGCGGTCGAAGCGGCCCGGACGCATCAGCGCCGGGTCGAGCACGTCCGGACGGTTGGTCGCGGCGATCACGATCACGCCCTGCGAGCCTTCGAAACCATCCATTTCGACGAGCATCTGATTCAGCGTCTGCTCGCGTTCGTCGTTGCCGCCGCCGAGACCGGCGCCGCGATGGCGGCCGACCGCGTCGATTTCGTCGATGAAGATGATGCAGGGCGCGTTCTTCTTGGCCT
>ERZ795062.565-NODE-565-length-30578-cov-6.059791_pt1 | contig 30578 bp, 31 predicted proteins | sample MGYA00375146_ERZ795062 | MGnify/ENA primary metagenome ERZ795062 (study PRJEB30191, sample SAMN05720281) | activated sludge metagenome | isolation source: Anaerobic digester | place: USA | collected 2015-07-16 ...
CTCTATCGCGAACTACTTGTGGATCATGACCGTTGATTTTCAATACTTTTACCAACGGAAAGAATTTTTCTCCTTCTTTTGGCGGACGAACAACACCTTTTACAGTATCACCTGTTTTTAAACCAAACAATCTGATTTGTGAAGTAGATAAATAAATATCATCTGGTGAAGCCAAGTAATTATAATCGGAAGAACGAAGGAAACCATAACCATCGGGCATCATTTCTAGAACGCCTTCGCTTTCTATAATTCCATCAAACTCATAATCGGAGTCGCGAACGTTTTGGTTCTTTTTGTTTTTGAAATTTTGGTTTTGATTCCCGTTTTGCTGTTTTGGTCTATTGTTGTCGTTATTTGGTGTTTCGGCAACCATTTCTGAAGCTTCTGTTGTAGCTTCAACTATTTTTTCCTCAGCAGTTTCAGGTTGCTTTTTTTCTTGGAAATCTTTGGTATTTTTTTCAAAGTTTTTCTTTTTAAACTTTGGATTATTGGTAGTTTTCTCTTGCTTTTGCTCAACAACAGCATCTACTTTTTCTTCAACTGGTGTAGCGAACAATTCTGGTTGTTCAACAACTTCATTTGATGTTGTGGCTGCATTAATTCTATTTCTTTTGGGCTTGTTGCTTTTTTCAACTGGTGTTTCAGCAGGTTGTTCCTGTGTATTTGCCTTTTCTTGCAACTCTAAAATTTGTTGAATAAGTGCTTCTTTTTTGGCTCCGGCTACTTTGATTGTACCCGATAATTTTGCAATTTCCTGAAGTTCAGACAACTTCATTGCTTTCAACGTTGAACTATCAAACATGTATAAAACGTGGTATTAAAATTCGTTATAGAAAATAAAATAATTGTGTGGAAATATCTTTTTTGGAACTTCCGCAGGATGAAGTGCTTGCGGATTAGTCATGCAATAATACAAATATTTTTTTATTTGCAATAGTATTTTTTAAAAAAGAAAAATTATTTTTGTGGTCAATACAAAGCAAGATATGTTTAGAGTTCAGACTTATTATTTGTTAGCATCACTGATTATTAGCGGAGTACTTCCATTTGTTTTCCCTTTGTGGAAAAATGCTGATGGTTCTTCGTTCTATTTTATGAGTGAAATAGTTTACAGTGTGTTATTTGGTTTGAGTACTACATTATCGTTATTGAGTATTCTTTCGCATCAAAAAAGGAAACAACAATTTGTCATGGGCAGATTGAATATGATATTGAATTTAATTTTATTAGGATTATTTGTGTATCGAACACTAAATGCATCTGGAGAAAGTGCTATTTCTGAGAAAGGTGTTGGGATGTTCTTACCTATTTTTTCTATCGTATTTTTGGTTTTGGCCAACAAAGCCATCAAAAAGGATGAAGATCTCGTAAAATCTGTGGATCGATTACGATAAACCTATAAACTTAGTTTTTTAGTGCTGAAAAAACCCAAACGTAATGTTTGGGTTTTTTATTTTGAGATTAGTTCCTTTTTAGAAAAAGTTAACTCAAATAAAAGTATATAAATATAATTGTATATTTTTGATTTAACTGTGATTTTAAGATAACTAAAAAAACTGAAAATGAAAAAACATTATATTTCCATTTCAATAATTGCTATAATATTTTTTTCATTCATTTTATATAAAAACTTCATTTCTAACAATGAATTTAAAGAAAAAAAAACAATTCAAGTTGACGGAAAATATAACATTGGTAAACGAATTTATGAAAAATATTGTAGCAGCTGTCACGATAAAAAAATGATTGAATATGCAACTGCGCCACCACTTGGAGGAATTACAAAACGAAGAAATAAAGAATGGTTGTATAGTTATACAAGAAATTCATACCAAATGTATAAAGATGGAGACTCAATTGCTATTAAATTGAGATCTGAGAATTTTGGTTTGATGACAAGCTTTCCAATGTTAAACAATAATAAACTTGATGCGGTGTATTATTATATTGAAAAAGAATACAAAAAAAATAAAAATACAGAATAATAACTATTGTCAATTTAAGGTTTAAACAATTAGTATTTTTAACTACTTCTTCCCTATCTCAATAACTTCTAAATTTTGGATTTTATCACCGTCAATTTCAAAGCGAAGCATCGTTCGCATTTGGTGAAAACCATAAATACCAGCAGCACCAGGATTCATGTGCAATAAATTAAAGGTTTTATCAAACTGCACTTTTAAAATATGTGAATGTCCACAAATAAAAAGTTTTGGTGGATTTTGTTGAATTTCTGAACGAATGGCTTGGTTATACTTTCCGGGATAACCACCAATATGCGTTATCCAAACCTCGACATTTTCACAAAAAAAACGATTGTTCAAAGGGAATTCAACTCTGGCTTTGTCATCGTCTATGTTGCCATAAACAGCTCGTAGTGGTTTTAATTTTTTAATGGTATCGGTAACTACCAAATTGCCAATATCGCCAGCATGCCAAACCTCATCGGCTTGGTTGACATACTTCAAAATAGTATCGTCAATATGGCTGTGTGTATCGGAAAGTAGCAGTATTTTTTTCACAATCTAGATTTATATTTTGCTAAATTATTGCATTGAAAGCAAAAAATAATACATTTGAATAAATTTTATTTTAATGAGAAAAATAATACTTCATGCCTTTCTTTTACTGTTTCCTATTTTATTTCAAGCTCAAACTAAATCTGAAATTAAACCAAAATATATTATTGGTTTGAATGCAATTTTAAATTATTCTGATATTTATGGAAAAAATCAAATGGCTAAAGATTTTGGAGCTACTTTAAATTATTCGGCTGGAATTTCATTTGAATATAAGTTTAATAAAAATTGGTCTTTATTAACCAATATTAATTATGACCGAAAATTTACAGAATATGATTTCGAAGGAAATATTTTGCAATCATCATACAAATCTGAGCTTAATCTTGAATATATTTCTGTACCGATTTTAGCAAAATACTTCTTTCCAAATACTTTCATTTACGCCACAGGAGGTATTTATTATAGTAAATTATTGCAAGCTAAAAACTATAATGACGGAGTGTTGAACGATATTGATTTTAAAGATGTTTTTGAAAAAGATGATTTTGGAGTAGTGACTGGAATTGGTTTACAATTCTATGAAAATGAAAAAGAAACAAATGCCATGAATATTGAATTACGAAACAATTTTGGTCTTAAAGATATTGGTGGATATTTTACTGGAATAAAAACAAATTCCCTTTATTTAATGCTGAATTATACTATTGAATTATAAAAAATCCGCAAAACCCTGATAGAGCGGATTTGCAATCCGTGTAAATGCCTACAACCAATATTTTTTGCTACTTTTACCCGACACAAACAAATTTCAATCATGAATAAAAAATTCTCTTTATTAGTAATCTTATTTATTGCTTTTCAATCGTTTGGACAATTAAAAAAAATATCATTAGAAGAAGCTGTTTTGCAACAAGGAAGAAAATTTGGCGTTGACAGATTAACTGGTTTTCAATGGATACCAAACACGAATAAATACGCTTACTTTACTGATAGTTGGACAAAAATGGTTATAGGAACTCAAGGTCCAAGTGCTGTAATAGTGCCAACTTTGGCTGATATCAATACTGCTTGTGGTACACAATTGAAAAATTTCTTCGGCATGCAATGGATGGATGCAAACATGATTTTAATCGCTGAAAACGGAAAATATTTTAGCTATAATATTACGACCAAAGCGGGCAAAAAACATTTTGAAACGACAGAAGATAGCGAAAATCAAACATTTGATGATAGTAAAACCAACCTTGCTTTTACTGAAAAAAACAATTTATATTTCATTAATAAAAACAACGAAAAAATTGCTGTAACCAGCAATAGTGACAAGAACATTGTTTCGGGGCAAACTATTTCTCGAAACGAGTTTGGCATCAATGGAGGAATTTTTTGGTCGCCAAAATCATCCTATCTAGCATTTTATCAAAAAGATGAAACCGATGTGGCTGATTATCCGTTATTAGACATCAATGAAACTCCAGGTAAATTAATTTCTATAAAATATCCAATGATTGGGCAAAAATCGGAAAAACCTAGAGTTGGAATTTATAATCTAGCTACAGGAAAAACGATTTTTATTGCGCCAAAAAACAATCCAGAAGATTATGTAACCAATCTTTCTTGGTCGCCAGACGAAAAATATGTGTTGATTGCTGAACTCAATCGCGGTCAAAATGATATGAGTTTGAATGTTTATGATGCCAATACTGGTGCATTTGTGAGAACTATTCTCAACGAAAAAAGCTCAAAATGGGTTGAACCAGAACATCCAGCTTTTTTCCCAAATGCTAAGTCAAACAACTTTGTTTGGATTTCAGAAAAAGAAGGTTTCAACAACTTGTACTACTATTCTATCGATGGAAAACTGATTAAGCAATTAACCGCAAATAAATTCCCAACCCGAGAAATCGTTGGAGCAAATACTACTGGAACCGAAATATATTTCAAAGCAACTGGCGAAAATGGTACTAATATGCTTGGGTACAAAGTAGATTTGAAAGGTAAACAAACGTTGATTACAAAAGATTTAGGCGTTCATAATTTTATCCCAAATGCTGATGGAACTGTTTTTTTTGATGAATATTCCAATCATTCTACACCTTCAAAATCATTGCTTTATGACAAAAAATTAAAAGCAACCACATTACTCGAAAGCAAAAACAAATATGACGGTTACGAAATAGGAACAGCCGAAATAAAAACCATCAAAGCTGCCGATGGCACAACAGATTTATTCACACGTTTAATCAAACCGAGCAACTTTGATGCTACCAAAAAATATCCTGTTTTAGTGTATGTTTATGGTGGTCCGCATGCGCAGATGATTACCAATTCCTACCTCGATGGCGCTAATCTCTGGATGTATTGGATGGCAGAACAAGGATATTTAGTATTCACTGTTGACAATCGTGGTTCAGATAATCGTGGTTATGCATTTGAAAGTGTGATACATGGCAACTTGGGCAATAACGAAATCGATGACCAAATGAAAGGTGTCGATTATTTAAAATCATTGCCTTATGTTGACACTAATCGTTTGGCAATACACGGTTGGAGTTTTGGCGGATTTATGACGACTTCTATCATGACACGCAAACCTGATGTGTTTAAAGTAGGTGTTGCTGGCGGACCAGTTATTGACTGGAAATGGTATGAAGTGATGTATGGCGAACGCTATATGGATACACCACAAGAAAACCAAAAAGGTTTTGACGAAGCTTGTGTGCTCAATTATGCCAAAGACTTGAAAGGAAAACTACTTTTAATACACGGAACTGTAGATGATGTAGTGGTTGAACAACACAATTTGGCTTTGGTGAAAAAGTTTGTTGAACTAGGCAAACAAGTTGATTTTTTCCCATACCCAATGCACAAACACAACGTTATTGGCAAAGACAGAGTTCACCTGATGACAAAGGTGTTGAACTATGTGATTGAGAATAATAAGTAATCTAATGAGAAAGTATTATAGTGTAGTTTCATCATTTATAAGTATCGCTATAATACTTTTTCTTATTTCAATAAACATAACGATTGCGGAACAATATTTAAAATCTGATGGAAAAACAAAAGCTTTGTTTTGGTTAATTGAACTTAGCTTTTCGTTTAAATATTATTTTTTATTAGCATCATTACTTTCAGGATATTTTTTATTTAAAGCATACAAAAAAAGAGAAATTAAAATGTATTTATTAATTTCTCTTTTCCTTTTAATATTAAATCTATTATCTATTTTTCTAAGATTTTGGACTTGTTTCATATAGAAATCAAGTCTTCTGCGGTTTTTTTCTAGCAGCAGGAAATAGTACATTGTTCAAAATCAAACGAAAACCTGGAGAATTTGGATGCAAGTCGAGAACTGTTGGTTCATCGCCTACTCTGTGTTGGTAATCTTCGGGATCATGACCACCATAAAATGTAAAGAAACCTTTTCCTTTTTGTCCGTGGATGTAACGTGCTTCATCGTTTAGTTCGCATTTTCCTAAAACCATTACATTCGACTTAATCAAATTACTATCAAAAGCCGTCGATTGTCCCATGAAACCTTTTACCAATTGCGTATGATTTTGGCACAACATACTTGGTATCACATCCCATTTTGCTGAATATTCCATCAAGGTAAAATAATCTTTCTCCATAGGAATTTTGCGTTTTTCGGTCATATCAATATCCGAAAACTCATAATGTTCAGGCTTTCTATCCAATATAAAATCTTTGAAAGCAAACGTTCGAGTATAATCTATTTTTGATTGATAATTCGGTTCGCTATCATCACCATCAAACATTGGCTCACAAATATCTACACCTTCGGCAGCCAACGCAATATCAAAACTATCAGTTGCTGAACACATGGCAAACATAAATCCGCCACCAATGACAAAATCTCTAATTTTTTTGGCAACAGCCAATTTCTCTTGCGAAACTTTACTGTAACCTAGTTTTGCCGCCAAAGCTTCAGCATCTTTCTTCTGTTCTATATACCAAGGTGCATTTCTGTATGCTCCATAAAATTTACCATATTGACCTGTAAAATCCTCGTGATGCAAGTGTAACCAATCATATAATATCAATTGATCGCTCAATACTTCTTCGTCATACACCACTTTGAAAGGAATTTCGGCATAGGTCAAAACCATCGTTACCGCATCATCCCAAGGTTGTTTTCCTGGTGGAGAATATACGGCAATCTTTGGTGCTTTTTCCAAAACTACCGTTTCCATGTTTTGCGATGGAGAAGATATTTCGGCTAGAATTTGGTCAGCTTCACCATCTGACAATATTTCGAAACTTACGCCACGAATTTGGCATTCTTTTCTAATTTCTGGCGCATCGGGCAACAAAAATGAACCGCCACGATAGTTTATCAACCAGCTAGCTTTGTACTGTTTGTCCAATGCCCAATAGGTTATTCCGTAGGCTTTTAGATGATTTTTTTGGGTTGTATCATCCATTGGCAGCAAAATAAAATTTGCTTTGACCGATACTGAAATTAATAACAAGAAAATATAAAAATACCTCTTCATGAAATTTATAATTATATTTCAAAGATAGTAGTTTATATGTGAAGAAAAACATAAAAAAATCCCGAGTTTATCGGGATATTAATTTAGTGTTCATTGACTGACTTCTTAATGCTTTCTGAAAGTTGATCCAAGAAATATTTATTATTTTCTTCATATGAGAAAAATCTAATACGATATTTTTTAATACTTATTTGCCTAGTAAAACCATCTTCAAATTCAATAATTGCAAATTGTTCAGGGCTATCATTAAATTCATTAATCCCGTCAAACCATTTATGAAATAGTCCTATTTGTTTCTCTGATTTTCCCGTATTTAAATGTAGATAACTCTCTATTTCACATCGTCTTAATTCACTCATGATATTTAGTTTTAATTTTTAAAATGGAACATCACTGTCGTCATCAGTGGAATTTATATTGCTTCCAAAAGCTTCATTGGCCGAAGGAAGATTTTTTGTGAAAAATGGATTATCATCCAAATTCATTTTGGAAGGTAAGTCATCATATAGACCACCAAATTCTTCAAGGTTATCAAATTTTCCTAGATTACCTATAAATTTCAATCGAATGTTTTCTAGAGAACCGTTTCTATGCTTAGCGATAATAAACTCTGCCTGACCTTCGGTTGGAGTTCTTTCATCATCATCCCATTCATCTATTTTATAATACTCTGGTCTATAGATAAATGAAACAATATCGGCATCTTGCTCAATTGCTCCAGATTCACGTAAATCTGACAGTAACGGACGCTTACTTGAACCACGAGTTTCAACAGCACGCGACAACTGCGATAATGCAATTACAGGAACATTCAACTCTTTTGCCAATGCTTTTAGGTTTCTGGAAATTGTTGAAATCTCTTGCTCACGATTTCCGCCACCTTTTCCACCGCCACCAGCAGTCATCAATTGAAGGTAATCAACAATAATAAGTTTTATGCCATGTTGCGAGGACAAACGACGTGCTTTTGCTCTTAAATCAAATATGGAAAGCGAAGGTGTATCGTCAATATACAAAGGAGCTTTTTCGAGGTCTTTTACTTTTGTAGAGAGTTGCTCCCATTCGTGTTTTTCTAATTTTCCTGTTCTCAACTTTTCGGAAGACAAACCAGTTTCTGATGAAATCAAACGAGTAATCAACTGAACAGAAGACATTTCCAAAGAAAATAAGGCAACTGGTTGTTTAAAATCTATAGCCATATTTCTTGCCATAGAAAGTACAAAAGCGGTTTTACCCATACCTGGACGAGCGGCAATAATAATCAAATCTGAAGGTTGCCAACCCGATGTAACTTTATCTAATTTTTCAAATCCAGTAGGAATTCCACTCAATCCTTCTTTGTTTGCAATTTCTTCAATTCTTTTCTTTGCTTGAATAACCAAACTTTGTGCAGTTTCTGAACTTCGTTTTATATTACCTTGAGTAACTTCATATAGTTTTGACTCTGCTTTGTCCAACAAATCAAATACGTCTGTCGACTCGTCATAGCTATCTTCAATAATTTCGGAAGAAATTTTTATTAAACTTCTCTGGATATATTTTTGAAGAATAATTCTTGAATGAAACTCAATATGCGCCGAAGAAGAGATTTTTTGAGTTAGCTGTATAAGATAAAAATCTCCACCTGCAAGTTCTAGCTTACCATTCTTTTTTAATTGAGCAGAAACTGTTAATAAGTCTATTGGTTGCGAATCTGTGAATAACTGGAAAATTGCTTCAAAAATATGTTTGTGAGCATCTTTATAAAATGCATCGGCTTGTAGTATATCAATAACCTCATCAACACCTTTTTTATCAATCATCATTGCTCCAAGAACAGCTTCTTCAAGGTCAAGAGCTTGTGGTGGAAGTTTTCCTTTTTCGAGATTGATAATTGTGGTTTTATCAACTTTTATTGGACTTATATTTTTTAAATTTTCCATGAAGCGAAAATATAGAATTTGATAAAAAAATCTAAATAGAGTTATACATCAAACGTGTTTATAACTTTAATTATTTTGTTAAAAACCAAAAAAAAATCCGAAGCAGTAGGGCTTCGGATTTGTAACTGTTTTGTATTCTTTTACTTATTGAATTCGCCCATTTTGCTGTATTTATCCATTCTCTGAGCAACTAGCTCTTCTGTTGATAAATGCTTTAATTCATTAAAAGCTTTCATGATATATTGTTCAACTGTCTTAAAAGTTGCTTCTCTATCATAATGTGCGCCACCAAGCGGTTCAGGAATAATCTCATCAATTAATTTATGCTTCTTCATGTCGTATGAAGTCAATTTGAGAGCTTCGGCAGCTTGTTCTTTAAATTCCCAACTTCTCCAAAGTATAGAAGAACAAGATTCAGGAGAAATAACAGAATACCATGTGTTTTCTAGCATATATACTCTATCGCCAACACCTATTCCTAAAGCTCCACCAGAAGCACCTTCGCCAATAATTACAGTTATGATAGGCACTTTTAATCTACACATCTCAAAAATATTTCGAGCAATAGCTTCTCCTTGTCCTCTTTCTTCAGCTTCCAAACCTGGATATGCACCAGGAGTATCAACCAAAGTGATTACAGGAATTCCAAATTTTTCTGCCATTTTCATTAAGCGTAATGCTTTTCTGTAACCTTCAGGATTGGCCATACCAAAATTTCTATATTGACGCATTTTAGTATTAATTCCTTTCTGTTGACCAATGAGCATAAAAGATTGACCATCAATTTTACCCAAGCCACCAATCATGGCTTTATCATCTTTAAAACCTCTATCACCAAAAAGCTCTAAGAAAGTTCCTTTTGTTAAATTGGTTATGTGCTCAAGTGTATATGGTCTGTTTGGATGTCTTGACAATTGAACTCTTTGCCAAGCGGTAAGATTTTTATAAATTTTTTTCTTTGTTTCTTCTAATTTTTTCTCAATCTGTTTGCACGTATTGGTAACATCAACATCTGATTCTTGACCTATTAATTGGCATTTATCCAATTGATCTTCTAATTCTTTAATAGGTAATTCAAAATCTAAATATTCCATAGAATTTGCTTTATTTTGATTAATAACAGGGATACAAATATAGGAATTTGAATGTAAAGAAACTAAGTTTCATTGAAGAGTTGTGAACAACAGCAGGTAAACTACTGAGGTTCTTTTAGTTTCGTTTTCTTAGTCTTAATCAAAGTATTGACCAAAACCGTAGTAAGAATTATTAACGCACCAATATAAAACTCAACACTCATTTTTTCTTTGTCTTCAAAAATTATTACAGCTAAAATTATCCCATATATAGGCTCAAGGTTAATCGTTAACATTACTGTATATGGACTAAGGTATTTCATTACTCTAGTCGATTCTATAAATGCATATGCAGTACAGATGCTACTAAGTATAAACAAATACATTAAATCATTTTTAGAAACTTGAAAGAATTTCCATGAAAAACTATTTGATACTAGCAAAAAGAAAGAAAAGAAAATTACTCCGCCTATCAATTCATAAAATGAGATTACAGTTGAGTTATGTTTTTTTACAAACTGACTATTGATTACTGCAAAAAGTGCTGATAAAAAAGCTGAAAATAATGCTAGAAGTATTCCGTTTATAAACTTTATTTCGACCTTAAAGATTATATAAAGACCAATTATAACGGCAAATCCGAGCAATAATTCGTAAGGAACAATTCGCTTCTTATAAAAAATAGGCTCTAGTATTGAGGCAAAAAAAGCACCAGTTGATAGACAAGCAAGAGTTATAGAAACATTGGAAACTTTTATTGCTTTAAAAAAAGTAAACCAGTGCAACGCTATTATAAATCCTGCTACTAAAAATTTGAAAAGGGTTGGTTTATCAAGTCTAAAATCTATCTTTTTGAAGATGATGTATATTCCAATAAATATAACTGCAAAAAGCATTCTATACCAAACTAATGGAAGCGCATCAAGCGAAATCAATGCTCCCAAAATAGCAGTAAAACCCCAAATAAAGACTATGAGGTGAAGATTTAGATAACTTTTAGATTTATCGCTTAGCATTTTTTAGCAAATAGATTGCTAAGATACCAAAAACTATGTTTGGTGTCCAAACGGCTAACAATGGTGGTGCTGAAGATTTTTCGGCAAGTACTCCAAATATTTTATCTAAAAAGACAAAGCCAAATGCCAAAATTATCCCTATTGCAAGGTTCATTCCCATTCCACCACGACGCTTCATAGATGAAACAGCTACGGCAATTATGGTAAGAATAAAAGCAGAAACAGGAATACTATATTTTTTATAAAGCACTACCAAGTAAACATTTATGTTCGAAGAACCTCTCGCCTTTTCTTTTTCAATAAATTTGTTCAACTCATTCAAAGGTAATGTTTCGGCTATGTAAACTACTGGTGCTAAATCGTCTATATCAAAATTGAAAACCGTATCTTTTTTTTCACCAGACTCAATAACATCGCTCAATTCGCCGACTTTTCTTTTTGTATAGTTGTATAGTGTATAAGTGCTGTCTGTTGGGTTGAATTTTATTCTGCTTGCATTCAGTTTATATTTTAGTTTATCATTCTCAAACTTTTCCATTGAAAAGTTGAATGCAATATTTGATTTCTCATTAAAATTTGTAACAAAAATATATTCGTCATTGCTCACCTGTCTAAAAACATTAGAATTATCCCTGACATCGCTGGTGTTGTTGACTAAGTAGGTGTATCTAAAATTTTTAAAACCAGCGCTAGCACTTGGCACAAGAAAAATAGTCATTATTAATGCAAAGAGAGAAACAATGGTAGCACCAATTATGTATGGTCTTAAAAATCTTGTAAATGATATTCCGGAGCTAAGTATAGCGATAACTTCTGTATTGTTTGCCAGCTTTGAAGTAAACCAAATAATGGATAAAAATAAAAAAATTGGAAATAACAGATTGGCAAAATAGATAGTGAAATCAAGATAATATTTTGCAACAGCACCAAATGGCACTTTGTTTTCCAGCATTTTATTAATCTTTTCGGAAACATCAATAACAATACCTATGGGAATAAACATAAGTATCATTACGGCAAAAGTTACCAGATATCTCTTTAGAATATATTTGTCAATAATCTTTAACATATATTATAATCGTTGGCTCATATTTTTTACCATCATATCTTTCCAAACTCTAAAATCTCCTGCTAATATATGTTTTCTTGCTTCACGAACCAACCACATATAGAATCCCAGATTATGAATTGTTGCAATTTGTTTTCCCAAATATTCATTGGCAGCAAAAAGATGTCTTAGGTAAGCCTTTGTATATTCAGTATCAACAAATGTGTGTCCCATTTCATCAATTGGTGAAAAATCATCTTCCCATTTTTTATTTTTTATATTGATAACACCATTTGCTGTGAAAAGCATCCCATTTCGAGCGTTTCTTGTAGGCATAACACAATCAAACATATCTACTCCAAGAGCTATGTTTTCTAGGATATTTATAGGTGTTCCTACTCCCATCAAATATCTTGGTTTATCCTCAGGAAGAATAGCAGTAACTACTTCAGTCATTGCATACATCTCTTCTGCTGGTTCACCTACTGATAATCCGCCAATGGCATTTCCTTGTGCGCCAACATTTGCAATATATTCAGCCGATTGTTCTCTTAAATCTTTATAAGTACTACCTTGAACTATTGGAAAAAGTGTTTGCTCGAAACCATATTTTGGTGGTACTTTGGTCAAATGCTCAACACATCTATCAAGCCAACGATGAGTCATGTGCATACTACGTTTTGCATAACGATAATCGCATGGATATGGCGTACATTCATCAAAAGCCATAATAATATCGGCACCAATCGTTCTTTGAATTTCCATTACATTTTCGGGTGAAAAGAAATGATAAGAACCATCGATATGACTTTTAAATTTAACTCCTTCTTCTTTGATTTTTCTATTAGCCGAAAGCGAATACACTTGATATCCACCAGAATCCGTCAAGATATTTCTATCCCAATTCATGAATTTGTGCAATCCACCAGCCTTTTCTAGAATCTCGGTTTGAGGTCTCAGATAAAGATGATAGGTGTTACCAAGAATAATATCGGGATTAATTTCTTCTTTTAATTCTCTTTGATGAACTCCTTTTACTGACGCGACAGTTCCGACAGGCATAAAAATAGGTGTTTCAATCACTCCATGATCAGTCGTTATGCTTCCAGCACGAGCTTTTGAATTGACATCTTTGGCTAATAAATCAAATTTCATAATCAAATTTTTCAGTGGGCAAAGATAAAAGAATTAAAAGTAGTCATTCTATATTAATTGTTAATTTCAACTGAAATAGTTGCCTTTCATCTAAAAAAATAAAATTCCTACAATTAACTTTCTAATTTTACTTCAAATCATTTTTTTTTGAATTTTAATAAACTAACCATTAATTGAAATGAATAAAATTATCTCTATCTGTTTTGTTTTTTGTTGCTTTTATGCGAATGCAACAAATTATTACGTTAGCCAACCTAACGGTAGTAACTCGAATGATGGTTTGACTCCCGAAACTCCTTTTCGAACCATTCAACATGCTCAAGAAATCACTCAACCTGGTGATACGGTTTTTATCATGAATGGTATTTATACTAATCCTGTTCCCAATAGTGATGTGGTAACTATCAATATATCGGGGAATGAAGAAAACTGGATTACTTACAAAAATTATGAAGGTCATCAACCAATCATTCAAATGAATGAAAACAATTGGCAAGGTATACGCATTGAAGGAGCAGATTACATTATCATTGATGGAATAAAAATCATCGGGAATAATGACAATATTTCTCTAGAATATGCTATTTCTGAACAAAATAACCTTTTCAATTCATCAACTTCTGGCAACGGAATAGGTGTTGTTTATGAATTTGCAAATCCTGAAAACAAACCTCATCATATTGTCATTAGAAATTGTGAAATATCTAAATGTGGTGGCGGTGGAATTTTTGTTTACAACAGTGATTATGTTACTATAGAAAATAATATCGTTAAGGAATGTGCATGGTATTCGCCATATAATAATAGTGCTATAACACTTTATCAAAATTGGAATTCAGATTCTTCTACAGAAATTAAAAACATTATAACTCGCAACACTTGCTACAGAAACGAATGTTTTATCCCAAATGTTTTTGGCACTGAAGAAACAATAATCGGAGGAAGCGGAATTGTAATTGACGACTCCAGAAACACACAATCTGGTTCAACTCTTGGAGTATATTTGGGTAAAACCAATATTACTAACAACGTTGTTTTTGATAATGGCGGAAGAGGAATTCATTCTTATACTTCTGATAATTTGATAATTGCCAATAATACTTTGTACAAAAATTGCAAATCTCCTGATATACAAGATGGTGAAATAACAACTTATCTTTCATCAAATGTTGTTGCTGTCAATAACATTAGCTTTCCTGATGCCGACATCTCGCCTATTCATTTATTTGACACAACAGAAACTGTTGTTTCTCATAATCTTTGGGCAGCTAATTCGGGAATTGCAAATCCTCAAGGAACAAACTTCCAAACTGGAAATCCTGATTTTGTTTCAGAAAGTAATAATATTCACGAGGCAGATTTTCGTTTACTTATTTCGAGTATTGCGATAGAAAATGGAACAACAAACTTTGCTCCACTTGTGGATAAAGATGGTATAGAAAGAGTTGAAAATCCTGATATTGGCGCCTATGAATATGTAGAAAATTTATCAAATTCTGATTTTACAAAAAACAACTTAGTTGTATATCCAAACCCAGCGAAAAATATAATTACGATAGAATTACCTGAACAAAACAACGCTTCATTTGAAGGAACTATATTCAACACAATGGGACAAAGCGTTAAAACATTCAATGCAATGGATAACAAAATTAATTTAAACATCGAAGATTTATCAAGTGGAATCTATTTCATTTCGCTTTCAAAAGACACAACAAATGCTTTCAAATTAATTAAAATATAGACATAATCTAAGATTAGTCCTTTTTTAAATATCCGACATTATTGGTCGGATATTTTTTTTGTTTTTTGGCAAAATATACTCTCAGATAAGTTTATTAAAATTAAATATCTAATTATCTTTGGCAAAAAATTAAACCCAATTAATAATGTCTAACACACAACATTTACAAGATTTTACAACACAGGTTCGAAGAGATATTATTCGAATGGTACATGCTGTTAATTCTGGTCATCCTGGAGGTTCACTAGGTTGTGCAGAATTCTTAACTGTACTCTATCAAAAACTAATGTCTCGCAAAGAAGGTTTTGATATGAACGGATATGGAGAAGATTTATTTTTCTTATCAAACGGTCATATTTCACCTGTTTTTTACAGCGTTTTAGCAAGAAGTGGTTATTTCCCTGTTTCGGAATTATCAACTTTCAGAAAATTAAATTCAAGATTACAAGGTCATCCAACTACACATGAAGGTTTACCTGGTGTTCGCATGGCTAGTGGTTCATTAGGACAAGGGCTTTCTGTAGCTATTGGCGCTGCACAAGCAAAAAAATTGAACAACGACAAGCATATTGTGTACTCACTACATGGTGATGGCGAATTGCAAGAAGGTCAAAACTGGGAAGCCATTATGTATGCCTCAGCAAAAAAAGTAGATAATCTTATCGCAACTGTAGATTATAACGGTCAACAAATTGATGGTTCTACAGATGATGTATTGTCTTTAGGAAACTTAAAAGCAAAATTTGAAGCTTTTGATTGGGAAGTTTTAGAAATCAAAGAAGGAAATAACATTGAAGCTATTATTTCTGGCATGAATGAAGCTAAAGCAAAAACCGGTAATAAAAAACCTATTTGCGTTTTGTTACATACAATGATGGGTAATGGCGTTGACTTTATGATGCATACACACGCTTGGCATGGTAAAGCTCCAAATGATGAGCAATTAGCAAATGGTTTAGCTCAAAATCCAGAAACTTTAGGTGATTATTAATAGATTAATTAAAGTAATTTATTTAATTAATTTTGACAATACAACAAAATGAAAAAATACGAAAATCAAGGTAGTAAAGATACACGTTCAGGATTTGGTGCTGGTATGACCGAATTAGGACAAAAAAATGAAAATGTAGTAGCACTTTGTGCGGACTTAATTGGTTCATTAAAATTTGATGATTTCAAAAAAAATCATCCAGAGCGTTTTTTCCAAATTGGAATTGCTGAAGCCAACATGATTGGAATTGCTGCAGGTTTAACCATTGGTGGAAAAATTCCATTCACAGGAACATTTGCAAATTTTTCTACGGGAAGAGTATACGACCAAATTCGTCAATCTGTTGCCTATTCTGATAAAAATGTAAAAATATGTGCTTCTCACGCAGGACTAACTTTAGGTGAAGATGGTGCAACACATCAAATTTTAGAAGACATCGGTTTGATGAAAATGTTACCAGGCATGACTGTAATTAATACTTGTGATTATAACCAAACAAAAGCCGCTACAATTGCATTAGCAGAACATCATGGTCCGGCTTACTTACGTTTTGGTCGTCCGGTTGTGCCTAACTTTACACCAGCAGATGAACCTTTTGTAATTGGAAAAGCAATAGTATTAAATGAAGGTTCAGATGTGACTATCATTGCAACTGGGCATTTAGTTTGGGAAGCTTTAATTGCAGCAGAAAAATTAGAAGCAGAAGGCATCTCAGCAGAAGTAATCAACATTCACACTATTAAACCTTTAGATGAAGAAGCGATTTTAAAATCTGTGAAAAAAACAGGTTGTGTGGTTACTGCTGAAGAACATAACATAATTGGTGGTTTAGGAGAAAGCGTTTCTAGAACTTTAGTTGCTAATCATTTAGTACCTCAAGAATTTGTAGCTGTAAATGATAGCTTTGGAGAGAGTGGAACACCAGATCAATTAATGGAGAAATATGGTTTAAATAGTGCTTCTATTATTGAAAAAGCAAAAAAAGTATTAGCTAGAAAATAATTTTAAAAAACTATTTATAATAAAAAAAACGCTCAATAGAGCGTTTTTTTTTATTGATTTTAATGACAAGCTGTCGATAAATGTTTCTTTTTTCCATCGGTACATGTCGGAATTTCATCATAAGGATAGGATTCTCCAGTTAAAGGATTTTTAATTTCACTTAAAGTAGTAAAATAATCACCATCATCATCTATATCTAAAAAATCTGGAATATCATCACCATCAGTGTCATCTGGATTTACTTCATCTTCATCAAGAACTCTAACATATCCATCAGGAACACCATTAATTACAGTTTCTGTTCCATCACTTGCAACATTTACAGTAGCAATATCTTCTTGATATGACGGAATGCCATCAGCATCTTGATCTTCTCTAATTATTTCATATAATTTGAAACTAAAAATCAATGGAGAGTACGAAGGAATTCCTCCAGTTGAAACATTATAATAACCTAACCCAGAAGGAACAAACATAACACCTGCTCCAAAATCAAAGTATGAAATAGTTCCATCAGGGTTTGAAGCATAAGAACCTGTCTTAAATTTTGGAAAAATTTCAGTCCAACCAGCAATAACACTTGCCAAACTAAAATATGTTTGTGGGTTCAACGACTCTTCAAATTGATCAAAAGTAGTTTTTTCTGTATCAGATTCTGTGTAAATATATTTACCGTTATATGATGCCAATACTTGATCAACATTGCAAGGCGATTTACTTGTTGGGCCAGAACCTTGTCTAAGCTGAATATAGTATAATTTGTATGTAATGTCATGTTTGTTGACATAACGAACTTGAAGAGGATAATCTGTCTGATTCCAAATAGATGTTTGAGTTCCACCTGTTGGAATTTCAGTGAATGTTACACTTTGATCATCGGTAGCTCCGGGATTATTGGTAACTTCCATATAATGTGTCTGGAGAAAATCTTCTATTAGCTCTAAATCTTTTTGATATTGTTCAGAATAATCTTTTACCTCAGTAGTAGAATCGTCGCTTTTATTACATGAAGTTACTGCTATTGCTGCCATAACAAAATAAAAGGCTTTGAAAATATTTTTCATTTAAAAATGCAATTTTGAGTGCGCAAGATACAATATTGATTTATTTTTGTAAACAAATTAACGTCGTTTTTAGAAAAAATATGAGAGTTGATAAATATCTGTGGTGTGTTCGTTATTATAAAACACGAAATATGGTAACCGAAGCTTGCAAAAAAAATTTAATTACTGTTAATAATCAAGTTGCAAAACCTTCGCGAGAAGTATATCCTATGGATAAAATTAGCTTTAGAAAAGACCAAATAACAAGGACAATTACAGTTCTAGACATTCCTGAAAACAGAGTTGGAGCAAAACTAGTTGATATTTACAGAAAAGATGAAACTCCTGCAGAGGCCTTTGCTCACCTAGAAATGCTGAAACTTTCAAAAGAACATTACAGAAAATATGGCGACGGAAGACCAACTAAAAAAGATCGTAGAGATTTAGAAAACTATGAAAACGAATTTTCAGAAGATGAATTTTAATGCAGAATATTGGCAAAATCGTTATTTGAATAACGAAACTGGTTGGGATGTAAAAGAAATCACCCAACCTTTAAAAGATTACATTGACCAACTAAAAGACAAAAACCTAAGCATATTAATACCTGGAGCTGGAAATGGATATGAGTATGAATATTTAATAGAAAAAGGGTTTAATAATGTAACTGTAATTGATATTGCGGAACAACCATTAACAAATATTAAGAATAGAGTAAAAAATCATGTTGCAGAGAATCTCGTATGTGGCGATTTTTTTAATCATGAAAAAAAATATGATTTAATTATTGAGCAAACATTTTTTTGCGCTTTAAATCCTTCTTTACGAGATAAATATGTTGAGAAAATGCATGAATTACTAAATCCAAAAGGAAAACTTACTGGACTATTATTTCAATTTCCTTTGACAGAAGAAGGTCCACCTTTTGGAGGTTCGGAAAATGAGTATGTCAAATTATTCTCGAATAATTTTAAAATAAGAACTCTCGAAACTGCATATAATTCTATAAAACCTAGAGAAGGTAGAGAACTCTTCTTTATATTTGAAAAAAAATAAATTATGAGCCAAAATATTATACTCACCAATAGAGATATTGACAATAAAGTTTTAAGAATAGCATATCAAATATGTGAAACTTTCCACGGTGAAAATGAAATCGTTATTGCTGGAATTTCAAAAAATGGCTACATACTTGCAAAAAAAATTGAACAAAGACTTTCTGAGATTTCTACCCTAAAAATTATTTTGTGTGAAGTTTTTATTGATAAAACCAACCCTTTAAATCAAATAGAAACCTCGTTGAAAAGTAGTGACTATCAAAATAAAAATTTAGTTCTCATCGATGATGTACTCAACTCAGGAAGCACATTGATTTATGGTGTAAAACATTTTTTGAATGTGCCTTTAAAAAAATTCAAAACAGCGGTTCTCGTTGATAGAAATCATAAAAAATTTCCGGTAAAAGCAGACTTCAAAGGTATTTCACTTTCCACCTCAACCAAAGAACATGTGGAAGTTGTATTTCTAGAAAATGAAAGCTATGCCCATTTAATTTAATTGCAATATTTCCTCTACAATTTCTTCAACAGATTTATTATCAACCTCAACAATAAATTTTGAAAAAAGGTAAAAATAACTTCTTTCAAATAAATGTTGTGCAATAAAATCTTTCAGTTCATCTTCTGCAATATTTGACAAAATTGGACGCTTAAATTTTTCGTTTTTAATTCTAGTAAAAATAGTATCAATACTTGCCTTTAGATAAATAGATTTCAAATCTTTTCGTTTCAATAACTCATGATTATTAGAATAACATGGTGTTCCTCCGCCAAGGCTTAAGACCAAAGATTCAGTCGAATCTAAAATTTGAATTAAATAATTATTTTCAAGTTTTCTAAAATAAATTTCTCCTTTTGTTGAAAAAATCTGTTTTATGCTTTTTTTCTCTTTGGACTCTATAAAATCATCTAAATCTATGTAATTAAATCCAAGTTTATTAGAGAGTAATTTGCCAACTGTAGTCTTTCCTGACCCCATATAACCAGTTAAAATAATTTTATTTTCCAATTTAATCCTTTATAAATTAAGCTTTTATGAATACTTTCTAAAAAAAGGTAAATTTATAATAAAATAACTTTGAAAAATAGATAATAACATCTTATATTTGCACCCGCATTCAAAAAAGAATATTTGACTCGATAGCTCAGTTGGTAGAGCACAACACTTTTAATGTTGGGGTCCTGGGTTCGAGCCCCAGTCGGGTCACTTTTTTTGTTGCTAATTTCAAGACTCGATAGCTCAGTTGGTAGAGCACAACACTTTTAATGTTGGGGTCCTGGGTTCGAGCCCCAGTCGGGTCACTAAAGTTGTTCGTTTTGCGAATAACTTTTTTTATTTATAGTCAGGCCACGTGGAGAAATTGGTAGACTCGCTATCTTGAGGGGGTAGTGTTGAAAGACGTATGGGTTCGAATCCCATCGTGGTCACTTTTAAAAGGTAAATTCAAAAATGGGTTTACCTTTTTTTTGTTTATGTAATTTTATTTTTTAATTTTGTTTAATCTTTTTAAAAAAAGCATGAACAATATTAAAAATATATTCAGCATCAAAGACCTAGAAAACTTATCAGGGATAAAAGCACATACAATTCGTATTTGGGAAAAAAGATATGAAATTCTTGAACCGATGAGAACGGATACGAATATAAGATATTACAACACTGAAAATCTTCAAAAGCTTTTAAATATAACTCTTTTACACAATCATGGGTACAAGATTTCTAAAATCTCAAAATTTCCTAAAGATAAAATCTCAGAAATCGTTAGAGAAATTTCTAACCCAAAGAATGCGAACAATCACGCTATAAGCAACTTTAAACTAGCTATGATTGAATTTAATCAAAAGTTATTTTTCACAACTTATGATGAATTATTAAAAGAAAAAACTTTTAGCGAAGTATTCTATGAAGTTTTTGTACCTTTAATTTCAGAAATAGGAATGCTGTGGCAAACAGGAACAATAAGTCCTGCACATGAACATTTTATAAGCTATCTAATAAAACAAAAAATATTAATCAATACTGAAAAAGTTCAGATACAAGAACCTATCTTCAACGACAAAACATTTGTGCTCTATTTACCCGAAAATGAAATTCATGAATTAGGACTTATGTTTTTAAATTATGAAATACAAAACAAAGGCTACAAAACAATTTATTTAGGCGAAAGTGTTCCTTTAGAAAACCTGATTGATGTAAAAAAATATTTCAGTAATATTACATATATCTGCTACATGACTGTTGAGCCAAATGTTGATAAAATTGACGAATATTTATCTGAAATAGAAAAAATATCTGACGCTGATAATAATTTTTTACTTTTAGGCAGAATGGCACAAAGCATAAGCAAAGAAAAATTATCTAACAATATATCTGTTTACGGCAATATCGCTGAACTGACAAATAGTTTATAAAATGAGTAAAAAAATAAGCATAATTGGCTCTGGATTTTCATCTCTTTCTGCAGCTTGCTATCTCGCTAAAGAAGGTTTTGATGTCACCATTTATGAAAAAAACAAAAACATCGGCGGTAGAGCTCGAAGATTATCTAAAGATGGTTTTTCATTCGATATGGGACCAACTTGGTATTGGATGCCTGATGTTTTTGAAAAATTCTTTGCTGATTTTAGAAAAAAACCAGAAGATTATTATGAACTTATAAAATTATCTCCTGCTTATAAAGTAATTTTTGATGTGGATAATTCAGTATCTATTTCGGATGACTTTAATGAAATACTTCAAACTTTTGAAAAAATTGAATCTGGTAGTTCAAAAAAATTGTCAAAATTCATGAATTCCGCTAAAGTGAATTATGAAATTGCGATAAATAACCTTGTTTACAAACCTGGAAATTCTATCACCGAATTAATAACACTTGATACTGTAACTAAAATTGACCAATTTTTTGGTACTATTTCTAAAGACACTAAAAAACTTTTTAGAAACAAAAACTTACGCCAAATCGTTGAGTTCCCGGTACTTTTCCTAGGTGCAAAGCCATCAAACACACCTTCATTTTACAATTTCATGAACCATGCCGATTTTGGTTTAGGAACTTGGCATCCAGTAGGTGGAATGTATAAAGTTGTTGAAGCTATGAATCAATTGGCGCTAGATTTGAATGTGAAATTTGTGACCGATGCATCAGTAGAAAAAATCTTAGTTAAGGATAAAACTGTCTCAGGAATTGTTGTTAATGGAGAAGAAATAAAAACTGATATAGTTTTAACTGGTGCAGATTATCATCACTCAGAAACTTTGTTGGATATTGAGCATAGAAACTACTCTGAAAAATATTGGAGTAAAAAAACTTTTGCTCCTTCATCATTACTTTTTTATGTTGGTTTCAATAAAAAGTTAGAAAACATTGAGCATCATATGCTGTTTTTTGATACGGATTTCGAAAAACATGCTCAAGAAATATATGATAATCCAAAGTGGCCAAAAGAACCTCTTTTCTACGCAAGTTTTCCATCAATAACTGATAAATCATTTGCTCCAGAAAATCACGAAGCTGCCACATTTTTAATTCCAATTGCTCCAGGAATTGAAGATACGGATGAAATTAGAGAAACATATTTCAATAAAATAATTGAGCGTTTAGAGAAACTTACGCATCAAAAATTGACAGAAAACATAGTTTTTAAACAATCATATTGTGTTAAAGATTTTATTGAAGATTATAATTCATACAAAGGAAACGCCTATGGGCTTGCAAATACTCTTTTACAAACCGCATTTCTAAGACCAAAATTAAAAAGTCCTAAAGTAAAAAATCTATTTTTTACTGGACAGTTAACAGTTCCTGGTCCTGGAGTACCGCCATCTATTATTTCGGGCAAAATAGTTTCTGAACTCATTGTAAAATCTCAAAAAAAATAATTGCTATGAAATCAATTTTTGACAAAATTTCCTTCGAATGTAGCAAAAATGTAACCAAAAATTACAGCACTTCATTCTCTTCTGCGGTCAAAATGCTTGCGCCAAAAATACGCCAAGACATTTATAACATTTATGGTTTCGTAAGATTTGCCGATGAAATAGTTGACACCTTCCATGAATATGACAAAAGCACTTTATTTAATCTTTTTGAGGAAGAATTGTATGAATCATTTAAACATAAAATCAGTTTAAATCCAATTCTAAATTCATTTCAAAAAACTGTTCATCAGTATAATATACCTCTCGATTTGATAAAAGCTTTCATGAAAAGCATGCGCATGGATTTACACAAAAGCGTTTATGAAACTACAAATGAGTACAACGATTATATATATGGTTCGGCTGATGTTGTGGGGTTAATGTGTTTAAAAGTTTTTGTAGATGGAGATAATCAAAAATATGAAGATTTGAAAACATCAGCAATGAGGCTTGGTTCAGCTTTTCAAAAAGTTAATTTTTTAAGAGATTTAAAAGCCGATTATGAAAATCTAAATAGAACTTATTTTCCCAACACAAATCTTTCGGCTCTTGATGAAAACTCCAAAAAAGAAATCATAAGAGAAATTGAAGAAGATTTTGAAGCTGGATTTCAAGGTATTTTAAAACTTCCTATAGAAGCTAAGTTTGGTGTTTATACTGCTTATGTATATTACAAAAAATTACTTTCTAAGCTCAAAAAAACACCTTCAATCGAAATAAAAAATTCAAGGATTAGAGTTCCTGATTATGAAAAAATTGGCCTTTTGGCTAAATGTTATGTTAATTATAGACTAAATCTTTTATAGTTATGTTAGTTCAAGTTGTAGCTTTTTTATTGACTTTTTGCATCATGGAATTCATGGCTTGGTTTAGTCACAAGTATATTATGCACGGTTTTCTTTGGTATCTTCATGCTGACCATCACAAGAAAGATCACGATTCTTGGTTCGAAAGAAACGATGCCTTTTTTATTTTTTATGCTGTGGTAAGCATAATATTTTTTCTTTTGTGGAAATACGAAATATTGAGCGTTGGTTTAGCTATTGGATTAGGGATTTTTGCTTATGGTTTAGCCTATTTTATGGTTCATGATATTTTTATTCATCAGCGTTTCAAGCTTTTTAGAAATGCCAATAACAGATATGCTCAAGCCGTTAGAAGAGCTCACAAAATGCATCACAAACACATTGGAAAAGAAGATGGAGAATGTTTTGGAATGTTAGTAGTTCCTTTGAAATACTTCAAAAAGAAATAAAGTCCCAAAATTGGGACTTTATTTTTATAACTAACCTACTTTTTAATCAAGTCTTGAAGTGGCTTGAGTTGTTCCATGTTGAGTTGAGAATCTTTCAAAACCGAAATCATATTGATTATATTATTTGGATTCATGTCGTTTCCTAGAATTCTCACAACACCAAATCCGTTATCTTTCTTTTTTGCAAATAGCACAAACTCATCTATATCATCTTCATTGCCTACAAAGCTTATTGATGCCATATCGCTACCAGAACCTATTTTCATTAGCTCGCTATAATCTTTACTTTTCAATAGCTTTGCCACTTCTTTGCTCTCCTTTTCATACTGAGAAGCGTTTTTGCCATCTTCTTTGAAGATTAATATATTCATTTTATCAAATGATTCTAAAGCTGTTTTTTGCTCCTCCGAAAGTTTTGTTTTATCTACATTTATCACACCTGAAGAAACATCTAAGGCAACAAAATCTTTTTTCTCAGAATGCTCAACAAAGTATTTTTGGAGTGTTGGTTCAGAGTTACAGCTAAACAAAACTAGAGATAACAAAATACCTATAGCATAAACAATTGATTTCATCTGTATAAAATATTTAAAATTAAGGAAGATGTAATGCCCATTTTGAACATCTTCTGTGGGTTTGAAAATTTTGTTAATGGACATTTTATAGTATTATTTTTTAGAAGCTTTTTTCAAATCATCACCTCCAGGCAAGTTCATTTTATCAGTCAAAACAGATAGTTCGTTTAGGTCAAAATCTCCTGTTAGCGACATCAAAACGGTTTCTTCTTTGCCAGAACCTTCTATGAACATCAGCAATTCTTTTACTTGCGAATCAGTTGCTCCTGACTTAACGTAGATTTTTACACTTTTCCCTTTTTCGTTAACTCTCATAAGTTCTTCTAATGCGGCTGTTTTCAAATATTTATCGGCTACAGCTTTCATTTCTTGAGCTTTTTTAGTGTTTGAGGTTACAAAAACTTTAAGGTTATCAAGCTTTTTAATTAAGTTCACATACAGTTGTGTTTCTTTGTCTTTTACATCCATTTTACTTAGTAGTGAAAACATTTTTTTGTTCACTATTACAGCGGTAACGTCATCTTGTCCGTCAAACTTGTCAAAAACAGATTGTTGAGCAAAGAAGATATTTGTTGTAAAAAAAAGTACTAATGTTAGAATTAACTTTTTACTCATAGTTGAAAAATTTTCTTTTTGGTATTTGTAAGTTGTTGATTTCATGATTTCTGATTAATTAATTTTAAAAATTTTGTTTTTTGATTGTTCAAATTCATTAAGGTAGCTAACACTTTCTATTCCTTTATTCAAATGTTTTGAAACCAAATCGAGAGCTTTTTGAGTTTCTCTGAAAGCTATTTCAGGATCATCTACTTTGCCTACATTTTGAATTTCAGTATTCAAATTATTTTTATAAAAAGTAAAACCTACTCCAAGCATAACAACAACAGATGCTGCAACAGATAACCACACTACAATAGATTGTTTCTTAGATTTTAATGGTATTGTTGTTGCTAATTGTTCGTTTTTTGCTTGTTTATAATATCCGAAAACGGCAGAATATTGTTCCAAATGCTGCGCAACATTTGATGAAGAAAAATAATTTTTCAATTCCTTTTCTTCTGCAATACTTGTTTCGCCTTCAAAATATTTTTCTATTAATATTTCTATTCTATCCAATGCCATAATTATTGGTTTTTGTCATATTTTCTCTAATCGTTTTTCTTGCTCGAGACAATGCTGTTCTAATAGCTTGCTCGTTCATTTCCATAATTTTACTGATTTCTTCAAACTCCATTTCTTCTATGTCTCGCATTTGAACTATCAGTTTTTGCTGCTCTGGCAATTGATTGATAATTTTTTCTACCCATTGCCAAGCATCGTTGTCCTCTACCCTTTTTTGTAATCCTGCTGAACCATCTGTATAATTATTGTGAACAATAGTCATATTTCCTGCTCTTTTAGATTTCAATTGGTCTAAACAATAATTTTTTGTCATTGTCATTGCCATTGCCTCTACACTCTTCAATTGCTCGAGGCTATCATTTTTTGACCATAATTTCACAAGAACTTCCTGAGTCGCATCTTCAGCTTCTTCAGTACTTACTAATAATCTTTTAGCAAGCCTGAAGATTTTATCCTTAAAAGGATTAATAAGTTGCATAAACTCTTTTTGGTTCATTGTTTGGTTTTGGTTATATAATCAAGACGAATAACAAAAGGTTTTGTTACACAGAATTTTATTTCAACAATAATCTTTTATAAATTTACGTTCTTAATCAAAATTTTTGCTATGAAAAAACTGTTTTTTTTCTTTTTGATTTTATTGTTTTTCCCTCTTCTTAATAGTTGTGAAGATAACGATGATAACTTGGTTCCTTCAGAATTGGAAGTAAATGATTTTGTATGGAAAGGGTTGAATTTATATTATCTGTGGCAAGCAGATGTTCCTGACCTAGCAGACAATCGTTTTTCTAATCAGTCTGAATTGAATGCTTTTTTAAAAACATACGATTCGCCTACTACTCTTTTTAATCATCTTCGAGTTGACAATACTATCGATAGATTTAGTGTAATATTCAGCGATTATACTGTTCTTGAAGGAATTCTGACTGGGAATACTAAAAACAATGGTGTCGATTATGGAATAAAACTAAAACCAGGAAGTGATACAGAGGTTTTTGGTTGGGTTCGATATATAATTCCAAATTCAGATGCATCGACAAAAGATATTCAACGTGGTGACATTTTTTATGCCATCAACGGAATTCCATTGACAGTTGATAATTACAGAACATTATTAGCAGATGATACTTATACTCTAAATTTAGCCGATTATGATGGTGGCAACATCACTCCAAATGGACAATCGGAAACATTAACAAAAACAGAACTCGCGGAAAATCCAATTTTTATTAATACCGTTATCAATCAAGGTACTCACAACATTGGATATTTGATGTACAATGGTTTCTATTCTGCCTATGACAATCAATTAAATGATGTTTTTGGGAATTTTATATCTCAAAATGTAACTGATTTGGTTTTGGATTTACGTTACAATTCTGGCGGTTCAGTTAATACAGCAACAAAACTTGCAAGTATGATTACAGGACAATTTTCTGGACAAATTTTTGCAAAACAACAATGGAATGCAAAAGCACAAGCCTATTATGAAAGCAATAATCCTGCTAGTTTACTCAATAAGTTTTATTCTGGATTAAATGGTTTAAACCTCAACAAAGTATATGTTTTAACTTCAAAATCTACTGCTTCTGCAAGTGAATTAGTAATCAATTGTTTAAAACCATATATAGAAGTAATTCAAATTGGTGATAAAACAACTGGAAAAAATGTAGGTTCGGTCACTTTATATGATTCTCCTACCTATGGTAAAACGGATGTAAATCCATCGCATAAATATGCCATGCAACCCATTGTTTTGAAAATCGTAGATAAAAATGGTTTTGGAGATTACACTACTGGTATAGCTCCAACTTTAACCAATACTTATATAGAACTGTTTGAAGATATGGGTGTTTTAGGAAATCCGAGCGAACCATTGTTGAGTAGAGCTATAAATTTGATAACCGCAAGTGGAAAACAAGCTGCCGTTTCTAATGATGTTTCTAAAAGAGATTTTGCAGATTGCAAAACTGTAAACCCTTTGAGAACTGAAATGTACTTGGAAAGATAAAATAAAAACGGCTTTCAAATTGAAAGCCGTTTTAGTATTTATAAAATAATATTTATTCCTAACTTAAAGTTTCTTCCTCGTGTGGAATAACCCGCATTTTCAACAAATTCTTCGTTAAAAATATTGGTTACCGTTCCAAATACAGTCAATCTATTTTGAATTAATTCATATTTCGCTAAAGCATTTAGCAACTGATACGAACCTAGTTGGATGGTATCAACTGCAAAAGTATTTCCGTTGAAAAAAGCGTCTTTTCTCGCGTCGATGTATTGATAGTTCAAGTTTAATAAAGCTCTTTTATTTGGCTGAAAATCAATGCTTACGTTGGCTTTGTGTTTCGGAATAAGTCTATTCAATATTATATCAACTTGAGTAAATGTATAATTTGCATTCAAATTTATTTTTTCTGTCAAGAATAAAGACAAAGCTGTTTCAATTCCCTTTGCTTTGCTCCTTCCGTCAATATTAATATAGAAGCTTTCAAAAGTTGTTGAATTAAAATAAAAATCTATCGCATTATTCTGATCTCGATAAAAACCAACAGCATTCAATTTCACTTTTTTGTTCAACAATTCTGTTTCAAAACCAGCTTCAATAGTTTTGTTTTTTTCTGGTGTCAATCCTGTATTTCCATATTCTGAATACAATTGATACAAACTTGGCGTGATGAAAGCTGTACTATACGAAGCCAAAACTTTCAACGGAAAACTCGTTTTGAAATTAAACGAAGGATTAAAATTATACACTAGATTGTTTCCATATTCACTATGATGATTCAATCGTGCGCCAGCATTTACATTCAATCCAAAACTTGAATTGTAAACTAAAGTTGTATAACCGTCCAAAATATTAAATTTTGCCGCTTCATTTTCAATAGTTGCAAATGGCGTTTGGCTCAACATATCGTGAAACTGATAATTTGCTCCAACAATCAAAGCAAATTCTTTATTAAAATTATGTTTATTAAATGCATCCAAAACCACACTTCTCGATTCGTATAATGAGTTGTCAACAGTGTTTGTCCATGTGCTCAACTCATCATAATCACGTTTCAGCCTTGTAAACCCTGAATTTAATACAAATTCACCTTTTTTATACTTGTATTTTGGCGAAAACCCAAAACGAACTTGCTCAGAAGTTGTTGTATTTATATTCGTATCATTAAAACCGGTATTGTCAAAAGCAAAATCATAATTTGTATTGATCTTATCATAATTTCCAAAGAAATCAAGCGTCAATTTTTCTGTGGCTTTGAAACCCAATTTTGCTATTGCATTTTGTCTCGAAAAACGATCTTCTTCATATTTTGTTCCAACAGGTTCAGCAATTTGTGACATTCCGCTAGTTTCAGTACTATTGAAACCTGCAAAATAGTTCACTTTTTTAACTTCGCCATTCACCGAAATTCCCTGGTTAAAATCTTGTCCGTTGTATTTTTTGTTTTCAGAAGTATTATTGGAACCAATATTCACATACGCATTTCCTTGAATTTCTTTCTTAATCGATTTTTTCAACGTAATATTGATTACTCCAGTTGCTGCGCCAGTTCCATAAAGCGTACTTGCCGCACCTTTCATTACTTCAATGCGTTCTACTTGTTCTACTGGCAATAAACGTAAATCATATTCAATGTTAATTCCAGAAGCATCAGTAACCGGAATTCCATCAATCATGATTAGAACTTGGCGATTTTTTCCGCCACGAATGTAATAACCCAAATTTTTTCCGTTAGCCGATTGATTTCCATTGATTTCAACACCAGCAACTTGACTTAAAACGGTCGCTAAACTTTGTCCTGATTTTTTTGCTAAATCTTCCGCAGTTATCACTTCAATAACTTTTCCCGATTTTTCTTTTTTGAGAGCAAATTTAGTATCCGAAATTACCACTTCTTTCAATGGATTGATACTTAGAGAATCTTGTTCTTGTGCCAAAACACAAGTCGATACCAATGCAAAAAACGCACTGATTTTTACTGTTTTTTTCATTTTTTAGTTAAACAATAATTTAAAAATACTGGGAGAAAAGCATAGAATTTACCCATACCCAAACCTTTTTTCCCGAAAGTTTGTTACTCAATGAATAAAGGCAGGTTTCCTGACTTGCATCGATGTTGTTCGTCTTCTCATTCGCCGTGGCGAACAATGACATGTAGTTAACAACTCGTTTATAGCTTACAGTTGCGGGTACAGTTTTGGATTTTAACCAAATTCCCTTTTAATGCTATTTTAAATACTTAAAAAAGCAACCAAAATTCGGGTGCAAAAGTAAACGAAAATTTTACTTTTCGTCTTTCTTTTTAGAAAATTTGATAATCAACCACACAAATCCAATCAAAAAATGGAGCAAAATAATTCCTCCAACTATGTACATAAACGTATTTGAATTGTCTCTCATAACATTTGCTTTATACAAATTTCGGTAGTAATACAAAAATGATTTGCATCAATTGTTACACAAAAGAGATTTTGTTATCATAAACGTATATTTTTGCAAAAATCATTTCAATGAAAAATTTAAATCCCTTTTTATTAATCATAGCAATCTGTTCTTTATTCATTCAGTGTAAAACCGAAACCCAAAAAAGTCAAACTATTTCCGCTGA
>ERZ795062.569-NODE-569-length-30515-cov-6.742745_pt1 | contig 30515 bp, 20 predicted proteins | sample MGYA00375146_ERZ795062 | MGnify/ENA primary metagenome ERZ795062 (study PRJEB30191, sample SAMN05720281) | activated sludge metagenome | isolation source: Anaerobic digester | place: USA | collected 2015-07-16 ...
AGTACTTCCGTTATATTTATCATATTTCAATATTGAAGATAAGTTTAACCTAATGAATTATCAAGAGTATAGAACCGCTATCGATATGATACGAGCTTCGTTGTGTGTCGATATTAGTAGAAACGGATTTGACCACTTATTATGGTATTATCATAAAGGAAGATTATAGTCTTCCTTGTATTCTTAAATAAGAAACACAATCTATAATTACTTTTTTAATTATTCTATAGACATTTTATAGACGAAGAAAACGGGAACGCCCTATTTATGGGCGTTCTCGTTGTTTTTCCTCTATTCAAACTCTATCGTCCCTGGTGGCTTACTCGTGAGATCATAGAATACTCTATTGACTCCTCTGACCTCGTTTATGATACGACTCATCACTGTCTGGAGGACGGCAAATGGAATCTCTGCTGACTCTGCTGTCATGAAGTCCACTGTCTTCACTGCTCTGACACACACAGCGTAGTCATAAGTACGCTCATCTCCCATTACTCCAACAGAACGAACATTGGTCAGTGCTGCGAAGTACTGATCCGGCATCCAATCCGGATAATATTTTTTCATCACGCTATAGTCCGGATTCTCTGGATCTATTTTGATTCCATCGATAGCTGCTGCCGAAACAGCATAATCTCTGGCTGCATTCTCCACTTCTTCTCTGTATATCCAATCAGCATCCTGGACCATGACGACCTTCTCTGCTGTTATATCTCCGATGATTCTGATGCCTAGGCCTGGGCCTGGGAATGGCTGCCTGGATACTAGGTTCTCCGGGATACCTAACTGTCTACCTACTTCACGGACCTCATCCTTGAACAGCATTCTTAAGGGCTCTACGATTTCCTTGAAATCTACGAAATCAGGCAGACCTCCTACATTGTGATGAGATTTGATAACCGCAGATTCACCGCCTAGTCCTGATTCCACCACGTCCGGATATATAGTTCCCTGAGCCAGATAATCAACAGTTCCGATCTTTTTAGCCTCTTCTTCGAATACCCTTATGAATTCCTCACCGATTATCTTACGCTTTTCTTCAGGTTCTGTTATACCCTCTAGCTTATTATAATAGCGTTCAGCGGCATTGACCCTGATAAAGTTAAGCTCGAATCCTCCCTTATCGCCAAATACCTGCTCTACCTGATCTCCTTCATTTTTACGTAGGAGACCGTGATCTACGAATACACATGTGAGTTGCTTGCCAACTGCTCTTGCCAATAGTCCAGCAGCAACTGACGAGTCCACCCCGCCGGAAAGAGCTAGAAGCACTTTTCCATCTCCGATTGTATCTCTAAGAGACTTCACAGTATCCTCGACAAATGATTCCATCTTCCAGCTACCACTACATCCACACACTTCCCTTACGAAGTTGTAGATCATACTGCTGCCCTGAGGAGTATGGAGTACCTCCGGATGGAACTGGAATCCATACAATTTTTTTTCAGGATTTTCTATAGCTGCATAAGGGCAATTACCCGTGGTTGCAATGGCCTTGAACCCTGGTGCAGCCTCACTTATATAGTCAAAATGGCTCATCCAGCAGGTTGTTTCTCTAGGCACGCCAGTAAAAACAGGCGAAGTGCTGTCTATTCTAATATCTGTGTGACCGTACTCTCTGTTAGCTGCTCTCTCCACCTTACCGCCTAGCACTTGCATCATTAGCTGAGCACCATAACATAGGCCTAGGACAGGAATGCCCATATTGAAAAGTTCTGCATCGCAGGTCGCCGCACCTTCCAGATAGCAACTATCCGGTCCACCGGTCAGGATGATTCCCTTCGGGTTAAGCGCTCTGATCTCTGAAAGAGGTTTCCTATATGAATATATCTCACAGTAGACATTGCATTCTCTTACTCGCCTCGCTACCAACTGGTTATACTGACCGCCGAAATCGATAACGATTACCTTTTCCTGATCCATCTTACCTCCTGTTTTCAAACTTATTAGCTATTATAAATTGTGCCATATGACACGGAATCTTGTGGTACATTATAGTTTAGAACTAGCTCTTACACAAGGTTAAACTTGTCCACTAATCTACCGAAATTTTCTCGACTTCTCCACATTATTCCAGTTTTTTTGATGTTGAATGTAATTATTTATTTTAATTTATACCATTAATATTTTAAAACATCCATCCGATATAAAATATGAGTTATATCAATATTATTAATAAATGCATTAAATAAAAAGGAATTTATTACTTAGTCTATAAGTATTAATCTTTTAATATTAAATCCATAGAAAGGTAACCATTTGGCATTTTCAGTAACCTATAATTCCGTTTTGAGAAATGACTACGGTATATATAGAAATCTTACCAAAACTGCAGCGCGCTCAGAGGCCACTGACAGTAAGCTTTCTGTTGCCGATTCTTCTGCTCTTAACAGATCTATAAATAAACTGAGATATTCCAGCTATGATGATCGTAAGGATGGCACTGATTCTCAAGGTTATGCCAAGTCATACGTCAAGAACATGAAGGCCTTTATGGATACCTATAATTATACTCTCGAATCTTCGAAGAAAAGCAGTTCCCGTGAGATTACCAGACAAGTTCCCAAGATGAAACAACTGGTGGATAAGTACAAGGATCAGCTAGGCAAAATCGGAATCTCCTACGACAAAGATGGATATCTGAAGCTCAGTGCCAGTAGCAATGTTACAACAACTAAGCGATATGAGACTCTGTTTGGCAAGGATTCTTCTTTTATGAAGGATCTAAATAATATCGCCGGGAATATAAAGCGTCATGTAAATGTGTATTTGTAAAAATATTTATATCAATTAATAAAAGGATGTGGAAAATTATTTTCACATCCTTTTATTTTTTCCGATACAATCTGCCTATGCTGTTGACTTATTATCCATGGTCTACTAAAATATCTCCGACTGTGTAAGTTGGTGTATTCCGATTTTTTTTACCACAGTCTACAAAAACAACACATAATATAGAATATAGAAAGAGGTCAGACATGGAATTATCTCCAAATGTAACGGTATTAGACCATCCCTTGATTCAGCATAAGATATCAATGTTAAGAGACAAGAATACAGGAACCAATGAGTTCCGTTCTCTTGTAAGCGAGATTGCAATGTTGATGGGATTCGAAGCTTTAAGAGACTTACCTACCAAGGATATTGATGTAGAGACACCTCTCGAGACATGTAAGACCCCTGTTATCGCTGGCAAGAAGCTGGCTATCGTCCCTATCCTTCGTGCAGGACTTGGAATGGTAGACGGAATCCTGAGATTGGTTCCCACCGCCAAGGTTGGTCATATCGGTCTCTATAGAGATCCTGAGACTCATGAGCCTCACGAGTATTACTGCAAGCTCCCAGCTCCTATCGAGCAGAGAACAATCCTTGTTGTTGATCCTATGCTTGCAACCGGTGGTTCCGGTAGCGATGCCATCAAGCTCATCAAGGAGCACGGCGGTGTCAAAATCAAGTTCATGTGCATAATCGCTGCTCCAGAGGGTGTCAAGAAACTCTCTGAGGATCACCCTGATGTTCAGATCTATGTAGGTCATCTCGACAGAGAACTGAATAAGGACGCATATATCTGCCCGGGTCTCGGAGACGCAGGCGACAGAATATTCGGCACTAAATAATTTAGACGAAATTTTTTACATTATAATTTAAAACAAAGTGAGTAGCATTTCGGCTCACTATAGATAATGATATTTTTATTTTATTATCTGTACACTGCGGGTAATTTTATTACCCGCATTTTTTGTATATAGGAGATCTATGAAACTTTCGGAAAATACCAGAAATAATCTTATACTAATAGGAATGCCTGCTTCCGGCAAGAGTACCATTGGTGTTATATTAGCCAAGGTCACCAATCGTAATTTTATGGATTCTGACATTGTGATCCAGGACACTACCGGCAAGCTATTAAGGGAACTTATATCTGACAATGGCCCTGATGGCTTCTCAGAAATAGAGAACAGGATCAATTCCCAGATCGATTGTGATAATACAGTTATCGCTACTGGAGGATCGGCTATTTTCGGTGAAAGTGCTATGGAACACTTTTCCAAGATCGGTACTATCGTATATCTGAGAGTTGACATTGATTCCCTTACGCGAAGGATCGGCGATCTGGACAAAAGAGGTGTTGTTCATCTCCCAGGTGAGACCCTTTTGGATATTATGAAAAAAAGAGAACCTCTATATGAAAAATATGCAGATATAATAGTTGATGAACCCTCTGGATGGTTTTCTGTTGATAATATTTTAAATGCAGTATTAAATAATATTGGCTCATGAGAAACAGTTGACTATTTTATATAATATTATTAAATCAATGCAGCTAGGATAGCCTGATCGGCTTCACGATTAATGGCATTACCTGCTGTATCGTTTTCATCTCCCGTACCGCCACATATATCGATTCCTATCACATCACATCTATCCATAATGTTCGTGACAGAACTGATCAGTTCATTGACAGTCATTGTTCCCTGGGACCAGTTTGCCTTATAGCATTCCTCTGACAGCACATCTTTATCAATAGATATATATACAGGAACTCTTTTGTCGTTCTTGTTATCTACTATCGCTTCTGTTTTACCTTCTATTTTAACTTCTATTTTACCTTCTGTTTTACATTCTATTTTATCTTCTTTATTCGCTTCTGTCTTATCTTCTGTCTTAGTTTCTGTATCCGTATCGGTCTTCGCATCGGTCTTCCAGTTTACGAGCTCCACCTTGTCGCTGAACCTCTCACTTGCTGCGAGACCAGGATCCGTTCCTATCATATATATTTTATTCAGATTTGAAAAAATATCATTTGCTTCTCGTATCCATCCGCCACATGATGTCAGCCCACCAAAGGCGCTTTCCTGATAATCTGTATGATTATCAAAAACTATCAGATCAAATGGTTCTTTTATTCTTTCCAAGAAAAGCAACGACATATAATGATAATTACCAGAATCAATGAAATGAATTGCCTCCGTTGGTATATCTCTCACTTTTCTCTTGATTTCGAGGCGAGCTTCATCATCCAGATAGCAGTTTGTACCCTGAATATCTGAAATATCTATTATGTTTTGTTCCTCTGCATAATCACAACCGGATGATAGTTTTATCTTGTATATTGGTAATTTTTTATTCATATTTTTATTCATATTTTTATTCATATTTTTATTCATATTTATTATTAACAGATTCATTATAGCATAACTGCATTTAATGATTTGCTCATCATTAATACAAAAAAGAAAAGATGGCTTCGACAGGCCATCTTTCCAAAGGGGAGGATTATGAAAAAAGTTTTGCTCAAATGTTTTATCCATTTGATGATTATAATATATTATATTCATGTGAACATCTTGTGTCTTAAAAGTGAAAAAAAAAGGAAAAGTGATATACTAATATCAGATATGATATTATGTTATTCATAAAATAATAATGCTTGTAACAAATTGCTTTTATGAATTAAGGAGGTATGATTATGCTACCTGTCATTACAATTACTCGTGAATTCGGAAGTGGTGGGCATTCGATTGCCAAAGAAGTCGCTGAACAGTTAAACCTTCCTTTTTGGGATGGCGAGATAATCACTAGGGCCGTACGTGAAAGTGGATATTGCCGCGAGATCATCGAGGAGCAGGGTGAAAATGCTTCTGGTGCCAATATGTGGTTCAATGTATCTGCAGCTAGCACCATGTATTTCCAGAGTCCACAGGATGAGATTTTTCTTGCCCAGAGAAAGATTATACTCGAAGCTGCGAAGAAGGGACCTTGTGTCATAGTAGGCCGTTGCTCTGATTATATACTACACGATGAGGGCATCCGTAGCATGTCAGTATTTGTCCATTCCGATATGGAAGTGCGTAAGAAGCGCATTCTCGAGAGATATGGTGATATTCCTGAGATAGAGATTGAAAAACGTATTCTGAAAAAGGATAAAGAGAGAAAGACATACTACAGATATTATACCGATGAGCACTGGGGTGATTACAAGAACTATAATCTGTCACTAGACAGCGGAGTCCTCGGTGAGGAAAACTGCGTCTCTATTATCTGTGATCTGGCTAATAAATTTCCAGAATAAATAAATTTCCAGAATAAATCATTTGAAATATAATCAAAAAAATCCGGATACATTTTAAATGCATCCGGATTTTCTATTATAAATGATTTTCTAGTTTTACTTTTTCGAGCTTTTCATCATTGATATTTTTACCCCAGAAGCTAACAGCCTCATTGAGCCATCCCTCTGCGTTGGTTCCGATTCCCAGTCCTACACCATGGGGAACTCTGTAGAACTGCTGATACATATATGGAACGTTATGCCTCTTGAATGCCTTATGCAAAACATCCGTATGAGATCCTGAACGAACCAGTATGTCATCATCTCCTGTAAACATATAAGTAGGCGGAAATCCATCATCTACCCAACTCTGAACACACAGAGACTCCTTTTCTTCCTTGCTTGGATGAATACCAAACATAAAGAAATTGCCACGCTCTGAAAACCATATTCCGATCAGTCCATCCCATATATTCCAATAAGGATGGTCCATCCAGTGGTTGATATTAGTCCATGGATAACCGATCATCAACGCTCCTGGTTTAAGTGTCCCATACTTTTTATAACCATAGAATTCTGAACCATATATCCCGGCCAGATTGCCACCTGCCGAAAACCCTACCAGCCCATAATCCTCAGGTATCACATTCAGCTCTTCAGCATGGTCCGTCATAAACTGAACCGTTCTTGCCAGATCCTTCATAGGTGCATGAGAAGAACATTTTATACCGGTTCGATATTCCAATACAACTGCTGTGATATCAAGCTTATTTAGCCCGGCTGCTATAGAATAGCCTTCTGCCTCAGTTATGCAGTGAGCGTACCCACCTCCCGGCAAAACAATGGCATAATGTCCCTTTTCACCACTATCATTAGGAAATATTGTTATTCTTACATCTATCAGATCCTTATTCTCAGATATTTCACTCATTGAATATAGCGGTTGCTGTCGCCATTTTCCTTTTTTTATTAGCTCTATACGTCTCGCACGGCCTATTCTTTTTTTATTGGCTCTATACGCGACTATATACATCTTGGCTACCATAAATATGGTAAGGAGAAGTGATAATCCGAAATAGACGTATAATATCCTTAAAATTCCATGTATCATACTATTTTATCGTCTCCCATCAGCCCTGGAGACCTCTGGTCTGTCTATCCATATCTTCTACAACGATATCATATATCTCGCCCTTAGTTCTGCAATATTCCAACACCAGCCATGGTTCATTGGTATGAAAATGAAGTTTTATAAGGTCCTCATCACCTACACATAGAAGCTCATCACCATCAAAGGTATCAGCAATATGATCCCTGATATCATCTACATCTAGCTCTTCATCATTTTCTGGTTCTAAAAGTAACTGAGTATCATAACGAAATTCAATAGTCTGTTGCATTTTTAATCTCCTTTTATCTAGCACTTGCTTTCTAATACTAATAACAGCTTTTACCTTCTGGTATATCTTCTTCTTTTCTGTCTTGCTTTTTCAACCCGCTTTTCGGCTTTTATTTCATCTTGCCTTTTTTTTCTGGCAGCTGACCTTTCATCGAATCTATTTATCCAATCACCAATCATAGTGAGATATTTCATAAATGGGATCGTCGCGATCGCAATCAGAGAAAACAGCATAGCACATTTTAATGAAACTGTCGTAATTTCAAATAAAGAATTGAAAAAATATGCTGTAACTCCCAGTCCTGCTATACATCCTCCTATAACCGCACCACGATATCTATTAAGAGGTGCTGCAATCTGAAATAGAATGATATATCCGACTACACCTAATAGAAATGTTGCTGCAACAGATACATCTGTCTGGCTTACATCAAATATAATTCCAAATTCTACTAGTACTGCTATAGCCAAAAAGTCCGTCAACGCTGCAGGAAGGCTCTTTATCATTACCCTCTTGATAAACTTACCCTTTATCCTCTGATTACTTGGCTCTAGCGCTAGGAAGAATGCCGGGAAGCCTATATTAAATGTACTTATCAGTGTGATCTGAGCTGGTTTAAGCGGATAATTTATTATATTGATTATGGCAAAAACAGCTAGAAGCACCGAGAATATATTCTTGACCAAAAACAGGCTGGCAGATCTCTGAATATTATTTATTACTCGCCTTCCCTCTCCGACTATCTGCGGAAGGTGGGAAAAATCAGAATCCAAAAGAACTACCTGTGATGACTGTACCGCTGCATCAGACCCTGATGCCATAGCTATAGAACAGTCTGCGTCCTTCATTGCCAGGATGTCATTGACACCATCTCCTGTCATGGCTACTGTATGTCCATCGGCCTTCAGTGCCTTGACTATGCTTCGCTTCTGTTCCGGTGTAACTCTTCCAAATACGGTAATTTCCCGAACAGCTCTTTGTATATCCTCAGGAGTCTTTAACGTGCTGGCGTCGACATAATTTTCAGCTCCGCTGATTCTGGCCTGTTTTGCCACTTCTGATACTGTCTTGGGGTTATCTCCTGATATGACCTTGACCTCGACACCTTGTTTTTTAAAGTAACTAAAGGTTCTGACTGCATTTTCCCTTATAGGGTTCTGAAGTAGCACAAAGCACTCAGGTACCACTGGATACTCCAACACTCCATCCCTTGGAACAGGAACTGAACCTTGCCCATAAGTGCAAAAAGCAAGTACCCTAAATCCCCTTTTCATATATCGTTCGAGCTGATCTGAGTATTTCACCAGAGAATCTCGAAGCAATATATCAGGAGCTCCCATTAGAAATGTCTTGTCTTCGAATCTTACAGCTGAGAATTTATATCTGGAAGAAAATGGAAATGTTTCTATTATTCTTCTATTTCTTTTTTCAACAAAAAATTTTCTCATGGCCTCCATGGTCATGTTATCATCGCTTAAGCTCCCAAGATAGGATTCGATATATGATCTCGTTTCTGACGATATTTCCGATGTAGGCTCTTTGGTTGCGGTGCTATTAACCTTATTGTCATTATATGCTTCCGAAGCATGCTTTATCGGCCTTATATTGCCATCAGAATCAACTATCTCATCAGGATAGTCTCCTTCATCACTTGCAAAGAGCTCGGCCTCATTTTCTGTATTATCAGGTCTTACGACCTCAGCCACCAACATCTTGGTATCTGTTATGGTTCCTGTTTTATCAACGCACAGAACATCTACCCTTGCCAGTGATTCTATGCTCTTCATATTATGAAGCATTACCTGCTTCATAGCCAGCCTTACGGAACTCATAGCCAGCGTTACACTTACCAACAGATACAGGCCTTCCGGAACCATTCCTATAACTGCTGCAACCATGGATGTTACACTTTTACTGAAGTCCGTTCCCATAAAATAAAATGACTGAACGAACAATATCGTGCCAAGAGGAATCAGTAGAATACCCATGACCTTTACAATAAGGTCTATTGACCTTACCATTTCGGACTGTTCTTCTTCTGACAGTGACTTTGCCTGTTTCATCAGTCTGTTTATATATGAGTTTTCGCCAACCTCTGTCAGTACTGCCTTCGCCTCACCAGAGACCACAAAACTTCCTGACATTAGCTCTTGATCTCTGGTCTTATGAATCTCCTCAGATTCTCCTGTTAGCAGAGATTCATTGACATACACTTCACCTGATATAACCCTAGCGTCTGCTGGAATCTGTGCACCAGACTTTAATATTATCACGTCTCCCAGAACCAGCTTCTCCACGTCTATTTTCCTAGACACCTCATCACGGATAACAGTGGCATTAGGTGTATTTAGGATAGACAGCTTATCCAGGACATTTTTTGCATAAATCTCCTGTGCTATTCCAATTAATGTATTCGCAAAAATTACCGGTAAAAACGTAAGGCTGTTATAGCTTCCCGCAACTATCAGCAGAATAGAAATAACCAGAAAAATGAAGTTGAAAAAAGTAAAGACATTTTCTTTTACAATGTCTCGTATCGTTTTCTGAGCTTTTTCATTTCCCTTATTTCCCTTTCCCGATTCATAAAGCCTTGCAGCTTCTCTTTCGGTAAGTCCGATCATCCTATGTATCTCCGTATCTCTATATTAAATACTTAAATATTTCAAAATAAAAAACTTAACCAAGTAATAGATACCCACTATCAAAACCGTTGCCGCAATTGAGGTTCCACCATGTCTTGTGATATATTGTTCTCTTTTTTCATTCGACAGCATATCCACTTTTCTCTTTAAGGCATCTATATGATCCATTAGAAATCTATTGGCAAAAATTGCAATTATGATATCTATCAGAATAGTACCAATCGATTTTGTATCGATTACTGTGAAAACCGCATCGATTCCTAAAAGTGCCACCGTCCAGGCGTACATTTTATGATATGCAAACCATATCGGTCCTAGCAAGAATGCCCACCAGTTCCATGTGAATATAGAATTTCTTTCCTTCATCTGCTTGAATCTAAGGATATACATCCAGCCATTATCACCGATCAGCTTCTCTTCTTCAGTCAGCTCAGTATTACCGGACTCTTCGTCCATTTTTTTATATATCTCATCCTGAGACATATTGAGTTCATTCAGGTATCTTTCCCGAAATTCCTTCATACTTTTTTCTAGGCTCTCGCGTTCTGCCTTTTTATCGTCATTACTTTCTTTATTGCTGTCTTTATCACTGTCTTCATCAAGGACATTTTTGATATTTTTATCATTATAATCGATAACGTCTCTTGAATCTTCTCCCGACAGCATTACATCAAAATTAGATCCTACCGGATCATATTCGGATACATGTTTCCAGTCTGGTCCTACCACTGTCTTACATGCATAACATATTTTTGAATGATCAGCGAGCTTAGCGCCGCAGTTATTACATATAATCATGTATTGATCGCCCTTTCAAAATAGACCTTTGTTCAGAAAGATTACAATAATTATAGCAGATTAGGCTATAACAAAACAGAGTTCCCAAGATAAACTCGAGAACTCTTGTTGTTATTTAACCTGTTCAGGTTGTCTCAGCATTCTATACCCAATGCCGATATGTGTCTGTATATAGATAGAATTACCGGAATCCGGTTCGATTTTTTTCCTAAGTGTTGCCATAAAAACTCTGAGTGACGGGATCTCACTACTGGAGTACACTCCCCACACCTGTTCAATAAGGTATTTCTGCGTAAGGACTTTGCCCATATTCCTTGCAAGAACACATAGAAGCTTGTATTCATTAGGCGTCAGATGAACTTCAATATCGTCTACCCATACGCATCCGCTTCCCATGTCTATTTTTAGATTGCCACTTGTAATTACAGCTTCCTTGCCATTTTCCTGTTTTGATGTCTGTAGTCTTCGAATAGTAACACGTATTCTTGCCAAAAGTTCTTCGACAGAAAACGGCTTGATCATATAATCATCAGCACCGTTATCCAAAGCCTCGATCTTATCTGCATCATCAGTTCTGGCACTAATAACTATTATGGGCATATCAGACCAAGTACGAATTTTCTTGATTATCTCGTTTCCATCGATATCCGGAAGTCCCAGGTCCAGGAGAACTACATCAGGATTATAAGTAGATGCCTCGAGAATTGCCTGTGCTCCATTTTTAGCCCATATATTCTTGATTCCATGAGCTTCCAGCGTTGTTCTTATCAGGTTCCTAACCGGAAGATCATCTTCAACTATGAGTATTAAAACCCCATTGCTTTTTTCCTTATTCATTCAGTTCTATTTCCTTTCCGGGAAGCGTAAATGAAATAATTGTCCCATGTGGAAGATTGTCCCTAACATCTATATTACCATTATGCAGTTCTACGATAGATTTGCAAATAGCCAGTCCCAGTCCCATACTTCTAGAGCTATCGCTGCTCACCCTGTTTTCCGTATAATACATCTCAAAAATATGTTTTTTGGCATCATCAGAAATTCCAGGACCGTTATCATATATCTCCGTTTTAACCATACCATCTCCGGATAATTCAGATCTAATGGTTATTTTCGATCCTATCTTGGAGTATTTCATTGCATTATTAATTATATTAATAAGTAATTGAACGATCAAATGTGTATCAACATGGACAAAAAGTAATTTGCCTGAAGGTACCACTGTAATATCATATTCAGACTTTCTTCTGGATACATGAATAAGTGCTTCCTCTAGAATGTCATCCATCAGTTCATCCGTCATTGACAGATTGATCTGGCCGTCCTCCATTTTACTTGCCGACAATAGATTTTCTACCAGTTCAATCAACCACATAGAATCATCATATATATCCGCCGCCATCTTTTTCTTTTCCGTTTCTTCGAAACGTTCCGGATCATAATAGAGGTTGCTAGCATGTCCTGATATTGATGTAAGAGGTGTGCGAAGATCATGTGATATAGATCTGATAATGTTTGCTCTTGTCCGTTCCTTATCCGCTCTTTGGAGTGCTTCTTCCTTTTTTCTGATATTATGAAGATTGTCCATAGCTATGGCACATTCTCCCAATATAGAAAGCATGATCTCTAACTCAAAATTATCTATGTCGGTTGTAACGTATATTCCTACTACACCATATACATGATTCCCTATCCTAATAGAATAATAACGGCATTTTGCATCGGGGAATCTTTTCGTTCCTCGACCTGCACAGTGCATATCATCCATTACACTTTTTGCGATTTTTCGTTCCTCATCTGATAAAAGATCCTCAGATGTATCATTCTTATATATGTATATCTCCGGATTCTTCTCTTCGGGAGCATAAATAACAATAGTCTGTTTAAGTAGATTCCTCAGCTGCTCTGCTGTGATCTTCAGTATTTCTCCTTCTGAGTCAGACTTTTGAAACAATCGACTGGCCTCAAGGAGAATTTTGGTTCTATACGCGTACTCTGCTGATTTTTTTGTGTTATATTTCAGTCTTGACGCAAGAGAACCTGTTACCATGGCAGATATAAACATAACTGCAAAAGTAACAGGATAATCATTTCTAAATGTAAATAATGTATATCTGGGTTCCATAAATAAGAAGTTAAAAACAAAAACTCCCAAAATCGACGATATAAATATAACCGAATAGCCCTCTGTTATAATGGAAATAGCCAATACTCCCAGTATATACAATGTGATTATATTAACATCACTAAACCCAGACAGTTGAAATAGCATGCCTATTAACGAAGCAACCGTAAGTACTGCAAAACTTTTCATCATTCCTCTCAGAAAGTTTTTTCCTGAAAAGGGTATAAAGTGTGGTCTTACATACTTCGAAAAAGCTGACTCTGGAACCACATATATCTCAAGACCCGGTGCAAGTTCGCTTAATCTAACTACCAGATTGGATGTATTTATCAAAAATCCTGAATGAGCAGGGCTGTTTCCTATTACGATTATATCTGTTCCTGATTCATTGGCATATTCTGCCAATTGAAGTGCAACATCCTCTGCGAATACTGTTTCAACTGACGCTCCCAGTCTCTTTGCCAGATTTATGTTAGAATCCAGTCTACTTCTATCTTCTATAGATTTAAATGAATCAGCTTTTGCAGATATATATAGTGCTGTCAGTACTCCGCCTGTCATCTCCATTAGATGTGCTGCTGCTCTTATTATCTTCTCATTGGACGGTGATGAAGAGACTCCAACTAGAATTCTCGGCGAATCCACACTACTGATGTCATCCATGCAAGTGCCTCCCATTAACTACGCATATTATCTATAATAAATAATAACAGTTTTTTTGCCAAATTAATACACTACTATAATCGCCAATATTGTTATTGCTATAAATTTATCTTTAATAATATACCTTCTGGAGGATAAGCTATATACATTTCGCTATGCAAATTAGTAACGTTTAATAAAGCTAGGTGATTATCAGATTTTAAAGCACTTCTTCAAAGTTTCCATACTTCCAAGTACGAGGATAGAATCATCTTTTCCAAATATTGTATCAGGACTTACAAAATAGACAAGTGTTCCTTTTTTTCTGATTCCTACGATATTAAGGTTGTATTTCTGACGAATATCAAGGTCTTCAAGCGCTTTATCAGCCCATTTTCCCGGTACCTTGATTTCGATTATTGATGCCTGAGGATCTATCTCGATATAATCGAGTACGTTCTCTGATGTATATCTGATTGCTGCCCATCTTCCCATTTCACGCTCAGGGTATACCACATGATCCGCTCCATTTTTCAGAAGGAATTTTGCCTGAACATCCTCTGCTGCCCTAGCAATGATCTTTTTGGCACCAAGCTCGCTTAACAGTGATGTTGTTTCCAGAGACATCTGGAAATTAGAGCTTATTGTCACATAGCATACATCATAATTCCTGACACCAAGTGATTTAAGGAATGTAAGATTAGTGCTGTTTCCAATGATTCCCTGTGTGACATAATCCATACTTTCTTCCAAACGTTCCTCACTTATATCAACTCCCATGATCTCACATCCCTGATCCTTTAATGCAATTGATAAATATTTTCCAAATCTTCCCAATCCTATTACGAGAACTGATTTCATAATTAATTTTTCCTTTCAAATCAAACAACAATATTCTTATTAGTTTTGCTTATGTCTGATTACCGTATTTTTTAGTTCTGCCTATATCTAATAATTCTTTTTTATATGTGTTAATCTTTTTACATTAAGCTTATTTATACATTAATCTTATTAATGTATAAATCTTTATTTAAACTTTAGCCTACTGTTATTCCTTCGTGAGGTCTTCTCTCAAATGTGCATACTTTTCTATGAAGTGTACCAAATATGAGTGTCAATCCTCCTACTCGTCCGATAAACATAAGGAGCATAAGTATATCTCTTGATGCCTGACTTAGATGTGGAGTTATTCCTGTTGTCAGTCCAACCGTACCAAGTGCCGATGCGACCTCAAAGAAGCAGTTTCCTACAGGAATATTTTCAATCACACTTATGATCAAACCTGAACTAAAGAAAAGAAATGCATACATAAACATAACTCCAATTGCATTTCTTACCACATCTCCATGGATTTCTCTTTTGAAAAATATTACATGATTTTTTCTCTGATATATCGATCTGGCTGTTCCAAGAATTACTGCAAATGTTGTTACTTTCATACCTCCGGCTGTTGATCCCGGAGCACCTCCGATTAGCATCAGTAATGTAGTTATTGCTTTTCCAGATGAGCTCATAGATCCATAATCAGTTGTGTTAAAGCCTGCTGTTCTTGGTGTTACTGCCTGGAAAATAGATGAAAGCAACCTGGTACTTCCAGGCATATTTTTATTTTCAAAAAAATAAAATAGCAATGTCGGAATAAGTATTAGGAAAAATGTCGTTGATATGATTACCTTAGACTGCATCCTGTAACGCTTTATATGTATGTTATGTTTCTTAATATCTGCCCATGTTAGGAATCCAATTCCTCCACAGATTATAAGTGCTGCTATTGTCAGAACTATCACGGGATTAGCCGCATATGATGTAAGCGAAGTGAATTTTCCGGTATGAGTTCCCATAATATCAAATCCAGCATTACAAAACGCTGAGATCGAGTGGAATATCGACATCCAAATTCCTGTTTTTATTCCATAATCTCTCGAATAGACAGGGAACATTATGAGTGCACCTATTCCTTCGATTGTAAATGTAATAATGAGAATAAACCTTGTCAGCCTTACTATTCCTCCGACCTCTGGTGCAGAAATTGCCTCCTGCATCACTGTTCTTTGTTCAAGTCCGATCTTTTTTCCTGCTAAGAGCGCAAAAAAAGCACTGGTAGTTATTACTCCCAGTCCACCGATCTGAATCAATGTAATTACTACAATCTGTCCGAACATCGACCATGCCTGTGCCGTGTCCCTTACAACAAGTCCTGTTACGCATACCGCTGATACTGCTGTAAACATCGCATCCGATGCAGGTGTCCATTCATGAACTCTGGATGCAAGTGGAGTCATAAGAATAAGAGTTCCTATTGTTATAACCAGTGCAAATCCAAGTACAATCATCTGGAAATTGTTCATTCTGTTTTTAATAGCGGATTTTTTGTTTTTCAAAATTTTAAGCATAAAATACCCTTAGCTCCTCTTTTCTAACCAACGCCCATTATAGAAATTATAACGTTAAATCCGTGCTAAGAAAGAGCTAAAGGTATAAAGATTGTATTAAGATTATTGTTATTCTATTATAGCCATTTAAATAATTATCTTTTTCTATTTTCTTCTTATTAGTTTAAGGATTTGTATTATAACTGTTGGTAATATTGCCAATCCTGCAATCTGCATAAATGCTTTATTACTGATATCAGCTACACTAAACATTCCATGAAGTGCCGGTACCATAAGTACTAATGATAGAAGCAATGTTCCTCCAAAAAAGGCTGCAATACTATATGGATTGGACTTGAATCCAAGTTCGAAAATTGATTTTTTGCTTCTACAGTTAAACCCATGGAATAACCTTGCAAGTGTAAGTGTGGCAAATGCCATTGTAGCTGCAACTGCATGGCTCTTCTCCAGACCTATATAAAATGCAGCCATAGTCGATACTGCTATAAGCGCACCCTGTCCTAATATTTTCCACATTATTATGCCGGAAAGTATGCCCTCAGATGAAGATCTAGGCGGTTCTTCCAGAAGTGATTTGTCTGATGGCTCCATTCCAATTGCGATTGCAGGAAGCGAATCTGTTAGCAAATTAATAAATAACAGGTGCACCGGTGCAAAAGGAACCGGAAGTCCTATCAGCGATGTATATAGTACCGACATTATCCCGGCCATATTTCCCGATAAAAGGAAAAGAATAGCATTCTTTATATTTCTATATACGTTACGTCCATTCAGTACTGCCTTTATTATCGTTGCAAAATTATCATCCGACAAAATCATTGCAGCCGCATCTTTTGAAACTTCTGTTCCGGTTATTCCCATAGCTACACCGATATCCGCTTTTTTCAATGCCGGTGCATCATTAACTCCATCGCCAGTCATTGATACAATATTGCCTCTTCGCTGCCATGCATCTACTATTCTTATTTTATTTTCAGGCGAAACTCTTGCATATACAGATATTTGTGCAATCTTTTCATCCAGCTCATCATCTGTCAGTGCATCCAACTCGGCTCCTGTGAGCGCCAAATTGCCTTCTTCATATATACCAATCTGCTTGGCAATTGCTGTAGCCGTGATCTTATGGTCTCCGGTTATCATAACTGTCTTAATACCTGCATGCTTTGCCTGATTTACTGCATCCCTGGATTCATCCCTTGGTGGATCCATCATGGCTATCAATCCTAAGAATGTGTAACCATATTCTGAATCAATCGTAAGTGCTTCCTCTGTTTCCTTATATGCAAAGGCAAGAACTCTGAGTCCGTTCTCCGAAAATTTCTGATTCTTCATACGGATTTTTTCTCGATCTATATCCGTAATATATCTGACACCATTGGCATCTTCTATATTTATACAACGATCTATTAGAACATCAACTGCACCCTTAGTCAGTACTGTCCCTTTTCCATGAAGCCTGCACTTCGTGCTCATTAGTTTTCTATCTGAATCAAACGGTACTTCTTCTTCACGAATGATTACCTGTCTGATATCTTCCTCATTCATTCCTTCTTCACCGAAGAAATCATTTTCACTTACATCTATTCTACGGAACATATCAAGAAGAGCGAACTCAGTTGGATCACCAATTCCCTTTCCCTCTACGATACTTGAGTCGTTGGTGAGTATTGCGTCATACAGCAAATATCTGGATAAGTGCTCTCTTATATCAAGCTTCACCGGATCTATCTCTGTGTCATTCATATATACTTTTTGAACAGTCATCTTATTTTGTGTAAGAGTACCAGTTTTATCTGAACATATTACAGATACGCATCCCAAGCTTTCTACGGCTTTCAATTCCTTTATAATAGCATTTTCACTTGCCATTTTTTGTGTTCCCATTGCCTGAACTATGGTTACAATTGAGCTAAGTGCTTCTGGGATTGCAGCTACTGCCAATGCAACTGCAAACATCATTGCATCTAAAATCGACATATGACGATATATGCTTAGTGCAAATACAACTGCGCATATTATCATTATTGAAGTAGCAAGTTTCTGGCTAAACTGATCCAAACTTACCTGCAGAGGTGTTTTTCTTTCCTTTGCTGTATTCATCAAATCTGCAATTTTGCCAAGTTCTGTTTCCATTCCTGTTTTTGTGATAAGAACCATGGCACGTCCGTATACTACCAAACTCCCTGAATGAACCATATTTGTTCTGTCTGCAAGATCTGTATCTTCCGGCATTACATCATTGTTCTTTTCAACATTAGTTGATTCTCCGGTAAGAGAGCTTTCATTGACCTGTAATGAATAGCTGTGAATTATTCGTCCATCAGCTACTATCATATCTCCTGCTTCAAGAAGAACTATATCTCCAGGAACAAGTTCTCTAGATGAAATTTCATTTTTGCTTCCGTTTCTGATTACCTTTGCATTAGGTGATGACAACTGTTTCAAACTGTCCAATGACTTTTCCGCTTTAACGTGCTGAACTGTCCCAAGAATTGCATTAAGGATTAATACCATAAGAATAACTATGGTACTTTCCGCACTTCCAGAAAACAATGATACCACCGCAGCGACTATTAAAATAATTACTAATAGATCCAAAAATTGTGACAGAAATACCTGAAGCACACTTTTCTTTTTGCCTTCCTGCAATACATTTTCGCCTTTGATGCTTCGAATTTCCTTAACTTCATTATCGGTAAGTCCCTGCTCTGTTACCTTGTACTCACCTAATAGTTCCTGTACGGGTCTGGCCCATTCATGCTTGCCCATATTGTCTCTTACTCCAATCTCATTTTTAATTTGAGTAGCTTTTGCCGCCTCAATTTCATCAGTTTCTTTTGTTTAGCTCAAATCAATTGTAAAAAAATAGACTCCTATCGTACATCTCTTCGTACGATAAAAGTCTCATTCTTATCTCAGTGCGCTCTCCGGTTGTTAAACGTGATGACGAAAAACGCAATATCGACAGCCGCATTGCGTACACAACTGACAATATGAATTACTCCCTAATATCTTTTTTAAAACTAACATACTTTTGCCTATTTCGTCAAGTTTTTCTTTGCATGTTTTTATTTATAGCTTTTTATTTACATGTTTTATTTATAGCTTTGTTAAACTTTTTTTATATCGTTCTATTTAATATACTTTCTAACCTGTTTCACAAAAAAAGACCCAGAAGAGAGTAAACTCTCCTCTGAATCTTTTTATCATACTAAAGCATATCGCAACTATGTACGAATTACTCTACTACTTCTGTAACTCTGCCTGAACCTACAGTTCTACCACCCTCACGGATAGCGAATGTAAGACCCTGCTCCATAGCTACTGGATGGATAAGTTCGATCTCCATCTCAATATTATCGCCAGGCATGCACATCTCTGTACCTGCAGGAAGATTAACAACACCTGTTACGTCTGTTGTTCTGAAGTAGAACTGAGGACGATAGTTGTTGAAGAAAGGAGTATGACGACCACCCTCATCTTTTGTCAGAACGTAAACCTGACCCTTGAATTTCTTGTGGCAAGTAACTGTCTTAGGAGCAGCAATAACCTGTCCTCTTTCAATCTTGTCACGATCAACACCACGAAGAAGAGCTCCGATGTTATCGCCAGCCTCAGCCTCGTCAAGAGTCTTACGGAACATCTCGATTCCAGTTACAACTGATGTAGCGATTTCATCATGGATTCCAAGAATCTCGATGCTATCGTTAACATGAAGTGTTCCTCTCTCTACACGGCCTGTAGCAACAGTACCACGACCAGAGATTGTGAATACATCCTCGACAGGCATAAGGAAAGGCTTATCAACGTCACGCTCAGGATCAGGGATATACTCATCAACTGTGTTCATGAGTTCCATGATCTTGTCGCCCCAGTTTCCGCCACCTTCAAGAGGTGAACCATCAGCAAGCTTAGCCTCAGCTGAAGGATCCTGAAGTGCCTGGAAAGCTGATCCCTTGATGATAGGACAGTCATTGAATCCGTACTCTTCGAGCTGCTCAGTAACTTCCATCTCAACGAGCTCGATAAGCTCAGGATCATCGACCATATCACACTTGTTAAGGAATACTACGATATAAGGAACACCTACCTGACGTGCAAGAAGTATATGCTCCTTAGTCTGAGCCATAACACCGTCAGTAGCAGCTACTACAAGAATAGCTCCATCCATCTGTGCAGCACCAGTGATCATGTTCTTTACATAATCAGCATGGCCCGGGCAGTCAACGTGTGCATAATGTCTCTTATCTGTCTGGTACTCAACGTGAGCTGTAGAGATTGTAATTCCTCTCTCTCTCTCCTCTGGAGCCTTATCGATCTGATCGAATGCCTCAAATGAGTTACCTTCTACTCTCTCTGAAAGAACCTTTGTGATTGCTGCAGTAAGAGTTGTTTTACCATGATCAACGTGTCCGATTGTACCAATATTACAATGCGGTTTGGTTCGCTCGAAATGTGCCTTTGCCATCTTACTTTCCTCCTTAAAATATACGCCTATACGGCTTTTTTCTAATTTTGTTTTATCCATTTAAAACTTCACGGAATATTATGATTATATTCGAGTATTAAAGGATTTTCAACTGTTTTTGTTATTTTGCTCTTGAAGCAACTACCTTCTCCTGAACGTTCTTAGGAGCCTGCTCATATTTGTTAAAGAACATTGAGTAGTTACCACGACCCTGTGTTGAAGAACGAAGGTCTGTAGAATATCCGAACATCTCTGACAGAGGAACATATGCTGTAACCTTCTTGCCGTTTCCGACGTCATCCATACTCTCAATTCTACCACGACGTGAGTTAAGATCTCCGATAACATCACCCATGTATTCCTCAGGCATTACTACCTCAACCTTCATAATAGGTTCAAGAATTACAGGGTTAGCTTCCTTCATAGCTTCCTTGAAGCAGAGTGAACCTGCAATATGGAATGCCATTTCTGAAGAATCGACTTCATGGTAAGAACCATCATAACATTCAGCAGTAAATCCAACCATAGGATATCCTGCTACAATACCTGATTCAGCTGCTTCCTGAATACCTTCATCAATTGCTGGGATATATTCCTTAGGAATAGATCCGCCTGTTACTGCATTGACGAACTTGTATGTTTCTTCAGCATTAGCTTCCATAGGCTTAAAACGAACTTTACAATGTCCGTACTGTCCACGTCCACCTGACTGCTTAGCATACTTGTATTCTTTATCAACCTCTTTTGTAAATGTCTCTCTGTACGCAACCTGAGGGGCACCAACATTGGCCTCAACGTTAAACTCTCTCATGAGACGATCAACGATGATTTCAAGATGAAGCTCGCCCATTCCAGCAATAATTGTCTGGCCTGTCTCTTCATCTGTATGAGCTCTGAATGTAGGATCTTCTTCTGCAAGTTTTGCAAGAGCCTCACCCATCTTCTGCTGTGAAGCCTTTGTTTTGGGCTCAATAGCAAGCTGGATAACAGGATCCGGGAATTCCATTGACTCAAGGATAACGGGATGATCTTCGTTACAGATAGTATCACCTGTTGTTGTATTTTTAAAACCTACAACTGCAGCGATATCTCCTGCGAAGACCTCATCGATTTCCTGTCTCTTATTAGCGTGCATCTGAAGCAGACGAGATACTCTTTCCTTTTTACCCTTTACAGAGTTAAGTACATAAGAACCTGTCTTAAGTGTTCCAGAATAAACACGGATAAATGCAAGACGTCCAACGAAAGGATCTGTCATGATCTTGAATGCAAGAGCTGAGAAAGGCTCATCATCTGAAGACTTTCTTGTAATCTCATTGCCTTCCATATCTGTTCCATCGATGTCAGGGACATCTGTAGGAGCAGGCATAAAATCAAGAACTGCATCGAGAAGCTTCTGAATTCCCTTGTTCTGATGAGCTGATCCACAAAGTACAGGAACTGCTGCATTAGCAACTGTTCCCTTTCTAAGGGCTTTCTTAAGCTCATCAACTGAAGGTTCATTGCCTTCAAGATATTTTTCCATAAGATCATCATCAAGATCGCAGATTTTCTCTACGAGTTCTCCACGATACATCTCAGCTTCTTCTTTCATGTCATCAGGAATGTCAACTACTGAAATATCGATTCCTTCCTTGTCATTATATAGGTATGCCTTCATCTCGAAAAGATCAACAACGCCCTCAAAATGATCTTCCTTACCAATAGGAAGTTCGATAACTACTGCGTTCTTTCCAAGTTTTGTACCAATTTCATCAACTGTGTTGAAGAAATCAGCACCAAGGATATCCATCTTATTGACAAATGCCATACGGGGTACATGATAAGTATCTGCCTGACGCCATACGTTCTCTGACTGGGGCTCAACACCACCCTTTGCGTCAAATACGCCGACAGCACCATCAAGTACACGCAGGGATCTTTCAACTTCAACTGTGAAGTCTACATGTCCCGGTGTATCAATAATATTAATTCTGTGTTCAAGAGCACCCTTTAAAGGTTTTGCCTGCTCCTGATGTGACCAATGGCATGTTGTTGCAGCGGATGTGATAGTAATACCACGCTCCTGCTCCTGCTCCATCCAGTCCATTGTTGCTGTTCCCTCGTAAGTCTCACCGATTTTGTAATTTACACCGGTATAAAAAAGTATACGCTCTGTCAATGTAGTCTTACCTGCATCAATATGAGCCATAATTCCGATGTTTCTGGTGCGCTCAAGGGGATATTCTCTTGTAGCCAAGTTTGATCCCTCCTATCGTTATCAGAATCTGTAATGAGCAAATGCCTTATTAGCCTCAGCCATACGATGCATCTCTTCTTTACGTTTTACAGAAGCACCTGTATTATTTGCGGCATCCATAATCTCATTAGCTAGACGGTCTACCATTGTCTTTTCGCTTCTCTTTCTTGAGAAAGCTGTCATCCAACGAAGGCCAAGTGCCTGACGACGATCAGGGCGAACCTCGATGGGAACCTGATATGTTGCTCCACCGATTCTTCTTGCCTTAACTTCGAGTACAGGCATAATGTTGTTCATAGCTTCCTGGAATACTTCCATAGCTGTCTTGCCTGTTTTTTCCTCAACCTGCTGGAAAGCACCGTACACAATTTTCTGTGCGGTACCCTTCTTGCCGTCGAGCATGATGTTGTTGATGAGCTTTGTAACTACCTTACTGTTGTAGATAGGATCTGCAAGCACATCTCTTTTAATTGTATGTCCTTTACGTGGCACGTTTCTTCCCTCCTTAATCATTAGGATTAATTCACTGGTACTCACATTCTTATGTGTTCATGCATTAAAGGCCTTTCATAAGTGAAATATACCTTAACATTAACCATAAAATTTGTGAATTACACTTTGCGTTAATAACTCATAATTTTCTCTTCTAAATTGCAAAATCAAAAATTGGTTCTGCCGATCTTATCATGAAGTACCGACCTGTGTGAATCTTATTATTAGGTTCATATTCAGTTTTGATACTTTCAGGACTCAAATTACTTAGAAGCCTTGGGTCTCTTAACGCCGTACTTGGAACGAGCCTGTTTCCTATCAGCGACACCAGCGGTATCGAGTGTACCTCTGACAACGTGGTAACGAGTACCGGGTAGATCCTTTACTCTTCCACCACGAACCAAAACTACACTATGCTCCTGAAGATTGTGTCCTTCACCTGGAATATAGCTTGTTACTTCGATTCCGTTAGAAAGACGAACTCTGGCGATCTTACGAAGAGCGGAGTTAGGCTTTTTAGGGGTTGCAGTCTTAACGGCTGTGCAGACACCACGCTTCTGTGGAGAAGCAGTCTCGATTGGTCTCTTTGTAAGAGAATTGAAGCCTCTCTGCAGTGCGGGAGACTTAGACTTCTTTGTAGATGTCTTTCTTCCCTTCCTTACTAACTGGTTAAATGTTGGCATTTTTTCACCTCCTATAATTATTTTCATGCGCTATTTTACGCACGCCTATGTATTATATTCTGCCAATACAATTTTGTCAAGCAAAAAGGAAGTAGCGCATAGGGCTACTCCCTTCTTATTTTTATGAAGTTAATCTAAGTTGATCAATCTTCTGTTTCCTGAAGTTCTTCTGCCTCATCAGCAGTATTCTCAGCCTTATCAATATATCTCTTGGATTCTTTTCTAGGCTTCTGCTCTTCTTCTCTCTCTTTTTCAAGAGCGAGTCTCTCAGCTTCAAGAGCCTTCTTTCTGATTTCCTCACTGTAATCGGTAGAAAGATTTGTTTTTCTATATCTCTTCATTCCGGTTCCAGCCGGGATCAGCTGTCCAATAATTACATTTTCCTTTAGACCAAGAAGTGGATCTTCCTTGCCCTTAATTGCGGCATCCGTAAGGACCTTAGTCGTTTCCTGGAATGATGCTGCTGACAAGAAGGAATCTGTTGCAAGTGATGCCTTTGTGATACCAAGAAGTTCCTGAGAACTCTCTGCAACTTCTTTTCCTTCTGCTATAAGCTTCTTATTTATACCATCAAGTTCAAGCTTGTCAATGAGCTGACCAGGGAGAAGTCCTGAATCTCCTTCTTTCTCGATTCTCACACGCTTAAGCATCTGATGTACGATAACCTCAATATGCTTATCATTAATTTCAACACCCTGCAGGCGGTATACTCTAAGAACTTCCTGAAGAAGGTAATCCTGAACAGCAAGTACGCCCTTAATCTTAAGAATATCATGAGGGTTAATTGAACCTTCAGTAATTGTATCTCCAGCCTCAAGTGCCTGTCCATCAGCTACCTTGATATGAGAGCCATAAGGAATGAGATATGTCTTGGCCTCGCCGGTTTCTCGGTTTGTGACAACGACTTCTCTCTTCTTTTTGGTCTCCTTGATCTCGATAATACCGGGAATCTCTGTGATTATAGCAAGTCCCTTAGGTCTTCTTGCCTCAAAAAGCTCCTCGACACGGGGAAGACCCTGTGTAATATCAGACCCGGCAACACCTCCGGTATGGAATGTTCTCATTGTAAGCTGTGTACCAGGCTCACCGATTGACTGTGCCGCAATGATTCCGATTGCCTCACCGACCTGAACAGGCATGCCTGTTGCAAGGTTTATACCATAGCACTTAGAGCAAACGCCATCTCTGCTTCTGCAGTTCAGAATCGTTCTGATCTTAACTTTCTTTAACGGTTCACCGTTCTTATCGACAGCTTCCTTAATAATTCTAGCGGCTCTTGTACGTGTAATCATATGATTATGCTTAACTATAAGCTCGCCATCTTTATTCTTAATATCTTCGCAGCAGAATCTGCCTGAGATTCTCTCTTCAAGAGTCTCGATAACTTCATCGCCATCCTGAAGTGCTGATACATACTCGCCAGGAAGATCATCTTTTGAGGCAGCACAGTCGATATCACGAATGATCATCTCCTGAGATACATCAACAAGTCGTCTGGTCAAATATCCTGAATCAGCTGTTCGAAGAGCTGTATCTGAAAGTCCTTTACGAGCTCCATGCGCTGACATGAAGTATTCGAGTACATCAAGACCTTCACGGAAATTTGACTTGATAGGAAGTTCGATTGTACGTCCCGATGTATCTGCCATCAGTCCTCGCATACCTGCAAGCTGTTTGATCTGCTTGTCAGAACCACGGGCTCCTGAATCTGCCATCATGAACACATTATTATACTGATCAAGTCCATCAAGAAGGTCCCTTGTAAGAAGATCATCTGTCTTCTTCCAAGTCTCTACAACTTCCTTATATCTTCCTTCTTCTGTCAGCATACCTCTCTTATACTTTCTTCTTATATCGGCAACTGTCTTCTCAGCTTCCTTAATAAGAGTATCCTTAGAGTCTGGTACTGTCATATCTGATACAGAAACTGTTATTGCTGAAAGTGTGGAATACTTATATCCCATTTCCTTAATAGCATCGATTGTCTCTGCTGTCTTGGTAGCGCCATGTGTATGCATTACGTTTTCAAGAATTCCCTTAAGGTCCTTCTTTTTAACGAGGAAATCAATTTCAAGCTTCAGATCATTATCAGGGTCAGTTCTATCTATATAGCCAAGATCCTGTGGAACTACTTCGTTGAATATAAGTCTTCCAAGTGAAGTATCTATTATTCTTGTCTTAACAGATCCGCCAGCAATTTTCTTAGAAACTCTAACCTTGATCTTAGACTGAAGAGTAATAACATGATTCTGATATGCCATTATTGCTTCATTTGTATCCTTGAATATACTTCCTTCTCCCGGTTCACCGTCTTTCTGCTGTGTCAGGCAGTAGATACCAAGTACCATATCCTGTGAAGGAACAGATACAACTCCGCCGTCTGAAGGCTTCAGAAGGTTATTAGGTGAAAGAAGCATGAAACGACACTCAGCCTGAGCTTCCTGTGTAAGAGGCAGATGAGCTGCCATCTGATCACCATCGAAATCGGCATTATAGGCCATACAAACCATGGGATGAAGACGAATAGCCTTTCCTTCTACAAGGATAGGTTCAAACGCCTGGATTCCAAGTCTATGAAGTGTAGGTGCACGGTTAAGCATAACTGGGTGATCCTTGATAACGTCCTCAAGGACGTCCCAAACCTCAGTCTTAACCTGTTCTACCATCTTCTTGGCATTTTTAATATTGTGAGCAGAACCATTCTGTACAAGTTCTTTCATGACGAAAGGTTTGAACAACTCAAGTGCCATCTCCTTGGGAAGACCACACTGGTAAATCTTAAGATCAGGTCCTACAACGATAACGGAACGTCCAGAATAGTCAACTCGTTTTCCAAGAAGGTTCTGTCTGAAACGTCCTGACTTACCCTTTAACAGATCTGAAAGAGACTTAAGAGGTCTGTTTCCAGGTCCGGTTACAGGTCTTCCACGACGACCATTGTCGATAAGAGCATCTACAGCTTCCTGTAGCATACGCTTTTCATTTCGAATAATGATATCAGGAGCCTTAAGCTCAAGTAATCTTCTCAAACGGTTATTTCTATTTATGATTCTTCTGTACAGATCATTCAAATCTGATGTTGCAAATCTTCCACCATCAAGCTGTACCATAGGTCTGAGATCAGGAGGAATTACAGGTATAACTGTAAGTACCATCCATTCAGGTTTATTTCCTGAATTTCTAAAAGCCTCAATAACATCAAGTCTCTTAATTATTCTAGCTCGTTTCTGACCTGTTGCTGTTTTAAGATCAGCTTTAAGCTCTACTGATTCTTTTTCAAGATCAATGTTTGCTAAAAGTTCCTGAACAGCTTCAGCTCCCATTGCAGCTCTAAAGGCATTGCCATACTGGCTTCTTGCTTCACCATATTCGGCTTCAGAAAGAATCTGCTTATAGGTCAATGGTGTATCGCCAGGGTTAAGAACGATAAATGCAGCAAAGTAGATAACTCTCTCAAGTATCCTTGGTGATATATCAAGAATAAGCCCCATTCTTGAAGGTATACCCTTGAAATACCATATATGGGATACAGGGGCAGCCAATTCAATATGCCCCATGCGCTCACGCCTTACACTGGCCTTAGTAACCTCGACACCACATCTGTCGCAGACTACTCCCTTATATCTAATTTTTTTATACTTTCCGCAGTGGCATTCCCAGTCCTTGGTAGGTCCAAAAATACGCTCACAGAACAGTCCATCCTTTTCAGGCTTAAGAGTACGATAGTTTATTGTCTCGGGCTTTTTGACTTCGCCACGTGACCATTCTCTGATCTTTTCAGGAGAAGCGAGGCCAATCCTGATTTTCTCGAATGACACGCCTTCGTTCACTTCATTGTTATTTCTATCCGGCATTGATAGAACTCCCTTCTGTTACTCTTCGTCCATGTCATCAGCATCCTGATACATGTAGTCGTCTGGATTAGATGCTTCCGTTGCGGGCTCATCTTCAACTTCATCTACATCTACCATTTCGCCAGTTTCCTCATCGAATGTCTTCTTTGAAAAACCATGCTTTGCAAATGATTCATCACTTTCAAATGCGAAGTTTCTTTCATCCCTAAGTACTTCATTCAGATTTGTCTTATCATACTCTGATGTTTCCTTAAGCTTAACTTCCTCATTTTGTTCGTCTAAAAGTGTGATATCCAGTGCAAGTGCCTGGAGTTCCTTGAGAAGTACCTTAAAGGACTCGGGAATTCCTGCCTTAGGAATATTTTCGCCCTTTATGATAGCCTCATAAGTCTTGACACGGCCTACAACATCATCTGACTTAACAGTAAGTATTTCCTGAAGAGTGTATGCTGCTCCATATGCTTCAAGAGCCCAAACTTCCATCTCTCCGAAACGCTGTCCACCAAACTGAGCTTTTCCTCCGAGAGGCTGCTGTGTTACTAAGGAATACGGGCCTGTAGAACGAGCATGAATCTTATCGTCTACAAGGTGGTGAAGTTTCAGGTAATGCATATGTCCTATTGTAACTCTTGCTCCGAAGTCCTCTCCTGTACGTCCATCACGAAGCTGAACCTTACCGTCTTTTCCAATACGAACTCCAGCCCATTCTTTTCTGTGATCTCTGTTGTCATAAAGGTACTGAAGTACTTCAGGTCTTACAACGCTCTTATACTTATTTTCAAATTCTTCCCATGTAGTATTAACATAATCATCTGCCATTTCGAGAAGGTTTGTAATATCGTTCTCGACAGCACCGTCAAATACAGGTGTTTCAATATCAAATCCAAGAACTCTTGCTGCCAGTGAAAGATGAATCTCAAGTACCTGTCCGATATTCATTCTAGAAGGAACGCCCAGAGGGTTAAGAACGATATCGAGTGGTCTTCCATTTGGAAGGAATGGCATATCCTCTAGAGGAAGCACACGTGAAACGACACCCTTATTACCATGACGTCCGGCCATCTTATCTCCAACGGAGATTTTTCTCTTCTGTGCAATATATATTCTTACAGACTTCTTTACTCCTGGAGGAAGTTCATCACCATTTTCCGCAGTAAATACCTTTGCATCAACAACGATTCCATACTCGCCATGAGGGACCTTAAGAGATGTGTCTCTTACTTCTCTTGCCTTTTCTCCGAAGATTGCGCGAAGCAGTCTCTCTTCTGGTGTGAGTTCTGTTTCTCCCTTAGGTGTAACCTTACCAACAAGGATATCGCCTGCTCTTACCTCTGCTCCGATACGGATAACTCCGTTCTCATCAAGATTCTTAAGCGCATCATCGCCAACACCTGCTACATCTCTTGTGATTTCTTCAGGTCCAAGCTTGGTATCTCTTGCATCGGTCTCAAATTCTTCTATATGGATTGATGTATAAACATCATCTCTTACAAGTCTCTCTGACAGAAGAACCGCATCCTCGTAGTTATAACCTTCCCACTCCATGAATCCAATAAGAGGATTTTTACCAAGAGCCAACTGGCCATTTGATGTTGAAGGTCCATCAGCGATTACATCGCCAACTTCGACATGATCTCCCTTGAATACAATAGGTCTCTGGTTATAGCAATTTGATTGGTTGCTTCGTTCAAACTTAGTTACAGTGTACTCGTCTTTATCACCGTCATCTGTTCTGATGACAATTCTGTTTGACTCTAATCTCTCAACTGTACCTGCATGCTTTGCAACTATACATACTCCTGAATCGACAGCTGTCTTAGGTTCCATTCCGGTTCCTATTACAGGAGGCTCTGTGGTCAAAAGAGGTACAGCCTGACGCTGCATGTTTGATCCCATCAGTGCACGGTTTGCATCATCGTTCTGTAAGAACGGGATAAGAGCTGTAGCTACAGAGAATACCATTCTCGGAGATACGTCCATATATTCATACAAAGTCTTATCGAATGAAGATGTCTGCTCTCTGAAACGTCCTGAAACAGAATCGTTGACAAAATGTCCTTCTTCATCAAGCTGTGCACTAGCCTGTGCAATATGATAATTATCCTCTTCGTCTGCAGTCATATAAACTGTATCATTAGTTACTTTTGGATCTTGAGGATTAGTTCTATCTACTACACGGTAAGGAGCTTCTATAAATCCGTACTCATTAATACGTGCGAAACTTGCCAGTGAGTTGATAAGTCCGATATTAGGACCTTCTGGTGTCTCAATAGGGCACATTCTTCCGTAATGTGAGTAATGTACATCTCGTACTTCGAATCCGGCTCTGTCTCTTGACAGACCGCCAGGTCCTAGGGCTGATAAACGTCTCTTATGTGTAAGCTCTCCAAGAGGGTTGTTCTGATCCATGAACTGTGACAGCTGTGATGATCCAAAGAACTCTTTTACAGCAGCCGTAACCGGCTTGATGTTGATAAGATTCTTTGTTGCATTAGCAACACCATCCATGTCCTGTGTTGTCATACGTTCCCTTACAACACGTTCCATTCTTGAAAGACCAATTCTATACTGATTCTGGAGAAGTTCTCCAACTGCTCTTATTCTTCTGTTGCCCAAATGGTCGATATCATCTTTATATCCCACGCCCCATTCAAGGTGCATGTTGTAATTGATAGATGCAAAAATATCTTCCTTTGTGATATGCTTTGGAACCAATTCCTTGGCATT